>Ga0073934_10003962_pt1 | contig 25656 bp, 24 predicted proteins | sample LarsenN4metaG_FD_76834 | JGI IMG/M metagenome (GOLD analysis project Ga0073934, IMG submission 76834) | Hot spring sediment bacterial and archeal communities from British Columbia, Canada, to study Microbial Dark Matter (Phase II) - Larsen... ... | reverse complement strand
GGCCGCGATGCCAAGCTGAACCTGATCGACCTTTGGATGGACCCGCCGCAGACCGTGGCCGAGATCAAGATCGGCACCGAGGCGCGCTCGGTCGAGACGTCGAAATTCAAGGGCTACGAGGACAAGTACGCGATCGCCGGCTCCTATTGGCCGCCGCAATACGTGCTGATGGACGGCGCCACGCTTGAGCCGCTGAAGATCGTCTCCACCCGCGGCATGACCGCCGACACGCAGGAGTATCATCCGGAACCGCGCGTCGCCTCCATCGTGGCCTCGCACCACAACCCGGAATTCATCGTCAACGTGAAGGAGACGGGCCAGATTCTTCTGGTCAACTACAAGGACATCAAGAACCTGAAGGTCACGGCGATTCCGGCCGAGCGCTTCCTGCATGACGGCGGCTTTGATCGCAGCGGCCGTTATTTCCTGGTTGCGGCCAATGCGCGTCACCGCATCGCCATTGTCGACACAAAGGAGGACAAGCTCGTCGGCATCGTCGAGTCGGGCGGGCAGACGCCGCATCCCGGTCGCGGCGCCAATCTCACCCATCCCAAGTTCGGTCCGGTCTGGGCGACGAGCCATCTCGGCAATGAGATCATCTCCTTCATCGGCACCGATCCGGTGAAGAACAAGCAGCATGCCTGGAAGGTGGTGCAGACGGTGGAGGGGCAGGGCGGCGGCTCGCTGTTCGTCAAGACCCATCCGAAGTCGGAAAATCTCTACGTCGACACGCCGCTCAATCCCGATGCCGAGATTTCGTCCTCGGTCGCCGTGTTCAAGATTCGCGACCTGGCGAAGGACAAGCCCGAATACAAGGTGCTGCCGATCGGCCAGTGGTCGGGCATCTCGGAGGGCCAGCGTCGCGTGGTGCAGGGCGAGTTCAACAAGGACGGCACCGAAATCTGGTTCTCGGTGTGGAACAACAAGGTGCAGGAGTCGGCGATCGTCGTGGTCGACGACAAGACACTCACGCTGAAGGCGGTGATCCGCGACAAGCGGCTCGTCACGCCGACCGGCAAGTTCAACGTCTACAACACGCGCAAGGACGTCTACTGACGGTGCGCAGTTCCGACCCGCACATGTTCATGGCCCCGCGCCAGACGAGTCGCGCAACGATGAGCGAGGCCGCCGCGAGCACCGGCAAGGTCATGCTGGTGGGGGCAGGTCCGGGCGATCCGGGCCTGCTCACCCTCAAGGCGATGCGCGCGATCGAGACTGCCGACGTGGTGGTGTACGATCGGCTGATCTCGCCAGAGATCATCGATCTCATCCCGCCCTCGACCTCGCGCGTCAGTGTCGGCAAGCGGGCTGGCCACCACCCCGTGCCGCAGGCGGAAATCTGCCGCCTGCTGGTGTCGCTGGCACACTGCCATCGCCTCGTCGTCCGCTTGAAGGGCGGCGATCCGTTCATCTTCGCACGTGGCTGCGAGGAAGCCATGGCGCTGGAGCGGGCCGGCATCCGCTACGAGGTCATTCCCGGCATCACCGCTGCCCAGGGTTGCGCCGCGGCCGCCCGCATCCCGCTCACGCACCGCGGGCTCGCCACGGGCTTGCGCTACGTCACCGGACATTGCCGGGAGGACGAACCGCTCGCGCTCGATTGGGCCGGGCTTGCCGATACCGATACGACGCTCGTCGTCTACATGGGGCTCGCCAACATTGACGAGATCGCCCGCAAGCTGATCGCGCACGGGTTACCGGGCGACACACCGGCGTTGGCGGTTTGTCACGGCACGACGAAACGCGAGCAACGGCTGCGGGCGCCGCTGGCGCGGCTTGCCGCCATGGTGCGCGCCGCCGCATTCACCGGGCCGGTGCTGTTCATCATCGGTCGAGTTGTCGACGTCGCGGCCTATCAGATGGGGAAGGACCATGCGACTGCGGACCGAACGGTCGTGGACGCTTAGCACCGCCGCCGTGACTTTCGTTGTGGTGCTGTCGGGGTCCGCGGCGGCCGAGCCGGCGTTCGACCCGGCAAAGCTGTCCAATCTGGTGCGCCAGGATTGCGGCTCCTGCCACGGGCTGACGCTCAAGGGCGGGCTCGGCAAGCCGCTCACGCCGGAGCATCTCGCGCAATGGGACCGCGAGCAGCTCGTCCATATCATCCTCGACGGAGTTCCCGGTACGCCGATGCCGCCCTGGCGCCCGCTGCTGACGGAGGCGGAGGCGCGCTGGATCGCCGAGGCGCTGCACAACGGGGCGCTGCGATGAGAATGGGGCTGTTCGCACTTTCCGTCTTCGCCGCGCTTGCAGCGCATCCGGCAGGCGCCGACGAACTGCGTGGCACCGGCAGTCTCGGCATCGTCGTCGAGCGCACTGCGGGGGCGGTCGCAATCGTCGATATCGGCCGGCGGGCCGTCATCGGCCGAGTCAAGGGGCTCGGTGACCTCTCGCACGCCTCGGCCGTGTTCTCTGCCGATCAGCGCTTCGCCTACGTGTTCGGGCGCGACGGCGGGTTGAGCAAGATCGACCTGCTCACCGGCACGCTCGCCGCGCGCGTGATGCAGGCCGGCAATTCGATCGGCGGCGCCATCTCCGATGACGGCTCGCTCGTGGCCGTGGCCAACTACGAGCCCGGCGGCATCCGCGTGTTCGACGCCGTGACGCTCGTCCAGCTCGCCGACGTTCCCGCCATCGGCGCCGACGGCAAGGCCTCCAAGACAGTCGGCCTCGTCGATCTGCCGGGGCGGCGCTTCGCCTTCACGCTCTACGAGGCGGGCGAAATCTGGATTGCGGACTTTTCCAAGCGGCGCGACGCCGCGGGGGTGCGGCCGCAGATCGTTAAACTCACCGGCATTGGCCGGCTGCCCTACGACGCCAACGTCACGCCCGACGGTCGGCATTATCTCGCCGGCCTGTTCGGCGAGGACGGCGTCGTGCATGTCGATCTGTGGCGGCAGCCGCTCGTCGCCAACCGCATTCTCGACGGCTATGGCCGCGGCGAAGTGAAGCTGCCGGTCTACAAGATGCCGCACCTCGAAGGCTGGGCCGTGGCGGGCGACGTGTTGCTGATCCCGGCGGTCGGCCGGCACGAGCTGATCGCCGTCGATTCGCGCAGCTTCAAGGAGGTTGGTCGTGTCCCGACCCATGGCCAGCCGGTGTTTGCGGTGGTCCGCCCGGGCGGGCGCCACGTCTGGGTCAACTTCGCGCATCCGCGCAACGACACGATCGAGGTGGTTGATGCCGCGACGCTTGCCGTCGTGCGCCGCTTTGCGCCCGGACCCGCGGTGCTGCACATGGAGTTCACGCCGCGCGGGCACGAGGCGTGGGTGTCGGTGCGCGACGCCGACCGCGTTCTCGTCTACGACGCCGAAAATTTCGAGAAGAAGGCGGAGCTCGCGGTCAAGACGCCGTCCGGCATCTTCTTCTCCGCCCGCGCCACCAGGATCGGCCAATGACACTCGATCCGGTCGAACTTGCCCTCATTGACGATTGGCAGCGGGACTTTCCGCTCGTCCCGCGCCCCTTTGCCGTGGTCGGGCGCGCGGTCGGGATCGGCGAGGCGGATGCAATCGAGGCCTATGCGCGCCTGCTCGCACAGGGCGTGCTGTCGCGCATCGGAGCGGTGGTGCGGCCGCACAGCGTCGGGGCAAGCACGCTTGCCGCCATGCGGGTGCCGCCCGAGCGCCTCGACGAGGTTGCGGCCGTCGTCAGCCGCGCACCGCTCGTCAGTCACAATTATGCGCGCAGCCACGACGTCAACCTGTGGTTCGTCGTGGCCGGACCGGATGCGGCGGCGGTCGCGGCCACGCTCGACCGGATCCGCGCGCAAACCGGCCTTGCCGTCCTCGATCTGCCGCTGCAGCGCGCCTATCATCTGGATCTCGGCTTTGCGCTGCGCACCGACGCGCGGCGCCGTCGCCCGCAGCTTTGCTGCGCGCTTGAGCATCGCCCCGATGCGTCGGACCGCGGTCTGCTTGCCGCGATCGAAGACGGGCTGCCGCTCTCGACGCGACCCTATGGCGAGGTGGCGGCCAAGATCGGGCTGGCCGAAAGCGAGGTCATGGCGCGGCTGCGGCGGCTCGTGGCGTCGGGCGTGGTGACGCGGTTCGGCTGCGTCGTGCGGCATCGGGCGCTCGGCTATTGCGCCAATGCCATGGTGGTCTGGGACGTGCCGGTCGAGCACGCCGACGAGGCCGCGCAGGCGCTCGTGCGCAATGGTCGCGTGACCCTGTGCTATCGTCGCTCCCGGCATCTGCCCGAATGGCCCTACAACCTCTACTGCATGGTGCACGCAAGGTCGCGCCCCGAGGCGCTGGCGGTGGTCGGCGAACTCGATGCCGGCGCGGGGCTCGCCGGCCGTCCCAAGGCCGTCCTGTTCTCGGCGCGCTGCTTCAAGCAGCGCGGTGCCGTCTTCTCCTCGCCGCAGCGGAGTGCGAGCTGATGCGCGTCTACGACCCGACCGAACGCGCCATTCTCAACGGCCTGCAGGGCGGATTTCCGCTCACGCGCCGGCCGTTTCGCACCGCCGCCCATGAGCTCGGGCTGAGCGAGGGCGAACTGATCGATGCCATCCGCGATCTGCTGGAGAGCGGCCGGCTCAGCCGGTTCGGCCCGCTGTGGAACGCCGAGCGTCTCGGCGGCGCGGTCTGTCTGTGCGCCATGGCGGTGCCGCAAGAGCGCTTCGAGCAGGTGGCGGAGGAGGTCAACGCCTTTCCCGAGGTCGCGCACAACTACCAGCGCGAGCACGCCTTCAACATGTGGTTCGTGGTCTCCGCGGAGCGGCCGGAACGCGTCACCGAAGTGATGGCAGCGATCGCCGCACGCACCGGCCTCGCGGTCTATCCCATGCCGAAGCAACGCGAGTTCTTCCTCGAGTTCAAGGCGGAGGTGTGACCGTGCTCGATCCGATCGAACGGCGGCTGATCGCGGCAACCCAGGCGGGCCTGCCGCTGGTGCCGGAGCCCTATCGCGCGGTGGCCGAGGCGACCGGCCTCGACGAGGCCGAAGTGATCGAACACCTGCGGCGGCTGCTCGCAAGCGGCGCCATCCGCCGGATCGGCGCCATCCCCAATCACTACGCGCTTGGTCTCGTCGCCAACGGCATGTCGGTTTGGGATGTGCCGGACGAGGAAGTCGCCGCCATCGGCGCGCAGGTCGGCGCGCTCGACTTCGTCAGCCATTGCTACGAGCGTCCGCGTCATCCGCCGCAGTGGCCGTACAACCTGTTTGCGATGGTGCACGGCCGCACACGGGCGGAAGTCCTGGGCAAGGTCGGCATCATCGCGCGGCTGATCGGTCCTGCGGCCCGCAGCCACGACGTTCTGTTCTCCACGCGCATCCTGAAGAAATCCGGCCTGCGCATCGCCGCATAAGGAGCAAGGAGACGTCCGCCGATGTTCCGCCTGAGCCGCTATCTGCACGAGATCGCCGATCCGTCGCCGCCCGCGTCGGCTGCGCCGCGCGCGGAACCTGCGGGACCGGTGGTGATCTGGAACCTGATCCGTCGTTGCAATCTCACCTGCAGGCACTGCTATTCGACCTCCGGCGACGTCGATTTTCCCGGCGAGCTCTCGACCGCGGAGGTGTTTCGCGTGATGGACGACCTCAAGGCGTTTCGCGTGCCCGTGCTGATTCTCTCCGGCGGCGAACCGCTGATGCGGCGCGACATCTTCGACATCACCGCCCGGGCGAAGGCGCTGCGCTTCTATGTCGGTTTGTCCACCAACGGCACCTTGGTCGACGAGCCGATGGCGGAGCGGATTTGCCGGGCCGGCTACGACTACGTCGGCATTTCGCTCGACGGGATCGGCGAGGTGCATGATCATTTCCGCCGCCGGCGCGGGGCCTTTCGTGCTTCGCTGAACGCGCTGCGCATGCTGCGTGACCGCGGTGCCAAGGTCGGCGTGCGCTTCACCATGACGGAGCACAACGTCGCCCAACTCGCGCCCATGCTCGATCTTATCGAGGCCGAGGAGTTCCAGAAGTTCTATCTCTCGCACCTGGTCTATGCCGGACGCGGCAACAAAAATCGCGGAGAGGACGCAAGCTGGCACGCCACACGCGCGGCCATGGACTTGTTGATCGACCGCGCCTGGGGTTGGACGCGCAAGGCAAGCGACATCGAGGTCGTGACCGGAAACAACGATGCCGATGCCGTCTATCTCCTGCTGTGGGCCGCGCATCACGCGCCTGCAGCCGTGCCGCATCTGCGCACGATCCTCGCGCAATGGGGCGGAAATTCCTCCGGCGTGAACATCGCCAACATCGACAATCTCGGCAACGTTCATCCCGACACGATGTGGTGGCACCATTCGCTCGGCAATGTGAAGCAGCGCCCCTTCGGCGAGATCTGGACCGACCTGTCCGATCCGATCATGGCCGGGCTCAAGCGCAGGCCGCGCGCGATCGGCGGCCGCTGCGCATCCTGCGCCTATTTCGACGTCTGCGGCGGCAACACGCGGGTGCGTGCGCTGCGCGCAAGCGGCAACCCCTGGGCCGAAGATCCGGGCTGTTACCTCACGGATGCGGAGATCGGGGTTGAATCAAGCGGCGAGCGGTTGACGGTTGCACCATTCCGGGGGGTTCGCCATGAGTGGCCACTGGCCGCCGAATAGGCTTGCGCTGGCATGGGTGGTCGCGGCGCTGCTGCTGCCTGCCCCGGCACGTGCGGAACCGGATGCGCCGCGACTCTATGCCGTCCATTGCGCCGCCTGCCATGGTGCCGACCGGCTCGGCGGGCAGGGGCCGGCGCTGTTGCCGGAGAGTCTCGGCCGTCTGCTTGGGCCGCGCGTTGCCGCCGTCATTGCCGACGGCCGGCCGGCAACGCAGATGCCGGCCTTTGCGCCCGCCCTCGGCGCGGCGGAAATCGCCGCGCTCGCCCGCTACGTGTCGACGCCGCTGCCGGCCGTGCCCGTCTGGGGTCAGGCGGAGATCGAAGCGAGCCGGGTCGTGCTCGCCGAGGCGAAGCCGTTGGACCGCCCCACGCATGCAGCCGATCCGATGAACCTGTTCGTGGTGGTGGAGGCGGGCGATCACCACGTCACCATCCTTGACGGCGATCGGTTCGAGCCGCTGACGCGCTTTCCCTCGCGCTTCGCCCTGCACGGCGGGCCGAAATTCTCGCCGGATGGGCGTTTCGTCTATTTCATGTCGCGCGACGGCTGGGTCACCAAGTACGACCTGTGGACGTTGACGACGCTGGCGGAAGTCCGCGCCGGCATCAATTCGCGCAACATCGCCATGTCCAAGGATGGCAAGCACATCGCCGTTGCCAATTATTTGCCGCCCAGCCTTGTTCTCTTGTCGAGCGCCGACCTGAGCGTCCAGAAGGTGCTGGACGGCCGGGACCGCCACGGCAAGCCCTCGCGCATTTCAGCCGTCTATCAGGCGCGGCCGCGCGATTCGTTCATCGCCGCGCTCAAGGACGTTCCGGAAATCTGGGAGATCGCAACCGACCCCCATGCCCCGCCGGTCTATTCCGGGCTGGTGCATTCGTATGAGAAGGGCATGGTCGAGGCGCTGCCATCGTCGCAGGGGCTGTTCGCGCTGCGCCGCATCGAGGTATCGGAACCGCTTGACGACTTCTTCTTCGATCCCTCCTACCGCAACCTGATCGGCTCGGCGCGCGACGGCAAGGCGGTCGTCGTCAATCTCACCGTTGGGCGCGAGGTGAAGCGGCTGGAAATGGGCGGATTGCCGCACCTGGGCTCCGGCATCTCCTGGCTTCGCGATGGCCGCCGGGTGATGGCGACCCCGCATCTGAAGGAGGGCAAGGTCAGCGTTTTCGACCTGGACGGCTGGGAGAGGATTGCATCAATCGACACGCCGGGTCCGGGGTTCTTTCTGCGCAGCCACGAGAACACGCCTCACGCCTGGACCGACGGTATGCTTGGGGCGCGCAAGGATACGCTCGCCATCATCGACAAGCGCTCGCTCAAGGTCGTGCGCACGCTGACGCCCGCGCCGGGCAAGACCGCGGCGCATGTCGAGTTTGATCGGACCGGCCGTTTCGCCGTCGTGTCGATCTGGGAGCCGGACGGCGCGCTCGTCATCTACGACGCGGCAAGCTTCGCCGAAGTCAAGCGCCTGCCGATGTCGAAACCATCCGGCAAGTACAACGTCTGGAACAAGATCACGTTCTCCGACGGCACGAGCCACTGAGCACCGGCCACGGGCGGCCGTGCCTTGCGCCGCCGTGCGCAGTCGAAAACCTGGCCCGCTCCGTGGGAGGCGCCGCTGCGCCGGCTAGCGCAGGCCGATCAGCGGGTCGATGCCCATCAGCCATTCGTGACCCGAGAGGATGAGCCAGAGGTAAAGTGCGACCGCAACGATGGTCGCGATGGCGAGTGGGCGGTCGACGCGCAGCCGGGTACGGCGCGCGATTACAGCCGAAAACGGCAGGATTGATGTCGTTGCCGCCAGCGCGGCCCAGCGCTCCGCGCCGACCCGCCGCCGGGTCCGGGCGTCGACGAGCCGCATCCCCGCGCCTGCGAGCAGCGCCATTCCACCGAACAGGATCAAGGCGACGAGATCGCCATTGGGAGGAATATGCGCGAGCGCCCAGAGCAGGAAGCCCCACAGCACCGGATGGCGCGTGACGGCGACGATGCTGCCCGGCGGCGCGTCGGCGGATCCGCTGCGCAGCGTCACCGACAGCGGATTGTGCTGCGTAAGGCCGGCCACCACCAGCACGATGGCAAACGGCATCAGCACGAGCGGCACCCAGCGCTGCCATGGCGCCGGTTCCCACAGCACGATCGTGTCGGCGCGCTGGGCCGCGAGCACCACCCAGGTCAAGAGCGCGAGCGAGAGCGCCGAATAGAGCGCAAGATAGGTTCGCGCACCGAGCAGGCCGGTGAGCGCGCCCCGGATCCGCGGGACGGCCGGTAGCATGTGGGCGGCAAGGAATACGCCGAGGGCAATGAGGAATTCACGCATGGTTCGAGCGCGGTGCGGTCCTCGGAGAGGTGCCGGCGGGCCGCCATTCATATCAGCCCGGCAGGACCGGCGCAGGCGGCGGGCGGCCGCGGCGGCCGTTGGCCTGCTGCGGGAAGGCCCGCGCCGTGCATTAATGGCGCTCCGGAAGGAGCCCTCGCATGCGTCTGAAAGACAAGGTTGCAATCGTCATCGGCGCCGGCCAGTCGCCCGGCGAAGGCATGGGCAACGGCCGCGCCACGTGTCTGCGCTTTGCGCAGGAGGGGGCGACCGTCATGGCGGTGGACAACCGGCTTGATTCGGCCGAGGAGACCGCGGCCATGGCGCGCCGGCACGGCCGCTGCGTGGCGTTCGCAGCTGACGTCACGCGCGAGCCTGCGCTTGCGGCGATGGTGGACGCGGCGCAGGACCGGTTCGGGCGCATCGACGTGCTGCATTACAACGTCGGCGTGAGCATCGCCGGCGGTGATGCGCCACCGACGGACATCACCGAGGAGGCGTTCGACCGCATCATCGCCATCAACCTGCGCGGCTGCATCATGGCGGTCAAACACGTGCTACCGGTGATGCGGGCGCAGCGCTCGGGCGTCATCCTCACCATCTCTTCGCTCGCCGCCTACGAGAACTACCCTTACGTCGCCTACAAGGCGAGCAAGGCCGCCATGGTCGCCTTCACCCAGCAGGTGGCGATCCAGAACGCCGCCTTCGGCATCCGCGCGAACTGTATCCTGCCCGGTCTCATGGATACGCCGATGGCGGTCGATACGCGCGCGCGCCATTCCGGCAGGCCGCGCGCCGAAGTCGCCGCCGAGCGGGACGCCCGCGTGCCCCTGCGCGGCAAGATGGGCACTGCCTGGGACGTGGCCAATGCAGCGCTGTTTCTCGCCTCCGACGAGGCCGGCTTTATCACCGGCGTAGCGCTGCCGGTCGACGGCGGGGCACTGGTCAGGATCGGATAGGGCCTGTTTGCCGCACGCGAAGGTGAGTTGCCGACGGTGCTGAACAGTCCTATTTGATGGTCATGTCGGAGGTTGTCACACAGCGCCGTTCGGTGCCGGTCCTGATGCTGCTGGGCGGGGTGGCCGGCATTCTGCTGGCCGGCACGGCCGCGCTCTGGGCGCATTATGGCACGGCCGTGTTCTTTGAAATGATCCGGGCAGGCTTCGTCGCCTGCTTTGGTTGAGCCGCGCCGCAGCCGAAAGTCATCATCGAGCCGTTGATGCAGCCGCGCACCGCCCGCCTCTTTCTGATGCTCGGCGCTTTCGTCGCCGGGCTGATGCTGTTCTCGGCGGTGATCTTCATCGTGTCCGGCCGCACGCCCGCCCCGATCGTGATGCAATCGGCGGTCGGCGGTCCGTTCAAGCTGACCGATCACAACGGTCAACCGATCAGCGACCAGGACCTCAAGGGGCGGCCGTTCCTGGTGTTCTTCGGCTTCACCCATTGCCCGGACGTGTGTCCGACCACGCTGTTCGACGTCTCCGAGGTGCTGCGCGCGCTCGGCCCGGAGGGGCGGGGCGTGCGCGCGCTGTTCATCACGGTCGATCCGGAGCGCGACACACCGGAGAAGCTCAAGGACTATCTTGCGAGCTTCGATTCGCGCATCATCGGCGTCACCGGCGACCCGCAGGCGATTGCGGCGGTGGAGAAGGCCTACCGCGTCTATGCCAAGAAGGTTCCGCTCGACGGCGGTGGATACACCATGGACCACACCGCGCTGGTCTATCTCATGGACAAGGAGGGGCGTTTCGTCGCTCCCTTCAACCTCAAGCGGCGGCCACAGGAAGCCGCCGCCGATCTGCGCCGCTATCTGTGAGACCGAGCGCTGGCCGCAACCGATCGTCGTGAACGCATGGCGGCCCGGAACAGGCCGCGGCGCGGCCGCGCGCGGCCTGCGCCAGCCGCGATGTTCGCGCAAGCCCGTGCTCGGTCTTCTCCCAGCGCTGCGGATCGCGCAGAAGCTGGATGAGCGCGCGCCAGGCGGCGACCGACAGCAGCAGCCAGTAGGCCGGCATCAAGAGCAGTGCCCAGGCGCAAGCCAGCAGTCGGCGACGCACCAGGCCGACCAGGCCGAGCACCGCGGAAACGAGATAGCCGCCGAGCAGGACAGCGAGATGAAAGCCGAGCGCCGGCGCCTGCTCGCCCCCTGCCGCTGCGGCGACGAGTTCGACCGCAAGATGACCGGCAAACAGCACATGCACCAGTGCGGCAAGCACCGTACCGCCGACCAGAAGCTCGAACACGGCGAAGCCGGCAAGCCCGAGATCGCGCACAAGCGCGCGCGGGGCGCGCATGTGCACGAGCCAGGTTTGCATCCAGCCCTTGAACCAGCGCGTGCGCTGCTTGAGCCAGGGACGGAAGCTTGCCGGTGCCTCCTCGTAGGTGCTCGAAGGAATGACAGCGGTGCGATAGCCGAAGCGGGCGAGCCGCATGCCGAGATCGGCATCCTCGGTTACATTGTAGGGGTCCCAGGCGCCGAGCTGGCGCAGCGTCGCGGTGCGGAAATGGTTGGAGGAGCCGCCGAGCGGCAGCGGCAGATGCCAAGCGGAAAGTCCCGGGAGAAACACGTCGAACAGTCCTGCGTATTCAGCCGTGAACAGGCGAGCGAGCCAGGAGTCGGCGGTGTTGTCGATGGTCAGGCGTGCCTGCACGCAGGCGAGGCGATCGTCGCCGGCCACGAAGGCCTCGAGCGCAAGCCGAAGCTGGTTCGGCTCCGGCCGATCCTCAGCATCATAGACGGCAAGAAAAGTGCCGCGCACGAAGGGCAGGGCCGCGTTGAGCGCCTTGGGCTTGGTGCGCGGGCCGCGGCCGGGTGCAACGATCACCTGGAACGGCGGGCCAAGCCGCAGCGCCTCGATCGCCGCCCGCGTCTCCCGGTCGTCGGGCTCGAGCACAAGAATGATTTCCAGCTTCTCGATCGGATAGTCGATGGCCCGCAGCGCATCGACCAGGCCGCTGACCGCCTTGGCCTCGCGATAGAGCGCAACCACGATGGAGTAGACCGGCAGCCAGTCGTCGGCGAGCGAGCGGGCATCCCTGCGCACCAGCCGCTCGCTGAAAAACCCGAACAGCCGCAGGCCGGTCCAGGCGAGAAAGACGAGACCCAGCACGGTTTCGATCGCGGTAAGCAGGGCAAACGGGGCCGCAAGCGCAAGCCACAGGCCGGCGAAGCCTGCCACCGCGAGCGTGCCAAGTGCGCGCCGCCCGGGCCGGCAGTCGCGTGCTGACAGGTCCGGACAGGTCGACGGCAGCGCAGCCGCGGCGCGCTCGGCCAGGGCCTCTGCAGTCATGCGGGAGACGAAGGCACGAAGGTGGGCCGAGGTGGCAAGGCGAATGCGGGTGCGAAGTGCCGGGTGGGCCTGCACCACCTCGATCAGCCGGCGGCTGCCGACCAAGCTTGGCACCAGCACGAAGTCCAGGGTGGAGCCGCAGCGCAGTGGCAGGATTCCGGTGCCGAAAGCGTCGATCAGCTCATCGTCGGCCAACGGGCAAGCCTGCCGCGACACCGTCGCGAACTGCTCCACTGAAATGCCAAGCGCGGCGGCAAGGGCCGCGACATGGGTGAACTCATCCATGGCCTGCGCCGCGATCAGGACACGGTCGGTGTCGACGGCGATCTCGGCCGCGCGCAGTTCGGCGAGAGCGGCCACGCCGGGATGCAGCAGGTGGCGTACACAGTCGAGCTCCGGGCAGCGCGGAATGTGGGGCAATCGGGCGGCGGCGGCCCGGGCGCGGCTGCGCGGCAGATCGGGGACAATCGACGGCGCCGCGCCGTCGTCTGCCCCGGCGCGAGCGACGCTCGCACCGCCCCCCTTGCGGTACGCCATGGCGGCCCCCCGACCGGCAAGCGACGCCGTTTGGTTCAAGCGACTGGTCTTCTCGCGGTCGAGGTGATACGTCCCCGCCCCGAATGGAGGTTGCAATCATACCGACCGTCGCTCGCAAGGGAAGGCCATGGCGGCTTGCGGCCGCTGTGCTGGCGGTGACGCTGGCGCTGCCGAGGACGCCATCACCGGCCCAGGTCCCCCCGCAGCCGGCCACGGCGGCGGTCGCCCTGCCGGGCTTCTGGGATCCCAAGCGGCGGCCGGAGCGGCCCGACCTGTCGCGGATCACGCTCATCCGCTTCCTGACCGAGATCGACTATCCGCCTTTCAACTACGCCGGCCCCGACGGCAATCCGGCTGGCTTCAACGTCGACCTCGCCCGCATGATCTGCGAGGAGCTCAAGGTCCCCTGCACGATCCAGATGCGGCGCTTCGACACGCTGCTGGATGCGCTCGCCGATAACCGCGGAGACGCGGTGATGGCGTCGATCGCCGTCACCGAGCAGACGCGGCAACGCGCCGATTTCAGCGATCCCTATTATCGGACCCCGGCACGCTTTGTGGCGCGGCGCGAACTTGATCTCGACGACGTGCGGCCGGAGAATTTAGAAGGTCGGGAGGTGGCTGTGGTTGCCGGCACGGCGCACGAGGCCTATCTCAAGGCCTTGTTCACCGAGGTCGATTTGCGCGCCTATGCCTCCAACGAGCTTGCGCGCGATGCGCTTCGCCGCGGCGACGTGGACCTGTTGTTCGGCGACGGCATCTCGCTCGCATTCTGGCTCAACGGCACCGATTCTCAGGGATGCTGCGAGTTCCGCGGCGGACCGTTCCTGGAGAGCCGCTACTTCGGCGAGGGCGTCGGTATCGCCGTCAAGCAGGGCAACACGACGCTGCGTCTGGCCTTGAACTGGGCGCTGTTCCGGCTCTGGGAAAAGGGGCGGTTCAGTGATCTTTGGTTGCGCTATTTTCCGATTAGCCCGTTTTGATCGTCATGCTGTGGCGGTTCCGTCGCAGTCACCCGATCGTTGATCGGGCGCTTGATGGTGGCACTGGCCAAACGTCGAAAGGTTCAGTTACGTTGTTGCGGTTGAGGCCCATCCGGACCAGCGCATGAGCCGCCAAGCCAATCCCGTCGATTTCTGGCGCGGCCTTGCACTCGTGGCCATCTTCATCAACCACATCCCGGGCATCTATTACACCCGCTTCACCCACGCCAATTATTCGATTTCCGATTCGGCCGATCTGTTCGTGTTTCTGGCGGGTTGGGCGCTGCGCTATGCGGTCGGCACGCCGGGGCGGCAGCCGCCCGCCTGGTACATCGTGCTGCGGCTCGGCGGGCGTGCGCTCACCCTCTACGCGGCGCAGATTCTGATCACCATGATCGCGGTCGCGATGCTTGCGGCGGTCGCGCTGTGGACCAACAACCCGCTGCTACTGGAATGGCACAACGCGGCGGCGGTTTTCCACGACCCGGTGCCCACCCATATCGGACTTGCCCTGATCACGCACCAGCTCGGCTATTTCGACATTCTGCCGCTCTATGTGGTGCTGATGATCTTCGCGCCCGCCTTTGCGCTGATCGACCGCTATGCCCCTAATCTGCTGCTGCCGCTGTCGCTCCTGATCTATGGACTGACGCTTGCATTTCAGATTCCGGTTCCGACCTGGCCGGTCGAGGGGCAGTGGTTCTTCAATCCGCTCGCCTGGCAGCTCGTCTTCGTGCTGGGCTTCGTGCTCGCGCGGGAGGACGGCCTCGGCGGCTTCGCCCGCCGGCACTTGCTGGCGATCCGCCTGATTTCGCTGCCGATCGTCATCGGCAGCGTCATCATCGTGCGCCATGGCCTCTACAGCCTTTGGCCCGATCCGACCAAGGTGCCGGAGCCCAAGCTGTTCTTCCTGTTCAGCAAGACCTACGTGACCCCGCCGCGGATCATCCAGTTCCTGGCGCTGATCGCGGTCATGTCGGTCACCTATCCCTACATCAAGCGGTTCGCATCCTGGCTGGTCGAATTCCTGTCGCTGCTCGGCCGCAACTCGCTTTACGTGTTCTGCGTCGGATCGATCCTGAGCCTGGCCGGCCAGATCATCCGCTTCCTCTATCGCGGCAATATCTACATCGACACTGCTGTGGTAATCTGCGGCATTGCGATCATGGCATTCACTGCATGGCTCCCTGAATGGCGCGAAAGCTACAAGGCAAGGCCCGGCTCGCCGGCGCGGGCGCCCTCATCCTGACAAGCCTGATCGCGCTTTCGGCGGCGCGCGGACAGGGCGATGTGACGGCGCCGCTTCTGCCGCCGATGCCGGCCCCGTTTGCGCGCGACTGCGAGATCGGCGGGGCGGTGGTGGTCGAATCGCCGCTCCCGAACGTCACCGCAGCGCTGCAGGAGCGCAAGGAGATCAAGATCCTGGCGATCGGCGCGTCCTCGGTCATCCGGCGCGGCCGTGGCCGGGGCGGGCACACCGAAGCGGTCGAGACCATTCTTGAGAATGCGATGAAGGGTCTCGACGTGATCCTGATCAACCGCGGCGTCTCCGGCGAACTGGCCGAACAGGCGGCCGCCCGCATTCAAAACGAGGTCGCGCTAAATCAGCCCGACCTGGTGCTGTGGCAGGTCGGGACCAACGATGCGCTTGCCTATGTGCCGCTCGACGAGTTGGAGAACACCGTCGTCGGCACCATCCGCTGGCTCAAGGAGCACAAGGTCGACGTGGTTCTGGTCGGGCTGCAATATGTCCCTCGCATGGAGCAAGACGAGCATTATCGCGCGGTCCGCCAGCTGCTGCGCAAGATCGCGGCGCAGGAGAACGTCATGATCGTGCGCCGCTACGAGGCGCAGCGCCTGCTGACGCAGGCGGAAGGCAGCGGCGGCGGCCTCTATCCGGACGAGTTTGCACGCAGCGAGGCGGGCTACATCTGCCTTGCGCAGTATCTTGCGCGTGCGATTGCGCTCGGCATTTTCGGCGGCGCGCTGCGGACCAGTCCGGTTGCGCCTTCGCCGGAGGCGGCTCCGAAGTAGCCTGCGGCGCTCGATTGACGCCGCCACGGGCCGTTCCTATGAAGTTGGCGCCCCGGAGAACCTCATGCCCATCGCCGAAGCCGCCGTCTCGCTGCGCGAGCTTGCCGAACAGTCGAACGCATGGCCGTTCGAGGAGGCGCGCAAGATCGTGGCCCGGCTCAAGCGCATCCCCAAGGACGAGGTGATCTTCGAAACCGGCTATGGGCCGTCCGGATTGCCGCACATCGGCACCTTCGGTGAGGTCGCCCGCACCACCATGGTGCGCCATGCCTTCCGTGTGCTCACCGACGACAAGATCAAAACGAGGCTGATTGCCTTCTCAGATGACATGGACGGTCTGCGCAAGGTGCCGGACAACATCCCGAACAAGGAGATGGTGGCGCGGCACCTCGGCAAGCCGCTGACGCGCGTGCCCGATCCGTTCGGTACGCACCCTTCGTTCGGTGAGCACAACAACGCCAGGCTGCGCGCCTTCCTCGACCAGTTCGGTTTCGAATACGAATTCCTGTCTTCGACGCAGTGCTACACCTCGGGCCGCTTCGACGCGGCCTTGCTCAAGGTGCTCGAGCGCTACGATCAGGTGATGGCGATCATGCTGCCCTCGCTGCGCGAGGAGCGGGCGCAGACCTATTCGCCGTTCCTGCCGATCTCGCCGCGCACCGGCGTGGTCCTGCAGGTGCCGGTCATTGCGCATGACGCCAAGGCCGGCACCATCACCTATGAAGACCCCGACACCGGCGAGCCGGTCACCACGGACGTGACCGGCGGACGCTGCAAGCTGCAATGGAAGCCGGACTGGGCCATGCGCTGGGTCGCGCTCGGCGTCGATTACGAGATGGCCGGTAAGGATCTGATCGACTCGGTCAAGCTGTCGGGCGAAATCTGCCGGGTGCTCGGCGGCACTCCCCCGGAGGGCTTCAATTACGAACTCTTTCTCGACGAGAAGGGCCAGAAAATCTCCAAGTCCAAGGGCAACGGACTCACCATCGAGGAGTGGCTTCGCTATGGCAGCCCGGAAAGTCTCTCGCTGTTCATGTATCGCGAGCCCAAGGCGGCCAAGCGGCTCTACTTCGACGTGATCCCGCGTCACATGGACGAGTACGAGCAACTCCTCGAAAGCTACCAACGACAGGACCTGCGGCAGCGGCTGAGCAACCCGGTCTGGCACATCCACTCCGGGCATCCGCCCAAGCCCGAGATGCCGATCTCCTTCTCCATGCTCTTGGCGCTCGTATCCTCCTCCAACGCCGAGAACGCCGAGACCCTGTGGGGCTTCATCGGCCGCTATCGGCCGGGGGTGACGCCCGCGACCCATCCGCGACTCAACCGGGCGGTGGAATACGCCATCCACTATTTCCGCGACTTCGTGCTGCCGGCCAAGACCTACCGTCAGCCGAACGAGGTCGAGCGGGCGGCGCTGCTCGATCTGCGCGACGCGCTGTCCAACCTTCCGGCGGACGCGACCGCCGAACAAATCCAGGATGTTGTGTACGAGGTGGGCCGCCGGCCGCCATTCCTCGATCCGCAGAAGAAGGCCAAGGATGGCAAACCGGGCGTGTCGCTGGAATGGTTCAACATGCTCTATCAAGTGCTGCTCGGGCAGGAGAAGGGCCCGCGGTTCGGCTCCTTCGTGGCAGTCTACGGGCTTAAGAACACGATCGACATGATCGACGGGGCGCTCGCCCGCTCGGCCTGAAAAAATGGCACCGGCGAGGCCCAATCGGCTTGCCCGGTCGTTGCCGCCATCGCAAGGTCACAGCGAGAGATAGGGATCGTTGAGGCGTTTGTCGTTGCGCCGGCGCTGCTTCATGATCTCGCCCGTGGTCCAGTATTCGCCGCGCACCGCCCGCTCAGCCTCGAGCTTGAATTCGTCGGGCCACTGTCCGAGCGAATAGCCATACCAGGGCATTTCCGGCTTGAGCGGCGGCAGGCCGAGTTCCTCCCAGATCGCCTTCGCCTGTTCCATGTATTCGCGGGCCGGGAGCGAGATCGGCGGATAGGGGCGCTTGAGCATGGCGTTGATCAGCATGGCCGAATCGGTGGCCTCGTAATGGTTGTCCTCGGCGCCGGCGCGCGGCCCGTGCCCCATGTCCTTGTGGTCGAGGATGCGCAGGTCCTGGTGCGGGCGCATCCGGTAGGCCATCGCCCACATCACCATGTCCAGGTTCTCGGGCTCGATGTCCTCGTTCACCGCGATCGTCATCTTGCCGACCGCCGAGGAGAAGGACGAGGCGCCGTAGAGCGCGCGCCAGACCTCCGCCTCCAGCGTGTCGGCCTTGAGCTGGATCACGATCAGCTTGCGCAGATTGGTCAGCGGCTCGTGCATGAAGACGCGGGTGACGCCGCTGATGTTGAGGTGATGACGCAGATGATGCAGGAAGGCCGGCTCGTAGGCCACCCGCTTGATCAGGCTCGATTCGCTCGGCGTCACCTGGCTGATGATCGACACGAGCACGGCCTTGCGGCGCCGGGTGATCGCCGTGACGTCCATGAAGGCGTTATATTCCTTCAAGTTCATATAGCCGTGCGACTCGCCGAAGCTGCCCTCCGGCTCGAGCCATTCGGTGTCGATATAGCCCTCGACGACGATCTCGGCCTCGGCGGGGACCAGGAGATCGACCGTCTTGGCCTTGCACACGCGGATCGGCGCGCCGACGAGCCCGCCGGCGACCGCGAGCTCGTCGAGGTGCTTGGGCAGCTTGTGCACCGAGGCGAAGGTGACGGCCGGCGGCGCGCCCAGCATCAGCACCGCCGGCATCCGCTCGCCGCGCGCCTTGTACTTCAGCCAGTGCTCGTGGATGCCCTGATTGAGTTCGATCTCGGGGTTCATGCCGAGCCGGGTGCGGCTCTTCACCATCGCGCGATAGTTGCCGATGTTCTGCCGGCCGGTGTCGGGATCCTTGGTGATGAACATCGAGCAGGAGGCATAGGGCGCGTTGTCAAAGCCCGGCGTCGAAATCGGAATCGGCAGTGCATCGACGCCCCGGCCGGACTGCTCCAGTTCTGCGCCCTGCACCACGATCTCCTGACAGGGCGGGTTGTCGATCAGCACCGGCTCGATCTGGTGCCGCTCGGCATGCTCCCACTTGTGCTTGATGTCTTCGACCTTGCAGCCGATGCCGACGCTATAGATGTCGCGATTGGAGGCAAGGATGCCAACCGCCACGGGAATGTCGTAGCGCCGCCCGGTGGAGTCGGTGACGTTCTCGAACAGGAAGGCCTTGCGTTGCGCTTCGGGAATGCCGCCGCGGAACTGCCAGCGCACCAGCGGGTGCATTTCGGTGTCCTTGTTGATCGGCCGTTTGACGCGGATCAGAAGCCCCGCGCGCTCGAGGGCGGCAATGTGCGCATGCAGGTCGGGGTACTTTGGCTCGTTCATGCTTCCTCCCGATCATCCCGAATGGGATCGAAGTCGCTGTTTGCCAGTTCGAGACAACCGGCCGATCGCGCCGGCACGTTAGATCGGCGACGGCCCGCCGATCAACGGATGCGGCGGGCCCGCGGAAGCGGGGCGGGCTTGCCACTTCGCAAGGGCGGCGCGGCCGCGATCGCGACGCTCATGGCAGCCGTGCAGGCACCGCATCGACGGCGGTTCGCGGCTGCGGCACACTGGCGCCAATGTCGATCGCCTCGCTCGTCCTGATTGCCGTCACCATCGTCCTGTCCTCGTTCATTTCCGGCGTGTTCGGCATGGCCGGCGGCATGGTGCTGCTCGGCGTGCTGCTGGTGTATTTCGACGTCGCCACCGCCATGGTGCTGTTCTCGATCATCCAGCTTGCCACCAACGGATGGCGCACGCTGCATTGGCGGCACTTCGTGCTGTGGCCGATCTTCTGGCGCTACGTGGCCGGAGCGCTGATCGCGTTTGTGGTCATGCGAGCCATCGCCTATGTCCCGGACAAGGCCGTCGTCTATCTCCTGCTCGGGCTGATGCCGTTCGCGGTCGAGGCGCTGCCCGAACCGATGCGGCCCAACATCGAGTGGCGCGGCGTGGCGTTCCTCACCGGGATCGCCACGACGGTGGTGCAGTTCATGGCCGGAGTGGGCGGGCTGTTCCTCGACATCTTCTTCCAGAAGAGCCGGCTCGACCGCAAGACCACCAATGCCACCAAGGCGGTGACGCAGACCTACAGCCATCTGCTGCGCGGGGCCTATTTCGGTTCGCTCGCCGGCACCGGCGAACTGACGGTCGCCATGTGGGCGCCGGCGGTGGTGCTGGCGGTGATCGGCGCGATGCTCGCGCCTTTCGTGCTGGAGCGTATGAGCGATGCCGGTTTCCGGCAATGGACGCGCGTCCTCATCTTTGTGCTCGCCGCGGTCTATCTCGTCCGCGGCGGGATGATGCTCTGGCAGGGGGCTTGAAGCACGCCCCGATTTGAGTCGCGCAATGCTTCGCAGTCCGGGCATTCTGCGCATGTCCTGATCGGCGAACGGCGCTGCTTTTCATTGGGACATGCGCGGCAACGGGTGCCGGCGGCGGCTCAATCGAACAGTTCGGTCCGCCCGTCGAAGTCCATCAAGGCGGGCCGCGCAGGATCGCACGGAAATGACGGGAAGACCTATTGGCTCGCCCAGACGATGCGGGCAATCCACAGCACCTCGTCGACCGACAATGTGCGGTCGGTATGCTCCGCGTTGAGCGACTTGAGCTCCACGAGCTTGGCGGTCTGCCGCTTCAGCTCCTTGACCATGACCTCGCCCTTCTTGGTCTTGACCACGACGCGGTCGCCGCGCCGCACCGGGGCCGCGGGCGAGACGATGATGATGTCGCCGTCGCGATAGGCCGGCAGCATCGAATCGCCGGAGATTTCCAGCGCGTAGGCGTGCTCGTCGTTCACCGCGGGAAAGGCGATCTCGTCCCAGCCCTTGCCCACCGGAAAGCCGCCGTCGTCGAAATAGCCGCCGGCGCCGGCCTCGGCAAACCCGATGAGCGGCACCGCCTGCGCTGTGCTCGCGGAATCGGTGATGAGCGAGACGAAGGCCTCGACGCTCACCCCCGTCGCGGCCAGCGCCTTGGCCACCGACTCGGTCGAGGGCCAGCGCGGCCGCCCGTCGGGCGTAATGCGCTTGGACTTGTTGAACGTGGTCGGATCGAGGCCCGCGCGCTTGGCGAGCCCCGACGGCGAAAGCTTGGCGCGCGCGGCAAGGCGGTCGAGAGCCGCCCAGATCTGGCTGTGCGTGAGAGGTGCGCCTGGCATGTCCCCGTCTCCGATCCACCGGGGGCAAGACTATGATCCAGTGATAGGAATTATAGCCTCAATGGCGAACTGTCCAGTCCTTGGCTGATGAGATCCGGCATCCAGGTCGATGGCGGGTCCGAGTTCATGGCCGAGTTCGAGCAGGTCTGCAAAGACAACGCCCTCGCCCTGTTCGTGCTGCCGCCCAAGCGTCCCGATCTCAACGGCGCCGTCGAACGCGCGCAGAGCTCATGGCGCTACGAGTTCTACGCCGGCCACGACCTGCCCCGCCAACTCGACCGCCTCAACGAGCACATCGATGCCTTCCCAACTCTACAACCACTACCGACCCCACGGCGCCCTTGGCGGCAAAACCCCAAGCGAGTATCTCACCCTCACGAGCCGGGAGGCCCCGTCGTCTCAAATGTAGTGAACCCGGACACTTGCTTGCATCCCCCTGCCGCAGGCAATAGCATTGCTTGACTGGGAGCGTGCCAACCGGCCGAGTCTCCCGCCCTCATCCACTGCAAGCAAAACATGGAGCGGTTCGCATGCCGGCGTTCAACATCCTGATCATGGGGGCGTCCTACGGCTCGCTGCTCGCCTCCAAGATTCTGTTTGGCGGGCACAAGATCCATCTGGTCTGCCTGCCGGCGGAGGCAGAGCTGATCAATGCCGAAGGCTTCCGCGTACGCCTGCCGATCCGCGGCCGCAAGGAGCCCATCGAGCTCGACTCGCGCAAACTGCCCGGCCAAGTGACCGCAGGCGGTCCGGCCGGCATCGATCCCAAGGCTTACGACCTCGTCGGGCTTGCCATGCAGGAACCGCAATATCGCTCGCCCGGCGTGCGCGAACTGCTCGATGCCGTGGCCCGCGCGCGGGTGCCCTGCATGTCGATCATGAATATGCCGCCGCTTGCTTACTTGCGGCGCATCCCCGGGCTCAACACCGATGCGCTCAGGCCCGCCTACACCGATCCAAGCGTGTGGGACAATTTCGATCCGCGCTATATCACGCTGTGCAGCCCCGACCCGCAGGCGATCCGGCCGCCGAACGAGAAGGTCAACGTGCTGCAGGTCACGCTGCCGACCAACTTCAAGGTCGCCAGGTTCGATGACGACAAGCACACGGCCATCCTGCGCCAGCTCGAGCAGGAGATCGACGCGGTGCGCTACGACACCGGCGACGGCAAGATCGAGCTGCCGGTCAAGCTCAAGGTGCACGATTCGATCTTCGTCCCGCTCGCCAAGTGGGCGATGCTGCTCACCGGCAACTACCGTTGCGTCACCCGCGACGGCGCGGTGGACATCAGGGACGCGGTGCACAACGATTTCGAGACATCGCGCCAAGTCTACAATTTCGTGGTCGAACTGTGCGTCAAGCTCGGCGCCAAGCGCGAGGACCTCGTACCGTTCGAGAAGTATGCGGCCGCGGCCCAATCGCTGGTCCGGCCGTCCTCGGCCGCCCGCGCGCTCAACAACGACGCGCCCTATATCGAGCGGGCCGACAAGCTCGTGCAGCTTATCGCACGGCAGATGGGGCTGTCGCACCCGGTGATCGATGCCACCGTGGCGCTGGTCGACACGAGGCTCGAGGCCAACCGCAAGAAGGCCGCGGCGTAGGACTGCCGCTTCGGCTTCCGAACGCGCGTCGCGCCCTGGTCTGGCCGGGGCCGTGCATGTTGCATTTTTGTTTGACCAATACCGTGCCGTTGGCGTTATTTTCTTTCCAGCGTCCTTGACCTGAGGGGAGGCCGAAGCAGATGGGTTGGCGTTGGACCGCGCTGGCGGCCGCCGCTGTCGCGGGGTTGCTGCATGCTCCGCCCGCGCCTGCGCAGATCGGCGAGAGCTACGCCAGGGTCTCGTTCTATTTTGCGGCGCACGAGGACGACTGGCAGTTGTTCATGAATCCGTCGGCGTTCCATGACGTTGCTGATGGTCGGACCAAGACGGTCTTCGTGCATCTGACGGCGGGCGACGCCGGCCTCGGCACCGGCACCGGCGGCCGCAAGCATCCCTATTACCTTGCGCGCGAGCGCGGCGCCGAGAGCGCGATCCGGTTCATGGCCGACACGCGCGGTTACCCCGGTGACCGGGTGGTGGCGCCGGCAAAGCTGAACGGGCATCGCCTGCACCGGGTGCGCTACCGCAACACCGTTGCCTACTTCCTGCGCCTGCCGGACGGGCACGGCAGCGGCAGCGGCTTTGCCGGCACCGGTCACCAGTCGATGGAGCGTCTGGCCGAAGGCGAAATCGGTGCGCTCACGCCGATCGACGGTTCGACCATCTATCGGAATTGGACCGATCTCGTGGTGACACTGCGCGCCATCCTCGATCATGAGCGTGCGCGGGCGCCGCTGGTCGAGATCAACGTCGCCGAGCTCGATCCCGCCCTCAATCCGCATGACCATTCCGACCACCGCATGACCGCGCGCGCCGCGCTCGATGCGGCCCAGGGGCTCACCTGCGCGAGCCGCCGCCACTTTGTCGAATACGCGAGTGCCAGGCTGCCCGAAAACCTCAGCGCCGAGGATCGCGAGTTGGAGGCCTCGGTGGTGGCGGTCACCGCGGCCGGGATCCTTGCCCTCGATCATCCCGGCATCTGGCAGGCCTACCATCGCAGCTATCTCGGCCGAAACTACTTCCGGTTCGAGCCGGGCAGCGGACACTGCGATGCACCGGCGCCGGAGGTCGCAAGCGCCGCCAAACGCGTGCAGCTCAAACCTTAGGTAAACCGCGCAGATCGCCCGCTATTCCGGCGCGTCGTCCGGTGCACAAACACGACTTTGTGCGCAGGCGCCGCGCCATTTTGCGTGGCTTCCGGGGAACCGCAGCACCGCCTGATCGTTCCCTTGCGTGCTCGAAGGGGGTCGGCGGGGGAGCTGCACCATGCGTTGGCTTGGGCATGAAACCGCGGAGTAGCGTCTTGACCACGCCGCACGAACGATGGCGTCAGAACGACGACGACCGGCGCCGGGACGGTGGCACCGCATTTGTGGCGTGTTCGGAACGGCCACGGGCGAGGCTCAAGGCGAGGCTCAGGCCAGCGCCGGTTCGCGGCAAACCGCACCTGGGCGCCTCGCCCGTCGCACGCGCGCGCGGGCGGTGGCCCGAGCGGCATCCGGCCATCAGGGACGCTGCGGTGGGGCGTCTTGCTTCGCTCGATGCACTACGCGGCTTCAGCATGATCTGGATTCTCGGCGGCGACGGGTTCGTGCGCGCGCTCGCTGCGCTCTTGCAGTCACAGGGGCCGCTGCTCGGTGCCGCAGGCGAGATGCTCGCCCGCCAGTTCGAACATCCGCCTTGGGAAGGATTTCGCTTCTACGACCTGATCTTCCCGCTGTTCATTTTCGTCACCGGCGCCGCCATCGTGCTGTCGCTGCCGAAAGTGGTGGCGCGCGAGGGCCTGATGTGGGCGCATCTGCGGATCGTCCGTCGCGCCGTGCTGCTGTTCGCCCTTGGCGTGCTGTTCTACGGCGGCTTCGCCAATCCCTGGCCCGATATCCGGTTGCTCGGCGTGCTGCAGCGGATCGCGCTTTGCTATCTGTTCGCCGCACTCCTGTTCCTGCACCTGCGTCCGGCCGCGCTGGCGGCGGTCTGCGCGACCCTGCTCGCCGGCTACTGGGCGCTCCTGACCTTCGTGCCGGTGCCCGATGTCGGCGCCCCGAGCCTCGCCGCGGGCGCAACGCTGGCCAATTGGATTGACCGCCAGTATCTGCCGGGCCGCCGATGGTTCGGCGACTGGGATCCCGAGGGCCTGCTCAGCACGCTGCCTGCGGTTGCGACCTGCCTGATCGGCGTGCTCGCGGGACTCGTGCTGACCGACACGCGCCTTGCCCCGCAACGCAAGTCGATGGTCTTGATCGCCGGCGGCGCGCTTCTGCTTGGCGTCGGCCATCTGTGGGGCCTGCAATTCCCGGTGATCAAGAACATCTGGACATCGACGTTCGCGCTCGTGAGCGCCGGCTGGAGCATGATCCTGCTCGGGCTTTTCCATCAGGTGATCGATGTGTGGGGCCGACGCCGCTGGGCCGAAGCGCTGATCTGGATCGGCGGCAGCGCCATCGTGCTCTATCTTGCAAACAACCTCGTGGCCTTCGAACAGGTCGCCAGGCGCCTCGTCGGAGGCGACGTGGCGCGGCTCGCCGACGCGCACATCGCCACGGGCGTCGGTGACGCGCTTGCCTGCGCGGCGGGGCTCGCGCTGGTCATCGCTCTCGCCGGCTTCCTCTACCGGCGCCGCATCTTCCTGCGGATTTGATCAACGCCGCCTCGCCGCCCGGTTGCCGCCCGCCCGCGCTTGCGCCGGGCAGAGCCGTGACCGCAAGGCGCGCCCCGTTGTCAGACGATGCGGCTCGGCGCACTATGCGGGCCACCGCAACGCGCCACGGGAATCCGCATGCGTATCGTCGATCTGAGCCGCGAACTGTATCACCGCACGCCCTCCTATCCGGGGCAGCCGCCGATCATCCACGGCGTCTGGAAGACGCACGAGGAAGCCTTTGCCGAGTCTGGCAACGTCCAGGGCAACAGCGTGATGTACTTCTCCATGCCCGACCACGGCGGCACCCACATCGACGCCCCGCGCCACTTCGGCAAGACCGGCACGCCGATCGACGAGTACCCGCTCGAGAATTGCATCGTGCCGGGCATCTGCATCGACCTGCGCCAAATCGCGCCGCGTGCCGAAATCACGCCGGCCGATCTGGAGGCGGCGGTCAAGACATCCGGCCTCGCCATCCCGAAAGGCGGCACGGTG
>Ga0073934_10003957_pt1 | contig 25688 bp, 26 predicted proteins | sample LarsenN4metaG_FD_76834 | JGI IMG/M metagenome (GOLD analysis project Ga0073934, IMG submission 76834) | Hot spring sediment bacterial and archeal communities from British Columbia, Canada, to study Microbial Dark Matter (Phase II) - Larsen... ... | reverse complement strand
GGGGGCGGTCGTTCCGAGGCCGACTGCTCCGGCGCCGCGGGGGCCGCGGGCGGACGCCGGGGGGGCCCATACCGCCGGAGGACGAGCTGGTCGTAGACCGCGAAGAAGAGAAATGACAGGGCCAATGCGAGCAGGACGCGTCGGGTGTCCACCGCTCAGCTCCGCGGAAGGGGCACGGGGTCGTACCCGCCCGGGTGCCAGGGATGGCACCGCGCCAGCCGCCGTACCGCGAGCACGGTGCCCACACGGACCCCGTGGACCTCGAGCGCCTCGATCGCGAACGCCGAGCAGCTCGGATGGAAGCGGCACGATGGCGCGAGCAGCGGCCGGACCACGAGGCGGTAGGCGTGCACTACCAGCGCCGCCCACCGGCCGGTCGCCGAATGCCGGCGCTCAGCGGGCACGGCGGAGATCGAGCGCGCGGGCCAGCTCCTCGGTCGCCTCGGCATAGGTGAGTCGATCCGCACCGGGCTTCGCGATGACCAAGACGTCCAGGGGCGGCACGATCGCGGCACGCTGGACGCGAAAGGCCTCCCGGAGCACCCGCTTCAACCGATTTCGCACGACCGCGTTGCCGATCCGTTTGCTCGCCGTGACGCCGAGGCGCGACACCGCGCCGGGGGCGGGCCGCTGGATGACGACGAGGTGCGCCGTGTGGCGACGCCGGCCGTCTCGCTGCACGGTGAGGTACTCCCGCCGCCGCCTGAGCCTCGCCGCTTTCGGGTAGCCGCGCGGCTTGGGCACGCTATCCCGGCTGCTTCGGCGGAGTCGTGACCGTGAGCCGCTTGCGGCCCTTGGTGCGGCGACGCTTCAGGACGTTGCGGCCACCGGGCGTCGCCATCCGCGCACGGAAGCCGTGCGTCCGTCTCCGCCGCCGGTTGCTCGGCTGATAGGTTCTCTTCATCGCTCACGCGGCTCCGTCTGGGAAACTCGGAATGCAACCACGCACCCGGAGGGATGTCAACCGAAACGGCCGCGCGACGTCAGCCCTCCGCGCTCGCCTCCGCCGGCGCCGCTTCAGCCCGGCGCGCGCGCTTCCCCGGATAATCGCGCTGGAAGTGCTCCGCGCACCGGCCACGCGCCGCGACGTGCTTGTGGCAGCCCTCGGCGCGACACGTGTCGTATCGCGCCTTCGGGAGCTTGCCTCGCTTCCAGGCCCGGTAGTGCCGCACGCAGTAGCCCTTCCCGCCATCGGCGGCGGCCGTGCATCCGTCGTGCTTGCAGGTCGCGGTGGTCATCGCGCGTGTCCTCCTCGTTCAGTCGGTTTCGCGTTTCAGGCCGCGCGACATGAGGTCGCCGAGGACCCGACGCGGGTCCTTCCCCTCGTAGAGCAGCTGGTACATCTGCTCGGTGATCGGCATTTCGACGCCGACGCCGTGCGCGAGGTCGCGGACGGAGCGGGTGTTCCGCACGCCTTCGGCAACTTCACGCATGCTCGCGACGATGTCGGCGAGCTTCTCGCCGCGTCCCAGCCGGAGGCCGACGGTGCGGTTGCGCGAAAGGTCGCCGGTGCAGGTCAGGACGAGGTCGCCCATTCCGGACAGGCCGGCGAGCGTGTGGCGCTCGGCCCCCAGGCGCACCGCCAGCCGCGTGATCTCGGCGAGCCCCCGGGTGATGATCGCCGCGCGGCTGTTGTGCCCGAACCCCAGGCCGTCGCTCACCCCTGCGGCGAGGGCAATGACGTTCTTCACCGCCCCGCCGATCTCCACGCCGATCACGTCGGTCGACGCGTAGACCCGGAAGTGCGCGCCGGTGAAGACCCGCTGCACCGCCTCGGCGACGGCGAGGTCTCGCGCGGCGGCCGTCACCGCGGTCGGCATGTCGACCGCCACCTCCCGCGCGAAGCTCGGTCCGGACAGAACCGCCACCCGCCGGGCGTGCTCCGGCCCGAAGACCTCCTCGAGGATGGACGACATCGTGAGCCGCGTGTCCTGCTCGACGCCCTTCGCGGCGGTCACCAGGAAGGGCATTCCGCGGAACGCCGCCCGGACCGCCTGCGCGAGGCCCCGGATCCCCTCGGACGGGCAGACGAACACGAGAACGTCCCGTGCGTCGCACGCCTCGTCCAGGCGGAGACACGGCGTGAGCCCGTCGGGGAAGCGAACGCCCTTCAGGTAGGCGACGTTCTCCCGCCTTTCCGCCATGGCGCGCAGCTGATCGGCCTCGCGTCCCCACAGTCGGACGTCGTGACCGATGCGCGTGAGATGGATGGCGAGCGCGGTTCCCCAGCTGCCCGCCCCCAGCACGCCCACCCTGTTCGGCATGCCGCGACCCGTCGCACGAAGCGGCGCGACGACGCAAGGGAGCGGACCGCCGCGGCGGTTCGACGTCGAACCGTCGCGCCTCAGGACTCGGGTTCGGGGTCGCCCTCGGCGGTGGGCGTCACCGGAGCGTCGTCGCGCTCGCCCTCCTCGTCGCGCTCCGCGAGCCGCGCGACGGAGGCGACCTTCTCGCCTTCCTCGAGATCGATGAGCCGGACGCCCTGCGTGTTCCGGCCGATGACGCGGATCTCCTTGACGCGCAGCCGGATCACCTTCCCGCCGCTCGTCACGAGCATGATCTGGTCGTCGTCCGTGACCATGCGGACGCCGATGACCCGCCCCGTCTTCGGCGTCGTCTTCATCGTGATGATGCCCTTGCCGCCGCGGCGCGTCAGACGATACTCGTCCATCTCGGTCCGCTTCCCGTAGCCGTTCTCCGAGACGGCCAGGAGCGTGGCGCCGGGCTCCACCTGATCGAGCGCGACGACCTCGTCGCCCTCGTCGAGACGCATGCCCCACACGCCGTAGGTGTCCCGTCCCGTCGGGCGCGCTTCCTCCTCCTTGAAGCGGATCGCCTGCCCCTCGCGGGTCGAGAGGATCACCTCGGAGAGCCCGTCCGTCAGGCGGACCCCGATCACCTCGTCACCGTCCTCGAGGGCGATGGCGATGATGCCGGAGGGACGCGGGCTCGCGTACTGCATGAGGTCGGTCTTCTTCACGAGGCCGCGTCGCGTTGCGAACAGGAGGAAGCGCTCGGGACGGAACTCGCGGACGGCGAGGAAGGCGGAGAGCTTCTCCTCCGGCTTCAGGCTGAGCAGGTTGGTGATGCTGCGGCCGCGGGCGGCCCGTCCCGCCTGGGGGATGGCGTGCACCTTCAGCCAGTACACCTTGCCGCTCGTGGTGAAGAAGAGCAGGTAGGAATGCGTCGACGCGACGAAGAGGTGCTCGACGAAGTCCTCGTCGCGGGTGGTCGCGCCGATCTTTCCCCGGCCGCCGCGCCGCTGCGCCCGATAGAGGCCCACGGCGTTCCGCTTGATGTAGCCCTCGTGGGAGATCGTGACGACCATGTCCTCTTCGACGATGAGGTCCTCGACCGCGATCTCGGCGGCCTCGCCGACGATCTCCGTGCGCCGCGCATCGCCGTACTTCTCGCGCACCGCACGCAGCTCCTCGACGATGATCTTCGACACCTCTCCCGGGTCGGCGAGGATGTGCCGGAAGCGGGCGATCGCACGCTCCGTCTCCTCGTACTCCGCGACGATCTTCTCCCGCTCGAGCCCGGTGAGGCGCTGGAGACGCATGTCGAGGATCGCCTGCGCCTGGATCTGCGTGAGCGAGAAGGCGGCCATGAGGCCGTCGCGCGCGACGGCGGGCTCCTTCGAGCCCCGGATGATTGCTATCGCCCGATCGAGGTTCTCGATCGCGATCTTGAGGCCCGCGAGGACGTGGAGACGTTCCTCCGCCTTTCGCAGCTCGTAGACCGTCCGGCGGACGATCACGTCCCGGCGGTGGCGCAGGAAGACGTCGAGCGCGTCCTTCAGGCTGAGCAGCCGGGGCCGGCCGTCGACGATGGCCAGCATGTTCACCCCGAACGACTCCTGGAGCGGCGTGTGCTTGTAGAGCTGGTTCAGCAGGACCTCGGCGACCGCGTCGCGCTTGAGGTCGATGACGATCCGCATCCCCTCCCGGTCGGACTCGTCGCGGAGGTCGGCGATGCCGTCGAGCTTCTTCTCGTTCACCAGCTCGGCGATCCGCTCGATGAGGCGCGCCTTGTTCACCTGGTATGGGATCTCGGTGACGACGATCGACGAGCGCCCGCTCTTGTCGTCGGTCTCGACCGTCGCGCGCGCGCGCACGGTCAGGATGCCGCGGCCGTCGCGATACGCCTCGCGGATCGCCGCCTGGCCGCAGATGAAGCCCGCGGTGGGGAAGTCCGGCCCGGGGACGTAGCGCATCAGGTCGTCGACGGTGAGCTCGGGATGCTCGACCAGCGCGATCAGCGCGTCGCACACCTCGCGGAGGTTGTGCGGCGGGATGTTCGTCGCCATCCCGACGGCGATGCCGGCGGAGCCGTTCACGAGGAGGTTCGGGATCTTCGTCGGGAGGACGAAGGGCTCTTCGGTGGAGTCGTCGAAGTTCGGGACGAAGTCGACGGTCTCGCGCTCGATGTCCGCCAACAGCTCCGACGCCAGCTCGGTCAACCGGCACTCGGTGTACCGGTACGCCGCGGGCGGATCGCCGTCGATCGAGCCGAAGTTGCCCTGGCCGTCGATCAGGGGGTAGCGGACGTTCCACTCCTGCGCGAGGCGCACGAGTGCGTCGTAGACCGCCGAATCGCCGTGCGGATGATAGCGCTTCAGCACCTCGCCGACGACGCCTGCACACTTCGAGTACCGGCGGTTGTGGAGCAGACCCTCGTTGAACATCGCGTAGAGGATCCGCCGATGAACGGGCTTCAGGCCGTCGCGCGCCTCGGGGAGCGCACGCCCCACGATGACCGACATCGCGTAGTCCATGTAGGACTCGCGCATCTGATCTTCGATGTTGACGGCGACGTGCTGGGGGTTCTTCGGATCCACGATGCTCAGATGTCCAGGTTACGGACGTTCAGCGCGTTCTCTTCGATGAACTTCCGGCGCGGGTCGACCTCATCGCCCATGAGGGTCGAGAAGATGATGTCCGCCTCGACGGCGTCCTCGATCTTCACCTGGAGGAGCGTCCGCGAGGCGGGATCCATCGTCGTCTCCCAGAGCTGCGACGGGTTCATCTCGCCGAGTCCCTTGTAGCGCTGGACCTCGAGCCCCTTCCGCGCCTGCGCCATGAGTCGCGCAACCGCCTCCTGGAGGACGGGCACCTGCTCCGCCGTCTCGCCCTCGCCGAGCGTGAACGGCGGTTCGCCGACGCCGGCCAGCTCGCGCGCGATCCGTCGCACCTCCTCGAATTCCGGGGTCTGGAGGAGCTCCCAGTCGAAGACGTTCCGGTGCGTACCGCCGTTCACCCGCGTCGATGCGGCGACGCGCTGGCAGGCGTGCTCACGGTCGTCCTCCAGCTCGAAGGCCACCGGGAGGACGTCGGGCGCCGCGACGGCGAGGTATGCGTCCGCGGCGGCGATCGCGTCCCGGAGTCGCGCCGGGTCGCCGAGCGCGCCGAGGTCGAACTCCGCCTGCCGCGCCATGGCGGTGAAGACGTGGCGGTTGTAGCCCTTGCGCTCGAACGCATCGAGCATCTTGTCGAGCCGGATGGCCTTCTTGATGAGCTGCTTCAGCGGCGTGCCGGCGATGGCCGGACCGCCCTTCGCGCGCAGCACGGCGCCGCCGGCTCCGAGCTCGACCAGGTAGTCCTCCATCGCGAGCTCGTCCTTCAGGTACTGCTGCGCGCGCCCGCGCTTCACGCGGTAGAGCGGCGGCTGGGCGATGAAGAGGTGCCCGCGCTCTATCACGGCCTGATAGTGGCGGTAGAAGAACGTGAGGAGGAGGGTGCGGATGTGCGAGCCGTCGACGTCGGCGTCGCACATGAGGATGATCGTGTGGTAGCGGAGCTTCGCGAGATCCATCTCGTCGCGGCCGATTCCCGCCCCGAGCACGGTGATGAGCAGCTTGATCTCCTGCGACGAGAGCATCTTGTCGAACCGCGCCTTCTCGACGTTCAGGATCTTGCCCCGCAGGGGGAGAATGGCCTGGTTCTTCCGGTCGCGACCCTGCTTCGCCGAGCCGCCCGCGGAATCGCCCTCGACGATGAAGATCTCCGAGAGTGCGGGATCACGTTCCTGACAGTCGGCGAGCTTCCCCGGGAGCGAGCCGCCGTCGAGCGCGCCCTTCCGCCGCGCGAGGTCCTTCGCCTTCCGGGTGGCCTCGCGAACGCGCGCCGCCTCGATGCCCTTGAAGACGATCCGCTTCGCTTCCGCGGGATGCTCCTCGAGGTAGACGCCGAGCCGGTCGTTGATGAGCGCCTCGACGATGCCCTTCACCTCGCTGTTGCCGAGCTTCGTCTTCGTCTGCCCTTCGAACTGCGGCTCCGGTACCTTCACGCTGACGATCGCGGTGAGCCCCTCGCGGACGTCCTCGCCCTGGAGCGCCTCCTCGTCCTTCTTCAAGAGCCCGTTGGCGACCGCGTACGCGTTGATCGTCCGGGTGAGCGCCGACTTGAGGCCGACGAGATGGGTGCCGCCCTCGATCGTGTTGATGTTGTTGGCGAAGGCGTAGACGTTCTCGGCGTAGCCCTCGTTCCACTGCATCGCGATCTCGACCTCGACCCCTTCGCGCGTGCCCTGCAGGTAGATCACGTCGGCGTGGATCGGCGACTTCGCCTTGTTCAGATGCTGGACGAACGAGACGATGCCTCCTTCGTAGAGGAACTCGTGCGATTTCTGGTCGCGCTCGTCCTCGATCGTGATGTGGATTCCGCGGTTCAGGAAGGCGAGCTCGCGCAGCCGCTGCGAGAGGACGTCGAAGCTGAACGCCGTCGTCTCGAAGATGAGGGGATCCGGCTTGAACGTGATCTTCGTGCCGCGCTGGTCCGTCACGCCGGTTTCCTGCACCGGGGTTTCCGGCTCGCCGCGATGGTAGCGCTGGACGTAGACCTTGCCGTGCCGACGGACCTCCATCTCGAGCGTCTCCGAGAGCGCGTTGACGACCGAGACGCCGACGCCGTGTAGGCCGCCCGAGACCTTGTACGCGCCCTTGTCGAACTTGCCGCCGGCGTGCAGCTTCGTCAGCACGACCTCCGCTGCGGAGACGCCTTCCGTGGGATGCATCTCGGTCGGGATGCCGCGTCCGTCGTCCTCGACGGTGACGCTCGAGTCGATGTGGATCGTCACCCGGATACGCGTGCACTCGCCGGCGAGCGCCTCGTCGATCGAGTTGTCGACGACCTCGAACACCAGGTGGTGCAGGCCACGCTCCCCGGTGTCGCCGATGTACATCCCGGGCCGCTTCCTGACGGCCTCGAGACCCTCGAGCACCTTGATGTGCTCGGCGCCGTATCTGCTCTCTGCCTCGGAAGTGCTCATCCGGTTCCCAAAATGCGGTTTGGTTGCACCGCGCATTCTACCCTGCGCCGGCCCGCGACGCCAGGCGACGTGGCAAAAGATTCCCCTTACGAATCAGTATCTTGGGCTGCGCGTGGCGCGGCTCAACCGACGGCGCGCGGAAAACCCCGATCCACCGCGTCGCGAGGCCGTTTTCAGAGCCGCATCGGCATCACGACGTAGGTGTAATCCGGGTCGTGGGCCGACCGCAGGATCGCCGGTCCGACCTCGTCCGTGAGACCCAGCTCGACCACCTCCCCCTCCCCGTACGTCAGCAGCACGTCGATCAGATACCGGGCGTTGAATCCGATCCCCAGCGACGCCCCGGAGTAGGACACCTCGATCTCTTCGCTCGCCTCGCCCTGGTCCGGGTTGCTGGCGGACACCTCGAGCTTCCCCTTCTCGAACCCCAGCTTCACCCCACGCGAGCGTTCGCTCGCGAGGAGCGACGTCCGGCGAAGCGCAGCCAGCAGGTCGTCGCGGTTCGCGCGCGCGACGGTGCGAGTCTCGCCGGGAATGACCTGGCGGTAATCGGGGAATTCGCCTTCGACCAGCCGCATGAAGAACGACACGGCGGCCGTCGACAGCCGGACGTCCTTCGGCGTGACCGAGAGCGCCAACTCCGTGTCGGGATTCTGGTCGAGGAGCTTCCGTACCTCGCCCAGGCCCTTGCGCGGCATGATGACGCCGCGGGGCAGCTCCACGGCCGCGATCCGGCGGTCGATCATGGCGAGCCGATGGCCGTCGGTCGCGACCATGCGAAGCCGCTTGTCGTCGGCGCCGGTGAGGAACACGCCCGACAGGTTGAACCGGGTCTCGTCCGACGACACGGCGAAGAGCGTCTTGTCGATCATCTCGCGCAGCGTGCCGCTCGCGATCCGCAGGGACAGCGCGCCGCTCGGCTCGGCCGCCAGCGGCAGCTCCGGAAAGTCCTTGGGGTCGAGGCTCACGACCTTGAAGCGCGACCGCCCTGCGGTGACCTCCACCCATCCAGCCTGAACGGATCGGAGCGACACGTCGTCCGCGGAGACCTCGCGCGCGATCTCATAGAGCTTGCGCGCGTTCAGCGTTACCGACCCCTTCTTCTTCACCTGCGCGGCGAGCCGGACCCGGAGACCGACCTCGAGGTCCGTCGCGGTGAGCGCGAGCCCGCTCTCGGCGGGCTCGAGCAGGACGTTCGCGAGGATCGGCAGAGTGTTCCGGCGCTCGATGACGCCCTGCACGAGATGAAGACCCTGCGCCAAATCCTCGCGACGGATGGTGGCTTCCATGGTGCGACTCGCCTTTCGTCGTTGTCCCCGTTTTCCCCGACCCTATGGGATCCTTCCGGAGGTCTCGTAGAGGAGAAAACCAGTAGCCCACCGTAGGGGGTGTGGACACGGTGGGGAACGTCCTCCCGCACCGTTCCGTCTAGCGCGAGCGCGATCGTTTATCCACGCCCGCCCTCGCCGATGTGGTTCAATTCTGCTGTCCCCGCAGGGTCCGCTCGATGCGTTCGACCGTGGCCTGGAAACCCGCATCCTCCTTGATGCGCCGCTCGGTGACGGCGGCGGCGTGGATGACCGTCGAGTGGTCGCGCCCGAAGAGCTCTCCGATGTGGGGGAAGGACGCCTTCATGAGGTTCCGGCAGAGGTACATCGCGAGCTGCCGGGGGACGGCGACGTTCTTGCTCCGCCGGCGCGATCGGAGGTCGATCGGCCGGAGCGAGAAGTGGTCGCACACCGCAGCCGAAATCGCGTCGAACGTCACCACCGGGCCTTCCGTCTTCAGCACCGACTGGAGCACGTCCCGGGCGAACTCCGGCGTGATCGGGCAGCGGCGGAGCGACGCATAGGCTCCCAGGCGACGGAGCGAACCCTCCAGCTCGCGGATGTTCGAGGCGACGTGAGTGGCCAAAAAGAGCGCGACGTCTTCCGGCAGGGCGATCCGGTAGAGCTCCGCCTTCCGTTGCACGATCGCCACCCGGGTCTCCACGTCCGGGGGCTGGATGTCCGCGATGAGGCCCCATTCGAACCGGTTGCGGAGGCGTTCCTCCAGGTCGGGGATGTCCTTGGGTACCTTGTCCGACGTCAAGATGATCTGCCGGCGCTGGTCGTAGAGCGTGTTGAACGTGTGAAAGAACTCCTCCTGGGTCCGCTCGCGTCCGGCGAGCAGCTGCACGTCGTCGAGGATCAGAAGATCCACCCGTCGGAAGCGCTCCTTGAAGTCACCCATCCGATCGCGCCGGAGGGACGAGATGAGGTCGGTCATGAAGGCTTCGGCGGACAGGTAGGCAATGCGGGCCTGCGGATGGTTGTGCCGCACTTGGTGCCCGACCGCCGTCACCAGGTGGGTCTTTCCCAGGCCGACGCCGCCGTAGATGAAGAGCGGGTTGTAGTGATCGCCGGGTTGGGTGGCGACAGCCTTGCATGCCGCATGCGCGAACTGGTTCGACGCACCGACGACGAACGTCTGGAACGTGTACTTGCCGTTCAGCGACGGGTGTGACAGCCGCTCGCGCCGGTCGGCCCGCTTCGGCTGGGTGAAGAGCTCGCCCTGCTCACGGGTCGGGTTCGGCACTTCGATCTGGACCTGGCGCGGCCCGACGACCTCGCTCACCGCCTCGCGCAGAACGGCGAGGTAACGGTCGTTCACGTAGACGAGCGCCATCTCGTTCGGCGCCTCGACGCGCAGCTCGGTCGACGTGAGCGCGCGGGGGCGGAGGGGCGAGAGCAGCTGCGCGACCTCGTCCGGCGCGATCCGCTCCGCCACCCGCGCCAGGACGCGCTCCCAGGTGCGCTCGAGCTGCGATGCTAGCAAGTTACGCACACCGTTGTCCCCACCTGTGCATAAGCGAAAAAACAGCCGCGGCGTCGCGGAGTTGAGCCGTCAGAGCAGGCGGGATTCCGGGCCGCTGCCCGGGCTGCGGCGGGAACCCTCCGCGACCAGCCGGCGCCCCATGGCGGCGAACGCACACGACGTACACGGTGAGGTCCGGTGCGGAGCGCAGCTTCTATAGGCGATGTGCTCGCCGCGCTGCAAGAGAATTCCGGCGTCGCTTGACCGTCCCGGAGCGCGATGCCACGGTCCGCGGGTGACGACGCGCTCGGAAGCGCTCTTCGACGCCGCGTGCGAGGTAATCCCGGGCGGTGTGAACAGTCCGGTCCGCTCGTGGCGGGCGGTCGGCGGACGGCCGCGGTTCATCGCGCGAGGCGATGGAGCACGGATCGTCGACGCCGACGGCAATGTCTTCGTCGACTTCGTCGGCTCGTGGGGCGCGCTCCTCCTCGGCCATGCGCCGCGCCCGGTGGTGCGGGCGATCACCGAGGCGGCCGCCGGAGGGACCACGTTCGGCGCGCCGACGGAGCGGGAGGTGGAGCTGGCGCGGCTCCTGGTCGACGCCGTGCCGGGCGTGGACCAGGTCCGCCTCGTCAGCTCCGGCACGGAAGCGACCATGAGCGCGCTTCGTCTCGCGCGCGCGGCGACCGGGCGCGACGTCGTCGTGAAGTTCGCCGGGTGCTACCACGGCCACGCCGACTCGCTCCTCGTGAAGGCGGGCTCGGGCCTCCTCACCTTCGGCGTACCCGACAGCCCGGGCGTGCCGGCGGCGCTGGCGGCGCTCACGGTGACCGCTCGGTTCAACGATGCGGGCGGCATCCGCGAGCTGTTCCGCGCGCGCGGCCGGGAGATCGCCGCCGTGATCGTCGAGCCGGTGGCGGGGAACATGGGCGTCGTGCCGCCGGCCCCGGGGTTCCTCGAGACGCTCCGCGACGAGTGCTCGGCGGCGGGGGCGCTGCTCGTCTTCGACGAGGTGATCACGGGGTTTCGTGTCGGGTGGACGGGCGCGCAGGGGCGCTACGGGGTCCGGCCGGACCTCACCTGCCTCGGCAAGATCATCGGCGGCGGGCTGCCGCTGGCGGCGTTCGGCGGCCGCGCGGACCTGATGCAGCAGGTGGCGCCGGCTGGTCCGGTCTACCAGGCGGGGACGCTCAGCGGAAACCCGCTCGCGGTGGCGGCCGGGATCGCGACGCTGGAGACGATCCGCGGCACCTCCGACGCCTACGCGCGACTGGATGCACTCGGCGCGGCGGCCGAGCAGGGGCTCCAGGCGGCGCTCGCCGAAGCCGGCGTCCCCGGGGTCGTGAACCGGGTCGGCTCCATGCTGACCGTGTTTTTCGGCGTGGACGCAGCGACGACCTACGCCCAGGCGACCGCCGCCGACACGGCGCGGTTCAACCGCTTCTTCCACGCCATGCTGGCGGAGGGCCTGTACCTCCCACCGTCGCAGTTCGAGGCGTTCTTCCTGTCCCTCGCGCACACGACGGCCGATGTCGAACGGCTGCTCGCCGGAGCCCGTCGGGTCCTCGGGGCGCTCTAGGTGGCCCCACCACTCCGGTACGCGCGCTATGCCGCGGCCGGCTTCGACCTCGTCGGCACGATCATCGCGGGGACCGGGATCGGATACCTCCTGGACCGTTGGCTCGATACGACCCCATACCTCACGTTGTGCCTGATGTTGCTCGCGATCGTCGGCGGGTTCACGCGGCTGATCCGCACGCTTCGTCACTTCGATCGGCTCGAACGATGAGCGGGACGCTCACCCGCGTTCACGCCCGACATGCGGTCCTGGTCGTCGCGGCGGCGAGCGCCCTCGCGATCCACCGCGCGCCGCCGGCCGCACTCGGTGCGATCCTCGGCGGCGCCGTGATCGGCGGCTCGGTGCTCCTCAACACGCTGACCTTTCACTTCGCGGTGCGACGGCCAAATCCGCGTGTTGCTATTGGAATCTCGTCTGTTAAACTCCTCGGGTCGCTGCTGCTGGTGTGGTGGGTGATGACGCATGTGGGATGGCGACCTGACCCGGTGGGGTTCGCGATCGGCGTGACGTGCTACCCGGTTGCGGCGCTCTGGGACGCACTCCGGACGAAAGTGACCTGACGACGATGGAACAGCATCATCCCTTCACGTGGGTCGGCGCCGCAGGCGTCCACGATCCGACCACCGCCGCACTCGTGACGTCCGGCCTCGTCGCCGCCGGGCTGATCGCCTTCGCGTTCCGCGTGCGCTCCCAGCTCGCCGACACCGAGCGGGCGTTGGTGCCGGAGCCGCGTGTCACCGCGCGCGGCATCGCCGAGACGCTCACCGAGGCGGTCACCGGGATCGCGGAAGCCGGCATCGGCCATCACGCCGAACGATTCGTTCCGCTGCTCGGCACGTTCTTCGTCCTCATCCTCTGCTCGAATCTCGTCGGGCTGCTTCCCGGATTCAGTCCCCCGACGTCCGACATCAACATCACGCTCGGCCTCGGGCTCGTGGCCTTCGTGATGTACAACGTCTACGGGATCCAGGCGCACAAGGCGTCGTACGTGAAGCAGTTCCTCGGGCCGATGCTCCTCATGGCGCCGCTCATGCTCGTCATCGAGCTGGTGAGTCATGCGTTCCGTCCGGCGTCGCTCGGCATCCGGCTCTTCGCCAACATGTTCGCCGATCACCAGGTGCTCGAGACCTTCACGAGCCTCACGAAGCTCGTCGTCCCGGTGATCTTCTACGCCTTCGGCTCGTTCGTCTGCCTGGTGCAGGCGTTCGTGTTCACGATGCTGAGCGCGGTCTACATCGGGCTCGCGATCAGCCACGATCACTGAGCGATCAACGTCTTGGCCGTCGTCCGGCGGGAGCGGAGAGGATGAGGAGAGGAAGGACGCGTGACGGTCGGGAAGGGACAGGAATGACTCGGTTCGGAAAGCTGGTGAAGATGGCGGCCCTTCTGCTGCTGGCGAGCCCCGGGCTCGCGTTGGCGCAGGAGGGGGGCGGCTACGAGGGTCTGGTGGCCCTGGCAGCTCCGCTGGGCCTCGGGATCGCGGCTCTCGGCGCCGCGCTCGGGCAGGGACGTGCGGTGGCGGCGGCGATGGAGTCGATCGGCCGGAACCCGAACTCGGCGGATCGCATCCAGACGCCGATGATCATCGGTCTCGCGTTCATCGAGGCGCTCGCTCTCTACGCCCTCGTCGTCGCGATGGTGAAGTTCTAGCGATCGGTTCGCGGGCCGGGACCGCCGAGGTCCCGGCCCACGCGTCCGTTGCCGCGGCGGATGCGGGCTCCGTGGTCTGGGGGTCGAGGAGGGGAGACCATGTGGTGGAGCATGCCAGAGGCGGGCGAGCAGCGATCGGACCATGGACCGGTCCGGATGCTCGCGGTGGCGGGAAGCATGCAGCGCCGTCAGCGGACGGTGCTCACGCTGGTGCCGATCGCGGCGGTGACGCCCAACCGGGACCAGCCCCGGAAGCACTTCGACGACGAGAAGCTCGCCGAGCTTGCCGCGTCGATTCGGGTCCACGGGCTGTTGCAACCGATCGTCGTCCGGCGGGTCGCCGAGGGCTTCGAGCTGCTCGCCGGCGAGCGGCGCTTCCGGGCGGCCCAGCTCGCCGGCCTCGATCGCATGCCGGCGCTGGTGCGCGACGTCGACGACCCGCTCGAGATCGCTCTGATCGAGAACCTCCAGCGCGAGGATCTCTCGCCGCTGGAGGAGGCGGAAGCCCTCTCCGCGCTCATCGCGCGACACGGCTACAGCCACAAGGCGGTCGCGGAGTTGCTCGGAAAGAGCCGTCCGTACGTTTCGAACACGCTCGCCCTGCTTCGTCTGCCCGCGGCCGTGAAGTCGGACCTCCACCGCGGCGGCCGGGCGGTACCGCGCGAGCTGCTCCTCGGCGTGGCGCGGGAGGAAGACCCGGACGCCGCCCTGGCCTTGTGGAAGCGCCTCCAGCTCGACACCCTCTCCGTGCGGCGGTTCCGCGAGGAGAAGGACGCGACGAAGCCCGCCGGCGTGACCGCCGCCGAGGTCCTGGCGGCCGCCCGCCGTCTGAATCGGGCGCTCGCACGTTTTCTGGCCGATCAGTGCCGTCTCGGAGAGACGGAACGGCTGCGCCGTCCGCTCCGGCGGACGGAGCGCCTGGTGAAGCGCACGCTCGCGACGATACCGTCGCCCGTGGGTGCGAAGACCGGCCCCGCGAACGGCTGACCCGCCCACGGTCGTGGAGCAACCCACGTCTCCCGACCGGAATGTTTCAGATCGTGACGGTGCGCGGTCACGTTTCGTTACGCGCGCAGTTTCGCGCTCGCGAGCGAAGCCCGCGATGACGCGGCTCCGCCGACGCCGAAACGGTGGCATGGAAGGTGCTCTGCGGCGTCCCGCCAGAGGAGGCGGACGTCATGGAGCAGACCGCGCTGAAGCTCGAAGAACCCCGCAACACCGGTGTCAGCATGGAGCCGGAGACGGTACTGCCGAACCAGTTTTTCGACCGTGCGACGATCGACGCTTCGCTGCAGCCGGAGAAGCGGCTGATGCTCGCCGTGCTGGAGGATGCCGTCGGCGCCTATCAGAAGTACTGCACCGCCCCTGGGCGGCGCGCGAAGCGCCTGTTCACCGAAGCGGAGGAATGGTTCCTCTCCGATGATCGCTCGTGGCCGTACTCGTTCGCGAACATCTGCGAAGCGCTCGGCATGGAGCCGGGGTACCTGCGCAGCGGGCTGGCGCGCTGGCGCGACAACCAGCTGAATCCGATGGTCGATTCGGAGAAGGTCGTCCGCTTCCCGTTCCGTCGCGTGAACGGGCGCCGGCATTCGATCACCGGCCGCCCCGTCGGACTACGGCGCTCCGCGTAGCTGGAACGCGCTTTACCGGCTGACGTTCCTGGGATACTTCGGACGCCTCGCCCGCCGATGCGTCCCCACCGCCAGCCGGCGCACACGCGCACGCTCACCGTCCGGCTCGCGCCGGCAGGTGGCGACCGGTGGAGCGTCGACGCCCGCCTGCTCGACGTGCGCAAGCGCGGCGTCGTCGACGTGGCCGGCCGGGTGAACGGTCCGGGTGTCGTGCACGACATGCGCCTCTCGCTGGCGGTCACACCCGCCGGCGACCGCGTGCTGGACGCCCGCTTGCAGATGGCGAGCGTGCCCTTCCCGGCGAGCGCCCGCACCGGCGGCGAGGGATGTCGGGACAACGAGGCGGGTGCCGCGGCTCTCGTCGGACTCCCACTGGGCTCCGGATTCCTCACCGGGCTCCAGCGCATCATGGGCGGGGTGCGCGGCTGCTTCCACGTGTTCACGTTGATGCGTCTGGTGGCCGCGACGACGCTCCGGGCCGTCGGATCGACGGGCCCCATGCGGGCGTCGTTCGCGCGGACGGTGACGATCGACACGTCGTGGACGGGCGACCGGCTCACGCTCCACGGCGCTCTGACGGACGTCGTCTCGATGCTCGGCGAGGGCACCGAGCGGACGAGCGGCCTTTTCGAGGTCGACGCGGTTCTCGAGGGAGCGCTTCCGGACCTCGCGCTCGAACGGCTCGACGTGCTCCACCGGGCCCGGGGCGCCGACGGCGCATATGGATGGACGGCGGCCCGGCTCGACGGCGTCGGGAATCTCGCCGGACGGTCGCTCGTGCGGGGCTTCGCAATGCTTCTCGGCGACGCCGTCCCGTCGCGCGGTCCGCTGGCACCGGTCCACGATCTGCTCTTGATGATGCAGCCGGCCGCCTTCCAGGCCATGCCGGCACGGCCGACACCGGATGCGGGCGGGCCGCACCCGCGCCGGCCGTCGGCCGCGCGCGACTCCTGTGCGATGTGGCGTCAGGACGGTCCACTCGTGCGGGCCGTGGAGGAGGAAGCACGTGGCCGGGCTCACTGAGCGCGACGCCGGCGTCGGATCCGTCGGCACGGGGCTCCAGGCGCTCCTCCGGTGGGTCCGACCCACGTTTGGATACGCCGGCGCGGCCCCGGTCCTCGACATCGGCTACTTCGCGAACGTCGTCCCGGTCGCCCCGAACCTCGGCATCGCGATCTCCACCGACGGCGTCGGGACGAAGCTGCTCGTGGCGCAGGCGGTCGGCCGGTTCGATACGGTCGGCATCGACTGCGTCGCCATGAACGTGAACGACGTGCTCTGCGTCGGGGCGCGGCCGATCGCGCTCGTCGACTACATCGCTCTCGAGGAGGCCAGCCCCGACCTGCTGGACGCGCTCGGCCGGGGAATCGCCCGCGGCTGCGAGGACGCGCGGGTGTCGTGCCCGGGCGGCGAGCTGGCGCAGGTCCGGGAGATGCTCCGCGGGGCACGCCCCGGGTATGCCGTGGACCTCGTCGGGACGGCGATCGGGACGGTGTCGCTCGACCGTGTCCTTACCGGCCGCGACGTGGCGGCCGGCGACGTGCTCCTCGGTCTCGAGAGCTCGGGGCTCCACTCGAACGGCTTCACGCTCGCCCGGCGGACGCTGCTCGACCGGAGCGGGCTCACGCTCGAGTCGCACGTCGACGAGCTCGGATGCACGCTCGCGGACGAGCTGCTCCGTCCGACGCGCATCTACGTGCGCGCCGTCCTGGACGTCCTCGATGCGGACCTGCCGGTGCGGGCGCTGGCGCACGTGACCGGCGACGGGCTCTTCAACCTGGTTCGCACGGCAAAGGCGGTCGGGTTCGACATCGAACACTGGCCCACGCCGCCGCCGATCTTCCACCTCCTCCAGCGTGTGGGCGAGATCGCCGACGAGGAGATGTTCCGTGCCTTCAACATGGGCATCGGGTTCGGCCTCGTGGTGGCGCCGTCGGCCGCGGACGCGGTGGCCCGGCGTCTCGAGGCCGCGGGCGAGCGGGTCCACGTCCTCGGCCGCGCGACGCTCGACCCGGCGCGGACCATCCGCTTCCGGCCGCGCGGGCTCGTCGGTCGCGACGGCCGCTTCGCGCGCGCCTGAGCGCGACGCCGCTCAGGAGTCGAGGGGCTCGATCCGGACGCGCGCGACGCCGCGCTCGACCATGCCGAGCGCCCGCGCCGCGCCGAGCGAGAGGTCGATCACCCGCCTCGCCCGGAACGGACCCCGGTCGTTGATCGTGATCAGGACCGAGCGGCCGTTGTGCAGGTTCGTCACCCGTACGCGGGTACCGAGCGGCAGCGTCCGGTGGGCGCCGGTCAGACGGCTCGGGTCGAACCGCGCACCGCTCGCCGTGCGCCGGAAGGCGAACTCCTGCCCGTACCAGGAGGCGTTGCCGACGGTGGTCGCGGCCTCGTCGCTCGCGGCACCGGCGCGCGTCGCGCTCATCCCGACCAGTGCCGCCGCCAGGAGCCAGACACCGAGCACTTTCACGATCGCCCGGAGTCGCGGGGCGGCCAGCCAGGGACCTCTGCCCCCGGCCTCGGGAGGCGCGGTTTCCATTCGTTCGCTCCTTGAGACGCCTGCGAAGTTAGCTGACGGGTTCGGGCCCAAAGAGCGCTTGGCCCGTCCGAGGTCGATGCCGGCCTCGGATTCACCCCACGAAGGCTGGGTCCTCCGCTCCCCTCCACGGGGATTAGGCGTGTCGAAATTTTCGTCGGCTATGCCGCACCCGGTGCAGACTGTCAACCATCGACGAACGTGATCGCACCCGTCAGCCTCCCGCGGCAGGGTACCCGAGGGCTGGATCGACGACGTTCCGGAGCGTCCTTCCTTCGAGATAACGCACGAGATTGTCGACGAAAAGCGCGAGCGCTCGGTCGAGGTAGTGGACCGTCGCGCCGGCCACGTGGGGCGTGAGGATGACGTTCGGGAGGTCCCACAGCGGGTCGCCGGGAGGGAGCGGCTCGGTGGGAAAGACGTCCAGACCCGCCCCGGCGAGGGCCCCCCGCCGGAGTGCCTGCACCAGGGCGGGGTGGTCGACGACCGCCCCGCGCGCCACGTTGATCAGGTAGGCGTCGGAGCGCATTCGCATCAGCTCGGTCGGGCCGATCATTCGTGGTCTCGGCGGTGTGCGGCAGCGCGAGGACGACGAAGTCCGCCCACGCGAGCTGCTCGCTCAGCCCGTCGGGCCCGACCACGTCCTCGAACCCCGGAGGCACCGGGCGTCCGGTGTGACGGCGGACGCCGCGAACGGTCGCGCCCAACGCCGTGACGCGCTCGGCGACCGCCCGCCCGATCGGGCCCAGGCCGACGACCAGGACCCGGCTCCCCGCCACCTCGCGGAGCATCGTTCCACGCCCCGCCATGACCGCCGGACGATTCCAGACGCGCTCGCGTTGCAGCTCGAGCGCGACGGGGAGGTTCCGGCAGAACGCGAGCATCATGGCGAGGACGTGCTCCGCGATCGCGACGGCCGCGATGCCGGCGCCGTTCGTCACCACGATCCCGCGCGCGACGATCTCGGGCGCCAGGTTGTCCTCCGCGCCGGCGGAGGCGGACTGGATCCAGCGGAGCGCCGGGCTGGACGCGACCAGCTCCGGCGGGAAGCGCCAGCCGTAGAAGACCTCCGCATCGCGCGCCTCGTGGGCGAGCGCGGCGGGATCGTCGGCGGCGACGAACGTCACCGCCGGGAAGCGTTCGCGGAGGGTCGACAGCGTCGATTCGGGCACCGAGATCCGCACGTCGGTGCCCAGGTGGAAGTTGAGGACGACCTTCAGATCAGTGCTCGTCGCCGGTGTCGAAATTGCCCTTCACGCCGGGGAGCAGCGGCGACTTGTGGTGCGTGATCGAGCTCGGACGCGGCTTCCGGTAGACGAACTCCGTATCGCATCCGGCGCACACGGCATGGAGGCCGCCGCGCACCCGCTTGAGCTTCACCGTGACGACGTCGCCGTCCTCGTGGCGGTGCTGGATCGCGGGATACTCGGCGACGTAGACCGTCCGCATCTGCGTCGCGCTTAGGCGCGTTCCCGGGTCTTGTCAACGATCGGAACGCGTGAGGCGACCGATTGCGCCGGCCGCGGGGCACTGCCAAGGTGCCCGGGGTGAACCGCCTCGCGCGCGAGACGAGCCCCTACCTCCTCCAGCACGCGCACAACCCGGTCGACTGGTATCCATGGGGCGAGGAGGCCTTCGCGCGCGCGCGCGCCGAGCGGAAGCCGATCCTCCTCTCCGTCGGGTACTCCGCGTGTCACTGGTGTCACGTCATGGAGCGCGAGTCGTTCGAGGACCCGGACATCGCGCGGCTCATGAACGAGCTCTTCGTCAACGTGAAGGTCGACCGCGAGGAGCGTCCGGACGTCGACGACGTCTACATGAAGGCCGTTCAGATGCTGACCGGCCGGGGCGGTTGGCCGATGACCGTCTTCCTCACGCCGGACGGAGAGCCGTTCTACGGCGGCACGTACTTCCCCCCGACCGACCGTCACGGCCTGCCGGGGTTCCCGCGCGTCCTCGACGGCGTCGCGCGCGCGTACCGCGAGCGGCCCGACGACGTGGCGCGCTCCGTCGAGCAGCTCCGCGCCGGTCTCGCGCGGCTCGAGGAGGTCCGCCCCACCGACGGCGCGCTCGATCCCACCCTGCCGCTCCGGGCGGCCGACGCGCTCCTCGCGCACGTCGACATGGACCTGGGCGGGCTCGGCGGTGCGCCGAAGTTCCCCCACGCGGCCGTCTTCCAGCTCTTCCTCCGCCAGCACCACGCGACTGGCCGGCGCGACTTCCTCGAGGCGGTCCACGTCACGTGCGTGCGGATGGCGAACGGCGGCACGTACGACCAGATCGGCGGCGGGTTCCATCGCTATTCCGTCGACGCGCGCTGGCTGGTGCCGCACTTCGAGAAGATGCTCTACGACAACGCGCAGCTCCCGCGGCTCTACCTCGAGGCGTGGCAGGTGACGGGCGATCCCGCCTTCCGCGCAGTCGTCGAGGACACGCTCGACTACGTCCTCCGGGAGATGCGCCATCCCGAAGGCGCCTTCTTCTCCGCCACCGACGCCGACAGCGAGGGCGAGGAGGGAAAGTACTTCGTCTGGACGCCGGACGAGGTGCGGGCGGTGGTCGACCCGGCCGACGTCGACCTCGTCTGCCGGTACTGGGACATCACGCCGGAGGGCAACTTCGAGGGGAAGAGCATCCCCCACGTCACCGTCGACGTGAAGCAGGTGGCGCGCATGTTCGGCCGGACGCCCGCGGAGACGGCGGCGGCGATCGCGCGTGCCCGGCAGGCGCTCCGCACCGCACGCGCACGAAGGGTGCCGCCGCTCCGCGACGAGAAGATCCTCGCCGGCTGGAACGGCCTCATGATCGGCACGCTGGCGGAGAGCGGGCGAGTCCTCCGCCTCCCGCGCTTCGTCGACGCCGCGGTCGACGCCATGGACTTCCTGTGGCCCCGCCTGGATGCCGACCGACGCCTGCTCCACGGCTGGACGGCGGACCGTGCCGGCCCGCCGGGCTACCTGGACGACCATGCCTTCCTCGCGAGCGCCCTCGTCGATCTCTACGAAGCGACGCGCGACCGCCGGCACCTGGGCCGGGCCGAGACGCTGGTCGCCGCGCTCGACGCCCGGTTCCACGACGACGCCGGCGGGGCGTACTTCTTCACGGCCCACGACGGCGAGCGACTCGTCGCACGGACGAAGGCCGGGGCCGACGGGTCGATTCCGTCCGGCAACGGCGTCGCCGCCCACGTCCTCCTGCGGCTCCACTCCCTGACGGGCGAGGTGCGCTACCGGGAGCGGGCCGAGGAGATCCTGCGCCTGTATCACGAGGAGGCGTCGCGGAACCCGTTCGCCTACACGTCGTATCTGCAGGCACTCGAGCTCTGGGGGACCGGCCCGGTCGAGGTCGTCGTCGTCGCGCCGGCGGATCCGCGGGCGGCGGAGCCGCTGTGGGACGCGGCGGCCGCCCCCTACCTGCCGCACCGTGTGCTGGTCGCCGGCCGCCCCGACGAGTCCGCGCCGCTCGCGCCCGCGCGCGAGCGGCGCCCGGTCGGGGGCCGCCCGACGGCGTACGTCTGCCGTCGCTTCACCTGCTCGGCGCCGGTGCACCAGCCGGAGGCGCTGGCGGCGCTCCTCGCCGCGCCGCCGTCCTGACCGGCGCCCGAGCCGGGTCAGTGGCCGCGGAAGTTCGGCGTCCGCCGCTCGCGCTGCGCCGCCAGTCCCTCCCGGGCGTCCTCGCTCGAGCGCACCCGGTCCGCCATCGCCTCCAGGTCGTCGCGCCGGATGCTTCGCCGCTCCTCGGCCAGCCGCTGGACGTAGGCCTTCATCGCGCGCACCGAGAGCGGCGCGTTGTGGGCGATCACGCGGCCCATCTCGGCGACCGACCGGTCGAGGTCTGCGGCGGCGACGACGCGGTTCACCATACCGAGCGCCAGCGCCTGCTCGGCGCCGAACGCCTCGCCCGTGAAGAGCATCTCCTTCGTCGCGGCCGCCCCGATCGTGTCCACGAGCTTCCAGGTGAGCGCGATCGGGACGGCGATGCCGATCCTCGCGAGCGGCATCGCGAACCGGGCGGTGTCGGCGGCGATCCGGACGTCGCAGTGGAGGGCGAGCTCGCACCCGCCCGCGACCGCATCCCCGTGGACCGCGGCGATGGACGGCAGCGGGCACGCCTCGAGCGCCTCGAGCGCGTGCTCGAGGGCGTTCAGATCGACGGCACCGGCCTCGCGCTGCGCCTGGAGCTCACGGAGGTCCATGCCGGCGCAGAACCCGGCGCCGTTGCCGCGGACGACCAGCACGCGGACGTCGCCGTTCCGCGCGACGTTCTCGACGGTGGCGCGGAACGTCTCCACCATCGCGACCGTGAGGGCGTTCCGCTTGTCCGGACGGTTGAGCGTGATCGTGCAGATGTGGTCATGGGTGGAAACCAGGATCTCGTCGGCCATCCTAGAAGTGGTCCTTGAGCGCCCGGACGGCGGCGAAGAGCGCGACCGGGTCGTCGGGCGGCAGGTCCAAGACGCGCTGACGCACGGAGGCCGCGAGCTCCGGGCTGTTCGTCCTGAGGAACGGGTTCGTCGCCTTCTCCTCGGCGATCGTCGACGGCACCGTCGGCTCCCCTGCCCGGCGCCGTGCCTCCGCCCAGGCGAGCTTCTCCCGGATGGCGGCGTTGGTCGGCTCGAGCACGGCCGCGAAGCGCAGGTTCTTCTCCGTGTACTCGTGCCCGCAGAAGACGCGGGTCTCGTCCGGCAGCGCCGCGAGCTTCGCGAGCGACGCCATCATCTGGCGCGCGTCCCCCTCGAAGAGCCGGCCGCAACCGGCGACGAAGAGGGTGTCGCCCGTGAACACCGCCCGCTCGTCCGGGAAGTGGTAGGCGACGTGCCCGCTCGTGTGGGCGGGAATGAGGAGCGCCCGTCCGCGCAGCGAGCCGACGGCCACCGGGTCGCCGTCCCGCAGACGGTCGGTGATCCCGGGGATGCGCGGCGCGTCGGCGGCCGATCCGTGCACTCGGAGACCCGCCCGGGCGGCGAGCAGCGCCGCGTTGCCGCCCACGTGATCGAAGTGGTGATGGGTGGCGAGCACGGCGGTGAGCCGCACGCCCGCCATGCGAGCCGCCGCGAGCACGGGCTCGGCCTCGGCGCAGTCGACCACCGCCGCGTCGCCGGTCCGGGGGTCGCTGATGAGATATGCGTAGTTGTCCGAGAGCTGCGGGACCGGGACGACGTCCACCGACGCGAGGCCCTCCTATTCGTCCATCGCCGCGGACGGCTGGTCGATGAAGGTCGCCGCGGGCTGCGGGCCGGCGGCGGATCGGTTCTGCTCCAGGCGGAAGAGGCGCTCGCGGAGGCCGGCGGTTTCCACCGACCGTGCGAGCTGCTCCTTCGAGAGGTCGCTCAGGCGGGCCTCCAGCCGGGTGATCCGGTCGCGGAACCCCGCGAACTCGCCGGCCCGCGCGATCTGCTCCTTGCTTCCGTCGACGACCCGCCCTTCGATCCGGGTGAGACGCTCGCGGAGCGCCCCGAGCTCGCCGAGCTTCGTGCCGAGCTCCCGACCGAGGTCGGTGAGCCGCTGGTCGGCGCGCTCGAGCTTCTGCCGGATCTCCTGGGCGTCGAGCGTCTCCTGGCTCGTCTCCCGGGTGATCTCGGCGACCCGCCGCTCGAGGTGCTGGAGGCGCGTCGCCAGCTCCTCGTCGCGGGCGATCGCGGCGGAGGCCCGCTCACTCGCCCCGCTGGCGATCGCCTGGAGCGGCGCGATCAGCTCGCGCAGCCCTTCCTTGGGGACGTCGGCGAGGCGGTTTTCGAGCGCCCGGACCCGTTCACGGACGCGGTCGACGTCGCGGCGGAGGCTTACTGCGAGCCGGTTCAGTAAGACGTCGAGGCGTTGCCCGAGCTGCTCCTCCAGCGCGCCGACGAGGCCGACCGCCTGCTCCTCGGCTGCCCGGCCGACGTCGACGATGCGCCGTCCGACGACGTCGCGAAGCGTCTGTGCCTGATCGACCAGCAGCTTGCCGCCTCCCGTGAGCATCTCCTGTACCGTTGCCAGCGCGCCCCGCGGCTCTTCCTTCGTCCGACCCATCACACCCTCCTCTCGGCCCTATCCCCGCGATCCGAGCGTCACCAGCACGCCGGTGTACTGGTGCAGCTGCGCGGTCCCACCTCCGGGAGCGATCTCGGCGCCGCTGAAGAATCCCGCCACCGGCACCCCGAGATGCTGACGGATGTATGCGGTATCAAGTCCGGGCACGCCGTGAAACCCCCTGCCGCGCCCGACGCAGTTCACGTAGAGCGCGCCGGCGGCGGCATCCTGCCAGGCGGCGGCCTCCGCTGCCAGCAGGCGCTGGATGTCCGCGCGCGCGGCGTGCGGATCGCGCACCGCGAAGAAGAACTCCCGTCCCGGTTGCACCGGCGCGGCGAGGGTGATCGACCCGGCGGCCGGATCGACGCCCAGAAGGTGGCGGGTGACGAATTGATCGCCGCCGATCGGCAGCCCTGCGAGCACGACGGCGAGCGCGCGGCGCCGGTCCTCGCGGAGCGGCTCGGGCACGAGCGCCGCGAAGGCGGCCCACGCCGGCTCACCGTCGAGCGTCTCGACGACGTTGCCGCGGGCGGACGTCACCCGGCGGACGGGTCCGACCCGCCGCACCGCGTGCGTGACGCCGACGCGGGCCGCGAGCGCGCCGCCGAGCGCGAGCCCCGCCACGGCGTGCGACGACGATGCGTCGCCGGCGAAGACCGACACCTCGCCGACGGAGCCGTCCTCCGAGGCGCCCCCGCCGACGACCGGGACGTCGGGGAGACGGCGCCCGAGCGCGGCGAGCAGCGCGGGCGCATTCACGTTGTACGCGTCGGTGAAGAGGACGATCAGCCGCGCCCCGGCGGCGGTAGCGGCGGACGCGACGTCTGCGGCCACGCGCTCGACGCCCGGGGCGATCGGCACGAAGAAGCGCCGCGCGCGTACGTCGCCCTCGATCGCCAGCACGGCCACCCCGGGGCCGCCTTCGACCTCCGTTTCGGCCGCGAGGACGCCGGCGGCGCTGCAGCCGCTCACCTCTCGCGTTCCGCACACCTCGCTGACGACGCGCGTGGTCCGGGTGAAGCCGGGTCCGTGGGCCGTCGTCGCGAAGACGAACGCCGCATCGGCGCGTTCGAAGGCGCCCGTCCGCATCGCCGCGCCGGCCGCATCGGCTGCCGCGCGGGCCGATTCTCGTTCGGTCGACAGTCCCACTCCGACCCGGAGCACGAACTCCTCTCTCCGGAGGGGAGCGACTCGGCGTCGGGCGCGACCCTCCCGCACCCCTCGACAGACGGTCGCGTCCCTTAGAGCAAGCAACCGGCCGAAAAGCAAATCAGACGGGCGATTCGTCTCGCGCTCAGCGACCCGTGCCGCGGTCGAGCGCGGTCAGCAGGACGACCATCCGCACGACCGCGTCGCGGAGGTTCGCCTCCGCGACGCGCTCGTCCGTGCCGTGCACCGTCTCCTGGTCGTCCTCGCCGAGCACCCACGGGACGAACCCGTAGCTCGCCACCCCGAGGTCGCGGAACCAGTGACTGTCGGTGAAGCCGGCGAGCACGCTCGGAACGACGGGCGCCCCGTCGAGCTGCGTGCGGGCGAGCACCCGCACCGCGTCGACCAGCGCGGACTCCGGGTCGGAGGACGACGCCGTGAAGGAGAGGACGGTCTCGATCCGCACCGCGGGGTCGGCGACGATGCGGCGAGCGCGCTCGACGAAGGCCGCGGGATCGTCGCCCGGCAGGAGGCGCGCGTCGACCTCGGCGGAGGCCTCGGGCGGAATGACGTTCGTCTTCGGGCTGCCGGCGAGGACCGTCGGGGTGAGCGTGGCGCGCACGAGCGCGGCCTGGCGGGGGTGCTCGAGGAAGGCCACCCGGAAGACCGGATCGGCGAGCGCCTCGTCGAGCCGGACGAGCCGGCTGCGGAGCGGCTCCTCCTCGAGGGCCGCGAGCGCCGCGAAGTAGCGCGCGACCGATGGCACGACGCGGATCGGCGTCGGCTCCGCGACGAGACGATCGAGCGCCCGGACGAGACGGGTGACGGCGGTCGCCGACGGCGGCAGCGAGCCGTGGCCGGCGGAACCGGCCGCCGTGAGCCGGAGCCAGCACGGCGTCTTCTCCCCGACAGCGACCTGGACGACCCGCGTGCGACGCCCGCGGGCGTTCCGCCGGACGCGCACGTGGTCGCCCTCGGTGAGCAGGAACTCGGCGCCCGCGACGAGGTCGGGGCGCTTTCGGGTCACCCAGCCGGCACCCGCCATGCCGCCGCGCTCCTCGTCGGCC
>Ga0073934_10003955_pt1 | contig 25692 bp, 26 predicted proteins | sample LarsenN4metaG_FD_76834 | JGI IMG/M metagenome (GOLD analysis project Ga0073934, IMG submission 76834) | Hot spring sediment bacterial and archeal communities from British Columbia, Canada, to study Microbial Dark Matter (Phase II) - Larsen... ... | reverse complement strand
TATTGGCACGCCTGCAAACAAATTATACACAGAATGACGAGAAATTCCACGTGTTGGGAGATCCTTCGCTGCGGCTTGCCATCCCGCGTTACACCGCGAGCCTTACCTCCCTCCAGCCGGATTCGATCACGGCGCTCACCGTGATGACGGCGCAAGGAAAAATTCAACGTGACGGCGCCGATTGGCCGGGCTTCAACGGCGCGGCGCGAATCGAGGTGTTTGATGCGCAGCGCGAGGTGAAATATCAATCGCCGGGGCAATTCTCGATTGATTATGCGATGCCGGGCAACTCGCTTTTTCGCGGCGAAGCGCCGGTGAAAAACGGCGCGTTCACCGCGCAATTTTTCGTGCCGAAAGACATCACCTACGGCGGCCAAACCGGGCGGATCAACATTTATTTTTGGAATAACTTCATCGACGGCAACGGGTATCGCGAGCGCTTGCCGGTCGGCGGCACGGCGAGCGGCCTCGTTGATAAGTTCGGCCCGAACATCAACATCGGTTTTGCCGGCGTGGAAAATTTTCACTCCGGCGGCGTGGTCGGAACGAATCCGGTTTTGCGCGCGGTGATCAGCGACAGCCTTTCCGGCGTCAACATGACCGGCGAAATCGGCCACAAAATCACTTTGACGATTGACGGCCGCCAGGATGCCAAAATCGATCTCACGGATTTGTTCAATTATGATGCCGGCAGTTACACGCGCGGCACGATCGTGTATCCGCTCAACAATCTCGGCGAAGGCCGGCACACGGTTGAGCTTAAAGCGTGGGACAATCTCAACAACTCCAACACCGCGGCGGCCGATTTTACGATTCAACCGCAGGATCGTTTGATTTTGGGCGAGGTGATGAATTATCCGAATCCGTTTCGCCGGCACACCACCTTCACTTTTGAGTTGAATTTGGCGGCGGAAATTCGTATTAAAGTTTTTACGCTGTCCGGCCGGCTCATTCGAACGCTGGAACAATTTAATGCGCAACCCGGCTACAATATGCTGGAATGGGATGGACAGGACGAAGACGGCGACGAGTTGGCGAACGGCGTTTACCTTTATAAAATCACCGCTAACCAACAGCACGATGGCGCGTCGTTGCGCGCGGAGGAAATTGGAAAATTAGTGGTGCAGAGGTAGGGAAAAGATACTTCCAAGCAAATCACTGACCGGTCACTTAAGCCAGGTGGATTTGAAATGTTAGGCGCTTCAGTGACCGGTCAGTTTCGCTTGCATAGAAATCGACTCAACGTGGGATGATAAATTTTCAAGACATCGCAACAGTCGCCGGCTTGATCATGACCGGCATTGGTCTCATCTACGCCGGCATTCAACTGCGCGCGGCAAAAAAGCTTGCGCACGGCGAATTTCTGCTGCGTCTCGATGAAATGTTTCAGCAGCACCTTGAAGTTCATACGCGGCTGCGGCCCGGCGGCGTGTGGGCAGCATCAGGCAAGGGGCCGTCATCGCTGGAAGATTGGGTCGCGGTCGAAAAATACATGGGATTGTTCGAGCGGATCAAAGTTTTGGTTGACGACGGCATCGTCGATCTTGCCACGATCAATCGTTTGTACGGCTATCGAGTTTTCAATATCGTCGCCAACGAGGTGATCAGAAAAGCCAAGCTGGAAGGAGAAACAAAGCAATACTGGCAAGACTTTATCGGGCTGCATCAGGCTTTGGAAAAACGGCGACGAAAGTTTTCGAACAAACGCCCGGTGTAGATTTGGCCCCCGAAAACTAATATTGTATCAAGAGGCAAACCAATGGCAGAAATTATGATTTCCCTTCAAATCGAACATCTGGAAGAGGGCGGTTACTTGGCAACAAGCGAGGAACTGCAAGGCTTTTTGGCACAGGGCCGAACGGTCGCGGAAACGATTGAGATTGCCCAAGACGTTGCTCGCAAAATTATCGAATCGTGCATAGAACATGGCGACCCATTGCCGGCACAAGTGCTGAAACAGCTTGCGAAGCCTTCGCGAAGCGCCAAAGTTAAAATTCCTGTTGCGATTTCAGCATGAGCAAGTTGCCCGACTTCACTTATTCCGAGGTCGTGCGTCGTCTCCGTAATTCCTCATCATTCAGGAACAATTCCAAAAGGAACACTACGTGCCATAATCAACCAAATTGGCCTTAGTGTTGATGAATTTGTCAATCTTGTTTAAATGTACGATTAAAGTTTCTTATGCGAAAACTCATCCTTTATAAATCTGTTCTTTCAGCGAATCTAATTGCTTTTTGTTCCCTATCTTCATCCGCCGCCGACCGCGACGCGCAAGTGGCGCAGAGCAGCGGGCAGCAGGTGACGATCGTGTATCGTCCGGCTGATTTTCAACTGCGCAAGCTTCACGTCAACGGCGACATAACGGATCGCCCGGATTTTGAAAATTCGATTCCGCTCAACACGCCCGGCATGCCGGAATTGCCGGCGCGGGTGTTCGTGATCGGCATACCGCCCGGTGCAACCGCCGAAGTTTCCGTCATTCCCGGCGCCAGCGAAGAATTTTCGGAAATCGATGTCGCGCCGGTTCCGATCAAGGAACAAGCCGAAGATTTAACGCGCCTTCGTTACGATCCCGATGCGCAAATTTATGAACGAAATGCCTATTATCCCGGCGACTTGTTCAAAGTCGAGCCACCGGCGCAGTTTCGCCAACAGGCCATCGTGCGCGTGCAGGTCATGCCGGTGCAATACAATCCGGTTCGCAAGCAATTGCGCGTTTATCGCGAGATGCAAATCGTCGTGCGTTTTACCGGCGGAGCGCAATTCGCCGCGCCGGCTTTCGCTCTCGACCGCGGCGCTTCTCCGCGTGAAGAAGAATTGTATGAGAATCTCCTGGTGAATTACGAGCAAGCGAAGGTGTTTCGTTTGCCGCAGACTCAACAGCTTTTTCGCGCGACGAATCCGCAAATCGAAGGCCCGCTCTATAAATTTCCATTGCGGCAGGAGGGCATTTACAAAATCGACGGCAGAACTTTAGCCAGCGCCGGCATCACCAACATCAATCCCAACACGATTCATCTTTATAACAACGGCGGCCGGGAACTGCCGCGCGACATTCGCCGGCCGCGGCCGCAAGGCTTGGTCGAGAATGCGATTTACGTCTTCGACGGCGGCGACGGGCGTTTTGACAACGACGATTACATTTTGTTTTATGGCCGCGGCGTCGAAGGCTTTGCGTTTGATTCGACCAGCGGACAAGCCCGCCATTATCTCAACCGGTTTGGTTTTGACAATTACTATTGGCTGAGTTTTGGCGGAGCCAATGGAATTCGCCTGGCGGAGCGCGCGCCTCTGCCGGTGGCAAATCTGATTCCCGCCGCAAATTTTAAAGACTACCTTTTTATCGAAGAAGAGCTGCAGCCGTTGTATGAATCCGATCAAACCTGGTACGGCTGGCTTTTCACCAACAGCGAGGTGAATAGATCGCGGCGCTACCGCGTCAAATTGGTCGATCCGGTTTCCGAAGGAACGGCGGCGTTGACCTTCGCGTTTTATGCCTCGTTTATCGGCGGCTTCAATTTTCATAACATAAAAGTGGAATACGACAAGCAGGAATTGGCGAATTTTCAAATTCCTGGCAGCAGCCGTCCGGAGATTTACCGGGTTGACAAATTGGGCGGATTGGCGAACGGCGACAACGAAATCCTGCTCACTTATTCAGGCAGCAGCGACGCGGCGCAACTGTATATCGATTATCTTGAATTGAGTTACGACCGGCAACTGAAACTGAGCGAAGGCTCGTTAATTTTCAACGGCCGCGCCGGCGCCGGGCCGTTTGCGTATGCGCTCAACAACGCCGACGCCAACGCACTGTGGCTTTTCGAGGTTTCGGATTTCAGCCGGGTGACGCGCCTGTCGTCGCAAAATTGGCGCGTCAACGGAACCCAAGTTACTTTCGCAGATATCGGCACCGCCGCTTCGAAAGTGCCGCGCCGTTATCTGGCGGCATTGCCTTCGGCTTTCAAGAACGTCGATGCGAAGACGATTGTGCGCGACGAGGTTTCAAATTGGCGCTCGCCGGCTCATGGCGCTGACATGGTCATCATCACACACGAGGATTTTCTCAGCCTTAATGCCAGCACCGGACGCGACGAAGGTCCGCTGTCAAAATTGGTGAATCTGCGCCAACGCCCGACGAATTTAAGCGACAGCTTGCGCAGTGCCGTGGTTAAAATTCAGGATGTGTTTGACGAATTTTCAGGCGGCTTGTACGATCCGGTGGCGATTCGCGATTTCTTGAAATATGCCTACGACAACTGGCAGCGCCGGCCGCTTTTCGTGCTGCTGGTGGGCGACGGCGATTACGATCCCAAAAACCTGATCAACAAAACCGACAAGAATTGGATTCCGACGTATCATACCTCCGAGCTGGATGAGATCTTGAGCCGCGTCACCGACAGTTGGTTTACTTATGTCGTTGGCGACGACGAGGTGATGGACATGGCCATCGGCCGCATTCCGGCGCGCAGCATGGCCGACGTGCAGGCGTATATCGACAAGCTCATTCAATATGAGACCAAGCCGAGTTTCGGCCCGTGGCGCAACACTGCGGTGATGGTCGCGGACGATGAGTTCGGGCAGGGCGCGATTCCATCATCAATTGAAAGCATTCACATCCTCGATACCGAGACGCTGGTGTCGGTTTATACGCCGAAATATTTCGACATCAAGAAACTTTATTTGACGGAATTTTCGGCGGTGCAGAGCGCCTCGATTTCCGGCATTCGCAAGCCGACGGCGACGGAAACGTTTTTGCGGCTCGCCAACAACGGCGCGCTGCTGGTTAATTTTGTCGGTCACGGCAACTCCGAAGTGTGGACGCACGAACGCGTGCTGAACCTGCCCACGGATTTCAGCCGCATTCAAAACGGCGAGCGGCAGGCGTTGTGGATTGCGGCGACGTGCACGTTCGGCAAATATGATATTCCGGACAAGCAGAGTTTTGGCGAACTATTGGCGCTGGCGCCCGGCCGCGGCGCTATTGCCGTGTTGGCGACGGCGCGCGATGTTTACGCCAGCCAAAACGCGGCGCTAAATCAGCAGTATTATCGCTACTTTTTTGAGAAGCCCAATCAAATCTCGGCGCGGATCGGCATGGCGATGGCGCTGGCGCGCATTCAAACCGGCGCGACGCTGAACGACGAGAAATTTCACGTGCTCGGCGATCCGTCGCTGCGCATCAGCATTCCGCGTTACAGCGCCAGCATTACTTCCCTCAAACCGGACACGATCACCGCGTTGACGGTGATGACGGTGAGCGGCAAGGTGAAACGCGACAACGGCGCGGATTGGACGGATTTCAACGGCACGGTGCGCCTCGAAACCCTCGACTCGCGGCGGGAGGTGACGTATCAATCGCCGGGGCAGTTTTCCATCGGCTATAATTTGCCGGGCAACTCGCTCTTTCGCGGCGAAGCGCCGGTGAAGAACGGCAATTTCACGGCGCAGTTTTTCGTGCCGAAAGACATCACGTACGGCGGCGCCTCCGGCCGGATCAATTTATATTTTTGGAACAACACCACCGACGGCAACGGCTATCGCGATTTTCTGCGCGTCGGCGGCACGGCCGGAAGCATTGCGGATCGCACCGGCCCGAGCATTGCGATCGGTTTTGCCGGCGCCGATAATTTTCAATCCGGCGACGTGGTTGGCGACAAGCCGATTTTGCGCGCGGCGATCAGCGACAGCGTTTCCGGCGTGAACATCACCGGCGAGATCGGCCACAAAATTACCCTGGCGCTAGACGGCCGCACCGATGATAAAATCGACGTGACGGATTTGTTCAGTTATGATTCCGGCAGCTATACTCGCGGCACGCTGCTGTATCCGTTCGGCGCGCTCGCCGAAGGCCGGCACACAGTCGAGATCAAAGCCTGGGACAATCTGAACAATTCCAATACCGCAACCGCGGAGTTTGTTGTCCGACCTAAAAACCGCTTGACCTTGACCGAGGTGATGAACTATCCGAATCCGTTCCGCAATCGCACGGCATTTACGTTCGAATTGAATTTTGACGGCAGCGAGGTGCAGGTGAAAATTTTTACGCTGTCCGGGAGGCTGATTCGTACTTTAGAGGGTGTGGGAAACAGCGGCTTCAACCAGCTCGAATGGGATGGCCGCGACGGCGACGGCGATCAGTTGGCGAACGGCGTTTATCTGTACAAAATCATCGCGACGCAAAATCTCGGCGGTGAAATTTTGCGCGCTGAGGAAATCGGCAAATTGGTGGTGCAGCGATGATTTTTTAACATTTTCCCAACGCGGACAACCGCGAATGAGCGCGAATTAACGCGAATAAAAATTATTAGCGTTGATTAGCTGTTTAAAAATGTTTGCCGAAAAAGCAAAGTTTTCACTTTTAATAGACTACGCCAGTTTTCAGATAAGCTGAAACTGGAGCCCTTCGGGCAGCATTGAGCCCGACTGATTTTTAAACCACCACGACACAAAGACACCAAGAAAAGCTTTATGATATGGCTTTTTGTTTTTTCGTGCCTTCGTGTCTTAGTGGTTAAAAAAACTGTTTGTTGGTCAAAGAACTTTCAGAATTTTATTCTGAGTTTGACGGCGTTAACGCCTAAATTACACTCCGTAGGAATTTCCGTGTCCGTTTGGACATCCGTCACGTAATATCAAAACATAAATTGAGGCGATCATGAAAATCAATCATCGTATTTTAATCGGATGTTCGTTGTTAACATTCTTGTTCGCGAGCGTCGCGACGTCGTCTTCTGACGATGCCAAATCGAAGAAAAATGAAGTAAGCTGGCTGTCGTTTGAGCGGGGCCTCGCGGCTTCCAAAAAAGAAAAGAAAATGATGGTGGTGGATTTTTACACGACGTGGTGCGGCTGGTGCAAGGTGATGGACAAGGAAACGTATGGCAATGCGAACGTGGTCAAATTTGCCAAAGAAAAACTCGTGCTGGTCAAAGTGAATGCCGAGTCGAGCGAGAAAACGCGCTTTCGTGACAAAGAGTATACCTATCGCGAGCTGGCGATGGCCTTCGGCGTCACCGGTTATCCGGCCACGGCTTTTATCGACGCGACCGGCGAGGTGCTGACCCTGGTTCCGGGCTACATTCCGCCGGACAAATTCATTCCCGTTCTCGAGTATCTCGCCGACGGCCATCATAAAACGATGAAGTTTGAAGAGTTTCTCGCCAAGAGAAATAAAACCCAACCGAATGCCGATCAATCTGCTCACTAAAATCAAACGCCGCTGGCGGCCTGCAGCCGGAAGCGGCGAAAACGTCGTGATTGAAATTTACAGCAAGCCGGATTGTCATTTGTGTGAGGAGGCGAAAGCCGTTTTGCTCAAAATGCAGCGGCGCTACGGGTTTCAATTGCGGGAAGTGAACATCGCCGATGACGAGAGATTGTTGGCTGAATATGGCGCCCGCATTCCGCTGGTTTTTGTAACTGGGCAGTTGGTTTGTAAATATTTTGTTGACGAAGCGGCTGTGGCGAGACGTATCACGTTGGGAATAAAATCTGCAAATAAAAAATCTTCTTGATTTTCTCTCTGTTGCGCATTATCTTCAAAACAAGCTAACAGCAGTTTTAAACACCAAAACGATCCCATAAAATGGCAACAGCAACTGTTGACGAAAAAAAGCTTGAAGAGCTCGTGGAGCGCGCCGTGCAAAAGCACCTCGATCTGACATTTCAAGACATGGAAAAGGTGCGCCAGTCACCGGCAGCGGCGATTATTCGCGTTGAAGGCCGCTTGGATGCGATCGAGGCTCGTCTCGACCGTGATATGGTGACCCGCGCTGATTTTAATAAGGGATTAGGAAATCTGCGTACCGAGCTTAAAGATGAAATTTGGAAACTGCGGCTCTACATCATCCTTCTCGGCGTATTGATCGTACTGACCAATCCCAAAGTTTTGGAGCTCCTTGGCAAGCTGTTGCGCATTATTACGCCGTAAGACATTCAAACAGCAATAAGCAAACCGCAACCAGCCTTTCTCTCGCCAGAATCAGATTCTTGCTGAAAAACATAAAAAATAAATCTCTTTCCTCTACATTATCGCTTGCATCGCCGGCAGCAATTGTTTCTTCAACTGATGCGCGAGGTCGTCGACGAGATTGAAAACGCTTTCGCCCTGGGCTTTTTTAGCCAACAGGATCTCGCCGCGGCGCACGTCGTACAATTGCGCGTCGATGCGCAGCTTCTCGCCGTCGCGCATGATCGTGCCGAACAGCATGAGATCGGCTTCCAGGTTCTCGGCCACGGTGCGCGCCAGCTTCAAATCCATCGATTGCACATTTTCCTTGCCGAGTTTTTTCAGCGTATCCAGCAAGCGCGGACGTCCGAGAACGCGTCCCGCCAAGGCGGGAGTATTTTCCAAATCGGTGATCAACATGTCGGCCAGGCCGATGCTCAGCCAATTATCGCGCGGGTCTTTGGTGCGATTTTCAAAATATAACACCGCAATGGTTTTTTCAGCCGTATTGATCCTGGCCGCGCCTGCCGGCGTATTGGCGTAGGTCGTGCCGGAGAGCCATTGCGCCATGTTGGCGACCAGCGTGGTTGATCCGTTCGAGGTATTGGACACGATCCAAGCCGTCGGCAGAATCAGCGAGAAAAAAATCATCGGCACGGCTTTGCGCATGGCTTTAGCCGGCCAGCTTGGCTTGGCGGCGTTCGGCGTCGCGCCCGCCTGCGGTTTCATACCGGCTGGCGGCGAGGTTTGATGTTTCTTGAAGACTTTCAGCAGGCGCGCCAGCTTTGTCCGCCGGCTTTGTTCCTTGCGGGCAACCAGATGCGGATGCGATTGCTCGACTGCCGCCAGCAGCGAAAGATTCATCGACGGAATCTCGATCGCCTCCTGGCCGATGATGGGGACGAGGATTTTGTAGATTTCAACCTTGTGGGTGATGTTCTTCAGCTCTTTCGGCCCCAGATTGACGGCCACGATCGAGAGCTTGCTTTTCACGTGGTCGTAAACGTCGCGCGAGATGCAGATGCCGCCCGGCTCCGCCAGCGTTTGAATGCGGGCGGCGATATTCACCTCATCACCGAACAAATCTTCATCGACGATGCGCACCTCGCCGAGATTGATGCCGATGCGCACCACGATGTGCTCGTCTTCGGCCTTACCGAGATTGTAGCGTTGCAAACGCTCCTGGGCCTCCAACGCGCATTGCATGGCCTCGACGGCGCTGTCGAAATCCATCAGGAAACCGTCGCCGGTGCTTTTGATGATTTCGCCGTTATGCTTGCGAACGAGGAAACGAATGATGCGGTTATGATCCCTCAACAGCTTCAGCGTGAGCCGTTCACTTTCTCCCATTTTGCGGCTGAAGCCGGTCATGTCGGTGAACATGATGGCAGAGAGCTTGTGCTTAGGAGTCGGGCGAGGCTGCGCGTGCGTTGTTTTCTGTTCCATGAAAACATTTGCTCCTGCGAAAAGGTGAGTGTTGGGTTAGAACGTTTAAGAGTTTAATAACATTTCCGTCCATCTTTTTTAGCAAAGGATATGCCAGGTTTATTATAATTAGAAATCAATAGCTTAACCTATAGTTTTTGCCTGTCGAGTTCAAGATTGTTTTCATTTGAAACGGTCGGCTAAAAACATGAGACAATGCAAGAGGCAAATTGCAAAGGGCAACTATTAAGATTGTAATGCAACATTTATGTTGCACACTCTCAACATGAATGTTGAGTTACGTAAACGAGTATAGCAAGCCGCCTTGTCATAATATGAATCAGCGATAAAAAAAGGGCTGTAAAAAACCATCTTGCAATTGTGCTCAAAAAATGCTAAAATAACGGTGGACAAATCGTTCGTGGCTCGTGGGCAATGAAACCGAGGTGAAATCATGGACAAAAAACAAGTTGCCGCGATTCTGGAAGAGATCGCGACGCTGCTCGAATTTAAAGGCGAAAATCCCTTCAAAACGCGCGCCTACAACAACGCCGCGCGCGCTTTGGACGGCCTCACCGAAGACCTGGCCGAGCTGGTTGCCAGCCATCGCTTGCGCGAGATCAAAGGCATCGGCGAAGCCATTTCGGAGAAAATCACGGAGCTGGTCACCACCGGCCGCCTGAAATATTATGACGATCTCCGCGCCAACTTCCCGGCCGGATTATTGGATTTGCTGCGCATTCCCGGCCTCGGCTCGAAAAAAGCCAAAAAGCTTTTTGACGCACTGAAGATCAGCTCGATTGAAGCGCTCGAAAAAGCCTGCCAGGAAGATCGCTTGATCGATCTCGAAGGGTTCGGCAAAAAAAGCCAGGAAAAATTTCTCGAAGGCATCCGCCAAGTCCGCGAATTTTCCGGACGGCATTTGTTTCATCACACGCTCGAAGCGGCGACGCCGTTGTTTGACGCGGTGCGCCGGCATCCGAAAGTCATTCGCGCCGAGCTGGCCGGCAGCTTGCGCCGCTGCAAAGAGACGATCAAAGACATCGACATCGTCGCGAGCTGCAAAGACGCCGACCGTCCGGCGATTATGGAAGCGTTTACAAAATTTCCGGGAGTGATCAATATCATCGCCAAAGGCGACACCAAAAGCAGCGTGCTGTTGGAAAAAGGCATTCCGGCGGATTTGCGCTTGCTTTCCGATGAGGAATATCCTTATTTGCTGCATCATTCCACCGGCTCGGCGGAGCACAACGTGGCGATGCGCAGCCACGCGCTCAAACGCGGCATCAAAATGAGCGACTACGGCTTGTTCAAGGGCAACAAGCTCATTCGCTGCAAAGACGAAGCGGAAATATTTGCGGCGCTCGGCATGAGCTATGTGCCGCCGGAAATGCGCGAGAACATGGGCGAGATCGAAGCGGCGCTCAACGATGAAATTCCCGAATTGATCGAGAAAAAAGATCTGCGCGGGGTTTTGCATTGCCATTCGACGCACAGCGACGGCGCCAACAGCTTGCGCGAGATGGCCGAGGCGAGCCGGAAGCTCGGCTTCGAGTATCTCGGCATTTGCGATCACAGCATGTCGGTGGCTTACGCGCGCGGCCTCTCGCCGGAACGGGTGAAAGCGCAGCAGAAAGAAATCGACAAGCTCAACGCTGAAATGAAGAATTTTCGAATTTTCAAAGGCACCGAGTGCGACATTCTGCCCGACGGCAAGCTCGACTATCCGGAAAAAGTTTTGGAGAGTTTTGATTTCGTCGTCGCCTCGATTCACAGCAGCATGAACATGACCGAAGAAAAGGCCACGAGCCGCCTGATCAAAGCGATGGAGCATCCGGCGGTGCGCATCATCGGCCATCCGACCGGCCGCTTGCTGCTCGGCCGCGAGGGTTATCCGATCAATCATCGCAAGGTGATTGACGCGGCGGCGGCGCTCGGCGTGTGCATCGAAATCAACGCCAGCCCGCATCGTTTCGATTTGGACTGGCGCTACTGCAAATACGCCCGCGACAAAGGCGTGCTGATCAGCATCAATCCCGACGCGCATTCGATTGACGGCCTGGCCGATACGTTTTATGGCGTCGGCATCGCGCGCAAAGGCTGGCTGCGCCGGCAGGATGTGTTGAATACGAAATCGACGAAAGAAATCGAAAAATGGTTTGGGAAGAGGCGGAAGTAGGACAGCCAGCATGTCTGTCATTTAAATGGTAGGTAATCCAAGCTTGTCACGGAGAAGCTTGCGTAGCTGCTTCATCGCTTGAAGCGCGCTATGCGCTTCTGTTTTTGATGCCGACTCACCCGGATAGCGATAACGGACAGCAAATTTTGTCAAGAAAGCTAAAACCGGTTTTTCCAGCTCAAGCTCCGGAAAAAATGGCAGGCATTTCTCAACGATCGCAAGCAGATCATGTCCCCATATCGATCGTTGTCCGCAATGTATGAGGAAGCCTTTGAGATACTTTTCAATGCATTGCTGAGCGTGAAACCCGGCGCCATCGTGGTTGGGAAATTTACGGGCGCGGTAATCACGCCAAGCTGAGTGATAATCTGCTTCGGCTTTGCCGATCCACTCATTCACGAGGGCGTTCATACAAAACAACCCCGCGTTCTAGTATTTCATAGAAGAAAGGATCGCCCATTTGAAGGCGTTTTGATATCTCCTGAGGTGATCGCACCAGAATATCCATTGGAAATTTGTGTGATACAGACAACGCCACGTCAATCTCCGGATCGATGCCGTCTTGGGTTTTCTCAAGAACGACGAGCAGATCGACATCGCTAAATGAGTGATGGTTTCCTCGGGCATAAGAGCCGAATAAAATGATTTTCTGTGGATTGAACTTCCGGGCAATCTGGTGAGCAATCGCATGAATTTCTTCAGGAGAGATCGCATGCTGATTTTTAGATACGCCAACGATGCTCATATTCTGCTCCGAGCTGCTTTCCAGTGATTTTTTGACAGATAAATCAATTTCATGTTAAAGTATTTGCTGATAAAAAGCAAGCGCTTTGTGCATCTATTCTGTGCATCTATTTGCCCTTTTTTCCGTACAAATCCTCACGCCGGAAAACCGCAATTCCACCGGCAAATGAATGTCTTTTTGAGCACACGTGGTACGTGATTCACGAAATTTCGGAGAGAGGTGATGAGTTCCAATCCAGTAAAAAGCGGCCGTTTTTTTTGGGGCGTTGTGATGATTCTTTTCGGCGCGCTGTTCCTGCTCGACAATCTGCGCGTACTTGATTTTGGCGAGCTCGTGAGCAATTTTTGGCCGCTGATCCTGGTGGCCATCGGCGTCAAAATCATTTTGAGCCGCAAATCGGCGGATCAAGAAAATTGGCAGCAACAGTTCAAGGCCGACGCCACTCCCGTCGGATTTTCCACGGATTACCTTTCCGAGAGCCGGTTCATCGGCGACATCAATTTGCAAATCACCAGCCAGGCTTTTCAGGGCGGCACGGCCTCGAACTTCATCGGCGACATCAATCTCGATCTTTCCGGCATCACGCTCGCCGAGGGCCAGCGCAATCTCACCATCTCCGGTTTTATCGGCGACGTCAATCTCGTCGCGCCGAAAAACGTGCCGTACGCGATCAGCGCCTCGCTGGCGATTGGCGATTTGGTGATGTTTGGCCGCAAGGAAGACGGCGTCGGCCTGAATCGCTTGCACAAATCCGCCGGTTTCGATGAGGCGATCACCCGTTTGAACATCCGCATTTCCTTTTTCATTGGCGACATCAAGATTTTCTAAAAAAACAGTTGCGTCCGACCAGCCTCGACGCCGGCGCATTCTCCGCAAGCTGCGCGAGCTATATCCGCAGGCTGAATGCGCGCTGCATTTTAAAAATTCATTCGAATTGTTGGTCGCGACGATTCTCTCCGCGCAATCGACGGACAAAACCGTCAACCGAATCACCCCGGACCTTTTTAATAAATACCCCACCCCGGCCGCGATGGCCGAAGCCGATCTCACCGAATTGGAAGCCTTGATTCGGCCCAGCGGGTTCTTTCATCATAAAGCCAAAAATCTAAAAGCAGCAGCAGCCACCATCGCCAACGCTCATCGGGGCGAAGTGCCGCGCACGATGGAAGAGTTGACGAAACTTCCCGGGGTCGGGCGCAAAACCGCCAACGTCGTGCTGGGCAACGCTTTCGACCTCAACGCCGGCGTGGTTGTTGACACCCACATTCAGCGCCTCTCGCAACGCCTGGGGTTCACACCGCAAAAAAATCCGGAAAAAATCGAGCGCGATTTGATGGCAATAGTGCCGCGCGAGGAATGGACGATCTTTGCGCACCGGATGATTCAACATGGCCGCCTGATTTGTCAAGCGCGCAAACCCAAGTGCAACGCGTGTTTGCTGGCGCCGGATTGTCCATCGCGGCTAGTCTAATCTGAAAGTGTCTCACGCCCCAGTTTTGTAATTAGTCTGTTTCAGCGTGGAACAAATTGAACGCGCGGAATTATTCCGAGGGCTTAACTTTTTGCTGTGAAATCCAGCATTTCGTGCGTGATTGGCGGGGGAAGAAAGTATAAGAGGCGCGCTGTAAAGATGGCATGAGAGTTGTAGAATACAATAACCGGAAGCGATGAGGCAAGCTGGTGACTTTCGGATATGTGCGCCGGCTTTCCTCATCCCCGGATTTTAGAGTTTAATAGAGTTTTCCATCCACCCCTCCTTTCCTGGAACGGCGGAGACGATTTATCGTCTTCGCCGTTTGTTTTTTGACTTCGGACTATCTTCGAATAATTTTAATCGACCCGTTCGTCGTCCGAAACGTCACGCGCCCGGTTTCCGATGTGCTGGCGGAGCCGATGCGGCCTTGCAGCGAGGTGCGTCGGATACGGCCCTGTATCGTCATGGGAAAGTCGCAATCAACGTGGCCGTTGGTAGTCTGCGCGAAAATTTCCGCTGAGAAATCCGCCGGAAATTCCGCTTCGATGCCTCCGTTGGTGGTTTCAAATCGCATCGTCTCGCCGGGCGTCACTTTTGTGAGCGACACTTCGATGGCGCCGTTGGTGGTTTCGGCGTTGACGCTGCCCTCGGCATTGATCACCGCGACGCGGCCGTTGGTGGTTTCAAGCTCGGCGCGGCCGGAAATGTCTTGCGCCCGCACCTCGCCGTTGACCGAGCTGGCCGCAAGCTGCACGCGCGCCGGCACGGTAATCCGGTATTTCACTTCGATATTCACGCCGCCGCCGCTGAAAATCCAATCCCAAAAGCCGTCGTCGTGGCGTTTGGGCAGGCGCGTATCGACATCCACCAGCCCCTCGCTTTGCCGAATGTCGATGTTGATCTCTTTCATCAGGCGTTCGGCGTCATCGCGGTCGCGCGCACGCACGATTTTTTCCGCTTCGATCTTGACTTCGTTGCGATCCCACGAGCTGATGTAAACGGAGCCGTTGGTGTTTTTCAGCCGAAACTCGCCGCCGGATTTTAACGGATACGTTTTCTCAAAACGCTCGCGAATTTCGCCGGCGAACAATTGCTGGACGCCGATCAATAAAATGAAAATGATCAATGATAACAAACGTTTTTGCATAACACTTCCTCTCCGATGGTTAATGCTCAATTAACTACGTCGAAGCCCATTCAAAACCCATAAAAAAGTAATACCTAGAATAGCTGCGCTTGCAAGGAATATAAACGACGTTGGTAAATTCAAATCTACGCTTGTCAAACCATTCAAGGCCTGAAAAGCAGTTATAGCGACAAGAACCGTATAACTTGCGATTCCAGTCATCACAAAGCGAGTGCGCTTGTTTTCACTAAAATCCGTAAAACCAAGCAGCCAGGCTAATAAAGGACTTGAGATATTGTCTTAATCCTCTCATTGCTTGCAAGGATCTAACTTTGTGTTTAGCACCAAATTTTCTTCATGAACTTTTTTTTCGATCTCGGGTGCAGACCCAACTTTTTACTTCCACGTAATTCTCATATCCAAACCTTCCGGCTTCAGCAAATCGCCGCCATCGAAGCGCCAGACGGCGCGATGCGTCATGCGGTCACGGGCATTGGTTTCGTCAATCTCGCCGCCGGTTTCAATCACAAAACGCAATTTGATATGATCTTCAAGCTCCTCGGCAATTTTATCCTTTAACCACTCGCCGAAGCGGCTGCTCTCCTTCTCCCAATCGCGGTCGCCGTCTTTCAGTGTGCGTCGCCAAAAATTTCGCCCGGCGCGTTGCCCGGCGTCGATGTCTTGATCATCCCACCAGCGCGCTTTGGCCAAATTGGTGAATTGATCGAAGGCAACAGTGAAATAAACGTGCTGCTCATCGCCTTTCACCCGGCTGTCATAGCTTTTTAAACGCAAGCCCGGGCGGGAGAATTTGCGTTCAATGTGCTCGCGCATTTCCCGTTCATCCTTGGCGTTCAGCTTGAAACCGTCGACATCAAGATCGGAGTCGGACGGCCCGAAGTAATGCACCGCCATCTCGCCCGAGCCGTCTTTGCGAATGGTGATGGTTTCCTCGTATTCGAAGCAGCCGGCGAGTAGAAAAGCAAAAAAGATAAAAAGGATAAGCGGCAAAAAAGATTTTTTGCGATTCATGGATTTCCTCCGGATTTCTGTCAGCAAGGCGTAAATGTAATTCGTCAATTACGCATTACGCCTCACGTTTTACGTTTACCGGCGGCGCAAGCTAATGTCGCCTTCGTCGGTGTAAATTTCCAGGCGGGCGCGGCCTTCGCCCAACCGGCCGGTCATGCGCTCGCCATCTTCATCGTCGGAAATACGATTCAGATTAAAATCCGATCGAATGTTGCCGTCATCACTCTCGAACGAAATTTCCGCATCGGCATTGGCCGGAATGAAGATCTCAACATCGCCCTCATCGGTGGTGATGCTCCACGAGCCTTCGTCAAAACGGACGAAGTCAGCTTCGATGTCGCCTTCATCGCTGTTGATCTTGCCGCCGCCGGCGTTGAGGCGCAACAGCACGATGTCGCCTTCGTCGGTTTCGGCCCAAATCGAGCGCGCGGACACGTCGCTGGCGCGCAAGACGCCTTCATCGCTGATCAGCTCGAGCCGGTAATCATCGAGCCGCACATTGCGGCAGTCGATGTCGCCGTCGTCGGTTGACGCCGAGAGCTCGCCGCCCGACAAATTTTCCAAATCAATGCTGCCCTCGTCGCTGTCGGCTTTCACTTCGCCTTCGATCTGCCGCACGGTGATGTCGCCCTCGTCGGATTCCAAAATCAGATGGCACGCTCGCGGCACTTTCAGCTCGAAGTCGATGCGTGAGGCGTGGCGGGAATGGCCCCAGCGGTCGGGATCGAAGAGATCAAAAAAACGAAAATCGCGTTCCTCGAATCCGGGAACCTGGCGAATCGTGAGCTGCCCCGGCTGATCGCGGATTTCGACCTGCAAATCTTCCAGCCGCCGTTCGGCGCGGCGGCGGCTGCTGTCCCAAACCCGTTTGGTATAGCGCAAATAAACTTCGTTCTTATCCCACGATTCGACGCGAATGAAACCGGCGTCGCCGATCACCTGAATTCTGCCGCCCGCCTGGAAATCGAACGTTCGCTCTTCGGTTTTAGTAATTTCGTCGAAGGGCTTTGAGTAAACAAAATTGGAATCGGCGACAATTAAAAAAATGGTTGTGAAAATAACGGTTGATAATAGAGATTTTCGCATTATCCACCCTCCTCTAAACGTTGATTCTCTTGCTTCAAAGGCTTTTCGTTGCAGTTCCCTTTTCGTTGCAAGATTAAAACTGGCCGTCTGTGTTACGGCCGTTCGATGCGCAGCTCACCGATACCGGTGCTGATGCGCAATTGAAAATTCTGTCCGGTTTTGCCGTAATCGTCGGTGTAATAATAGCGCCCGTCTTTGCGCAAATCGAACGGCACGTCGAGGTGTGACAGAAAAAGAAATTTGGAAACGGAAAGTTTTGTTCCGGCTTGGCGCGGCAGGACGACGACGGTTTCGCCAATATCGAGGTCGACCTCGGCGATCGCCGTGGCCAGCATCTCGCCGCTGAAATCGATGGTCATCTCACCGATGCCGCCGTTGATGTCGGCGTCGCGAAAGCGCGCGTTGCCGAGGCGGCGAAAATTCGATTCGCCGATGCGCGTGCGCAAATCCAGCGTTTCCATCTCAACGCGATTGGGCTGATCGAAATCCAGATTCACTTCGCCGGCGGTCACGCTCATGGCAAACTCGGCGAGACGCAAACCGCCGAGCTGCATCTCCACCTCGCCGGCTTTGATTTTGCAATCGATGCGCAACGTCGCATCGCGCGGCAGTTCAATCTCAAGCTCCGCGGTCATCCGCCCGCCGTCGTGATCAAACCAGCCCTCTTTGTCAAAACGGATTTCGAGCCGGTTGTCCTGCTCGTTGAAACGGAAGGCGTGGCGAAATTGCTTTTTGGTGTAGGTGAGATGGACGACTGCTTGATCTTCGCTTTGGCCGCGCGACAGGCGCACTTCACCGGCGTCCACCTCGAGATGCAAACGAAAATCGCGATCAGTGCGCACCTTGAACGTGTTGTCAAGTTTTTCGGTGTCGCGCGAATCGTCGCGTTGCGGCGCTGCCGCAAGAGGGCCGGCGCTGCATGCGCCGATCAACACGAGCGCCGCCAACAGACGCGGGAGAGACTTGAAATTTTGCATGGCCAGTCTCCTGATTGAATGATTGGGCTGTGATTGCAGTAGCGTCCATATCTACGTGATTACAAAAAGAAAGTTACAAACGCCGGCGCGCAAGTTCAGCCGAAAACGAGGCGGCAAATCAACACCGCGGCGAGAAGTCCGGCGCAGTCGGCGATCAGCCCGGACGGCAGGGCATGGCGGGTTTTTGAGATCGACACCGAGCCGAAGTAAACCGCGAGCACGTAGAACGTCGTCTCGGTGCTGCCGTACATCGTCGAAGCGAGCCGGCCGATGAACGAGTCCGGGCCGTGCGTCTTCATCAATTCCGTTACCAAACCCAGCGAGCCGCTGCCGGAAAGCGGCCGCATCAGCGCCACGGGCAGAGTTTCCGCCGGCATGCCGATGAGGTTGGTGAGCGGCGAAATGAGAGCGACAAAAATGTCCATCGCGCCGGAAGCGCGAAACATCCCGATCACCACCAGAATCGCCACCAAAAACGGAATGATGCGCGTCGCGACTTGAAAACCCTCTTTCGCGCCCTCGACAAAATTTTCGTAAACCTTCACCTTGCGGATCAGGCCGATGAGCGGAATGAACAACAATAAAAACGGAATGGCCCAAACCGAAATCACTTCAAACAAGTTGCGAATGAAATCACTCATTTTTCTTCCTTAAATTTAAAGACCTTGACAAAGTTACAAATACAATCTTTGCAGAAAGAGCAAAAAACTTTCACGCAAAGGCGCAAAGGCCTCGCAGAGAAAAACTTTGCGTAATCTTTGCGTCTCTGCGTCTTTGCGTGCGCTTTTGTTTTTGGTTGCGGTTTGTTTGGCTCTAAGCGTTCAAAGCCGGATCATCTTTGCGAAAAACCGGCAGCTTGCCGAGAAGCTTGACAGCGATCACCGCGGTGACGGTGGCGCAGGCGCTCGCAAAAATCGTCGTGCCGATAATTTCCGCCGGATTCGACGACTTCATGGCGACGCGCAGCCCGATGATCGTGGCCGGAATCAGCGTGATGCTGGCGGTGTTGATGCCGAGAAACATCACCATGGCGTTGGTGGCGGTGTCTTTTTTCGGATTGAGTGTTTGCAGCTCTTCCATCGCCTTCAAGCCGAACGGCGTTGCGGCGTTGGAGAGGCCGAGCCAATTGGCCGCAATATTCAACACCATCGCGCCCATCGCCGGATGATCGGTCGGCACCTCCGGAAAAAGCCGGCGCGTGATCGGCGCAATCGCCGCAGCCAGCAAACGAATGATGCCGGCTTGCTCGGCGATTTTCATGATGCCCAGCCACAGCGCCATGATGCCGATCAGCGGCAGGGCAATTTCCATCACCGCGATTTTGGCGAAATTAAACGCGGCCTCGGTGATGGCCGCAAGTTTCTCGAAGCCCGTTTTTTCAATGCGAAAAGAGGCCTGCTGGGAGCCGGGAATCAGCATCACCTCGGCGCGCATTTCTGCCGGATGCCCCTGCGCTTTGGCAATGGCTTTCCAAAATTCCGGCACGCCCTCGCCGGCGGTCGCCAGCGTCATGCGGCCGCGATGGTCATCGAGCATGAGCAACTGCACCGCGCAGCACAGCGTATCGCCGCTGAGATTTTGCGCGTAATATTGATTGAAATCCGTTACCGGCATTTTTAAAATTACGTTTTGTGTTTTACTATTTGCAGTGCCGGTCTCGGGGCGCACAAACTGTACGGAAATATCCTGCTTCTCGCGGTACTTGTCGGTAAGCTTGGTATGCAGGTCCTTGCCGGCGGCGACCAAAACCGAAATGGCCATCAACGCCATCCAAACGTAATTGAGCATGTGACCTCCTTTGTTGATTTAAAAAGGGCAAAGTTTTTGACAAGATGACGCTTGAAAGCTAATAAATTTTTTAAATGAGACAAGCGAATTTTATGCTTGACATTCAATTTCACGACATGTATTTTCTCAACACGATGACGGCAGACCTCAACAGCCGCCAGACTGAGATGCTGGGCCAAAGTGTGGAGAGAATTTATGAATCTTAAAAAGTGGTTAATCGGCAGCGCGGCGGTTTTAATCATGCTGGCCGCGATGGAATACCTCGTGCATTCGGTCATTCTCAAAACCGCTTACGAACAAACCAGCCAACTGTGGCGCCAGCCGGAACGGCAGCAGATGATGCTCGGATGGCGTTTGCTGGGCTATGCGTTTTTCGCTTTGCTCTTCGGATTTATTTACACGCACGGTTACCAGCGCAAAGGCGCAATCGGACAAGGCTTGCGATACGGATTGTATGTCGGCCTGCTCGTTTTTCTGCCGTATAATCTCGTGCAGTATACGCTGCTGCCGCTGCCGGCGAATGTGGTTTTCGCCTGGATGGCTTTCGGCGTCATTGAATCGTTGTTGTCCGGTTTGATTTTTAGTCTGTTTTACCGGGACACCAAGTCAGTGGCAGAAGCTTAAGTAATTCTCAACATGTAAAACACCTTTTCTCACTGCGCGAAACGGTTGAACGTTGGGACATTTCTCTTGACATTCCCGCCAGCTTTTGATAAATTTGACCAAGGTCGTTGCATGAACTAAACTCATTCCGGTTTGGTTTTGGAGTGTATGTTTCGTAACTCAACATTCATGTTGAGATGGCGCGCAACATAAATGTTGCATCACAATCTAAAGATGCTTTGAATCAAGCCAATCCATGCCACGTGATCATATTCGCTTGAACAAAATGGTGTTTCGCGGCTATCACGGCGTGTGGGATGAAGAGCGCCAAATCGGCCAACGCTTCGAAGTCGACGTCGAATTTATTATTGACGTCAACACCGCGGCAAAGTCCGACAACATCAAAGACACGATCGATCTTTACAAAGTTTATCAGATTGTCGAAACGATTGTCACCAAAAAAAGCTTTAAATTGGTCGAGACGCTGGCGGAGACGATAGCCGCGGCGCTGTTGCGAAAATTTTCAACTTCGGAGTTGCGCGTGCGCGTGCGCAAACCCAACTCGCCCGTGCCAGGCATTTGCGACGGCATCGAAGTGGAAATCGTGCGGCAGAAGAACGTGAAACGTAAAACGTAAAAGACGTAAAACGTAAATGTAAAACGTAAGAATCGAGTTTCGAGGTTGACAAAGATATTGATAAGCCCGTGACCAGCGACCAGCGACCAGCAACCAGCAACGAGCAACCAGCAACCAGCGACCAGCGACCAGCGACCAGCAACCAGCAACGAGCATCCAGCCTCGACCGCGTTTTCGTCGCTCTCGGCTCGAATTTGGGTGATCGCGCCGGCTGGCTGCAGATGGCTTTGCAAAAACTGAGTGTCTCGCCGGCGATTGAATTTGTTCGCGCCTCCTCGATTTATGAAACCGATCCGGTGGGCAAAATCGACCAGCCGGCATTCTTGAACCAAGTCGTCGAGATTCGTACCACGCTGGCGCCGGAAGAATTTCTCGACCGGCTGCTGCAAATCGAGGCCGAGTTGGGCCGCGAACGCCGGGAGCGCTGGGGGCCGCGGATCATTGATTTGGATTTGCTGGCTTACAGCAATCGTCAAACGCAAACGAACCGCCTGGTGTTGCCGCACGCGGAATTGCATCGCCGGCGCTTCGTGCTGGCGCCGTGGGCCGAAATTGCGCCGGAATTCGAAGTGGCCGGATTCAAGGCGACGGTGAATGAACTGCTGCAACGCTGTGATGATCATGGCCGACTACAAAAATTGAAAACGTGAGGTTCAGGTTGCGACTGCAATATATCACCATCGAAGGTGTGATCGGCGCCGGTAAAACCAGCCTCGCGACGCGCCTGGCGGAACGTTTTGGCGGCCGCCTGCTGCTCGAGCCGCACGAAGAGAATCCTTTTCTTCCGGATTTCTATCGCGACCCGCGCCACTTCGCGTTTTCGACCCAGATGTTCTTTCTGCTCAGCCGCTATCGCCAGCAGCAGGAGATTCCGCAGCGCGACCTTTTTCACGACTTGCTGATCGCCGATTATCTCTTTGCAAAAGATCGCATTTTCGCCTCGTTGACGCTGGATGAGCGCGAGCTTTCGCTTTACGACAAGGTGGCGCGGCTGCTGGAGCGCGACATTCCGCAGCCGGATATCGTCATCTACTTGCAATCGAGCACCGAGCGGCTGATGGCCAACATTCGCCAGCGCAATCGCAGCTATGAGAAACCCATCGCCGAGGATTATATTCGTGAGCTGAATGAAGCCTACAACCGCTTCTTTTTCAGCTACACCGCGACGCCCTTGCTCGTGGTCAACGCCACGGAAATCGACTTCGTTTACAACGAGCAGGATTTTGAAAACCTCGCCGCGCAGCTTCATCGTCCCATTTCCGGCGTGCAGTATTATTCGCCGGTGAAATAAATAGCTTTTAAAAAGGTGTTTTATGTTGCGTTTTCTATTTTGGGCGCTGATTATTTATCTCGCCTACCGCGTGATCAACGCCCTGGTCTTTGGCGCGCCGCCAAAACGCGAGCACGATCAGGTGAAGGGCAAAGCCAGAAACCGCCCGCTCGATCTTTCCAATATGGATGTGGAAGACGCCAAGTTTCGAGAGATCAAGGAGAACACCAAAGATAGTCAATGACCCCGAATTCGCTTTTTTATAAAAAAGAAATAAGGAAAATCGGGGTCCGACTTTTGTATTTGAAAGTCAAGGAATGAAAACCTATCGCCGTATTCTCCGTTACGTGAAGCCGTATTGGATTCCTTTAAGCGGTTCTCTTCTGTGCATTCTGGCTTTTACTCTTCTCAGCAGCGCCTCGTTGATATCGGTGGTGCCGTTTCTGAATACGTTGTTCAACGTTTCCCGCCCGGCCAACCCCGACCCCTCGCCGCCGGCGGAAGTTTTGCAGCTCCCTTCCACGTTCACCCAAAAACTGGCCTCGCTCAAAACCAGCGCGTCGCAATGGCTGATGGCCGGAGATCGCCGCCAGTCGCTGCTGCGTTTATGCGGCGTCATTCTGGTTTTGATTTTTTTGAAAAGCTTGTTCGATTACTTGCAGGCGTATTCGATGGCGCACGTCGAACAGGGGATCATCAAGGATTTGCGCAACGATCTCTACCGCCATCTCAACGAGCTGTCGCTGAGCTATTTCAATCGCACGCGCACCGGGCAATTGATCTCGCGCATCACTAACGACGTCACGCTGGTCAACGGCGGGGTGTCGGCCGGTTTTGTTACGCTCATCAAAAATCCGCTGTTGATTCTGGCGTATCTCGGCCTGGCCTTTTATTTAAGCTGGCGCTTGACGCTGATTGCGCTGGTTATTTTGCCGGCGAGCATGGCCGTCATCGGCTTCATCGGCTCGCGTCTGCGCCGGGCTTCGACGCTGTCGCAGGAAAAAATGGCGGAAGTGACCTCGGTGCTGCAGGAAACGATCAGCGGCGTCCGCGTCGTGAAGGCGTTTGCCATGGAAGAATTTGAAATGCGCAAGTTCCAGCGGGCGGCGAAGGATTATTTCAAATCGCTGCTGCACATCACGCGCGCCAGCAAGCTCGCCGGGCCGCTGACGGAATTTTTGAGCGCCATCGTCGGCGTCGGCATTTTGTGGTTCGGCGGCCAGCAGGTTCTCGCCGGCCGCGGCCTTTCTCCCGGCGAATTTATGCTGTTTCTGCTGGCGATTTTTTCACTGATGCAGCCGGTCAAAGAGCTTTCTTCGGTCAACAGCCGTTTGCAGGAGGCCGCCGCCGCCGGCGACCGCATCTTTGAAATTATCGATCTGGCGCCGGAAGTGGTTTCATGGCCCGGCGCCAAAAAAATCGAGGCGTTCAATCACGACATCCGGTTTGAGAACGTTTCATTTTCTTATGAAAATGAAGAAGCGGTGGTGTTGCGAAATATTTCCGTCGAGGTGAAAAGAGGCGAGATTCTCGCTTTGGTCGGTCCGAGCGGCGCCGGCAAATCGACGCTGGTGGATTTGCTGCCGCGTTTCTACGATCCGCAGCAAGGCCGGATTTTGCTCGACGGCGTCGATCTGCGCGAGATCGACGTCAAAAGCCTGCGCCGCTTGATGGGCATTGTCACGCAAGAAACGATTCTGTTTCACGATACCGTGCGCAACAACATCGCTTACGGCTTGCAGGAAATTTCGGAGGAGAAATTGATGCAAGCCGCGCAAGCCGCCAACGCGCATCGTTTCATCACCGAGTTTCCGCGCGGATACGAGACTGTTATCGGCGAGCGCGGCGTCAAAATCTCCGGCGGCCAGCGCCAACGCCTCGCCATCGCCCGCGCCTTGCTGAAAAATCCGCCGATTCTCATTCTCGACGAGGCCACGTCCGCGCTCGACAGCGAAAGCGAAATGCTCGTGCAGCAGGCCATCGAGCGCTTGATGGCCAACCGCACTTCCTTCGTGATTGCGCATCGCCTCTCCACCATTTTGCACGCCCACCAAATCATCGTGCTCGACAAAGGCCGCATCGTGCAGCGCGGCTCACACGACGAGCTGCTCGGCCAAAAAGGCCTTTATCAAAAATTATACAAAATGCAGTTTCGTGTTTGATATTTTTCCTTGACATTCGAATTTTTTTCTGCTTTTATATCACCTAAATCACCGTTCCACTTCTCACACACTTTTTTGAACCAGGGACAGGAGGAAGTATGAACAATTACATTTTCCTTGCCGGCCGCATTCTTTATGGGCTGCCGCTGATCCTGATGGGATCGAACCACTTCATGCAGATGTCGGACATGGTCGGGTATGCCAGCGCCAAGGGCCTGCCCGCGCCGCAAGCCGCCGTGATCGTCTCCGGCTTGGTGATTGTGCTCGGCGCGATTTCCGTTCTCGTCGGCTATCGCGGCAAAATCGGGGCGTGGCTCGTCACCGCTTTTCTTTTGGCGACCGCTCTTCTTATCCATCGTTTTTGGGGCGTCACCGACGCCATGGCCGCGCAAATGGAAATGATCAATTTTCTCAAGAACCTCATCATGGCCGGCGCCGCGTTGATGATCACGCAAACCGGCACCGGGCCGTACAGCGTGGACAATTTGAACAAGCCGCGCGCATGAGTCTTCCGCTCAAGCGCCGGTGTAACGGCACCCGCTTAAAGGCGAGGGTCTCGCTTTTGAACGGGTGTCATTCAATTTTTTTTACTTTCATATCTTTATAAGATAACCGTTTTAGCGTTCTTGTAAATCCTAAAAAAGAGAACTCAAATGAAAAAGATGCAAACAGTTTTCGCGGTGTTGGTCGCGCTTTTCGTGATCAATACAACAGCCGGCGCGCAACCGCTGCAATATCCGAAAACCGCCAAAGTCGATCATGCCGACACCTATTTCGGCCTCACGGTGGCTGATCCGTATCGCTGGCTGGAAGACGACAATTCGCCGGAAACCGCCCAATGGGTGGAGGAACAAAATAAAGTGACCTTTGGCTATTTGGAAAAAATTCCGTATCGCCAGAAGATCAAAGAGCGGCTGGAGAAAATTTACAATTATCCGAAATACTCGCAGCCGTTCCGCAAGAGCGGGAATTTTTTCTTTTACAAAAACGACGGCCTGCAAAATCAATCGGTGCTTTATATTCAAAAAGGCTTGAATGGCAGGCCGGAGGTGTTGATCGATCCGAACGCGTTCAGCGCCGACGGCACGGTGCGCCTCACGACGTTCGCGCTCTCGAAAGACGGCAGGTACGCGGGCTACGGCCTTTCGCGCAGCGGCTCGGATTGGCAGGAATATTACGTGATGGAAATCGCCGCGAAAAAGACTTTGCCGGATACGCTGCGATGGGTGAAAGTTTCCGG
>Ga0073934_10003954_pt1 | contig 25706 bp, 25 predicted proteins | sample LarsenN4metaG_FD_76834 | JGI IMG/M metagenome (GOLD analysis project Ga0073934, IMG submission 76834) | Hot spring sediment bacterial and archeal communities from British Columbia, Canada, to study Microbial Dark Matter (Phase II) - Larsen... ... | reverse complement strand
TTCTTCAGAGCAAGTAATGATAATGGAGCTACGTTTGGTGATGTTATTAATCTAAGCAACAATGCTGGAGAATCGGGCCGTCATCGTATAACTGTCACTGATAATAATGTATATGTGGTATGGCGTCATAGCGATGACATATTCTTCAGGGTAAGTAATGATAATGGAGCTACGTTTGGTGATGTTATTAATCTAAGCAACAATGCAGTTGGTATGAGCGAAAACACATCTGATCAAAGTAACAATAGTGGAAATGCAACCAATACGAAACGCTCAGACCTTCCACAGATAGCCGCATCTAGTAATAATGTGTATGTAGTATGGGCTGATTATGTTCCTGGAGACTATGACATACAATTCAGAGCAAGTAATGATAATGGAGCTACGTTTGGCAGTGCGGTTAATGTAGAAACAAGTGGCGGATTGGCAGATTTGCCACAGATAGCTGTTTCTGATAATCATGTGTATGTGGTATGGGGTGATTATTCTCTGGCCGAAGGTTTAGTTATATTCTTCAGAGCAAGTAATGATAATGGAGCTACGTTTGGCAGTGCGGTCGACCTAATCAGAAATGTTGGATACTCAGATTCTACGCCAATGACTGTATCTGGCAACAATGTGTATGTAGTATCAGCTGTAGGAAACATTGACATATTTTTCAGAACAAGTAATGATAATGGAGCTATTTTTAGCGATGCAGTCAATCTAAGCAAAAACATCGAGGCCTCGTCAGATCCGCATATGGCCGTATCTGACGGTAATGTCTATATTGTGTGGGAGGATTACTCAAGTGGAAACCCTGACGTATTCTTCACAACCTTCATGCCCAGTACTGATATGCGAGATGAAGAAAAAATGGTATTGTTAACAGACAACGGTTCCATGAAGGTCGAAGTAACAATGGATCGGAAGACAGTTGAAACAGAACAACCTGTTAGATTTACATTGAGATTTCTCAATCCCCTGACAGAACAACAACTTCAACATGTGAACTATTTATTTATGATCACTGATGAAAATGGAAATAATGTTGTAAGTGAATCGAACATACATGCACATGCAGGTATAGATACACGAACCATTACATTTTCAGAAACTGGTTCATTCACCTTGTCAATTGACGTAGCAGGTATTGGTATCAATGAACCGTATGATTCAAGTTATAGTGGTATGGCCAGCACAGCATTAATAGTAGTTCCAGAGTTTCCACTAAGTATTCTAGCAGTAATGGGGTTAGTCTTGGGAGCGGTGATAGTAATAACACGATTTCGTAACCAACTATTGTGATGATAATTAAGTTTAAGTGCAAGTTAATGCCAAACAACTACGATAAAAATTGCAATGTGAAAATTGCGAAGTGATAATTTCAAACGATGCATACGAGCGTGATATACATGGTACTATGCACACTTTCTGCTCTACAGAGTGTGCAGATAAGTTTGAACTCAGAACAACTGGTCATCTGCACCATTAACAATAGATTCGCATGGATTTGATGTAGTTTTGATATTTATTATAAGAAGTATAGTCATTTGACGATCTTCTGAGCTCTATTATACCCCTTTATGCACGCAATATTACTAGTGACATAGGGAGCTAGAAAAGCCTATGCTAGATCATCAATACAATTCCCTTTAGAATTGGTCAAAAGTTAGTCAAATGACTATAATTACTGGCAAAGATATGGAAGCAGCTACTTGTCATAAAGTGCAAATGTGCCTGTGTTGCTCGCTTCATTTACCTGCTTGTTTATCGCCTCTGCCATGAAGTGGTTGCTGACGTTAACTATAACTTTTGTTACACCTTCAATCTTTCCAATATTATCACGCACATCTTGTGCTATCTTAAAACCAAACACTGCTGGACAGAAGGGGCTTGTCAGGTGTAGATCAATTTTGATGTTTCCGTCTTGAATATCAAGATTATCGACCAGCTGCAGTTCCATTATAGACACATTGATCTCTGGATCCACTATTGCCGTTAGTGCATCAAATATCTTCTTTCTTAGTTGCTGTAAATCCGTACTCAATGATTAAGATAACGCTAATACAGTATATATCCATTAATAGTGTTTCCATCTTGAACATAAAGAAGATACAAATTAGAATATAGTGCCTTATCGAAGTGCGAAACCACATATGCTACAAAATTTAGAACTGATTTGATTCACGGTACCACAATACGAACATATGGGCTCTCCAGTAGCACTGGTTTTTACTTCTAGAACTGGTCCTTCTACCATTGGCAATTGCGTCTTGATTGATCTCACAGAGGGGGACAATTGGCTATTTACAGCCTTGGCAAGCCTAGCTAGTCGGTATGGGTCGCTAACCTGCACAAATGTAACGATTGGATGTCCATTTCTCATGAAAATGACATCACCGATAGTTCTGCTGCTTTCATGATCTGACATTTCAGTGAAAGTACTATTAGCGCCTGCAGTAAAAGTTCCAAATCTATTTGATTCAGAGGCTGCTTTCTGATTCCTGACAATAACATCATCTACAAAATTCAATGGAATCCTCCCAGAATCATGTTTATCGAAATCATAGTAAATTGCTCTAAAATTCGTAAGTGCCTCAAGCCATCTTAGGTGCTTGTTAACTATCCCCTCAGTCTTTGTGTTTATCCAAAGCAGTTCTTCACCATCAGATAGAAACGGAGTTTTATAGTAAAGTTGTGTAGTCTTACGCATCCCATCAAGAACATATTCCAAGTCTACCACATTCCAATATTTTTGCTCCATTGGTTTAAGTGTCTTAACTAGTATCTCTTCGATATGTTTATCCTGAATATTAAATGCAATAAATTTTTTATTACCTTGACTATCCTCGAACTCAATTTCAAACAATAGATCTTTTTTCTCTGGCCCTGTCTCCTGTTCAGGTGTATTTATTTCTGTAATATCTTCTATAGGAATATACAATGATGCACCGGCGTTCTCTTTACTCTTAAATTCGAACCTATTCCCTACTTCAATCGGATGTATCACAAGTTTGTCTAACATTTTATTTGGCTGACCATCGATGTATTTGATTATATCTATATCATATTCAAATCTTTTAACAAGTTTTTCATCGAACATGGGAGGAAGATGTATCATAGCACCGGATATTGGCAGTATATAGTGTACAACTATATAAATTAAAAATCAAAACGCAAAGTATCTGATATTGACACTGGATCAGTTCGAATTATTTCTTGGATGTGGTCTTGAACTCGTTACCTAGAATATTGACATCAATTATCGTGAAGGGAGATTTGTTAAAATCCACTTGCAGCCCAACTGCACTACCACAAATTTTTCTAAGTGAATCGAAATGAATTACCTCAAGAGATTTAACCAGCTCAGCGATCTCTCTAACTGCATTTTGTGAGTCTTTATCACAGAAACCGGCTATATTCGTTAGATGTTTTAACAGATCAAGTGTTTTTGTACGAATTTCTGTACACTTTGAATTCTCTTGAGTGTTATCTTTTTCCATACTGTCTAGCAGTTCAATCAATTCCTTAGCAACTTTGGTGAGTTTGCCCCTTTCTTCCATTACCATATTCATCATGCCAAGTTTTTGGATATGTGCCATGCTCTATACTTCACGTGAAAAATCTTTATATAATTTTAGCACGTAGTTTGCGTGAATGCTATTCCTTGTTATAGACAAAGTAAAGATACAACCTGTGCCTGATGAACAAGCACTTTCGGCCTACAATGCTGCTCAGCGTTTGTTCAAAATGCTGAAGGATCTAGAAAAGGATGGAAAGCTAAAGGCAAAGTACGCTTTCGCAGACATATCTGGAGGCATAGTTATACTAGATGTTGAAAGTCTTGAAGAACTCTATGGTACTTTGGCAAGCATGCCTACGAATCCGTATGTAGACAGGGAGATACATCCATTAATTAGCATGGAGATGATGGAAGAGGCTGTTGATATGGCTAGAGAAAAGATGAAGGAAAGAGTGGAGAAATGTTAACCTTCTGTATGTCTAATCTATAAGAATATCCTATTTGTTACGACCTGCTTTTGTATGTAATGCATGCAAAACAGGAAAATATGCGTGAGTTATCATGAAACTTAATATAATTACTGGGACAATTTCGTAATAGAACATTTGAGAAAGAAAGTTGGGGCTGGTATTGGAGTTGGTGTAGCTGTTGTGGTAGTGATCCTTGTTGTTATGCAGTATTATTCGTTGAATAACTTACAGGAACTGCAATTCAGTCCCAGAAGCGTGGGTAATTTTGATAAAGATACGCTTAGTCTGGATGTGGAAATAGATGCGTGTAACCCGACGCAATTTCCCACGGCTTTCGACCAAATTGTTTTTGAGCTTTCCAACTTGCATAACAACTTGCGCGACGCACCAGAAATGAAGGAATTTGCCAATATGACGCTTTCTGGCGATATTCTAATGCCCAAGCAAGCTACTACACTAAAAGGAAAGATATTCATTAACCCAGAAACGATTCCAGTGGAGAATTGGTGGAACGCTTACAAATCATTTACATCGCTTAATCCAGACACAATAAATTTGAGAGTAACGTTGGAGGCTACGGCATTTGGATTCGTGCCATTCTCAGTAAATAAGGATTTCAACTATTGGGAATTTGTGGCATTACTGGTTGCGCCAAGGGCCACGGAATTCTCTTGCACATAATGCAAAACATTAGCACTGTAAATAATATCCACGGAATCTTCCACTTACTAATTGCTGTTTCTGAAAAAGAGAACGGACTTCATGTTATATGGACAAATTTATATATATTTAGTGTAAAGTAGTGATACCAATTGAGTTCAGTGCTGATCGACGAGATAACAGTTGCCCTAAATAGTATTAAAGAAACTTCAAACGTCGATCAATCACTAGTAAACAACTTGGACGGACTTGCTAATGTGTTTAAAGAGTCGCAGGAAAAATGGTTAACATCACGAAATACTAAGGTGAGCATCTTCTTCTATTACGCGGCAAGAAATGCTGCGTTAGTTGTTTCCAGAATGAAAGAAAGATTTCTTTCTTCACACGAACCCGATAAAAACCCGCAAATTGCCGAAGAATCGCTTCAAATCGTTGGCTTAATAAGAGAACTGCTTGACTTGACTCAAAATGAAAAACCAGATGAAGGTACTACCAAATTGATTATTGAGAGAGTTAAACAACTTAGAACAGCTGCTGGCAATGCAAAACTTTTGCAACCTCAAGAGAAAGAATTAGAAGATATAGACAAGCTGTTAAACTATCTCTCTAGGCTTAGAAAATAATAACCATAGCATCAGGAATTCATGTTGTCTATTTTACGTTCAAGTATTTCTAGATGTTTGCGTATTTCGTCTTCTCTGTAGTCAGGTCTGAAACGTCGTATCCTTTCAACTATACCCTCCAAATCAAGATCTTTTTCTCCGCTTATGTATAAAATTGATGATACAATCTCCAACTCTTGTTCAGTATATTTTGATAACTTGAAAAGATGCTGTAAAGTTTTATCAACCAACTTTGGCTTGTTAATAGAATCAAGAACACTTTTCGCAAGAGATTTGCCCTTATCAGTTAAGCTATAGCACCAGAAACCTATTTCATTGTCAGTTCCAACTAATATTGATTCTTCTTTCTCATCCACTATACCTTCATCTGTCCAAGTGTCAAGTTGGAAATCTATCCATTGAGAGTAGGGACCGCGTGCAAAAAATTTGTAATCATTTATCGTATGCCAACCGCATTCATTTACTATATAGGCAAGTTTCTGGATCTGAGTTCTGTCAGCTATTCTTGGCATGACAGAGAAAACCATGAGTAAAACAGCACAACGATGCAAATCATCATCTTGTATCTCCAATAAGATCACCACTTACTTTTGACTTTTCTTCCTGTTCTCGCTTCTCTATTTGCGCCTTTAATTCCTGATCGGTCATGTTGGTGTAGTCTATGCCTCGTGACCTAGCAGCTTCCCTTAGCTGGTTTCTCTCAGCGTCGCTTAAAGCATACAAACTTGGTTTGAACTTTTTCTCCAAGTATACCATGGCAACTACATAAAGGGCAATCATTGGTCCGGCGACAAACCACATTGTGACTCCACTACCATCAGGCGTTATAACTGCGCCTAAAACAGCAATTATTACTATGGCATATCTTATATTATCCCTCCAGAACTTTGGTTCAACCATTTCAGATACAGTAACAGCCCACATTATTATTGGAAGTTGATATGAAAGGCCAAATGCAATCAGGAACTGCATTACAAAGGAAACAAACTCTGTTATGTTCAAGAATGTAGAAACACCAACGGCTTCTCCGAATTGGTATAGAAAGGCAAGTATGTATGGAATAACGACAAAGTAGGAGAAGAGACAGCCAGCTGCAAAGAGTCCTACAGCAGGTAAAGTGACCTTTTTTACCATTTCTTTCTCATGCGCATGAAGTCCTGGGAATATGAATGCAGTCAGCTCCTTAACTATCACAGGCATACCAAAGATCACTCCCAGCAGGACCGCGATGTAGATCGCGGCAAAGAAAGCTTGTCCTGGCGCCAGCTGTACGAGTTCAACGTTTGGAGGAAGCAGATCCTCCTTCATAACAGTCATTAACTGGATGGCCACATTGTTGATTGGATCAGGATATGGTAATGGAATTTCATAACCAATGATATCGTAAGTGCGTATGTTGAAAGTTATACAAAAAGCTGTGATTATTCCTATGGCAATAGCTATTTTAACTACCCTGCCCCGGAGCTCTTGTAGGTGCTCCATTAGTGGCCTTTCTCTATCCATTCTACTCTTCAATTATGTACCCCCATCTATATATTACATCTTGCTCCAGAAAGTGAGTTTGAACAAAAACTGGTTTATGCTCGTCTAAACTAGCACAAGTTCCTAAGTAAAAATTCTTATTGTATTCCTTTTAACAAAAATTGTTTGCTAACGGCTATTATTCTTTCTGGCGGAAGAAGTACGAGAATGGGTAGAAACAAGGCCCTTGTTAGAATAAAAGGCAAGGAGATGCTTGCATGGGTAATTGAAGGCTTGCAGCCATTGGTTAAGGAGATAATAGTTGTGGCGAAAGATGAATCTAGCAAGTCTTCATATCAAAAAATTGTGCCTGAAGATGTTACAGTACTGACTGATGTTGTGACACTTGATGGACCTCTGGTTGGAATTTACTCTGCCCTTCTTGCAACTACGTCAGAATATGCTTACGTTCATCCTATAGATTCACCAGTCATCAATAAAAGCGTGATAGAATACTTGTTTCAAAAGGCGAATAATTATGACGCTTCGATAATTAAATGGGATGATGGTTCTATAGAACCTGTACATGCAGTGTACAAAGTTAAAGCTGGTCTAGCTGCAGCAAAATGGGCGCTAGATCGTGGAGATAGCAGTGCCAAGTCTTTAGCAAGCAAACTCGAAAATGTAAATTATATCCCAGTCAATGACTTGCGTAAGTTCGATAACAAACTGGTGTCACTACTTAACGTTAATACACCGCAAGAATTGGACGAAATTGAGCATTTTTTAAATTAGTAAAATCTGCAAATAATTCCAATACCCTTGGGCAAAATTTTACGACCATCAATGTTGCGGAGAGGTACACAAACTCCATTTTGCGTGCATCTATAACACGCTATTAAATGGTCGGAACTTTTAAAAGTCCGCTGGTATCACATTAAATAGTGCCATACTAATGATTCATCAAGTTATCAATTATAATACAAATTACCATTCGGGTGAAGTTTTTACTTATTATACATATGAACTTCTTCCAAGTAGTAGCAACAGAACCCATATTCATTGTGTACAATATTTTTTTAGAAATGCAGGGGAGGATTCATGACTAGTGCATTAATAATATTCAATACGGATGACAAAGATTCTATGACAAAGTCTATAGTAAATATTATTGCTGATGCAAATATAACAGATCAAACCTTGTTGGTGGGAGATGCGTCACAATTAACTGATGTCAAGGTCGATCATGCGATAATATGTCATTTTGGTGAAGTTGCAACTGTGTATCTAATAAAGGAAGCGTTGGAGCATAACGGCACACATCCGCTAGCAATAGAATTGGTAGATCTAAATATGTTGTTACGTTTATCTACGAAGGATGTTTACGCATGTGTGCTTGCTGCTTTACGTGCCATTGCCAAAAAATTGAAAGGCTCCATGACAGAAAAAACTACGCCATCGCTTGTCCCTACACATGGAACTCACTTTAGTAGAAGAGATTTGATAAAGTACATGTCAAAGGGACTTACTACCTACAGACAGATCCCGATGGTTGAAGATCCCTGTCTTGCCAAACATGGTTGTGCAGCGTGCATGAACGCTTGTCCATATTCTGCTATAACGTTCGATGACAACCGTGTTAAAGTTTCACAATCAAAATGTGTTGAGTGTGGACTCTGCGCTGTTGCATGTCCTGAATATTACATACAAGTACCAACATTCCTTGAACAGGTACAGCAAATAATGATCAGTTCGCTAGCAGACTCGCTTAAGGACAAAGATGCGACTGTATTATTTACTTGTAGATATGGATTCAGGATGCTTAAAGGAGATGTTAGAGATCATAAAGGCAGAGATTTTGTACCAATAGAGATACCATGCATAGCTTCCTTCAGTCATTTGGCATTGATTAAAGCGAGACAGAAAGGGTTGAAGATTAAACTTGTATGTCCTGAAAAGACCTGTAAGGCCAGAGAAGGTGCAGAAGAGTATGCGCAGATTACTTCGGGTATGTTTCCTGACTTCAAGGAGATAGCTATTACAGATGGTCTTGACCTTGATAACTTGGATACATCACCTCCAGAGATTGGTTCACAAATTGTTGATTTGCAAGGTGGAAAACGAGAAGTTTTGGCAAGATTTTTTGCGACTAATGCTGGTAACATGCCAACGCTAAAGCATGGCAGACTGCCATTCTTTACTGCCGTAGTTAACCAGAATACGTGCAATATGTGCGGATCTTGTGCAAAAATATGTGCCCCGGAAGCGTTGAAGATTATAAATATTAATGGGAGGGATACTCTACAATTTGAGCATTCCAAATGTATAGGTTGTATGGGATGCGAACGCGTTTGCAAGCCCAATGCAATAAGGATAACTAGAGAGCTGGACTTTACATTGATGGATCGAACGATGAAGTTGATGCAAGATAAGAACGTGTGTCGCATGTGCGGCCAGATCATAAATACCTCGAATATCGACAAATCCCAGCAACTATCTTCAGACAAAAGTACTGAAATGGAAGATTGTTGTGAAGATTGCAGGAAAAGCTTATTGGCTTGGAGATGAATGATGATAATATGAGTTGTGTTCCGCCCAATGCGAAAGGTCATGGGCCTAGGAAGCATATACGTGTAGACGTCGCTCTGAAAAAATTTTTATCGCATATTGATTGGACACAAATATCTCTTCCTGTAGAATATATAAGTGTAGCAGACGCACAGAATAGGGTTCTTGCAGATGATCTGCAAAGTCGTGTAGACATACCACCGTTTGTAAGGGCAGCAATGGATGGTTATGCTATAAGATCAAGCGACGTAAAAAAAGCGTCAAACAAGCGCCCAGTTTTGCTAGATGTTATTGGCAAAATAACCGCAGGCCAAGATGCGAAATATAAGGTCGAATCTGGAAAGGCAGTAGCTATAGCTACTGGTGCAAGGATTCCAGAAGGTGCTGATGCAGTGGTAATGGTAGAGCATACAGAGCTGGAGAATGGCAAGGTGAAGATCTTTAATGAAATAAAACGTGGTAAAAATGTGGCGTTGAAGGGTGAAGATGTAAAGAATGGACAGATTCTCCTCAAGAAAGGAACATGGATTACTCCCCAAGATGTCGGTTTGATAGCTTCTGTTGGTGTTGGCAAAGTTCCGGTTTTTAAGAAACCGAAAGTTGCAGTTCTTGCCACTGGTAATGAACTTGCAGAGCCTGGCTCCGTACTTGATGAAACTTGCATATTTGAAAGCAACAGATACATGATTTCAAGTATGGTAAAAGAATTTGGAGGGGAGGTAATAGATCTAGGAATATGTGCGGATAATAGAGAATTGATATCAACTAAATTAATGGAAGCGTTGAAGTTTGATTTTGTTGTTGTATCTGGTGGTACCTCTGTTGGCGAAAAGGACTACGTTCCTGATATTATAAACAGCATGGGAAAACCAGGGCTTGTTGTTCATGGAGTGGCCATGAGACCGGGTTCTCCAACAGGACTTGGCATTGTTAACGGCAAACCAATAATTCTTAGTCCTGGTTATCCCGTTTCTGCGTTTGTTGCGTTCTATGCTTTTGGACGACCCCTGCTCTTCAAGATGCTGAAGACTGGAGGGCCGCCTAGGGCAAAGTTAATTGCTAGGATGACATCAAGTATGCATATGCATGAAGAAATGCGTACATTTGTTAGGGTAAATGTAGTAAAACACAATGGTTCTTACTTAGCTGAACCAGTTAGTGCATCTGGTGCGAGTTTGCTTTCAACATTAACTAACTCGAATGGTATGGTAATAGTTGATAACAAGAGCAAATTGGCCAAGGGAGAAAGAGTAGAGGTAATACCACTTAGGAATATAACTTAAATATCTTTGAGAAACTATGGAGGGTCTGGGCAAATTTGCAAAATCAATTGGTTGACAGTTTTGGTAGGATTGCGAGAAAGTTAAGGATCTCTGTTACAGATAGATGCAATATGCGTTGCATCTATTGCATGCCATCAAACAATACTGAATGGTTTGAACAGAACAATGTTTTGACTTATGAGGAGATAGTTAGACTAGCAAGAATTTTTGTTGGTTTGGGTGTCGAAAAGATAAGGGTTACAGGGGGCGAACCCACTGTCAGACGGGATATAGAAAAGCTGATTAGCATGCTGTCGAAGATAGAAGGGCTCAAGAAAATCAGTATGACAACTAATGGTCTTTTGTTTTCTGATATGGTAAGCAAGTTAAGAGAGGCTGGACTCGAGAGTGTGAACATTAGTCTTGATACATTCAAAGCTGACAGGTTCAAAGCCATGGGTGGGGTGGATGGTCTTGACAAAGTTTTACTTTCTATAAACGCAGCTGCTAATGCTGGCATGAAAGTAAAGATAAATACGGTCGTTATGAGAGGATGGAACGATGACGAAGTTGTGGGCTTTGCAGAATTTGCAAGAGATACAGGATACACAGTTCGTTTCATCGAGTTTATGCCATTAGACGGTACAGGGATCTGGGTGCCAGATCTTGTTTTTAGCAAGAAGGAGATGATCGAGAGGATAAGTGAGAATGTAAATAAACTTGTACCGTTACACAACGATCCTTCAGAGCCTGCAATGCTTTACTCCTTTGCAGATGGAAAGGGCACAATTGGATTTATTCCTTCTATGACAGAGCCGTTTTGTGGCAGCTGCGACAGAATAAGGATAACTGCTGACGGTAAGTTTCTTGGTTGCCTTTTTGAGAGCCCAGGTTTCGATCTTAAGAGTTTACTGCGGAGTGGAAAATCTGATGGCGAGATCGCAAAATACATTCTTGAATGCCTAAGGAAGAAGCCTGAAGGTGTAATAAGCATCATAAGGGCAAATGCTCTAAGACCAACGATGAATAAGATGTTTACAATAGGTGGATAGGTATGGGTAAGGAGGAACTTGATCTACTGAGTGTGAAGGTAAAGTTATTTGCATACACTAGAGAACTGATAGGAAAGGACGAGATAAGATTAAAATTGGCAGGGCAAACCACAGTTGGTGATCTTAGGAAAATGATTTTGGAGATGTATCCAGCACTTTCAACGAAGACTTTTGTGATCGCAGTCAATCATAAAGTTGCAGATGATTCTACAAAGATAAGCGACGTAGACGAAGTGGCGATTCTGCCGCCAGTTAGTGGGGGTTAAAGATGATCACTATAACTCGGGACCCGATCGATTTATGCAATATAATGGTAGCTGCCAAAGATAGATCAGCTGGTGGAGCGGTCTTATTCATAGGAAGTGTTAGAGATCACAATGAGAAGGGAGTGGTTTCTGAAATACATTATGAAGCATACAAGGAAATGGCAGAGGAGAAGATGGCTGAAATTGAAAAAGAAGTTAAAGAAAGATGGAGGATAAAGAAGTTCATAGCCATCCATAGAATAGGCAACCTAAAAGTTGGAGAGCCTAGTGTTGCAGTTATCGTATCGGCAGAGCATAGGCAAGAAGCATTTGAGGCATGCAAGTATGGTATAGATCAGATCAAGACAAGAGTACCAATATGGAAGAAAGAAGTATCTGAATCAGGCGTAACTTGGGTAAAAGGCGTTTCTCTTAAAAAGTGAATGGTATGGTAGGTATGTTTGATGTTGGTGATAAGCCAGACACATTACGAACAGCGACTGCTCAAGCTATAGTGAAAGTAGATCCAGCTACTATAACATTGATCAAGGAAGGAAAATCACCAAAAGGTAACATCATTGATGCAGCTAGGTTAGCTGCAACGATGGGTGCCAAGCGAACTTGGGATCTATTGCCTTATTGTCACCCTATACCGATAGACAATGTTAAAGTTGATGTGCAATTAAAAGAGCAGTCCATCGAAGTTACAGTTGATGTGAAAAGTGTCTGGAAGACTGGCGTAGAGATGGAATCACTAACTGGTGCCTCCATAGCAGCCCTGACAATTTACGATATGTTAAAGCCTGTAGATGAGACATTATCGATCGAGTCCATTAAGCTGTTAAAGAAGCGTGGAGGTCTGAAGACATTCTTCGAAGATTTCGATAGGGAGCTCAAGGCCGCGGTACTTGTCATGAGTGACTCTAGAGGAGAGAAGGAAGATCAATCAGGTAAGATTGTTACTGATAGGCTAGTTAAGAACGGCTTCAAGGTTGTAGAGTACAAGGTTATACCTGACGATGTAAATCTCATCGAATCTGAGCTCAAGAGATGTTGTGATGAATTGAAGGTTGATATGGTGATAACAAGTGGTGGTACTGGCCTTGGCCCTCGCGACGTAACGCCCGAGGCAACTAAGAAAATTATAGAAAAAGATGTAAGTGGAGTGGCTGAAACTCTTCGAGCCTACGGACAAAGAAGGTTACCTTTGTCAATGCTCTCTAGAGGAGTAGCGGGTGTTAGAGGAACAGCAGTCATAATAAATCTGCCAGGCAGTGTTCGGGCAGTTTCAGAATCCCTGGACGCACTCTTCCCTGGAATACTTCACATCTACAAGATGCTAGGAGGATACGGGCATTAGCGAGCTCGTATTTCTGCTCGCCCCCTTGTTCTTTGCAGTGAGCTTCATCTACTCTAGTGTGGGTTTTGGAGGTGGAAGCAGTTACATCGCTATACTTGTTCTTGCTGGCGTAAGTCTGTACACTGTACCCCCGATAGCCTTGCTCTTGAACATAGCTGCAGCCGGTATGGCATTTATTAACTATGCAAAGGCCCGACATTTCTCATTAAAATTTTCTCTCCCATTTCTATCTTCCATACCTTTCGCATTTTTTGCTGGACAGCTTGTAATTCCACAAGAGAGTCTTGCCTTGATCTTCGTGATTGTACTTTTTGCCGCATCGGCCGCACTCTTGACCTCTGGAAGTAGAATAAAAAATCAGTATGCTAAGATCAAAAAATTAAATCTTAGCCAGATGAAAATTGTAATGATCGGGATTCCAGTAGGAGCGGTCTTGGGAATTCTTGCAGGTCTTGTAGGAATAGGTGGTGGAATATGGTTATCCCCCTTGCTCATACTTACAGGTCTGGCTGATTCGAAACAAGCATCAGCTACAGCCAGCATCTTCATACTAACAAACTCCATCAGTGGCTTTATGGGGCATTCAATAAGCAAACCAATCGATCTTTCGCTTCTAGTACCCTTGGTTTTTGTGGTCTTGGCAGGTGGATTGATAGGATCGAGGCTTGGTGCGTTTAAGTTTGATCATGATAAAATAAGGATTATAGTTGGCGCAATAGTGGCTGCTGCAGGGATTACTCTCATGCTCCAGCTGCTAGTCTGAGGCTGAAACTGTAAAAACTTGAATGCGATGATTGCCTGGATCAGTAACATAAATCACATCGGAAGAATCGATAGCTATACCTTTAGGAAAGTTAAACTGACCATCATCGCTTCCCTTAGAACCCCACTTTGTAATGAACTTGCCATCGTTGGTAAATTTTTGGATGCGATGGTTGCTTATGTCCACAACGTAAACATTGTTGGAAGAATCTATAGCAATACCGCTTGGAGAGTTAAACTGACCATCATCGCTTCCCTTAGAACCCCACTTTGTAATGAACTTGCCATCACTGGTAAATTTTTGGATGCGATGGTTACCAGAGTCAGCAACATAAACATTATTGGAAGAATCTATAGCAATACCACTAGGTGAAAAGAATTCACCATCACCAGCACCATCAGAACCCCACTTTGTAATGAACTTGCCATCGTTGGTAAATTTTTGGATAAGATTATTACTTGAGTCACTAATGTAAACGATATCGGAAGAATCTATAGCAATGCCATATGGATAGTTCAACTCATCCTCCCCTCTCAGATAACCCCACTTTGCGAGTAACTTGCCATCACTGGTGAACTTCTGGATACGATGGTTATCTGTATCGGCAACATAAACGATGTCAGAAGAATCTACGGCGATACCGGCTGGAGAGTTGAATTCACAATCACCTCTACCAACAGAACCCCACTTTGCGAGTAACTTGCCATCACTGGTAAATTTTTGGATGCGACCATATACTGTATCCACAACGTAAACATTGTGTAATGAATCAACAGCGATACCAAGTGGTTCGTTCAATTCACCAGCACCAGTGACAGAAGAACCCAAATACCACTTTTCTTTCATCGTAGCGCCTCTTCATCTACACCGTCGAACTTTTACCCTGTCTTTCACGTGCAGCCTGTATTGCTTTCATATATTTGTCCCATGCCTCCTGATAGACCTTGTCATATTCCTGTTGTGCATCCTGTACTACCTTATAGTATTTGTCCTGTACAACCAACGCCGTCTTTTCGTATTCAGCTGGCACTGGTTGTCCAGGCTTTATGTATTTAATCCGAATATTTTCCCTAGCATTTACATATTCCTTCTCTGCGTCTTGCTGCACTTTTCGAAATTTTTCACGTGCAAGCTGAAGCGTCTTATTATATTCGTCATATGCAGTCTGCACAGCTTCATTATATTCGTCCTCTGAAGTCTGCTCCCTGTGAGCCATAGAGTAACTAGAAATGTTATGAATTTAAAATTTTTCTGCGAATTTATGACCTAATGCTCAATTGGGCAGTCGTTCGGATCCACACCCGGACTTTCATCTTTGATATGTTGCATAATTTTTTCAAAAGGCTCTATGAAACCTGGTTTAACATTAAGCTCCTTAAGATCCTTATTGATGATGTCTAAAGTCAGACCAGCAAGTACCTTGTAAAACTCGATATCTGTCTTGTGTTTAATCACGGTGCAAAATGTCGGACCCCATCGCCCTATGTGATCCTTCAGAAACTTCTTCCGAGCATCCAGGCAAACATTCACTTTATCATCCCAACCCTCGTTCCTCGCATAAGCTTCCTTGATCAGCAATGAAGCCATAAACTCCATCTCTATACTAACATGATCTGGTCTCTCCCGGTTTGAATCCTTTCCGAGTTGCAAACCAAACGCACCGTAAAAGCCATTCAGATCTGCCAACTCCTTTGTCTTAGCAAAGATGGTGTCCATTGCGTATTCGGTCTCATAAATTGGAACTAATATATCAACTCCAGCAGTAAACAGACGGTTGTACTCATTCTCCATTCCCTCTAATGCATATTCATCAAGGCTATAGTTCAAGGCATTTACAAGTGAATTTTCAAACTCAGATGCACTGCTTCCATTTTCTTTCCTGATATCCAAAAATTTTAGAAAAGATTCAAGCCATTCTTTGTTAGGATACATGAAGCCTCTGGCTAACAACTGATAGACTCTAGCTTCTTCCAATAACCCCTCCAGTTCACTTTTCTGCAAGATATTCACCTAGTTATGCTAGGTGATTTTCGTCTTGCATAATAGAATATAATAGCTCCAGCCACTATCGCTGCAGCAATAATACCGGCCGCCGCTACCGTCATGGAAGCACCCTCTGCAGCTGGTGGAACCACCAATGGCTCCTTCTCAACAAGTGCAGAAGCAGCTCCTGCTTCTACCACCAAATCCTGCCATAAAGCCACAGACTTCCTGCCATTCACTTCTCTATTTCCTCCGTCCCAGATTGCAAATGCAACGTTCGTCTTCTCTCCCGGCTTAAACTGCTTATCGGTCATATCCCCAGTTAGCATAGGTCTCATTATAACGACAATCCATTTTCCATCCTCGTATACTCCCTTTCCGAAGCTATTCTGCATCTTTTGAGTAGTCAAGGTTCCAAAGCCTTCTGCAACCAGTTCCTCAACTGGCGAGACTTTAGACAACCAATAGTTTCCAGTAAATGCACCGGCCTTCATTCCCGGTTGATAATCAATATTCAGCTCGCTAACGTGTATCCTTGGATCCCCAGCACCTTGTTCGTTAAAGTCCTGAGTGGTAGGATCATAATTAAGCACCTCTCCCTTCTCTTCATTCTTTCCTAAATAGAGGTCATAGGCCATATTGGGATAGGCATCCTGTCTGTCTTGATAATGACCTATATCTATGTCTGTCTGCCAATCGGCCTTCCAGTGAAGAACGTTAACTGGTGTCTCAGGACCACCCATAGCTATGAACGTCCTAGCACTTGTGACTGGCAACGCCACACCGATGGAATCTCTGAATTGATTTGTCGAAAGAGCAGCATCAGACTTTGTTGGATCAGCCCACTCCAACCAGAATCCAATCCAAGTGCCGTTGTTCATTGATCTAACGTTCAGCGATGTGACCGTAGGGTTGAACAGAATAGGTATGGTTATATTTTGACCGTTTAGACTAACAGTTCTTTGTGGCGGATCCTGCCACATTGGAGATTTGGGATCCACTGGAATATTATCGTTTACGAATACTGAGGTTATGTCAGGTCCTGGCTGATCCCCCCCACTAAAGGTTCCCAGTATTTGCAGAGTTGTAAATTCGGTAGCCAGTAAATTGGTATTAAATGGTGATGACGCTTGTGCTGTGACAGGTGCAATAAGTAAAATGCTGAGGAGAAGAATTGGTGCTATCAAAATCGTCTTGCTCAATTTTTTCATCATATCACCTTATGAAGTATTATGCCTGAAACTAGGTCTTATTATGAACGGTTCCATGATGGGAACTCTAATAATTTCATGTCCACTCATGTCATAGCCAATGGCATCCTTTTCAGTAACTCTAAACCTCTCTATGATCTTCTGAGTAGTACCGAAGAGTTGCAAAACGCCCAACGTTTCATGGGATGGATGTGTATAATTCTCAATAGCAGTATCTACGCCAGGACCGAACATCTGATCGAGATATGCTCTAGGAACCCAGCGTGGCGGGATGTAGTATATGTTTCCTTCACAACCATACTGCGGATATAATGGCTTTGCAATTTTAGCAATATGCACCAAATAGTCCATTGGACTGTCAGGAATAGCTTCGTCAGGTGGCTTTATCCAACCCTGCAGTCTGATCTTTCCTACACATGCAGCTATACATCTTGTGACAATTCCTTGCTCAACTCTGGGATAGCATGCAATACACTTTTCGCTCACCCTTGTTACAGGATTGTATAAAGATTTGCCGTATGGACAACCTGTTACACACTCCCTATACCCTCTACAGCGACTCTGATCGATCAGCACAATGCCGTCCTCTGGACGTTTGTATATGGCCTTCCTAGGACAAACAGAACCACATGAAGGATACGTGCAGTGATTACATATTCTCTGCAGATAGTAGAAGAAGTTTTCGTGCACTGGATTTACTGGATCCTCCAAATCGGCCTTGTCTGTAAATGAGCTTGTAGTACCTGACCATGTCGTTTTCTCCCTAAGTATAGAAGCCGATACATCTTGATACCAATTGGGGAATCTCCAATCTTCTTCTGGTTTTATGACACCGAGAACCTGCTTGCCTTCTGGGGCTGCTTCGTATATCGTCTTTCCCTTATACACACCATTAACCCACGTTTGACCATCGCCAAGCATCTTAAGGATCTGAAGGTCCCAGTGATGCGGGTACCCTCCATAAGGTTTTGTTTCAACATTGTTCCACCACATATGTTCTTGGCCCTTGCTGAATGTCCATGTTGACTTGCAAGCCATTGTACATGTCTGGCAAGCTATACATCTGTTAATATTAAAGACGGCGGCAAACTGCCGTTTTGGCCTTACGCCTTCAAATGGATAAAACATCTCCCGTCCAAGTTGCCAGTTATATACCATCGGCATCTATTTTCTCAACCCCTGTATCTGTACAAATCCGCCTTTCAAAAACTTTTTCATATCATCATTTTCATATCCAGGAGTGTATCCGGTCTTTACTGGATCCCATACATCAAGTCCACCTATTCCACCATTTTCAGCCTTTGTTATTTTTACCAATGTCTCCTTTGGACACGTGTTAGGTGCATGGGTATCATACTCATATCCTTCATTGATTGCCCAACCCCAGACATCTTTCCTAGCAAGACTGTCGGTCATGAGTGTTGGTTGCAGAAACGCTCTTGTAATTGCCTGATGACTGCCATACCTAAACTTTGATTGATAACCAGTATCGGCAGACCTAGCAAGCTTATCTGATCTGGTTTCATGTGCCAACACAGTCTTATGCGATGCCATAAATGCTGAATGCTTCATCATCGTTACGTTCTTAGGATATGAAGGATTGAAGTGAACACGAAGCATGAGCCTAGCTATCTTGTACATTTCGTCACCCTCCTTCCACCCTATATATGGTCTATCAACTGGGTTTGCATCAACGTATACATAATCACCGTCGTTAATGCCAAGTTCTTTCGCAGCATCTGGATTGATGTGCAACTGGTGCTCTCCTATACCAGGACTTCGCTTGTCATGCCTTAATGGATCTCCATAATTGTTTTCCCAAATAAGGAGCCAATCAGTAACACCCCATGATGAATGCACAGTGTAACGGGATTTTGGTGTCATAACATAGAACTGATATCCTTTCTCCCACAGCGGGTTCTTTGTATTCTTAACCTTGTCCCAAGTCATCTTTATGTTTCTAACCTGTATTTCGTCCATATCTGTAGATTCTGGAGGTATGCCATAACTATCTGGTCTGATCCACGGGTGATCTGCCACAATGACATTGGGCAAGTGTGGGGTAGCTTCCACTGGTTCTCTGAACACGATCATGTTCTCTCCATATTCGATAAACTCTGGTTCGTCCCTGTAGAATTCAAGCCTTCCACTCTTGTTGTAGAAGGGTTTGCTTTCATTGATTTCCTCCCAGCCAGGAACCCTCGGATATGTTCTGTACATAGTAAACCAACCAACATCTGAATCTATAACGTCATGTATGTTGTACCCTCGGAGGTTTACAGCAGCATCAAATACTCGTTGGATGTATACCTCACTCCTTCCTTCATCAAGGAACTTCCAATAGTCTATGAACCTGTTATCACCAGTTAGATCTGCCAACTTGTGGGATACAAGTGCCGCCCACTCATGATCCTGAAGTGTTTCAAACAGATGAGGTATGCCGCCTCTCCACACGAATACAAATGGATTTGAGTTCGATGTGGCCCATTCAGGGTGTGTTATTTCCATCCAAGATGGTACAGGCAATACAACATCTGCATATTCGCAGCTACCGGTCCACTCCCAGTCGTTGTAGATTACCATCTCCTCATGAGGATATTGATTATGTAGAATATTGTACGCCCACTTGGCATTATTGAAGGTATTTGCATTTACATGCCACTCAACCTTTGTCGGAGAGGGCATATGAGTAAGTCCCGTGAACACCTTGCGCCCATACTTAGGTGTATTTACAATCAATGGTCCTTCGGGCAATCCTGAACCTACTGAAGCATAATCCCAGTATTGAATTTCTTCCTTGTGAGCATACCTCTTTAATTTGATATCTCTGCCATCGACATTTGGATCCAAAGTTATATTGAACGGATCTTCGACAACCCACGGCGCAAATCCTGTACCTACCGATGATGTTCTATATGTTCCAGCCCAGTGACCATAATTTGCTCCGGGTTTCCCAACATTACCTGTAAGCGCCAAAACCATCCACAGAACTCTATCCTTCTGATCATTATGGAAGTAATGGTTGGTTCCTTCGCCAGTATGTATTTGGACAGGTTTAATTGTAGCAAAGTCTCTGGCGAATCTAGGTATGAGCTCCTTTGGCGTACCAGTAATATCATACACAGTGTCAAGATCGTAGTATGCACAGTGCTCCTTGTATAATTGGAATATAGTTTTAACCTCCACCTCTTTACCATCTACTAGTTTAACCTTAAAGGTGCCTTCAAGTGCAGGGTCAACACCAAGTTTATCGAACCATACACCCACGTCATCTCTTGTTACTACTACTGGTTTGTTAGTAACTTTATCCCACATAACGCGATCGCCCCATTTTTCTCTCAATTCTGGTTTTATGATCTGTGGACCAAGATTCTCAAGTTTCTTGTTCTTATATCCTTTAATTATGTCACTTGCCAAAAGAAGCTTCAGAGTATCGCTCCTTACAAGCAGAGGAAAGTCGGTAAACCTCTTTACGAAAGGCTCGTCATAAAGTTTTTCTTGGATTATAATATTGCAAACTCCAAGGAACAATGCCACATCTGTTCCTGGACGAATAGACATCCAATAATTAGCCTTTGATGAAGACGGACTATATTCTGGTGATACTATAACTATTTTGCCTCCTCTCTCTATTATCTCCGTCATCCAGTGTGCTTCAGGCATCTTGTTCTCAATGAAGTTCTTTCCAACCAGCACATACATCTTTGAATTCCTATGATCTGAGAACTCAGGGTCAAATGTCTGTATACCAGTTACCATCGGAGTTCCTGGGTCAAGGTCACCATGCCAAGTGTAATTAGACCAATACCTTGCTCCCCTAGCTTCTTCTGGAGGAACACCACGAATGTAATGATCTAAAAGTGCCATTACGTTAGCAGTTCGTATATGTGAGATCTTGGCAGAAGCACCCAGCATTGGCATGCCTGGACGGAATTTGAATGTTTGAACTCCAGCTATTGTATTAGTGGGCTTCGGGTGGTGTATTGCCCAATTACCTTTCATTGTTTCAATCATTTCTTCAGGATAACCTTCTTCTCTAAGGCGCTTAGCTCCTTCTTCTCCAGAATATTTTTTCGCTACATGCAAAAGTGTTCTCGCAACCAGCTCAGCAGCTTCATCAGGAGTTACTCTTACCCATGGATCCTTTCCTCTTTGGAAATACTTTTCCTGATTTTCTGGTAATCTAGGATCAGGATAGCCAGCATTAACCCAATCTAACCATCCCTTTCGAACCTGCGGATACCTGATTCTATATGGACCATAAACACGCCTAGTAATAGCATACCCCTTAAGACAACCCCTAGGATTCCAAGCTGGAGTTGCAACATTTCCATAAATATCCCTATACTTTTGATGGTCATAAGATTGCTCAATTCTTGTGACTATGCCATTTCTAACATATGCGGTTAGTCGACAGTTATGGGTATCATTAGGTGTACAGTTAAAACGAAATTCGCGATCAAACCTGTATATGTTCCTATAGACTTCTTCCCAATTGCGATCTGGATAAAACTCATTTGGATTTTGGACCTTGACAGCTTTTGTTGGTTCCATTAGCTGTAAGCCCTGACTAGCACCACTACCAATTGCTGCCAGTCCTACACCAGCAGCTCCAGCCATTTTTAAGAAGTCTCTTCTAGTTACTTCCATCATGCTAACGACCCTCTATGACCCCTACCACACATGAGAGACGGGAATATTTAAATTTTTTATGATCCGTCTTTTTTATCCTTCAATACCTAGATCTCTGTTCTTTAGATAGGATCATATTTTCTGCAAATTATCAGGATCTTTTGAGATATTTATTTTAGGAATATTCGCGCCAGAAAATGGTTAAAAACCGATTATTTATGCGTTCAACCAACAACTTTGAAGATCGCAATGGATATAAGGAAGAACCAGCCAACAATAAAAAGAGGACTATGGTCATGGATATTATGCCTCTTTTCGTCATGGGATATGAATGGATATGGTTGGTATTGGTAGCAGGAATAGTGATTTTTGGGGCTAAGAAGATACCGCAGATCGCTAGAGCCTTAGGAAGGTCTCAGGGTGAATTCGAAAAGGGCAAAATCGAAGGAATAAAGGAAGCTAAAGAGCTAGCAAATTCTGATGATCGAATTAAACTTGAGAAAGCGGCCGAGTCGTTGGGCATAGAGACTGAAGGAAAGACTGACGAACAGATAAGGGAATCTATAAACAAATCATTATCAAAAGCTGAAAAGTAATTCCTTGATAAGGAACATCCATCTCTGTTTTTTATTAATGGATATTAGATAATATTTTGGAGGTTAATCAATATCGATAGAGCTAAAAGTGAAAGAGCGAGTCAAAAGCATGTTGGTTATATAACAATCGTATACAACCTGCCAGTTCTTATTGTAGTTCAACTCTAACAAATCGGCCAGTGTCCCAACAATAATTTGTGATAACCGCGGGAAAGTAATTAGGAGAAGACGAGTGAAAGGTTATAAGTTATAAAGATCGAATTTTACCATTATTAAGTTGGAATATTCAGCAAGTCTTCATTAGCTTTTCGCGGTTTAGTTAAACAAACAGTTCTACTCTGATGGAGCAGGACCGAGTTCCTCACCACTGCACCAGCTGCAATATACAAGAACTGTGCCAGTATTATAACTTTCAACGCTCTTTGTTGTCACTATCGCATAAAATTCAACCCAGTCAGCTTCCTCATCTATATTTCCTGCCATAAACTCGCTTGCAACCACATCAAATTTGCAAGTAAAGCTGCCAACACCTTTCACAGTAATCGTAGTATCACAGCTCCCTACATGATCATCATCAGATGCAATATCCTCAAACTTATCAGAATCCCAGAATTCAACGTTAACCGCAAATGTCCCAGTACCGTACAGAAATCCATTAACTGTTAACGTCGAGCTCTGTCCATTTTCCGTCACTACCGGATCGGCAGTGATATATGCATAAATCGAGTCTGCTTGCACTGGGATCATAAACAATGAAAAGCTCATGAAACAAACCGCTGCAACAAGGGCTATTCTACTCTTCAACACGAATTAAGATATCTGATCTAGTCGTATTTATGCATAGCGGTTTCGTGGCAAAGTCTAGATGTTGTCGTTATCACATATGAAAAAATATTTTGATCGAATACAGATTTCATGCAAAACTTTCGAATATTAATATCATGGTGACACACCATGAACGAACGTCAAGTGTCCTTCGTAATCAATACTGCAAAGCGGTACCTGACAATATTCGCATTTGAGTTCGGCCTTGTTTTGTTCGCATTTTGAGCACATTAACTCACCACCTTGAGACTTTTTCTCTGCTTTATCTGGTTGAGCAATGATAGGTAAGTTAGTTCCAAAGACTCTGATGCAATTATTTTTTGTATCTGCAACATAGATGTTGCCATTGCTATCAACAGCTACACCACGTGGAAAATTAAGCTGATCTTGCTCTGAACCAATATTGTCTATTTTGAGTAGGAATTTGCCTGATGGATCGAACTTCTGGATACGGTTGTTGTATGTATCTGCAACATAGATGTTGCCATTGCTATCAACAGCTACACCACGTGGAAAATTAAGCTGACCATCATCGGTGCCAAGTGTACCGAATGCTAGCAGAAATTTGCCTGATGGATCGAACTTCTGGACGTTATTGTTGTTTGCATCAACTACGTATATATCGTCTTTACCATCAACAGCCACGCCAACTGGAGAACTGAACTGGCCTTCCTGAAAACCGCCGCTCCCGAATTTCATTAGAAATTTGCCTGATGGATCGAACTTTCTGATACAGTGATTGTTTGTATCGTTAACATAGATGTTACCTGACTTGTCTATTGCTATGCTATTTGGAAGACTGAACTCAACATCGCCAGAAGCACCAAACTTGAGTAGGAACTTTCCCTCTGGATCGAATTTTTGTATGCGAGCGTTTTTTGTATCCGCAACATAGATGTTGCCATTGCTATCTACAGCTATGCCTTGTGGATTACTGAATTGTCCATCATCAGAGCCTGTTGAACCAAACTTGAGTAGGAACTTTCCCTCCGGATCAAACTTTTGTATGCGATTGTTGTTTGTATCTGCAACATAGATATTACCATCATTATCAACAGCTATGCCAAACGGGAGACCAAACTGACCATCGCCTGAACCTGACTTACCTAATTTGAGTGAAGACAGTTGCATACTCATCACAACAGAATGTAGAACCTGTTCCATAAAAATATTGATGAACCGTAATTTGATCAGCGTGTTACCATAAAATACTTTCTTAACTTGCTTAGGGACTACTATTTCATATAAAACCTTTACCAAAAATTAATGTAGGTATGACAGAGAGTATAACCATGCAAGATGCAGCGGAAGTGCGCCCAGTGTTTTTATTCAGCATTCCTAAAGGACAACCCGTCTTAACAGCAGCCGGTAGTGTTGCCGTTGATCTTAATGGAAATATCTACGTTACTCAATCACGCATACATCAAGTAGTTAAGTTAAGCTCCACTGGTCATGAGATCTGGCGTCTTGGCTCTATTGGATCAGGCGATCTTCAGTTTAATACCCCACTGGGTATAGCTGTTGACGGTTCAGGCAACTTGTACATAGTTGATAAAAACAACCACAGGATTCAGAAGTTCGATCCTACTGGTGACTTTCTACTAACGTTTGGCACCGCTGGTCATCTAGATGGTCAGCTTATGGCACCAGCTGGTGTGACGCTGGACAGGTCAGGTAACATCTATGTTGCAGATACATACAACCAGAGGATTCAGAAGTTTGATCCAGAGGGAAAGTTCCTGATGAAATTTGGTGTGTTTGGCACTGGTGATGGTCAGCTCAGTGGCCCACTTGATGTAGCCATTGATAGCTCAGGTAACATCTATGTTGCGGATACAAACAACAATCGCATACAAAAGTTTGATCCATCAGGCAAATTTCTAATGAAATTTGGCACAGTTGGTCTCGGTGATGGGCAGTTTAATGGGCCAAGTGGAATAGCTGTTGATAGTGATGGTAACATCTATGTTGCAGATACAAACAATCGTTGCATCCAGAAGTTTGATCCGGAGGGAAAGTTCCTACTCAAGTTTGGCAACCCTGGTTCTCTCGATGGTCAATTTAATGGCCCAACCGGTGTAACGCTGGACAGGTCAGGTAACATCTATGTTGCGGATACAAGAGTTGAGAGGATCCAGAAGTTTGATCCGGAGGGAAGGTTCCTACTCAAGTTTGGTACCTATGGAACCAGCGATGGTCACTTCATTTCTCCAACTGGTGTAGTAGTAGATAGTTTAGGTAACATCTATGTAGCTGATAGACAAATTAATCGCATCCAGAAATTAGATCCAAGTGGAGATTTCCTACTCAAGTTTGGCATACCAGGTTTTAAAGACGGACAGTTCAGTAATCCACAAGGAATAGCTGTTGATAATGATGGTAACATCTATGTTGCAGATACAAACAACAATCGCATACAAAAGTTTGATCCATCAGGCAAATTTCTAATGAAATTTGGTAAACCGGGTAAGAGTGACGGTCTGTTCAGTA
>Ga0073934_10003952_pt1 | contig 25741 bp, 21 predicted proteins | sample LarsenN4metaG_FD_76834 | JGI IMG/M metagenome (GOLD analysis project Ga0073934, IMG submission 76834) | Hot spring sediment bacterial and archeal communities from British Columbia, Canada, to study Microbial Dark Matter (Phase II) - Larsen... ... | reverse complement strand
TTCCAATTGATCGTCAATGAGAAGTCCATACCATCGGTGATACACAAGACAAATGATGGGTCTTAGCTTCATGACTTTACGTTCCTCCTGCCACCTGAACCAACCCATAAAGACCACGGTTGTCTAACGTTCCGGTTGAACCGTCGAGGGGGAGCAGTGTTCCTGAAGGTCGGATCGATCCATAGGTTAGGTTATAGAGTTTACTGCGACACGGAAGGTCGTAAACCCGAGACCCCGTTCAAGAAACCTGTCACCTCAGTCTCCTCCTTCTAAATGCACCCAAGAGGAAATACACACGAGCTCGTCTTTTGCCTTAATTTCTGACATTGTTGGTAAGATTTATAAATATTGAATTTCTGCTAATAATGAAGGATTTTTGTCTTAACTTTTGACACCCCTCAATATACTTCCCCAACTGTTGAATTTCTGCTGAGAGTGGATGACCTTGGAACAGGCAGTATAACTTCCTTGGAAGGTTGAAGGTCTCAGACTGAGACCGGTTTTATAAATCCCTAACCTCGGGTCCCTAACCTCAGGTCTCAAGTCTCAAGCTGAGGGTTTTCACCTTTTGAAGTTCTGGCATAACAATTGCCAGAACTCTTTAGTAAGCAAACCAGTTAGTAAGATCAGCTTGACTCAGAGTCTCAATAACACGGTTGGGCGGATAGGGAAGTCTGCCCTCCCACATGATGGATGCGGAAGACAACCATTAGATTGGGAGCTTCTGCATTTCATAGGGGAGTTGCTATCGGAGGTTAGGTATGAAAACTGCTGAGAAACGGGAATACACGTTAGAAAAGCTCATTGCCATTTTTAATGAGGAAGCCTACCAAACCTATCAAGACCCGAAAGAGGCGAGTGTTTTAGCCCTAGACGCGCTGGTTGATTTTGTCAATATATATAGCGATAACGTCATCATCGATGGAATTAGCTATCCCGAAGCGTCAATCTGATAGATGAGAGGAGAACGATGGGAATGGTTAAACCTTTGGATCCAGAAGCATTATACCAACGTTGTGATCCCAATCAGTTCACGTTCAAGACCACGGCTGAGCTAGAAGATCTAGCGGGGATCCTAGGGCAGGGGCGGGCGGTAGAAGCCATCCGCTTTGGTGTCGGCATCCAACGGGAGGGTTATAATCTTTTTGCCATGGGCCTTCCTGGAACGGGTAAGTACTCCATCGTACGTCAGTTTCTTGAGCAGAAGGCCGCCACAGAGCCGAAACCCTTCGATTGGTGCTATATCAACAATTTTGAGCAGCCCCACAAGCCTCGCGCTCTGAGACTTCCAGCTGGTCAGGGAGTGGTGCTGCATCGGGATATAGAACGCTTGGTGGAAGAACTGCGTATCGTTATTCCGACGGTATTTGAGGGTGAAGACTACCGTGCCCGGAAGCAAATGATCGAAGAGGAATTCAAGGAACGGCAGGAGAAAGCCTTCGAGAAGCTCCGACAGCAGGCCCAGGAGCGGGGCATCGCACTGATGCGGACGCCGGTGGGTCTGGCGTTTGCACCACTACGCAAGAACAGAGTCCTTAGCCCTGAGGAGTTCCAGAAAGTTCCAGAGGAGGAGCAGAAACGTATAGAGGCGGAGGTGGCAATACTTCAAAAACAGCTCCAGACGATCCTCTACCAGGTACCACGATGGGAAAGAGAGGGTCGGGAGAAGGTGAGGGAACTGAATCGTGAGGTCACCACCTTTGCTGTCGGCCATTTGATAGATGAGCTGCGAAAGAAGTATGCGGCCTTACCGGACGTGGTGAATTATCTAAATGCCATGCAGCAAGACATAGTTGATAACGTAGGGGACTTCCTGAATCCCTCGGAAACTTCTGCAACCGATTTTCCGGGTATTCCGCAACTTCGTTCCCTCATGGGCCTGTCGTCGTTACGTCGCTATCAGGTGAACGTACTGGTAGATCATAGTGCGACACAAGGGGCACCCGTGATTTACGAGGATCATCCCACGTATCAAAATCTGATTGGCCGGATCGAGCACATAGCCCAGTTGGGAGCGTTAGTGACAGACTTCAACTTGATCAAACCGGGAGCCTTGCACTGGGCCAGCGGGGGCTACCTGATGCTCGACGCGTATAAAGTACTGTTGCAGCCCTATGCCTGGGAGGAGCTGAAGAGAGCCTTGCGTTCCCGTGAGATTCACATTGAGTCCCTGGGACAGATGCTCAGTTTGGTCAGCACTGTATCCCTGGAGCCTGAACCCATCCCTTTGGACGTGAAAGTCGTCCTGCTAGGGGACCGGCTGCTCTACTACCTACTCTGTCAGTTCGACCCGGAATTCAATGAATTATTCAAAGTCGCGGTGGATTTCGAGGAGCAAATGGATCGTAATTCAGAGAACTCCATCCTCTATGCACAGCTCATCGGTACGCTGGCCCGCAAGGAGGGGCTGCGTCCATTGGACCGCGGTGCCGTAGCGCGCATCATCGAGCGCAGCGCCCGCATGGTGGGCGACGCGGAGAAGCTCTCCGCCCGCATAGGAAGCATTGTTGACCTGCTGCGGGAAGCGGATTACTGGGCTGGGGAAGCTGGCTATGACCTCGTGAATGCCTCCTCGGTGCAGCGGGCGATTGACGCTCAGATCCATCGTGCCGATCGGCTGCGTGAGCGGATCCAAGAGGAGATCCAACGGGGGACGATCCTAATAGATACACAGGGCGGAAAAGTCGGCCAGGTTAATGGACTCTCGGTGATCGAACTGGGTCATTTCGCTTTCGGCCACCCTAGCCGCATCACGGCCCGGGTACGGCTGGGCAAAGGGGAAGTGATAGACATCGAGCGGGAGGTCGAGCTAGGCGGGCCGATCCACTCTAAAGGGGTCCTCATCCTTTCGGGTTTTCTGGGAGCTCGCTACGCAGCGGATCGGCCCCTTTCCCTTTCAGCTAGCCTGGTGTTCGAACAATCCTACAGCGGAGTGGAGGGCGATAGCGCCTCGTCAGCCGAACTGTATGCGCTGCTTTCAGCCTTATCGGAGGTGCCCATCAAGCAATCGCTGGCCGTGACCGGTTCCGTAAATCAGCATGGGCAGATACAGGCCGTTGGTGGGGTCAACGAGAAAATCGAGGGTTTCTTCGATGTGTGCAAAGCCAGGGGTTTGACTGGCGAGCAGGGGGTACTGATTCCCGCCTCCAATATCAAACACCTGATGTTACGTCTGGATGTTGTCGAAGCCGTGTCAGCCGGACAGTTTCACATATACCCCGTGGAGACCATTGACCAGGGGATCGAGGTTCTAACTGGCATACCGGCAGGTAAGCGGGACGAAACGGGGAAGTTTCCCACGGGGAGCATCAATCAACGGGTGGAGGCGCGGTTGATGGCCCTGGCCGAGAAGCAGCGAGCGCTCAGTACGCCCACAAAAGGGGAGAGCGAAGTATGAACCAACAGGAAAAAAGGGGTGAAACCCTGACGGGTCAAACCCAGGAGACCTCTACGAGCCCCAGGGCAAATACTTTGCCTTTAAGTGATATCCGGCGCGTCTTGGTGGCCTTGGATGCTTCCAGACACAGCTTAGCGGCCCTTGAAGCGGCGGCCGAACTAGCCGCTAGAATGGAAGCAGAGTTGCTAGGGCTCTTTGTTGAGGATATCAATCTACTCAAACTGGCCGAATTGCCCTTCGCCCGAGAGGTTACCTATCCTTCTGCCACCGATCAGCGGTTTGATAGTATCAGGATGGAACGGGAGCTAAGGGTGCAAGCAGAGCAGGCCCGACGAGCGCTGGCGACGGCAGCCAAACGAGCGCGGGTCCACTGGTCCTTTCGCGTCGTGCGAGGACAGGTCCCATTGGAGGTGCTGGAGGCCGCACTGGGCGCGGACCTGCTCAGCTTAGGGAAGGCGAGCCGACAGCTAACTAAGCGGGTACGGTTGGGTTCCACAGCACGTGAGGTCGTAACAAGGGGGTCTCGTTATGTACTACTGACGCAACACGGTGTTCGCATCGGACAGCCGGTACTGGTTGTATACGATGGCTCAGAGTCTAGTAAACAAGCACTGAACGCAGCCGGGTACCTGGCAGAGGCGGAGGAGGGTCATCTCACTGTATTTATCTTAGCTGTTGACTTAATCACGGCTCAGCGCTTGGAGAAGGAAGTCGCTGAATGGCTCCGAGGAAGGAAACTGCAGATACATTATCACCAACTGGCTGGGTTAGATGTACAGAGTCTGGTGCGCGCTGTAAGGATGGAGGAGGGTGGAGTACTGGTGCTACACGGTGAGAATTCCATGCTACCAAGCGAGGCGATGCAGACGTTGCTGGAGGAGATAGACTGCCCTGTGCTGTTGGTTCGATAACAGCACGGCATCCTGCTCCATCCCTAGTGATAAGGGTAGAGCGAGGCGACGTCCCCGCTTCTTTCGCCCTTTCTATCCAAAGGCTCGCCGCAATTAACAGTGGGATAGCACCCACGAACCCGTTAAACATGAATATCGCAGTCTTTGATCAGAAGATTTTCCCTATGTGTTTCGCTGTTAAACGAGTGGACCTAGAGGGGAGACCGGGGAGGAGGTGGTTAGCCTGGGAGCTGCCCTTGGACGATAGGAGATCTTTGCTCGATGAACCTGAAACGCGTTCTAATCCTTACTTTCTTTTTACAAATTCATGTTACTTTCCACTTCTACACTACCGCAGGGTTAGCTTTTGGTATACTTGAAAACTTCTCCACCAGTTATCCTGATAAAGGCCCCAACCAGTGGGTGGTGGTTAACATCCCGGCTTACCAGTTGACCCTTTACACACGTGACGCAGGAGATTCTTTGAAAACTTTAACGATCCCTATCGGGGTTGGAAAAGGCACAGAACCTTCCAATGAAACCCCAACTGGGGAAGGCTATCTCTATGCTAAGGAGACTGGCGTTATCTTCCGATACGGGGCTCAGACTCCAGAGAACCTGATTGGAAAAATCATCAAGTACTCCTATACCTTCGATAAGAAGACTTTGAAGCCCATCAAAATTCCTATGCCAAAAGATATGAAATCAGTGTTTATGACCATTTTCAATCAGGAGACCCAGAATGTGTACGAGCAGTTCGTGCTCCATCAGACTACTGATTGGTACACCGTGCGAGCCCCGGCCTCTAACGGCTGCATTCGTATCGATGAGGAAGATATGCAGAATTTCTACGACGGCCTGGCACCTCAAGTGAAATCTGGCAGATTCCCTCTTCCCGTACCCATTTCTATCCGTTACGAGATGGTGGAGTATGATAACCGTTCCAGAAGGCTCATCCTCCATGCTAACGTATATCATAAGCCTCTGAACTATCTTGATGAAACTTTGAAGGTTTTACCTCAGGAATCCATCGATTTGGGACAGATCGATATACCCAAGCTGAGATGGCGGATTGCCAAAGCAGAGACCCAGTTTCAAGTAACCGAACAATATATTCGAAAGAAATTGAGCCAGCCACCTTCTAAACGGCTCCTGTTAGAGGAAGAGAAACAGCAGCTCCATTATTCCCTCTTCCTAGATGAAATCCTAAATGAAATTAGACTGCCGGATAATGAAAGATATTGATTTTATGATCCATTATACAACTAATGCCTATGAAACCTTCAAGATTGCGTAGCGTTATAACAGGGATTTACACAGATAAAAGCCTTGGGCTTTATCTTCAGGAAATCGGTAAAATTCCCACTACTACCAGAGAGGAAGAACAAGAGTTAGCTAAGAGGATCCAGCAAGGAGATCAGGAAGCTCTCCACCGCCTCATCGAAGGGAACTTAAAGTTTGTCGTTAAGGTAGCCCAAGCTTATCAAGGGTGCGGTCTATCTCTGATCGATTCAATCAACGAAGGAAATCTTGGGCTTATTGAGGCCGCTAAGCGATTTGACCCTTCAAAAAAAGTTAAATTTATTTCTTATGCCGTCTGGTGGATCCGACAGGCCATTTTACGGGCTTTATCTGAGCAGAGCCGTACCATTCGATTGCCATTGAAGCAGGGGGGGCTTCTGGCAAAATTAGGCAAGGTGTACAGCGAGCTGATTCAGGAGAAAGAAGGAAAAGAGCCTACGCCGAAAGAAATCGCTGAGCGGATGGGCATTTCGGAGCAAGAAGTCCGAGCCATTTTGGAACTTTCGAAAAAGCCGTTATCTCTTGATGTACCGACTCTTGAAGATGAGCAAGTCACCTTGATGAATCTTATCGCTAATAAAACCTTGGCGCCAGATGAAGTAATCATCAAGCATGCCCTCGTCGAGGAACTTCGGGAACTTTTAGATGAGCTAGATCCTCGAGAAGCGACCATTCTGCGACTACGATATGGAATCGATGGAGGAAATCCGATGACGCTGGAAGAGATTGGTAAGCGTTTACATTTGAGCCGAGAGCGGGTTCGACAGCTTGAGAAGCGAGCGAAGGAGAGATTGAAAAAGCGGGCAAATGCTAAAAGCTTAGGAGATTATTTAAGTTAGGAGGAAATAGAATGTACGACTGGAACGTAGTGATCAGCGTTCATGAACGGGGTTTCATCCAGGCTTGTGAACGGTTTGGTGAACTGGGGCCGATCCATCGAACCGAGTTTCATAACATTCTGGTGATGAAAGTGGATGATATTCATTCCATGATGGAGACGCTGCGAGAGTGGACATTAAAAGATCCCACCATCCTTTCTTTTCTAGGCCGGGTAGTACCCGTTACCCATACCTTCACTTTTCAACTACCTGAGGAATTTGAGGCCAAAGCCAAAGAGGTCGTTTTGGGATGGGTACCTCAATTAGCGGGGAAAGGGTTTCATGTACGGATGCACCGCCGTGGATTTAAAGGAAAGCTTCCCAGCCCAGACGAAGAACGTTTTCTGGACAAGATCCTATATTGGAATCCTTAGAAAAGGCGGGAACTCCTGGCCATATCACCTTTGAGGACCCAGATATCATTATAGCGGTTGAAACTATTGGGCAGCGGGCCGGTTTTTCGCTCTGGACCTGTGAGGATCTGCAGAGGTATCCCTTTTTGCGACTGGACTAACTTCTGATTCAGCATGAAGAAAAAAGACAGATTCACTAGTACACGAAGTTTTTAACTCAAGCCAACTATGTTGCCGGTTTCGTCGACATCCAACTTTATGGCCTGTGAGGTCTTGGGCAACCCTGGCATCAGCAGCGTATTTCCGGCCACTACTACGATGAATCCAGCACCGGCTGATAGATGTGCATCGGTGATGGTCAGAGTCCAATCTTTCGGAACGCCAAGTAGTTTTGGATTGTCTGAGAGAGAGGACTCCGTCTTAGCCATACACACGGGTAGGTGGCTGAAACCCAGTTCAGCAAATTTTTGTAGCTTCTTACGGGCCTTGGATTCCACGTAAATGGAGCTTGCGCCGTAAATCTCCTTTGCAATGGTTTCGATTTTCTCCTCCACGCTGAACGTTAAGGGATAGAGGGGGTGAACCTCTTCGGGTCTAGCCGTCTCCGCAAGCGCTATAACCTTTGAAGCCAAATCCCGTGCACCGGACCCTCCTTCGTCAAAGACTTCAACTATTGCGGTTTCGACGCCACATTCTCTACAGAAATCCTGAATCCATTCGATTTCAGCTTGAGTATCGGAGGGGAAGCGGTTGATCGCAACGACGAAGGGCAAATTAAATTTTCGAAGGTTCTGTATATGTTTGGCCAGGTTATTAAGCCCGCGTCTCAAAGCCGCTGCATCTTTAGAAACGGGCTCATCCTGTAGAGCCCCTTGCGATGCTAAAGCCCGTACAGTGGCAACCAAAACCGCTATGGCCGGTTTTATACCGGAGGCCGGCATCACGATATCGAGATACTTTTCTGCACCGAGATCCGCGCCAAATCCCGTTTCATTCACAACATAATCGGCAAGCTTTAGTGCCATCTTTTGCGAAATCACGCTGCTGGTACCATGGGCGATGTTTGCGAAAGGCCCCGCGTGAACCAATGCGGGGATGTGCTCACTGGTCTGGACCAGATTTGGCAAGATGGCTTCGTTCAAAAGGACCATCATAGCGCCCGTGACCTTTAAATCCCCTGCACGGAGAATCCTCCCATCCAGATCAAAACCAATCACCATATCGCTAAGTCTATGGCGCAAATCCTGGCGTGAATTGGCAAGTGCCAGTATAGCCATAATTTCTGACGCCGCTGTGATAACAAAACCGGTCTCCCTTGGAACGCCGTTGGCTTTTCCGCCAAGACCTACGATGATGTGGCGCAAGGCACGATCGTTTATATCGATGGCACGCGGCCAGAAAAGGTTGTCCACATCGATCCGAAGGTCGTTGCCATGGTGGATGTGGGAGTCGATCATCGCCGCCAGCAAGTTGTGAGCCGCTGTCACTGCATGGAAGTCTCCCGTAAAATGAAGATTGATCGCTTCGCTTGGGAGCACTTTAGATTTCCCACCGCCCGTCGCCCCTCCCTTCACTCCAAATACAGGACCCAGGGAAGGCTCCCGCAGCGTCACAGTAGCCCTCTTCCCGCTTTGTTCCAGGGCCTGTGCCAGACCGATTGAAACGATGGTCTTGCCTTCTCCGTGACGGGTAGGAGTCATGGCCGTAACCAGGATCAGCTTGCCCTGGTTCGGGGTTTTAAACTGGGAGAGCAGGTCTAATTTTAGTTTTGCGATGTACTTTCCGTAATAGTCCAAATAATCGTCGGGAATTTCCAACTTATCTGCAATTTCCCGGATGGGTAGCATTTTGTCGACCATAGCATCTCTTTCCTTTTCCTATAATAGAAATCTAGCCATCCATAATGCTTAAGGAAGCCAATGGCAGGTGTGGAGGATGTTTTCATTCAACTACGAGTCTGGCAAGGCTCTCCCCTTTGTATCGAGGAAGTCAGTTTTCGCTCACGTAGGGCTCTAATTGTGAGCGGATGGAATCTGGACTGCGGTGGTACTCGGCTATCAGTTTCCGTGCAATGTCCTCGTTAAACGCATACACCCCGCCATCAGGGAGTTTTCGACAGAGGTGAAGCGGTTTCTCTGCCCTGCCACCTGCCGGCAAGGTGAAATCTGGTCCGTATCCTACGATCCATTCATCTGGAATAGCAAATCCATTGAGCTCATTGTAGCATGCGAGGAACTCGTCAACTTCCGCCGGGCGATAGACGGTCTCTTTCTCAAAAAGAAAGTAAACCGCTGTGTCCACTCGCTCACCAAGCGCAGGCAAGTAATTGCGGAGGAGATGGAGAATGGTCAACCCCTTATCAAGGAGGTCATCCAAGACGAGCACCGTAAGCCCCGAAAGAGCGCGGATCTCATCTCCTCGATGATCAACAAGCGGCTCAATTATACGGACATCGCCTGCCTCGCTTCCTGCATACGTCCGAATTTTTATCGAGGACCTTTTGATATCGAGCCTTGTCTCGAGATATCCGACAACCCTTTCGTAGAAGGGGGTACCGCCCTCCAGTACATTGATGGCCAAGAGACGTCGGGATTGGTATCGGGCCGCGATATGCTCAGCCATCCTGTCGATCGTAGATTCGACCTCGCCCCTGGTAGCAATTCCCCCCTTAAACAAGGGATGTCTTAATCCGTTAGAGAAGGTCACAGTCACTGGATATCGTTCCCCAGAAATTACGACTGTATAATTCCTTCCACCTAAGAGAGGAAACTTATCGGTCTCGAAGGAGAGCTTTTTTGTACTCAGACACTCTGGCATAGCTCCTCAGTTTCAAAATACCTCTTGGAGATAGCAACTATTTCTTCAAACCCCCGATATGCCATCCACCTGATCCCGAAGCTTGGCCACTTTTTCCTTCAGCTTACACACTACCATCGCCCGCCCGACCTTCTTCAGGATCCTATTCTTATCGAACGGCTTCAGGATGAAGTTGCCGGCTCCCCGCTTTAAGGCCTCAACTTCCCCATCTATAGGTACACCCCCCATTCAGTTATCTTATACCGATATTCTTAAACCCTTTCTAACAGGGATTGATTTCCCAGTTGCCCCAATAATTTCTCTTAGAGCCGATTTTTCTAAAGACTTATCGATACAATCAAACGCTCCCCTGGCCAAAGCTTTGATGTAGGTCTCTACCCTCATATGGGGGGCTATAAGCACGACCTTGGCCTTGGATCCAAGATGTCGAGTGAGGTCTAAGATTTCTATCTTATCGGATGTTGGAAACTCAAATTCGCTGATGATCAGGGAAAAGTCCTCCGCTTTAATAAGCGGAGCAGCTTCATGTATTTCCTCTACCCCCTTTACCTGGTACCCATATTCATGAAGAATCTCTTCTAAAAGTCCTCTATCGTCTGGGTTGGAGTCTATAACCAGGGCCTTACTTAGTTGATCCGTTTCTTCCATGGTCATACCTCCTAAGGTTCTTTGCTTCTACCTTACATCGTAAGGGATGTCTTACCTCATTGTCCGTCCGATTTAAGATCATCGCTGATCCATGTCAAAGCGCGTATGGTCGCGGGGAAACCGAGCGTCGTGATGGCCAGCACCGCGACGTGCTGGATTTCTTCGGGCCTGATCCCGATAGCCAGCGCGTTACGCACAGCCGAATGCGTTGCACCCTCGAGCCCCCCACCAATGGCCAGAGCGAGCTTGACAAGTCGTCGCGCCTTCTCATCCAGCGGCCCTGCTTCGTGGCATCGATCGCCCAATTCTGTGAAAGCCCTCCATACTTCAGCGTAGTTATTCTTGAACTCTTCGACAGGTTGCGGTAGTTTGTTCGACATAGATTAGTCCCTCCTTTTTCTGCTCATAGGCGCTGGGGCATCTCCTACGAGTCGGATGTCCCCTCTATTAGCTCCCTATAGCCCCGTGAATAGGGGAAAAGTTGATCACCGCTTGTTACTATGAATTCTTTTACGCAAAATCTATACCAGCAATTAGTAAATCCAGGCAAGATTTTTTAAGCGATTCTCTAGTCTCGAACCCCACCTATATTTTTGCCATGTGTTCGTATAGGTGCCAACGTTCCTTAACATCCTGCTGGGCTTCGGCTAGAAGTTTGGCGGCGGCTTCGGGGTTGCTTTGCAGCAGCATCTGGTAGCGGGCCTCGTTGTAAATGTAATTCTTCAGTGGAATCTTCGGTTCCTTGCAATCTAGTTGGAGCGGGTTCTTGCCTTCCACTTTCAGGGCTGGATGGTAGCGATAGAGGAGCCAGTAACCGGACTCGACCGCCAGTTTTTGCTGGTTCATGCCCTTGCCCATATCAATGCCGTGAGCGATGCAGTGGCTGTAGGCAATGATCAACGACGGGCCCTCATAGGCTTCAGCTTCCAGGAACGCCTTGACGGTCTGGGTATCGTTGGCACCCATGGCTACCTGGGCGACGTAGACGTTGCCGTAGCTCATGGCCATCAAGCCCAGGTCCTTCTTAGAACGGGTCTTGCCGCCCGCAGCGAATTTAGCCACCGCGCCCCGTGGGGTAGCTTTGGAAGCCTGGCCGCCGGTGTTGGAATATACCTCGGTATCCAGCACCAACACGTTGACGTTGTAGCCGCTGGCTAACACGTGGTCCAGACCGCCGTAGCCGATGTCGTAGGCCCAACCATCGCCACCTACAATCCATACGCTCTTTTTGACCAGAACGTCAGCGAGGTTCAACAGATCCCACGCCGCTGGCTGATTCACGTCGGCTAGTTTAACTTTCAGCTCCGCCACGCGCTGGCGTTGGGCTTCGATCCCAGCCTCGTCAGACTGATCAGCCTTCAGCAGGGCTGTAGCCAGATCTGCACCGATGAAGTCTTGAAAATGACTCACCAACTGGCGTGCGTATTCAATCTGCCGGTCCAAAGCCAGGCGCATGCCCAGGCCAAACTCGGCATTGTCTTCGAAGAGCGAATTACTCCAGGCCGGACCTCGACCTTCTTTGTTCTGAGACCAGGGCGTAGTGGGAAGGTTGCCGCCATAAATGCTGGAGCAACCGGTAGCGTTGGCAACAAGGGCCCGATCTCCGAAAAGCTGCGTGAGCAGTTTCAAATACGGAGTTTCGCCACATCCAGCACAGGCTCCCGAGAACTCAAAGAGCGGCTGCAAGAGTTGCACATCTTTGACACTGTTGAATTTTAAGATCCCATGCCGGGAAACTTCCGGCAGGCTCAGGAAGAAGTCCCAGTTTTTTCTCTCCTGCTTCCGCAATGGTTGCTGGGGTTGCATATTGATAGCCTTCCGCGAGGCTTGTGTTTTATCTTTCACCGGACAAACTTCCACACACAAGTTGCACCCCGTGCAGTCTTCCACCGCTACTTGTAGCGTGTATTTCCTATCCGATAGCTCCCGCCAACGGGCATTGGCAGACTTGAAAGTCCTCGGCGCATTGGTCAGCGCGCTTTCATCGTACACTTTGGCACGGATGGCAGCGTGTGGGCAGACTAACACACATTTGCCACACTGGATGCAGAGGTCCGGATCCCAGACTGGGATTTCTAGAGCGATGTTGCGCTTTTCCCATTGGGCAGTTCCAGTGGGATAGGTCCCATCGGCTGGCAAGGCGCTGACCGGCAGCCGATCGCCCCGGCCGGCGATCATCTCGGCGGTTACCTTTTGTACAAATTCCGGGGCGGCAGCCGGTACCACCGGCGGTAATGGGAGGGTGCCGGTGACCGGATCGAGCACTTTTACTGGATAAAGGTGGGCCAGGGCCTCGTCCACGGCAGCGTAATTTTGCCTTACTACAGTCTCCCCCCGCTTGCCGTAGGTCTTTTGGATGGCCTGCTTGATCTTGGCGATGGCCTCATCCTGTGGCAGCACGCCACTGATGGCGAAGAAGCAGGTCTGCATAATCGTATTGATGCGTACGCCTAAACCGAGGGCCTTGGCTACTTTGTAGCCATCAATAACGTACATCTTGAGCTTTTTGGCAATGATCTGCTCTTGGACCGGTCGAGGCAAACGATCCCAGACCTCGTCTGGGCCATAAGGACTGTTGAGCAGGAAGACGGCGCCCTCTTCGACGTTTTCTAGCACAGGATAGCGCTCCAGGAGGCTGAATTGATGGACAGCTACCAAGTTGGCCCGCTGGATCAGATAGGTGCTATGGATGGGTCGGGGGCCGAAGCGCAGGTGAGACACAGTAACGGCGCCAGCCTTTTTGGAGTCGTAGACGAAGTAGCCCTGGGCGTAGTTAGGCGTTTCTTCACCGATGATTTTAATGGAGTTCTTGTTGGCGCTTACAGTACCATCGGAACCCAGGCCCCAAAACACGGCCCGTACCTCATCCTTCGGTTCGGTCATGAAGTTGGGATCGTAGTCCAAGCTGGTGAAGGTCACATCATCGGTGATACCGATGGTGAAATGGTTTTTGGGCCTGGGTTTGGTCATTTCATCGAAGATGCCTTTGATCATGGCTGGTGTAAACTCCTTGGACGATAGGCCGTAGCGCCCCCCGATCACCCGAGGCATGCTGGGGAAAGGGGCTGTGCTGTTGATCATGGCCTCAAAGATGGCCGTGACCACATCCTGGTAGAGGGGTTCCCCGGCGCTACCTGGCTCTTTGGTGCGGTCCAGAGCAGCAATAGTTTTGACCGTGGCGGGTAGAGCGGCCACCAGATGTTCAGCCGAGAAGGGGCGGTAGAGACGCACCTTCAGTAAGCCCACCCTTTCCCCTTGGGCCACCAGAGCGTTAACGGTTTCTTCAGCAGCTTCGCAGCCAGAACCCATCAGCACGATCACCCGTTCTGCGTCCGGCGCACCCGCTTAATCGAACAGGTGATATGAGCGGCCTACCCTAGCGGCGAATTTGTCCATGATCTGCTGCACAAGGGCGGGCGTGGCCAGATAGTAGGGATTAACGGTCTCCCGAGCCTGGAAGTAAACGTCCGGATTCTGCGCAGTACCACGCAACACCGGTCGATCCGGTGATAGGCTGCGCAGGCGGTGAGCCCGTACCAAATCGTCATCAATTATGGCCCGGATGTCTTCTTCCGAAAGCTTTTCGATCTTCATCACCTCATGGGAAGTGCGAAAGCCATCGAAAACGTGCAAAAAGGGCACCCGAGCCTCCAGGGTGCTGGCCTGGGCAATGAGGGCAAAATCCATCACTTCCTGTACCGAATTGGCGAAGAGCATCCCCCAGCCGGTGGCCCGGGCCGCCATCACGTCGCTGTGATCGCAGAAAATGGACAAGGCCTGAGTGGCCAAGGAGCGGGCTGCAATGTGGAAGACCGTACTGGTCAGCTCGCCAGCGATCTTGTACATATTGGGGATCATCAACAGTAGGCCCTGGCTGGCCGTGAAAGTAGTGGTTAAGGAACCTGCTTGCAGTGCACCATGGACAGCACCGGCTGCGCCCCCTTCAGACTGCATCTCCTGCACCACCGGTACAATCCCCCAGAGGTTCTTCTCCCCCGCAGCCGCCCAGGCGTCAGCAAGCTCGCCCATGGGCGTGGAGGGCGTGATCGGGTAAATGGCGATCACCTCATTGGTCTTATAGGCTACGTAGGCAGCCGCCTCGTTGCCATCGATCGTTACTTGGCTACGTCTCATAGTTCTACCTCCAATCATAATGGATTAAATAATACCCTATTCCTTCTACCCTGCGACAAGCCAGGGACTCTACTTTTCTGCTTGCCAACCCTTCTTAATAGATAACTTGAGCTCTGAACAGAAAGCCAGATTCGGTATTTTTACTGCTATCTTGAGGTTTGACAACATCATAATCGAACATAAGTCGCACATTCTTTTGAAAATAGAGATTAAACCCCGGAGTGATTAAGGTAGCCGCATCATCATCTACATCCTGATTCGGATCAGTGAAATCAATCCGAAAAACAGGCTCAAACGCTACCAACCATTTGTTATCTTGAACCGAAATACGATATGCTGCTACAGCGGTAAAACCAACAAAGGTAGCGGTGTCATCCCCCCTCAAAAACCCGCCTGACTTATCATCAAAGTTATCTCCGGCATCCACTTCGCCTATCAGCCACACCCCCCGGTCGGGATTGGGATGATACTGTATATCAAAACCAAAAGCATGAACGTTGGTAGAGTCAACTGGATTACCTGAACTATCCTTGATGGGATCGCCGTTCAGGGTGTTGTTAGCGAAATCGGCCGCAAGGTCTAACCCCTTTAGAGGGGTTACCACCAATCGACCTACAATCTCTTTTCCATTATTAATATCAAATTTATTTCTACCCTCTCCATTAAAAACACCAACTTGATAGGAAATATTGGTCCCCTTGCCAAGAACGTCCCTAAAGCCTCCCAGGACCGTTATTCCAATGTCTCGCTCGTTATATCTTAGAGCTTCTAGGAGGTTATCCAAAGCCTTCTGTCCAACACCTTGAATTCGAATTCCTCTTTCAACAGTTGGATAGGTTGTATCAGAAATGAGTTGGACTACGCTAAAAGGCTTTTTATATTGACCAAATCTTAGTTGGAAGCCCGGTTCGAATCCTAAATTCAAAAAAGTATCCCGTAGAATACCTGGTTGAGTCCCGTCTTTATTTGGAGTGCCATCCAGTTCAAAACGTCCAGTAATCCAGTCATTAAAATTAGCTATAGCCCCTATTCTGGCCCGACGTATTTCAAAGGAATTACTTACAACATCGTCTACGGTACTCGTTGTGTATTGTAACTGAACAAAACCGGTAATAGTTATTTTATCTGCGAATCCAGGGATAACTTGAATTCTGGGAGCTTCCTCCTTCTTTTCCTCTGCCGCAGAGAGGGTCAAGGGTAAGATTAAACTAACTATGAAAGCTAAAATAGCCCTATACAGGTTTCGCATAACTTACTCTCCTTATTAAGGCAGTTAAGGGTTTTGGGCTTCGGGTTCAAATTGGGAGTGCACGGTCGTGCATTCCTACTAGGAACTAGAAACTCCAAACCGCACTGCAAAGGTATGGCTTCCCTGATAAAGTCCTAAGCCACTGAATTCTAAAGGGTGAACGATGACTACAATTCCGGGACACATCCATTAAAGTTTTGCTAAACGATGTAAGCTTTTCTTCAAGCGGCACGTCGCGCAGAGGGCCAGCAAATCTTGTTGAGAATTCTTCTCTGAAAGTTTGTTTTGTACCTTTGCAAGCATCCTTGCTGGAGCGATCTCTTCCTTGCACTCTCGGCAATAGATGATCTCGTCTTTAGTTAGAGAGAGGGGGCCTTTTTGCAGAAGCGCAAAATCGAGTCCCCTTTCAAGGTTCAATACCTGTTCTGGGCACTGGCGTACACACTCCCCGCAAGCTACACATAAGGCATGAGCAAAATTCAGGTTATATTCTCCTCCTTCCTCTTCTATCGTTAGAGCCTGAGTGGGACAGACGCTTGGACAAATCCCACAGAACGTACAGAAGGAAGGCCCTTGAAGGGCAAGAAGACCCAAGGGAACCCCCTTCTCAACGAGCCGCGCATGCCTCGGGGAAACCGAACCTAGAAGGACTTTAAGGAGGGAGGAGAGGTCAGAGGTAGCAAGGATGGCCTCTCGCAAAGGCTCTCCTTGAGGAAAAGGGGGAGAGAACTGTTCCAACGTTTCGAGGAATATCTGAAGCTTTCGGGAAAGCGCCCCTTCCGATCCCTCTCCGGCATCTAGAGAGCAAAGCCTTGCCCCCTCAACGCCCAGCGCTACGAGGAGAGCTTCAGAGAAGTGGAGCATATCCTGGAAACGAGGATTATGACAGGCACAGGTTTGAGCGGTGCAGCGGAAAAGGGTAATTCCGGTCGCTCCCAAAGAGAGCGCCTTGAGGAGTAAAAAAGGGCTCAGGAGAGCCAGGGATGGAAGACGAAGGTCGAGGATCTGCAAAGGAGAAGCGGCAAGAGGAGCTATCCCCCGCTCCGAACCTTCTCCAAGGTGCGGGGTAGCCCGCTGACAGGCAAGAAGGAGCACCTTCTTGGCGGCTTCCTTCCCTCCACCACCCAACAGCAGGGCCAGTTGGGCGTCAAGTTCTTTAGGGCTGAAGGGAGGGAAAAGAATGGCCTGTTGAGGGCAGATGGGGAGACAGAGACCACACCCTGTACAGCTCTCCTTCTTGATCATCACACGCTCTTCTTGGAAGAGGATGGCCCCTTCAGGACAACTGGGGAGACAGAGACGACAGCCGGTCGACGCGATACAGGAAGAAGCATCCACAGCGGGGATCAGTTCATAATGCCGATGTAAAAGAGAGAAGAGGAGGTCCCGACGACTGATAGCTTGCCCACCCGGCAGAGGGGTCGACTTGAGGTGATCTGGGGTAAGGCCCGCCCGCGCTTTGGCCCGCATGGTAGCCGCTAGCGTGAGGCGTGTAAACGTCTCCGTTAGCTCCTGGCTTTGTGGGAATTGGCCCACTTTTCTCAACGGCGGGGCGAGGAGTTCTACAGAAAATGGCTGTAAACCCATCTGTCCCAGGAGGGAGGCGAAGGAAGAGGGATTTTTCTCCTGACAACAATGGGACAATACAACTGTTCGGAGTTCCCAGATCGCTAAGCGCTTCACCTGCTCGGGGAAAGTTGTACACAGATCCTGGATAGAAATGACCTGCAGAGCAGAATCATACTTCTGAAGTGTATTGATAACCTCTTCCAGGAGGATCCCTTCTCTCCTGACGCAGCTACAGAGAATCACGCCTACTTTCATTTGTTCTAGTCCTTTGGTTGTTGCCTGTTTTCCACCCCACTCCTTCACCACAGACAACAAACAACGGACCCCTTTCGATCAACCATGGCCTCCTGTCTACCGTCTTTCACCTAAGCGCTCTCCTAACAGGTCCATCACGGTGTTCAAATAATCATTCTCATAGGGGAGATAACTCACCGTCACCTGGGCAAGGCCCTGGTAGAAAGGAGAGGAGCTTGCTTCTGATACTTTCTTGGCAAACGCGGGAACCCAGCGCAGCAAATGCTCTGCTAAAAAGTTCTGTTCGGCCCGCATCACCTCGGCTATGTGGGCTTCTTCCCCCTGCCATAATGCGGCCTCTTCTTCGCAGAGGAGGGAGAGAAACTCTAATTCCACAGCAACATGATCGGGAAGATCCTTTAGATCAGGAGAGAGGACTACGCCGGCTTCTTCATAGGCTTTAAGCACAGAGAGGGTCGTCTCTCCCATCACGGTATAACCAGCTTCTCGATAAATCGACTCGTAAGGGGGCACAACCGGAGGGCCAGGACCAACAAACAAACGGGTGTACTCGGCCTGTAATTCCATATAGATCACCGAACGCGTTCTCTCCCTTGCTTCCAAAGCGAAATTTTCTAAAGCAAGCACTCCGGGAGAATATCTCAAGGGAGGAAACGGATTCTCCTTGAGAGGGGGCATAAAATGCCCCTCTTGGATGCTCTCCACCAACTCATAAGTTGGCGAGTAGAATCCCGAGGCTAGCAGGTTATACACCAAGCTCCGTTGGGAGGCGAGCCATCCTAACCCTCTGCTCGCCTCCGCTTCCAGATCCTCTCTCCTCTCTGTTAATCCTGTAGGGCGCGGGGTTAAGGGAGGAGGCTGAGAAAAAGCTTTCCTCATGATTTCTTCACCTCCGCAAGAGACGGGATCCTCTCTTCAGGGGAAGCCCCTTCTTCTTCTATCTCGACCAAAGGGAAAAGCTTGGCGCAGATGGCGAAGAAGAGAACTCCCAAAGCATAAACTCCCACGACCAGGGAGTACTCCACCCAGGTGAGGTTATAAACCCCGTGGGGATAAGGGAGGAAGTGATCGGCGTGCAACTGCGAAGGAATGGTGATATTCCAGCGCTCAGCCAGCACCCCCAGCACCACGAGAAGAGAGGCAACTCCCACCCCGAAATCGGTACGGGCTCGTGGAAAAGCCAGAATAACAAACGGCACCAGCAGCCCTAGGACCAGGTTGAACCAGAATATGAAGGCGAAATGTCCATAAATCATCTCCTGGAAAATGCTAAGTGCCGCGGGCTCTCTGGCAAAAGTGACGGTCAACAGCTCAGCAAAGAGAAAATAGCCCAGGATAGGGATGACCAAGAAGAGTAACCTCCCCAGTGCCTTCACCACCTCATCCTTGATCGCTAACTTCATGAGTTTTCTTCCTAACACTACAGCCAAACTTACAAGGGCCAGACCCGAAACGGTGGCCGAGACCACGAACAGGGGTCCAAGGAGAGCGCTGTGCCAGCCGGGGCGCGCTTTAAGAAGCCCCATAATCCAAGCGGTAACGGAGTGAAGCGCTACCGCCAGAGGAAGGGCGACAATCGCCAGACCCCTCAAAATCTTACGATCTCTCCGTAGCGCTTTCTCAGAAGTATCGGTATATCCCAGGGCAAGGAACCGATAGAGCCTCCGCTTCTGGGGTATCGCTTCCATACATTTCACCAGGTCGGCGCGGGTTCCAAAATAGCCATAAGCGAGACCCACCAACAGATAGGTTGTGATGACGATGACATCCCAGATCAGAGGGGAACCCAGCCGCCCATAGGCCAGGAGATGCCAAATCCTATCCGGTCGCCCAAGATCAAGGGTAATAAAAATGGTAGCTAGGATCAGACAGCTAATGGCCAAAAGCTCCGCGATTCGGGCCACTGATCTGAACTTCTGAATATTGAAAGCTTGCACCAAAGAGGCCACAATGACGCCACCAGCACTCAAGCCGACAAAGAAGACAAAGTTGACAATGTAAAACCCCCAGTAGGTTGGCGTGTTCATCCCTGTAACACCCAACCCATAAATAAGCTGATAGATGTAGGCATACAGAGCCCAGGCAATGATAAGTCCAAGGACGGCAACCGTGATATAATACTTTGGCCCTGTATGTACCAATGATTGGATATATTTTTCTTCTAGGCGATTCATAATTATCCCTCCCCCAGATAGATCACCCTTGGTTTTGTTCCCAGCTCTTCCAAGAGTCTAAAGGCCCTCTGTTCTTTAGCCAGTTTGGCCACCTGGCTGTTCGGATCATCTAGATCGCCGAAGTAGATGGCGCCACCGGTGCAAGTTTGTTGACAAGCTGTTTTTACGTCTCCATCCCGCAGTTCCCTCCCCTCCGCTTGGGCTTTAGCTTTGGCAGCCTCTACACGGTGGACACAAAAGGTACACTTCTCCACCACCCCTTTAGGTCGGAGGGGCACATCAGGATTAAGATTTTCTGTAGTGGGATACCCCGGCTGTTTCCAATTGAAGTAACGTACCCCATAAGGACAGGCCACCATGCAGTAGCGGCAGCCGATACAGAGGTCGTTATCCTGCGCCACAAGCCCATCATCCCGCTTAAACGTAGCCCCCACCGGGCAGACCTGCACACAAGGGGGTTCGTCGCAGTGCATGCAAGGGCGTGGAAGAAAACGGGCTTTCACATGGGGGTACTCCCCCTCCACCATGGCCAGGACCTGATTCCAAAAGATATTCCTCCCCTTCTGGCTTCCCTCCGGGCCAGCTACTGGCTGATTATTTTCCGCAACACAGGCTACCGTACATGCCTGGCAGGCTGTGCATTTATCGAGATCGATCACCATTCCCCATCTAGCCATATAACTCACCTCCCTCTGCCTTGTAGATCTTCACACGGGTGGAGAAAAATGCTGCAAGGCCTCCTAGCACATCGTTTTCATGGACCAGAATTTCATTAGGATTGACACCCCGTCCCTTTGCCCAGCGACCATAGGCTTTATGTCCCAGCTCAAAGGGAATATTGACCACGTGGGGCATCGCTCCCGGATAGAGTTTGGCACGCGTTTTGATCCTACCAACCTGAGATTCCACCCAGACCCAATCTCCGTCTGCAATTCCCAGCTCCTCTGCCGTCTTCGGATTGATCTCCACCCAACTGTCCCAGCGCATCCCTACATGTAAGCCAAGGATTTGCTGTAGCCAGGGAGCATTAGCCCCTCGTCCCTCTGCGTGGGTCATGAGCTTGTAAGTGTTTAAGAGAAGGGGATACTCCTTCTCATCCCCAACATGGCGAATCGGCTCGTAATGGGGGAGATAAACCTCATCACCGCGTGCCTGAAGTTTTAAGCCCTGAAGCATCTCCTCCATCGCCTGCTCCTCGCTAATCTTCCGAGCTTCAGCGTCTTTCTTGGCCAGGTCCTCTAGTTTGTGCTCCAGATTTTGAGAGAAAAACTCAAACTTTTTGGAGGGGGTCTGGAACCCATGGACCCAATCTCGGAACTTATAAGGGGGATCCGCCCAGAACCCTTCTTGTTTGAAGCGCTCCCAGAACTCTTCGAACGTTGCGGCCACAATGGTCCCCTTCTGGGCCTCAAAGAGCCCTTTCACCTTATCTTTGATCAGCTCTTCATAATCCTTCCAGGGGAAAGACTCTGCCATCGACCCCCCTAGGGTATGGGCGATCTGGATGAGTACATCGCCGGTGCTTTGGGTATTGTAAAGGGGTTTGACCACGGGCTGGCGCAGGCTGATCACAGGATAACCCAGGCTAGGATAGATGACATCGTCGTGCCAACGCTCCAGATACGTATGGTCTGGAAGGATGAGATCCGCAAATTGAGCTGACTCGCTCATAAAGGGTGTGAAATCCACAATGAAGGGAACCTCTTTGAAGGCCTTGTAGAAGCGATTGACGTCGGGTGTAGAAAAGAGAGGGTTCGTATAATAGAGCATAATGGTGTCAACAGGATACGGCCCCTCGCCCAGGATGAACTCCGGGAGATCTTGATAAACCTTGCCAGCCAGGGGAAAACGTTTAGTGCCCGCGTAATCGATGCGGGGTTGCTTGCTCCCGTTCTTCGCTATATCGTCTTGTACGATATCTGGCCATTTGCTGAGGGGAGGATTGTTCTGAACGATAACCCCCCCTGGCACCTCTAAACTCCCTACGAGGGCGTTAAGGGCATGGATAGCCATACGGTTGTAGACCCCGTTGGACTGCATGCTGGCCCCTCGTTCCCCGGCTGCAATAGCAGGCTGGGTCGTTGCAAACTCTCGGGCCAAACGTACTATCGTCTCTTCAGAAACACCGGTCATGAAAGCAACTTTCTCAGGGGGGTAGTCCTTGAGAACAAGGGTTTTGAAGCCAATATGCTCTTTGCCCGTTTTCTCGTCAGCCCAGTCTTCGAAACCAAAGGTATGTTCAGCAACGAACTCTTTATTGTACAGCTCTTCCTTGACGATTACATGGGCGATGCCCAGAGCTAGAGCAGCATCAGTGCCTGGGTTGATCGGCACCCATTCGTCGGCCTTAGCAGCGGTGATGGAGAGGCGAGGTTCAATCTGAACAATCTTGGCTCGGATAGGGCGCCCTCGACGCATATGGCCATAAGCCCGAAGGAGTCGCGTCGTGGGTCGCCACGCTTCGATGAAGCCTCCCCCAAAGCAAAGGAGATAGTTGGTGTTATCCCAGTCATACCCTAAATACGCTTTAACCCCCTGAGTCAGATAGTGGGCTTGAGCGCTTCCATCGGCACAGATACTGCTGTGCCCTACATGATTGGGAGAGCCATAGGCAGCCATAAAGCGATCGATGAAACCCCCCATTTGTCCCCGGTTACGACCGCTCATGAAAATGAGTCTATGGGGTTCCCCTTTCTCCCTCAGGGCTTTGAGCCTATTGGCTACCGTCGTAATAGCCTCCTCCCAACTGATCTGCTCCCATTTCCCTGAACCCCGCTCTCCTACCCTGCGCAAGGGCCCTTTGATGCGGTCAGGATCGTAAAGGATCTGGAGACCGATATGCCCTTTGGGGCAGAGCCGCCCTTGATTGATCGGATGGCGGGGATTCCCTTCAATCTTGACCGCTCGTCCATCGACCACCCGAACCAGAATCCCGCAACCGGCAGGGCATTGGAGGCAAACGCTGGGGACCCGATGCTCCTCCCGAGCCGGTTGAGACGAAGCAGTTCCCCCTTGGACAGGGCTCCTGGGGAGGTAGCCTATGGCTGCCACTGCTGCGCCGCCAGCTACAGATGTTTTGATAAAAGCTCGTCGTGAGAATTGCATAACTTTTTCCTCCTTTCTTTGTTTTCATGGCCCATACTCATTTTTATTCAGCCTGAGCCCCCTTCCGCCCCTCGACCGTATCCCCTCGCTGTGCTTCAGCACGATTATGTATGAGGACTCGCTGCGCGACCCATGGAGCAGTACTGGCCTAGAAGCGCTCCACAACACCTTATCAACTACGTTGCTTACGAGGGACCGTATTAAACCCCTACGACCCCGTGTCTTCCTGGCGATCAGATTCTCGCCTTCTCTTCCAAGAAACTACCGCAATTGATATGCCAAGCCTCAGGATGGGGACCCCTTCTTGTACTCCCCTTGTGGAGACCTCATCGTGTAGCCGGTTACAGGCACCGGATGAAGTGCAGGGGCGCCGCATGTTGCGTCTTTAATGAGATGGACAAGACTTATGCTGTCCGTCTTAAAATCTTACAATATCAGTAAAAGCCAACAACCAGGGGACCTATTAGACAACGTCAGAACTTAGGACAAAAGACATATCAAACAGATTCATCTTCGTTCAGGAAGACCAGCCTGATGGGAGCAAGCCCAAGCTTATTGGTTAGCGATATGGCTATTCCTTAAAATTAAGGGCTTAAGGCAAAAGTGCAAAAGTATAGGCTAACAAATCTTGACATGATTAAACGGGTATGATAATTATTTTCTAATTCAATTATCGGTGAATTAAAAAACCAGTAGCAAGATCAAGCATAAAATATTGCTGTTCTTTTAAAATAAGAAGGAGAGATCAATCAATGAGAGCAGGCTTCTTGTTGTAAGCAATTCCACCTGTAGACCTGTTTTTTCTAGTAATTATGATCGGGGGATTCCCATCGACTTCTGCATTTTCAGAAACCCCTTAAAATAGGAGTGCAGACTTGTGCCAGTGTTGGTTGCCATGATGATCAGGTCGCAGCTTTTCAACGTAATCCCCATATAGTTTTGGACACTAAAGGCCTGGCAAAAAAAGCAGGTGCGGACTCCAGTTCAGGAGTTCTATTCGAGCATGCCTCCACAATCCACATCTTCTCATGACCCTTTCTCATCACAGGGATTGACCGAAGTCGCCATGCTCTTTTTAAAACTTGGCATGACAGCCTTTGGTGGCCCAGCGGCGCATATTGCCATGATGCACGATGAAGTCGTCAAGCGACGTAAATGGCTCGATGATCAGCGTTTTCTTGACTTGCTCGGCGCAACCCAGCTCATCCCTGGCCCGAATTCCACAGAGATGGCAATCCATATTGGCTTTCTGCAAGCAGGACGGGTTGGATTAATCGCTGGAGGTGTTTGTTTTATACTACCTGCCATGTTCATCGTGATGGGGCTCGCTTGGGTCTATGTCCGTTTTGGCTCTCTCCCTGAAGTGAGTTGGATACTTTATGGTATAAAGCCCGTTATCATCGCAATTATCCTACAGGCCCTTGTGGACTTGGGACGAAAGGCTATTAGAGGTCCGCTTATGGCTTTAGTCGGACTTGCCGTATTCGTGCTGTATTTCTTCGGCGTCAACGAAATTGTCTTGCTCTTCGCCGGTGGGCTACTGATCATGATCAGCAAGAACCTCCGGCGACTCAGGCAAGGAGATGCGGCAGGGTTTCTTGCGCCGTTTGTCGGATTGAGCCTGTCCACCCTGACCCCTATGCCGTTTAACCTGCCGGTGTTATTCTTGACCTTTCTGAAAATTGGTGCCGTCTTATACGGCAGCGGTTATGTTCTGCTTGCCTTCCTTCGCGCTGATTTTGTTGTTCGCTTTGGCTGGCTCACCGATCAGCAGTTACTGGACGCCATCGCCATTGGGCAGGTAACGCCTGGTCCAGTGTTTACAACAGCCACATTTATTGGCTTCATTCTCAGTGGCCTACCTGGGGCACTACTGGCAACACTCGGCATCTTTCTTCCTTCCTTCATCTTCGTTGCCATCAGTAATCCAATTATCCCCCGGCTACGCAACTCGGCTTGGGCCAGTGGTTTGTTAGATGGTATCAACGTGACCTCGTTGGGTTTAATGGCTGCTGTAACTTGGCAATTGGGTCGAGCTTCCTTGTTTGACCTGCCTACTGCTATGATTGCTCTGGTTTCTATTGGCCTGTTGATTCGATTTAAAGTCGATTCGACATGGTTAGTGATGGGTGGAGCAATGATAGGGTTACTGAACATGCTGTTACGAGGAAGTTAGCAAGAGTGATAAACTCTAATTGTACGAGAGCTTAGGGCAGAGGAACAGTCTATAACCAAGGAGGTCCTCGCTACTCTGAGTTCTTACCAAACAGAGCGCGTTAACAGGTTTGGGACCTATATACATTAAAAAACATGGATCGTAAACCCCTTGTGCTAGATTACATAGATCTTGGGTTAAAACGAATGCTTGAAAGTATCTGAAAAAAATGTTAAGCCCACCCATGCGAGGATTTGCCACGAAAATAGGCCTATTATTTTCATATTGTGTGGTGTTCCCGGAGGATCATGGGGATTTAATACAAAAATACATTTTCATGGTTTAGGATGATCCAAGGGATCGCAGAGGTTTTATACGAATCTTTGCCGACATCTTGGTACGATTATTGAAGGGGGTGGAAGAGAAGGTTTGGATTAACTGGAAACCGCTGAATACCTGATGCGGGTTGGTATCGACTTTCTAAGCTTAATGAGGAGTCAAGGCACAAGCCAAGAAGAGGAGAAATGAGATGCCCGAAAAGATCCTGACCTCCTTCGAGGTCAGACGCTTGGAGATCCTGGATGTGAACGGCGATGTGGATGAATCCCTCATGCCTTCCCTCTCCCATACCGAGATCAAGAAAATGTATGAGCTCTTGATCCTTTCCAGGACCTTTGACCAGCGCGCCGTGGATCTCCAGAGGGAAGGTCGAATAGGCACTTACGCACCCCATTTAGGGCAGGAAGCCATACAGGTGGGAAGTGCCTTTGCACTTGAAAAATCGGATTGGATCTTTCCCTCCTTCAGGGAAATGG
>Ga0073934_10003951_pt1 | contig 25744 bp, 21 predicted proteins | sample LarsenN4metaG_FD_76834 | JGI IMG/M metagenome (GOLD analysis project Ga0073934, IMG submission 76834) | Hot spring sediment bacterial and archeal communities from British Columbia, Canada, to study Microbial Dark Matter (Phase II) - Larsen... ... | reverse complement strand
CGCAGCACCCGCAGCCACACCACCGCCAGCATGATGGCGCCAAGCAGCACGTGCAGGCCGTGAAAGCCGGTCAGCATGAAGAAGGTCATGCCGTAGGCGCCGGAAGCCAGCGACAACCCCAGCTCGTTCATCGCGTGCGCGTACTCGTAGATCTGCAACCCGAGAAACAGCGCGCCCAGCACCACCGTCAGCCCGAGGCCGAACACCAGCCGCCGCCGCAGGCCGGACAGCAGCCCCCAGTGCGCCCAGGTCAGCGTGGCGCCGGACGACAGCAGGATCAGGGTATTGATCGCCGGCAGCCCCCACGGCCCCATCGCCTGGTAGGTGGCGCTGATGCCGGGGCCGGTGGCCAGCGGCCAGCTGGCGGCAAAGCCGGGGTACAGCAGCTGGTGCTGCTCGTTGCCCAGCTCCGGCACCGAGATGGTCCGCACGTAGAACAGCGCGCCGAAGAAGGCGGCGAAGAACATCACCTCGGAAAAGATGAACCAGCTCATGCCCCAGCGGAACGAGGCATCCTCGCGTCGCTGGTAGCGGCCGGACAGGCTTTCGCGGATCACGTCGCCAAACCAGCCGAACAGCATCCACAGCAGGATCAGCCCCCCCAGCAGCAGGCCGAACTTGCCGGCGGCGATGCCGTTGACGGTGAAGGAGGCACCCAGCCCCAGCGCAAACAGCGCCACCGCGCCGATGATCGGCCAGCGTGACGGATCGGGCACGAAATAGTGGTGCGACGTTTCGTTATGCATGATTCCTCCGTCCGCTCAGGGCGCCGTCAGCCAGCTGACCAGCAACAGCAGGCCGCCGACAAACAGCGCCACCAGAATGATCGCCGCCGCGATGAGGTCGGCAAAGCGCAATTGGCGGTCAACGTTGGCCGCACGGCCGCGCCGCACGCCGAAGAAGGCGGCCAGCACCGCGGCCAGGGCGCGCAGCGGCCTCATGTCCGCCCCGGCACATCGAACACGGTGTAGGCCAGCGTGATGCTGTCGAGGCCGGCCGGCACGTTCTTGTCGACCACGAACACCACCGGAAAGCGCCGGGTCTCGCCCGGCGCAAACGCCTGCTGCGCAAAGCAGAAGCAGTCCAGCTTTTTCACGTACTCCGCCGCGGCCGCCGGCAGGTAGCGCGGGATCGCCTGGCCGATCACCTGGCGGTTGCTGGCATTGGTGATCTCGTAATCGACGCGCACGAACTCGCCCGGCACCGCGCGCAGCGTGCGCGTCAGCGGCCGCACCTGCCACGGTAGCCCCGGCTGCACCGTGGCATCGAAGGTCAGCAACACCGGTGCCAACGGCGTTGCGGCCAACCTTTGGCTGCCGACCTCGTCCGGCCGCTGCAGGCTGCCCAGCCCGGTCAGCCGGCACAGCGCGTCGTAGACCGGGATCAGCCCCCAGGCGAACACGAACATCACGCAGGCCAGCAGCAGCAACTTCAGCAGCAGCAGGCGGTTGTCGTGCAGGGTGGCGGGCGGCTTGTCCATGTCAGTGGTGCTTTCCGCCGTGCATGGCGTCGATGCGGCCGTTTTCGCCGACTTCCAGATCCGGCGCCTCGACAAAGCTGTGATACGGCGCCGGGGTGGCGATCTGCCACTCCAGGGTGTCGGCGCCTTCCCACGGCTTGGCCGCGGCCGGCCGGCCGTGGCGCAGGCTGTGCAGCATGTTGGCGAAGAAGATCAGCTGCCCCAGCCCGAAACAGAAGGCGCCGACGCTGGCCATGGTGTTGAAATCGGTGAACTGCATGTTGTAGTCGGGAATGCGGCGCGGCATGCCGGCGAGGCCGAGGAAGTGCATCGGGAAAAACGTCACGTTGAACCACAGCAGCGACCACCAGAAGTGGAACTTGCCCCAGAACTCCGAGTACATGCGCCCGGTCATCTTCGGAAACCAGTAGTACACCGCGGCGAACAGGCTGAACAGCGCGCCGGCCACCAGCACGTAGTGGAAGTGCGCCACCACGTAGTAGGTGTCCTGCAGCTGGATGTCGATGGCGGCGATGCTCAGCGTCACCCCGGACAGGCCGCCGACGGTGAACAGGCAGATGAAGCCGATGGCGAACAGCATCGGCGTCTCGAAGCTCATGCTGCCCTGCCACATGGTGCCGATCCAGTTGAACACCTTCACCCCGGTCGGCACCGCGATCAGCATCGTCGCGTACATGAAGAACAGCTGCGCGGTGGCCGGCATGCCGGTGGTGAACATGTGGTGCGCCCACACCATGAAGCTGAGGATGGCGATGGAGCTGGTGGCGTACACCATCGAGGTGTAGCCGAACAGCGGCTTGCGGCTGAAGGTGGGGATGATGTGGCTGACGATGCCAAAGGCCGGCAGCGCCATGATGTAGACCTCGGGGTGGCCGAAGAACCAGAAGATGTGCTGGTACAGCACCGGGTCGCCACCGCCGGCGGCATTGAAGAAGTGGGTGCCGAAATGGCGGTCGGTCAGCACCATGGTCACCACCCCGGCCAGCACCGGCATCACCGCGATGATCAGGTAGGCGGTAATCAGGCTGGCCCAGGCGAACATCGGCATCTTCATCATCGTCATCCCCGGCGCGCGCAGGTTGAGGATGGTGACGATGATGTTGATCGAGCCCATGATCGAGCTGACGCCCATGATGTGGATGGCGAAGATGGTCAGGTCCATGCCCATGCCCATCTGCGTCGACAGCGGCGCGTACAGCGTCCAGCCCGCGGCCGCCGCCCCGCCGGGCACCGCGAACGAGATCAGCAGCAGCAGCGCCGCCGGCGGCAGCAGCCAGAAGCTCCAGTTGTTCATCCGCGCAAAGGCCATGTCCGGCGCGCCGATCATCAGCGGCAGCATCCAGTTGGCGAGGCCGGTGAAGGCCGGCATGATGGCGCCGAACACCATGATCAGCCCGTGCAGGGTGGTGAACTGGTTGAACAGCTCCGGCTGCCAGAACTGCAACCCTGGGCGGAACAGCTCGGCACGGATGCACAGTGCCAGCACGCCGCCGAAGATGAACATGCTGAACGCGAACCACAGGTACAGCGAGCCAATGTCCTTGTGATTGGTAGCGAACAGCCAGCGGGTGATGCCGCTTGGCTTGGCGTGGTGGCCGTGCGCGGTGTCGTGCGCCGGCTGCAATGCACTGTCGATCGCAGTCATGCCCTCTCCCCCTTACGCTTTGCCGCCGCGGGCAGCCTTGATGTCTTTCGGCTGCACCACGTCGCCGGTGTGATTGCCCCACGCGTTACGCTCGTAGGTGATCACCGCCGCAATATCGGTATCCGACAACTGCTTGCCCCACGCCGCCATCGCGGCATTCTTCTTACTGCCGTTAAGCACGATGTCGATGTGACCGGGCTTGTCCTTGGTCGCCATCGCCGAGCCGTCCAGCGCCGGGAAGGCGCCGGGGATGCCCTTGCCGTTGGCCTGGTGACAGGCGACACAGTTCTGCGTGTACACCTTCTCGCCGCGCGCCATCAGCTCGGCCAGTGGCCAGACCTTGTTCGGATCTTCAAGGTTGGCCGCAGCGGCTTTTTGTCTTGCGGCCAACCATGCCTGGTAATCGGCCGGCGCCTTGGCCTCGACCACGATGGGCATGAAGCCGTGATCCTTGCCGCACAGCTCGGCGCACTGGCCGCGGTAGGTGCCGGGGCGATCGACCTTGAACCAGACATCGCGCACGAAGCCGGGGATCGCGTCCTGCTTCACCCCCAGTTGCGGCACCCACCAGGCGTGGATCACGTCGTTGGCGGTCAGCAGCAGCCGCACCTTGGTGCCGGTCGGCACCACCAGCGGCTGGTCGACCTCCAGCAGGTAGTGCTCGCCGCGAGCGGCCACCTGGTGGATGGCGCTTTGCGGCGTGGCCAGATGGCTCATGAAGGCGACGCCGTCGTCCAGGTAGTCGTAGTGCCATTTCCACTGGTAGCCGGTGACCTTGATGGTCAGCTCGGCACCGGCGCTGCTCTTCTGCTGCAGGATCAGCCGCGTCGCCGGCCACGCCATCGCCACCAGGATCAACAGCGGAATCAGCGTCCAGATGATCTCGACGGTGGTGTTTTCGTGGAAGTGTTTCGCCTGATGGCCGGCGGATTTGCGGTGGCGCAGGATGGCCCAGAACATCACGCCGAATACCAGCACGAAGATGCCGCCGGTGATGTACAGCAGCAGCATGTGCAGGTCGTAGATATCCTGCGCGATGCCGGTAACCGGCGGCGGCAGGTTGACGTTGGCCGCCAGCACGGCAGGCGACCAGCCGGTGAGCAGTAACAGGACGCGACGACAGGCCATGGCGTCTTCCCCAAGTAAAGTCTCGTGTTGGCCGGAAACCCGGTCGCTGGCCGCGATCTGTGCCGCAGCGCTTTATCGAGAATAGGAAGATCAGCCGATAAAACAAGTATTTATCATGGTGCAGCGCCACAAACCAGCGCCGGCGCTCAGGCTGCCGGCGCGGCCGGCGCCTCGTAAGGCAGGCTCAGCAGCGGCTCGCCCAGCGCGCGCACGAGCGTCGCCAAATTGTCCTCAAAGGCCAGCTGCGCCGGCACCACGCGGTTGGCGACCCAGCCGGCCAGGGTGCAGCCGCTGGCGCGGATCGCCTGCGCCGTCAGCAGCGCGTGGTTGATGCAGCCCAGCTTCATGCCCACCACCAGGATCACCGGCAGCCCCAGCGCCTGCGCCAGGCCCTGCATGTCCAGCGTGTCCGACAGCGGCGCCAGCCAGCCGCCGGCGCCCTCCACCAGCACCACGTCGGCGTCTGCGGCCAAGCTTTGGTAGTGTGCGACGATCAATGCCGGATCGATGGTCACGCCGGCCTCGCGCGCGGCGATGTGCGGCGACACCGGCGGCAGGAAGCGGTACGGGTTCATCAGCGCCAGATCGGTCTGGCCGGTGGCGGCCACCAGCCGTGCCACGTCGTCGTTGTGCCAGCTGCCGTCCGGCAGGATGTCGCAGCCGGAAGCCACCGGCTTCATCGCCAGCACGCGTTTTCCCTGCGCCTGCCAGTGCCGGATCAGCTTCACCGCGCTGTGGGTCTTGCCGATCTCGGTATCGGTGCCGGTAATGAAATAGCCTTGTGCCATGGGCAGTGTCCTTGTGGAAAGCTCCGCCTGCAGATGAGGCCAAGCCGGCAAATGAAAAGACAGACGCGACAATGCCGACCTCGTGGGTCGGCTGTCTGCGTCTGCCGTGGTGCTGGCAAAGGCGGAAGGGGGCGGCCTTGTGGGCCTTTGATCTTTACCGCGGCGGCCAACCTTTCCGGGTCGGACGTTTTGCTGCCGCGGTTGCGCGCTCGGTTTAGACCGGACCCTGGGCGTATACCCGCTCGGTCTTGCTATGCAGCTTGTTCAGTGCCGCCAGATACGCCTTGGCGCTGGCCACAATCACATCGGTATCTGCCCCCTGGCCGTTGACGATGCGGCCGTCCTTGGCCAGGCGCACGGTCACTTCGCCCTGCGATTCGGTACCCTTGGTGATGGCGTTGACCGAGTACAGCTCCAGTACTGCATCACTTTTCACCACGCTCTCGATCGCCTTGAATGCGGCATCGACCGGGCCGGAGCCGGTAGATTCGGCACGCTGCTCGTTGCCGTGCTCGACGAACACGATCTGCGCCTGCGGTGCCTCGCCGGTCTCGGTCGCCACTTTCAGCGACACGAACTTGTAGTCTTCCTGCTCGGCGGTGACCAGCTGGTCGGACACCAGTGCGTGCAGGTCTTCGTCGAAGATCTCGCGCTTCTTGTCGGCCAGCTCCTTGAAGCGGGCGAACGCCGCGTTCAGTGCCTCTTCGCTGTCCAGCACGATGCCCAGCGCGGTGAGCTTGGTGCGGAACGCGTTGCGGCCGGACAGTTTGCCCAGCGTCAGGCGGTTGGCGGTCCAGCCCACCGATTCGGCGGACATGATCTCGTAGGTTTCTCGGTGCTTGAGCACGCCGTCCTGGTGGATGCCGGACTCGTGGGCGAAGGCGTTGGCACCGACGATGGCCTTGTTCGGCTGCACCGGGTAGCCGGTGATGGTGGACACCAGCTTCGACGCCGGCACGATCTGGGTGGCGTCGACGCGGGTTTCCACGTTGAACACGTCCTTGCGGGTACGCACCGCCATCACGATTTCTTCCATCGCGGCGTTGCCGGCGCGCTCGCCGAGGCCGTTGATGGTGCATTCCACCTGCCGCGCACCGCCCAGTACCGCGCCGAGGCTGTTGGCGACGGCCATGCCGAGGTCGTTGTGGCAGTGCGCCGACCACACCACCTTGTCACCGCCCGGGGTCTTGGCGATCAGCTCGCGGAAGAAGGTCTCGGTGAGCTTAGGCACCGCGTAGCCGACGGTGTCCGGCACGTTGAGCGTGGTGGCACCGGCCTTGATCACTTCGCCGAAGATGCGGGCGAGGAAATCGATGTCGGAGCGCAGCGCGTCCTCGGCGGAGAACTCGACGTCGTCGGTGTATTCGCGCGCCAGTTTCACCGCCTTCACCGCAGCGTCAACCACCTCGTCCGGGGTCATGCGCAGCTTCTTTTCCATGTGGATCGGGCTGGTGGCGATGAAGGTGTGGATACGGCCGCGCGCGGCAGGCTTGATCGCCTCGCCGGCGGCACGGATGTCGCGCTCGTTGGCCCGCGCCAGCGAACAGACGGTCGACTCCTTGATCACTTCGGCAATGGCGTGGATGGCATCGGCATCGCCGGGGCTGGCGGCGGCAAAGCCGGCCTCGATCACATCGACACCGAGGCGCTCCAGCTGACGGGCGATACGGATTTTTTCTTCCTTGGTCATCGACGCGCCCGGCGACTGTTCGCCATCACGCAAGGTGGTATCAAAAATGTAAAGACGATCGCCCATGTCAGGTGTGCTCCCTTGTCCCGAGGCCTGTGCCCCGGTCAGATAGTCGTTGAAATCGAACCGTTTCCCTTGGTCGGCGGCGAGCCGCGCCAGCTTGTTCAGCTGCGCCAGCGGCAGGGTGCCGCGCTCGCGCCACTTGTAGATGGCGGCACGCGACACCGGCTCATCGGGGAAGGCCGCATTCAACGCTTCCGCGAGCGCGCCTGGGCCTCCAAAATCCTCGATCAGACGTTCGATGTCCAATTGCATGCCACTGCTCCTTGTTTGTTATGGCTCAACCTTACGTTTCGCCCGACAAGCTGTCAAATTCTGTCGAATAATTTTGTTGCAGCACGGCAAAACCTGTTGTCAAATCGTAAATATCGGACAATATGTAGAATTTACAGACAAAACAAAGGCGACCGCAGTCGCCCGTGTCCAGCCTGCCGCGTAGCGGTGCCGCACTTGTCTTACGCTTGCGGCGGCAGCAACGGCGCTGTCTTCTTGCCCAGCCCCAGCAGCGCCATCACGTAGCCGGACAGCGCGTAGCAGACGAAGAAGCCGAACAGCACCAGCGGCGGCTCCGACATCAGCAGCATCAGCACCACCACCAGCGCCAGCAGCATCACGAACGGCACGCGACGGCGCAGGTGGATCTCCTTGAAGCTCCAGAATTTCACATTGGTGACCATGGTGATGCCGGAAAAGGCGGTGAAGCCCAGCGCCACCCACTGCAAGCCCGGCAGGTCGTTGTAGCCGTAGGCGTGGCAGATCCACACCAGGCCGGCCACCAGCGCCGCCGCCGCCGGACTGGGCAGGCCGATGAACCAGCGCTTGTCGGTGGAGCCGATCATGGTATTGAAGCGCGCTAGGCGCAGCGCGGCACCGGCGCAGTGAATGAAGGCGATCATCCAGCCCAGCTTGCCGAGGTCCTTCAGCATCCACTCGTAGGCGATCAGCGCCGGCGCCACACCGAAGCTGACCATGTCCGACAGGCTGTCGAACTCGGCGCCGAACGCGCTCTGGCTGTGCGTCAGCCGCGCCACGCGGCCATCCATGCCGTCGAGGATCATGGCGATGAAGATCGCTACCGCCGCGTGTTCGAAGCTCTGGTTCATCGCCTGCACGATGGCGTAGAAGCCGGCGAACAGCGCGGCGAGGGTAAAGGAGTTGGGCAGCAGGTAAATGCCCTGGCGACGCAGGGACGGCTTGATAGGCTTCGGGTCAATATGCATGCAGACTCTCGACATCGGACAGCGGCAAGGCGCGCCGGAAGGAAACGGGACTTGCGGCCAACGTTGCGCGCCGGCGGCAAGACAATGCTGCATTCTAATGCGCGATGCCACGCTTACCAAGCGTCATGCGGCGCGGCGGCGCCGTCACGGCGGACACAAGGCCGCTGACGCGCCGCACGAGCGGCGCCGGCCGCCGCCACCGCGCGGAACGCAGGCAAAGAAAAAGCCGGGCAGCTGCCCGGCTTGACACTGACCGCGAGGCGGCAGGCTTAGTTCTTGGACTGGTCAACCAGCTTGTTCTTGGCGATCCAAGGCATCATCGCGCGCAGTTCGGCACCGACTTTTTCGATCGGATGATCGGCGGTCAGGCGACGACGGGCAGTCATGCTCGGATAGTTGGTCTTGCCTTCCAGGATGAACATCTTGGCGTATTCACCGGACTGGATGCGGTACAGCGCTTTTTTCATCGCTTCCTTGGTGGCGGAGGTCACCACTTCCGGGCCGGTCACGTACTCGCCATACTCCGCGTTGTTGGAGATGGAGTAGTTCATGTTGGCGATGCCGCCTTCGTACATCAGGTCAACGATCAGCTTCAGCTCGTGCAGGCACTCGAAGTAGGCCATTTCCGGCGCATAACCGGCTTCGGTCAGGGTTTCGAAACCGGCTTTCACCAGTTCTACCGCGCCGCCGCACAGTACCGCCTGTTCGCCGAACAGGTCGGTTTCGGTTTCTTCGCGGAAGTTGGTTTCGATCACGCCGCCCTTGGTGCCGCCGTTGGCCGCAGCGTAAGACAGGGCCACGTCACGGGCCTTGCCGGACTTGTCCTGGTACACGGCGATCAGGGTCGGCACGCCGCCGCCCTTCACGTACTCGGAACGCACGGTGTGACCCGGACCTTTCGGGGCCACCATGATCACGTCCAGGTCTTCGCGCGGCACGATCTGGTTGTAGTGCACGTTGAAGCCGTGCGCGAAGGCCAGGGTGGCGCCCTTCTTGATGTTCGGGGCGATTTCGCTGTGGTACACGTCAGGCTGCGATTCGTCCGGCAGCAGGATCATCACCAGATCCGCCTTCTTCACGGCATCGGCGACTTCTTTCACTTTGTGACCGGCCGCTTCGGCCTTTTTCCACGATGCGCCGTCCTTGCGCAGGCCCACCACCACATCCACGCCGGAATCCTTCAGGTTCTGCGCGTGCGCATGACCCTGGGAGCCGTAACCGATGATGGCAACTTTCTGGTCCTTGATGATGGAAAGATCAGCGTCTTTGTCGTAGAAAACTTTCATTGTCTTATGTCCCTAGTTTGTTCTAGGGCAGCTGATGGCCGCCCCGGTGATTCAGATCTTCAAAATACGTTCGCCGCGACCAATTCCGGATGCACCGGTACGCACCGTTTCCAGGATCACTGAACGGTCGATCGCCTCGATAAAGGCGCCCAGCTTTTCGCTCGTACCGGTGAGCTCGATGGTGTAGGTCTTTTCCGTCACGTCGATGATGCGACCACGGAAGATGTCAGCCATCCGCTTCATTTCTTCCCGATCCTTGCCGGTGGCACGGACCTTGATCAACATCATCTCGCGTTCGATATGGTCGGACTCGTTGAGGTCAATCACCTTGACCACCTCGATCAGCTTGTTGAGCTGCTTGGTGATCTGTTCGATGACTTCGTCAGACCCGTGGGTGACGATGGTCATCCGTGACAGTGTCGGGTCTTCGGTAGTCGACACCGTCAATGAATCGATATTGTAAGCGCGTGCGGAAAAAAGTCCCACTACTCGCGACAGCGCGCCCGCTTCGTTTTCCAGCAAAATCGAAAGTATATGTCTCATGCCACTGCCTTAGCACATGTTGCCGTAGTCACGGTTGTTCTCGAAAGGAGCAATCTGCAGCTCGCGCATATGCGGCGGCAGATCCATCTGGTCCAGACCCTTGCCATTCTGGATCATCGGGAACACGTTTTCGGACTGGTCGGTACGGAAGTCCATGAACACCAGACGCTCTTTCAATGCCGGGCTGAATGCTTCACGCAACGCACCCTCGACATCGGCCGGGTTCTCGATTTTCATGCCGACGTGGCCGTAGGCCTCGGCGATGCCGACGAAATCCGGTAGCGCATCCATATAGGACTCGGCGTAACGCGTGCCGTAGAAGAACTCCTGCCACTGGCGCACCATGCCCAGGTAGCGGTTGTTCAGCGCAATCACCTTCACCGGCGTGTGGTACTGCTTGGCGGTGGACAGCTCCTGGATGTTCATCTGGATCGAGCCTTCGCCGGTAATGCAGGCCACCTGTGCATTCGGGTTGGCCAGCTGCGCGCCGATGGCGGCCGGCAGGCCAAAACCCATGGTACCCAAACCGCCGGAGTTCAGCCATTGTTTCGGGCGCTTGAACGGGTAGTACTGCGCGGCCCACATCTGGTGCTGGCCGACGTCGGAGGTGATGATGGCGTCGCCGCCGGTGATCTCGTACAGCTTCTGCACCACCGACTGCGGCTTGATGAACTCGGTCGACGGGGTGTACAGCAGGCTGTTGTAGCTGCGCCATTGCTCGATCTGCTTCCACCAGCCGGCGAGGTTGGCCGCATCCGGGCGCTGCCCGTTCTGCTTCATCAGGTCGATCAGGTCGCGCAGCACGTGTTTCACGTCGCCGACGATGGGCACGTCCACCTTCACGCGCTTGGCGATGGAGGACGGGTCGATGTCGATGTGCACGATTTTCTTCGGCTGTGCCAGGAAGTGCGACGGCACGCTGATCACGCGGTCGTCGAAACGGGCGCCGACGGCGATCAGCACGTCACAGTACTGCATCGCCATATTGGCTTCGTAGGTGCCGTGCATGCCGAGCATGCCGAGACACTGGCGGTCGTCGCCGGGATAGGCGCCCAGGCCCATCAGCGTGTTGGTACACGGCAGGCCCAGCATGCGCACCAGCTCGGTCACTTCGGCCGAGGCATTGCCCTGCACGGCGCCGCCACCGATGTAGATGTACGGGCGCTTGGCTTCGGCCAGCAGGCTGGCGGCCTTCTTGATCTGGCCGGGATGGCCACGGGTGACCGGCACGTAGGAGCGGATGCTCACGCTTTCCGGGTAGTGGAATTCGGCCAGCTGCTGGGTCACGTCTTTCGGGATGTCCACCACCACCGGACCGGGACGACCGGTAGCGGCGATGTAGAACGCCTTCTTGATGGTGGTGGCCAGCTCGTTGATGTCCTTGACCAGGAAGTTGTGCTTCACGCACGGACGGGTGATACCGACCATGTCCACTTCCTGGAACGCGTCGAGGCCGATGGCCGGCGTCGACACCTGGCCGGAGATCACCACCATCGGCACCGAGTCCATGTAGGCGGTGGCAATGCCGGTCACCGCATTGGTGGCACCCGGGCCGGAGGTGACCAGCGCCACGCCGACCTTGTCACAGGAGCGCGAGTAGGCATCCGCGGCGTGCACCGCGGCCTGCTCGTGGCGCACCAGCACATGCTTGAACTCTTGCTGCCTGAAAATTGCATCATATATCTCAAGTACCGCGCCGCCGGGGTAGCCGAAAACGAATTCGACTCCTTCTGCCTGCAAGCTGCGCACCAGGATTTCCGCGCCCGATATCTGCATCTTTGCCTCTTTGATTGCTGAGTAGTTGTTTTATGTCCCGTAGTGAATGAACTTAGCTTAAGTTTGAAATAGCGGTCAAGCGCTTTTGTGCAGGTGCAAAAAAGCGCCAAAAACATTCAAAAACAGCCACTTTTGCAGGGTAGGCGGCACGGGACGGCTTTGATACCATGTCTGGTTGCTTGCGGCGGTTTTACCGCCGCCGCCCTTTCACTCCCTCATTATTATTTTCACAGCATGAATCAACATTTCACCCACCCCGGATTGCTGCGCCGACTGGCCAGCCTGTGCTACGAAGCTTTGCTGCTGGGTGCCGTGCTGCTGGTCGCAGCCGCGCTGTTCACCCCGCTGGTGGTGTGGAGCGGCAACGCGCGCTGGATGAGCGTGCTAATGCAGCTGTTCCTGGCGCTGGTGATGTTCGGCTACTTCGGCTATTGCTGGACCCGCGGCGGCCAGACGCTGGCGATGAAGCCGTGGCGGCTGCAGCTGACGCTGGCGGATGGCGGCGCGCTGCGCTGGCCGCACGCGGCGATGCGCTTCGTGGTGGCGCTGGTGCTGTACCTGGGCGTGCCGGCGCTGGCCTACACCGCGTGGCAGCCGCTGTTCGAATCACGGCAGCATGCGCTGGCGGTGGCCTTGTTGTGGGATGCCCTGCCGGTGCTGTGGGCGCTGATCGACAACGACAAGCAGTTCCTGCACGACCGCCTCGCCGGCACCCGCCTGCGCCTGCTGCCGCCGCTGGCGCGCAAACGCTGAGCCGATAAGCGCAAAAAAGCCGCCCGACCCTACGGTCTGGCGGCTTTTTCCTTGCCCGGCGCACGCCGGCGGCGGGCGGCTACACCTGCAGCGCGGCCGCGTAGCGCGGCGCGTCCGCACCCAGCACCAGGTGCAGCAGGTTGCCCGGCAGCGGCATCACCCCGGCGGCGCCCAGCGCGCTCAGCTGCGCACTGTCGACGCGGCTGGCGTCGGCCAGCTCCACCCGCAGCCGGCTGCCGGCCACCAGTGCCACCGCCTTGACGTTGGCCGCGCCGCCCAGCGCCGCCAGCCACTGCGCGCGGTCGATATCGTTGTCGTCCGCCGTTACCGCGCCACTCGCCAGCGCGCTACGGATCTCGTCGGCGACGATTTCCGCCTCCGGCCCCAGCACCACCTGCACGCTGCCGGGTGCCGGGCGGATCAGCCCGCGCGAGCCCAGCGCCTTCAGCGCCGCCTCGTCCACCAGCTCGTTGCGGCCCACCTGCAGGCGCAGGCGCGTGGTGCAGGCATCCACCGATTTCAGGTTGCCGCCACCACCCAGCGCGGCGACGAAGCCCGCGGCGCGCGCGCTGCCCTTGCGGCCAACGTTGGCCGCCAGCGGTGCGCTGCTGGCCGGCTCCCGACCCAGCGTCAGCAGGTTGTACTTGCGGATGAAGAAGCTGAACACGCCGTAGTAGATGGCGAAGTAGGCCACGCCCACCGGCAGCATCAGCAGCGGGTTCTGCCCCTTGCCCGCCGACAGCGCATAGTCGAACAGGCCGGCGGAGAAGGTGAAGCCGAGGCGGATATCCAGCGCGTGCATCAGCGCCATCGACAGCCCGGTCAGTACCGCGTGGATGGCGTACAGCAGTGGCGCCAGGAACATGAAGGCGAACTCCACCGGCTCTGTGACGCCGGTCAGTGCCGCGGTCAGCGCCATCGACAGCAGGATGCCGCCGACCGCCTGCTTGTTTTCCGGCAGCGCGGCGCGGTACATCGCCAGGCACGCCGCCGGCAGGCCGAACATCATCACCGGGAAGAAACCGGCCATGAATTGCCCGGCGCCCGGATCACCGGCGAAGAAGCGGTTGAGGTCGCCGGTGGCCACCTTGCCGGCAATCACCGGGTCGGGGAAGCTGCCGAACACGAACCACACCAGCGAATTGAGGATGTGGTGCAGGCCGGTGACGATCAGCAGGCGGTTGAGCACGCCGTAGATGAACAGCCCGATCTCGCCGGCGTTGATCAGCCAGTGGCCGACGCTGTCGATGCCGTGCTGCACCGGCGGCCACACCTGGCCCAGCACCACGCCGGCCAGCAACATGGCGAAACCGGTGGCGATCGGCACGAAGCGCTTGCCGCCGAAGAAGGCGAGATAGGACGGCAGCGCGATGTCCTTGTAGCGGTTGTACAAGAGACCGGCGCTGATACCGGCGGTGATGCCGGCCAGCACGCCCATATTGATCTTGGCGTCGATCACCTTCAGCACCGCGGTCAGCACCAGGTAGCCGATGGCGCCGGCCAGACCGGCGGTGCCGTTGTTGTCGCGGGCGAAACCGACCGCCACGCCGATGGCGAACAGCAGCGCCAGGTTGCCGAAGATGGCGTCGCCGGCCTGCGCCATCACCGCGATGTCCAGCAGGTCGGGCTGCCCCAGCCGCAACAGCAGGCCGGCCACCGGCAGCACCGCGATCGGCAGCATCAGCGCGCGACCCAGCTGCTGGATACCGGCAAATTTGCTCGTAGTATTCACTGTGTTCTCCTCTGCCTCGTTATGAATCAGTCGTGGCGGCGAGGCCCGCCACGCTGTGTTGTGTTCTGCGTGTGCGGCTCAGTGCTGGCCGGTGTCCGCCAGCTGCAGCAGCGCGCGCACCGCCTGCGGCGAGCTTTGCTGCAGCAGCGCCTGCGCCTGTTCGCGGCACTGCGCCAGCTGCAGCTGGCGGACGCAGGCCTTCACCTCCGGCACCAGCGCCGGGCTGACCGACAGCTCGGTGACGCCCAGACCCAGCAGCACCGGCACCGCCGCCAGATCCGACGCCATCGCGCCGCAGACGCCGACCCAGCGCCCGTGCTGGCGCGCGCCGCGCACCGTCATCTCGATCAGGCGCAGCACCGCCGGGTGCAGCGGATCCAGCCGCGCCGCCAGCGCCGGGCTGCAGCGGTCCATCGCCAGCGTGTACTGCGTCAGGTCGTTGGTGCCGATGGACAGAAAATCGGCGTGGGCGGCCAGCTGCTCCGCCAGCAGCGCGGCGGACGGCACCTCGATCATCACCCCCAGCTGCGGCCGCTCGCTCAGCCCCATCTCGCGGGCCAGCTCGTCGATGCGTGCGCGCACCTGCTGCAGCTCGGACAGGTCGGTAATCATCGGCAGCAGGATGCGCAGCCGCGACAGCGGTGTGAGCGACAACAGCGCGCGCAGCTGGCTGTCCAGCACCGCCGGCATCGCCAGCCCGGTGCGGATGCCGCGCAGGCCCAGCGCCGGGTTGTCTTCCGGTGGCAGCGGCAGGTAGGGCACCTCCTTGTCGCCACCGGCGTCGAGGGTACGGATGATGGCCGTGCGGCCCTCCAGCGCGTCCAGCACCGCCTGGCAGGCGGCGCGCTGCTCGGCTTCGTCCGGGGCGTCGCTGCGGTGGGCAAACAGGAATTCGGTGCGCAGCAGGCCGACGCCGTCGGCACCGTGGCTCACCGCCTCGACGGCCTCGGCCGCGTTGACGATATTGGCGGCGACCTCGATGGCCACGCCGTCCAGCGTGTGCGCCGGGGCGGCCGCGTGCCGGCGCAGGCTGTCGCGCCGCGCCTCGCGCTCGGCGATCTGCTGGTGCGCGGCGGCAAGGTTGGCCGCAGTCGGCGCCGGGTCGAGCCAGCCGTCGCCGGCGTCCAGCCACACCGTGCTGCCGGCGGCCAGTGCCAGCACCGCGTCGCCGGCGGCGACCAGCGACGGAATCGCCAGCGCGCGGCACAGGATGGCGACGTGATTGCTGGCGCCGCCACGGGCCAGCACCAGCGCGGCGAGGCGTTCGCGCGGCAGCCGCGTCAGTTGCGACGGCGTCAGGTCGTCGGCGACCACCACCGCCTGCGGCGGCAGCTCGGCCAGCGCCGGCGCCTCGCCCAGCAGCGCGTCGATGACGCGGCGTTCGAGGTCTTTCAGGTCGGCGACGCGCTCGGCCAGCAGCGCGTTGTCCAGCGCCAGCAGCACCTCGCTCTGCTGCCGGATCGCGCGGCGGTAGGCAAATGCCGCGCTGTAACCGTCGCGCACGAAACCCTCCGCCGCCTGCTGCAGCTGCGGGTCGTCCAGCAAGGCCAGATGGGCGCCGAAGATCTCGCTCTCGGCATGTGCGCCGCGCGCCTCGGCCTGCGCCACGTCCTCTGCCACCGCCTGCTGCACCTGGGCCAGCGCCCGCGTCAGTGCCGCCAGCTCCTGCTCAATGCCGTGGCCGTGCTCGTCGAGCACCCGCTCCTGCTGTGCCAGCAACACCACGGTGCCGACCGCCATCCCCGGCGCGGCACAGACGCCGCCGAGCTTGCCGTCGCTACGGGCCGCCAATGCTGTAACCGGTGCGGAGACCGGCGTCGTGATGGCCGTTGCCGGCGCATGACCGGCCGCGGTCACGGTCTGAAGCGCCGCCAGCATCGCCGCCAGCGCCTCCGCCGCCTGCGCGCCGCCGGCGTGCACGGTGACGCGGTCGCCCTCGCCCACGCCCAGCGTCATCAGCGCGGTGACGCTGCGGGCATTGGCGCGCTGGCCGTTGAATTCGATGTCCAGCTGCGCGTCGAATCGGCGCGCCACGCCCTGCAGCAAGGCGCTGGGGCGCGCGTGCAGGCCGCCCTCGTGCGCCACCCGCGCGCTGTCGCTGCAGGCCGGCGCACCGGCGGCCGGTGCCGGCGCGTCACTCGTGCTGTTGGCACGGATGGTCAGCAAGCCGGCACCGCCGGCCTGCACCGGGCCGCTGGCACTGTCGGACAGCGTCATCGCGTCGCTGTTGCTGACCACGATCACGGTCAGCAGCGACGGCGCGCGGCGCGCGATGGCGTCGATGTCGAACTCGATCAAGGGTTGGCCGCAGACCACCTGCGCGCCCGTGGCCACCAGCGGCGTGAAGCCGGCACCGCCCAGCTTCACGGTGTCGATGCCGATGTGCAGCAGCACCTCGGCGCCGTTGGCCGCGCGCAGGGTCAGCGCGTGGCCGGTGGCGGACAGCTGGATCACCTCGCCGGCGCACGGCGCCAGCAGCGTGGACGACAGCGGCTCGATGGCGAGGCCGGCGCCCATCATGCCGCCGGCAAACACCGGGTCCGGCACGGCAGACAGGGGGAGCACAAGGCCGCTCAACGGTGCGGCCAACGTGATGGTTGCGGACATGGGATGCCTCCGTTTTCTGGTGTTGCGGGTGCGGCTTTCCCCAGCCGTACGCGCAGTCGTGCTTGTGTGTGTTGTTGTGGTGTGGTGCGGCGGCGGGCCGCCGGCTTAGAACCTGTTCAAAGTCTCGTGCGCTCACGCGAGACAAGGCGAAAACGGCTGAGGAAGCGACGTTGAGCTGGATATAACAAGCATGCCGAAGACGTTTTCAACACCGTATCGCCCACGTCGAGATCAGTCGCAGCAGACCTTGAACAGGTTCTTACAGCGTGCAGGTCACCTTGTTCAGGTGCCGCGGCTCATCCGGGTTCAGCCCGCGCGCTTCGGACAGGCGCGCCGCCATCAGATAGAAGCTCTGGATCGCCAGCAGCGGGTCCAGCGCCGCGTCGCCCGCTACCGCCAGTGTCAGGTCGCGGCTGGCCACATTCGCCGGCGCGGCCAGCAGCACGCGGGCGCCACGGCCGCGCATCTCGTCGGCCAGCGCGATCAGGCCAGCCTGCTCCGGGCCGCGCGGCGCGTACACCAGCAGCGGGTAGCCGGTGTCGATCAGCGCCATCGGGCCGTGCTTGATCTCGGCACCGGAGAACGCCTCCGCCTGGATGGCGCAGGTTTCCTTGAATTTCAGCGCCGATTCCAGCGCCACGGCAAAGCCGAGGCCGCGACCCACCACCATGATGCGCTCGGCGTGCTGCAGCACCTCGATCGCCGGCGACCAGTCCTGGTGCGTGGCGCTGTGCAGCGCGTCCGGCAGCTCGGCCAGCGCCGCCAGCAGGGCTTCGTCCTGCTGCCAGTGCGCCACCAGCCGGGCGACGGCGGACAGCGAGGCGATATAGCTCTTGGTGGCGGCGACGCTTTTCTCGGTGCCGGCGCACAGCGGCAGCGACCACTCGCAGGCGGCGGCCAGCGGCGAATCCGGCTGGTTGACCAGCGCCACGGTGCGGGCGCCGGCGGCGGACAGCGCGCTCATGGTGTCGACCAGGTCCGGGCTGCGGCCGGACTGCGACAGCGCCACCGCCAGCTGGTTTTTCACCTGCAGCGGCGCGTGGTGCAGGGTGAGCAGCGACATCGGCAGCGACACCACCGGGGTGCCGGTGCGCTGCATCGCCAGATAGGCGAAATAGTTGGCCGCATGGTCCGAGCTGCCGCGCGCCACGGTCAGCGCCAGCTGCGGCGGCGCCTTGGCCAGCTCCCGTGCCAGTAGCGCCAGCCCTTCGTCGGCGTACATGTGTTGGGCGGCTACCGCTTCGGCGGCAAACAGGGCTTCTTCAAGCATTAGCGAGCTCAAGGCACTCTCCTTCTACGAAAACTTGTTGCACCGCCAGTTGCGGATCCAGCACCACGATGTCGCCCCAGGCGCCGCTTGCCAGCCGGCCACGGTCGGCCACGCCCAGGTAGTCGGCCGGGTACAGCGACAGCCGGTTGCTGGCCTGCGCCAGCGGCAGGCCGATCTGCACCAGGTTGCGCAGCGCCTGATCCATGGTCAGCGTGCTGCCGGCCAGGGTGCCGTCGGCCAGGCGCACGCCCCCCATGCACTTGGTCACGGTGTGCGAGCCGAGCTGGTATTCGCCGTCCGGCATGCCGGCGGCGGCGGTGGAATCGGTTACGCAGTACAGCCGCGGGATCGCGCGCAACGCGGCGTGCATCGCACCGGGGTGCACATGCAGCAGGTCGGGGATCAGCTCGGCGTATTCGGCGTGCGCCAGCGCGGCGCCGACCATGCCCGGCTCGCGGTGATGCAGCGCGGTCATGGCGTTGAACAGGTGGGTGAAGCCGCTGGCGCCTTCCTGCAGCGCGGCCACGCCTTCTTCGTAACTGCCCAGGGTGTGGCCGATCTGCACGCGGATGCCGTCTGCGCTCAGGCGGCGGATCACCTCGTGGTGGCCGGCGATCTCCGGTGCCAGCGTCAGCACCTTCAGCGGCGCCAGCGACCGGTAGTAGTCGATCTCCGCCATCACCGCCGCCACCGCGTCGTCCGGCTGCGCGCCCAGCTTGCCGGGGTTGATGTAGGGGCCTTCCAGGTGCACGCCCAGCACGCGGGCGCTGCCGGTGGCGCGCACGGCGCTGTGCTGTCCCAGCGCCGCCAGCACCCGTTCCAGCTCGGTGCGCGGCGCGGTCATGGTGGTGGCCAGCAGCGAAGTGGTGCCGAAGCGGGCGTGGGTGCGGCCAACGTGGCTGACGGCACCGCCGCCCTGCATGATGTCCACCCCGCCGCCGCCGTGGACGTGCAGGTCGATGAAGCCGGGCAGCAGGTAGCGCGCCGGCTCGCCGGCACCGGCCAGGCGGCCGTCGATGGCGGCGATGCGGCCGTTGTCATCCAGATGCAGCTCGCCATCCAGCCAGCCGGCGGTGCTCAGCATCCGTCCCTGCAGTACCCGTGTAGTCATCGTCTCAGCTCAGCGACAAAGTCGTAGTAATCGTTGCGACACCAGGTGTCGGTCAGCTCGATGGCCACGTTGTCGGCGGTATAACCGATACGGGTCATCAGCAACATCGCCTCGCCGGGCTTGATGCCGGCGACGGCGGCAATCTCGGCGCCGGCATTCACCGCGCGGATGTGCTGCAGCGCGCGGACCACCGAATGCCCCAGCCCGTCGAGGTGCGCGTACAGCGAACTGCCCACCGCCTGCGGATCGGGCAGGTAGGCCAGCGGCAGCGTGGTCTGCTCGATCGCCATCACCACGCCGTCCGCCAGCCGCTGCCGTTTCAGCCGCACCACCTGCGCGGTCGGCGACAGGCCCAGCTTGATCACCTCGTCGTGCGTCGGGGCGCCGACACTGCGTTCCAGCCACAGCGACGACGGCTCGAAGCCCTTCATGCGCAGCATCTCGGTAAAGCCGGTCAGTCGCGACAACGGCTGCTCCAGCCGCGGGGTGATGAAGGTGCCGGAGCCCTGGCGGCGGCGGATCAGCCCCTGCTCCAGCAGCACGTCCAGCGCCTTGCGCGCGGTGACGCGCGAGATGGCCAGCTCGTCGGAGAAGGTGCGTTCCGACGGCAGCGCCTCGTCGGCCTGCCACCAGCCGGCGTTGATGGCGTCGGCCAGCTTGCGCGCGAACTGCAGGTACAGCGGCGTGCTTTGCGTCTCGTCCGGTTTCAGTGCCTGCCAGCGTTCATCCATGGCGAAATCCTCAAGTGGTCTTGGAAAGGCATCAGTTTACGTGTTGGCCGCCTGCCGTCCCAGCCGCTCAGTTGCCACAAAATTAATACCACTACCCAACCACGTCAATACCAGTTGTAGACCAGTTAACCGAAATACCAACGCTGCAATGCAGCATCCGTGGCGTGAATTCGCATCGGAAAACGCCGGGCCGCGCCAGCATTGGCGTTGCGGGGTGTCGGCGCAATGGCGAAACTGGTATTAACAAGGTATCAAAAATGCAACACCGTGGCGGCAGGGGCTGCGCCAAGGTTGGCCGCGCCGGATGTGGTATCCGCGGCGCGGACTCCACACCCGGGACGACCACAGCAAGACCACGCGGTAAACGTTGCGCGTCGCGACGCTCAAGCACAAGCTGCGTGCTTAAGCACAGCACACAAGAAAAAACCGCCCTCGCGGGCGGTTCGATGTGGCGGCAGCTAGCCCGGGCAAGCGCAGCGCATCCGGGAACGCCGGCTAGCGCGGCGACTTCTTCCAGCCGATCAGCAGCACGCCGGCCAGGATGATGGTCATCGACAGCAGCTCGGCCGCACCGATGTGTTCGCCCAGCAGGCCGACCCCCAGCAGCACCGCGATCACCGGATTGACGTAGGCATAGCTGGTGGCGGCCGCGGCGCTGACGTGCTGCAGCAGGAACATGTAGGCGGTGTAGGCGATCAGCGAGCCGAAAACGGCCAGGTACAGCATGGCCAGCCAGCCGGCCAGCGGCGGCAGCGCCAGCAGCTGCTCGCCGCTGGCGAAACTGCCCAGCAGCAGCGCGATGCCGCCGGTGAGCATCATCATCGCGCTGGACATCAGCCCCTTGGGCTGGGTCAGATGCTTGCTCCACGCCGAGCCCAGCGCCCAGCCGGCAGAGGCGAACAGCAGCGCGGCGGCGCCGGCCGGCGACGCCTGCAGGTTGCTGCCCATGTTCAGCACCACGATGCCGACGATGCCCAGCAGCACACCGGCCAGCTCCATCCTGCGCGGGCGGTGACCGAACAGGCGCGCGAACAGGATGGCGAACAGCGGTACGGTGGCCACCACCAGCGCCGCCACGCCGGAGGACACTTCTTTCTGCGCCAGCGTCACGAAACCGTTGCCGATGGCCGGCATCAGGATGCCGAGCAGGGTGGCGCCCTTCAGCTCCGCCAGCGTGGGGTTGGCCGCACCGCGCCAGCGCAGGTAGCCGTACATCAGCGTGCCGGCCAGCACGAAGCGCACCCCGGCCATCAGGAACGGCGGCCACGACGTCACGGCGATGTGGATGGCAAAGTAGGTGGAACCCCAGATCAGGTACAGGGCAAGGAAGGCGGCGAGCAGTTTCAGCTGGTGCGAAGTCAGGTTCATGGCGGTCTACCGGTTGGGCTGCCAACGATGCCCTTCGCATCGCTGCGGCACAAGGGGCAAATACCGAAAAGGCTGTTCTCGCCGCGACATGACCTTGATTCATAACGATATTGTCATAATAAGCAACAAGCTGTTGCAACTATGCCAAGCAAACAAGCGGCAAGGTTGACGCAGGACAAGCGCTTGCCCGCTGGCCACTTGCCACGAGCGGTGGCGCCGTATAGTGGCGCCGACCCATTTTGCAAGAGGCGCACCATGAGCCCATCCTCCCGCCTATCCGGTGGACGAGAAATCCAGCTGGCCCCCGACGATCTGATCATCACCAAGACCGATCCTTCCGGCCACATCAGCTACGCCAACCGCACCTTCATGCGCATCGCCGGCTACGCCGAGCACGAGCTGCTGGGCAAGCCGCACAACCTGATCCGCCATCCCGACATGCCGCGCGGCGTGTACCGCCTGCTGTGGCAGACGCTGCAGGCGGGGCAGGAATTCTTCGGCCTGGTGAAAAACTACACCGCACAGGGCGACTACTACTGGGTGTTCGCCAACATCACTCCCGACTACACCGCGCAGCGCACGCTGGCCGGCTACTACTCGGTACGGCGCCAGCCGACGCGCGCCGGCATCGCCGCGGTCAGCCCGCTGTACCAGCAGATGTGCGCAATCGAGGCGCAGGCCGGCAAGGCGGCGGCGCCGGACGCGTCGATGCAGTGGCTGCTGGCGCAACTGGCCGCCAAACAAGTCAGCTACCAGCAGTTCGTGCTGGCGCTGGAACAAGCGGGAGCCGCGACATGAAACAACGCCGCAAATGGCCGCCACTGCTGCGCACGCAGATGGGCTACTGGCTGCTCGCCTCCAACCTGCTGACCCTGGCCTACGTGGCCGGCAGCTTCTTCCTCGACGATACGCTGCGCCTGGCGCTGGGCGCGCTGCTGGTCGTCGGCGGCAGCGCGCTGGCGCTGTACCTGTGGCTCAGCAGCGGCCGCATCTTCCGCCTGCTGGACACCCTGCACCTGCAGCTGGGCCTCGCCTGCAAGGGCGAGCTGCACCACCGCGCCACCGACACCCGCAACCTGGGCGAGGTCGGGCTGGTGGCGTGGGAGCTGAACGACTTCCTCGACCAGATCGAAACCTACTTCAAGGAGGTCAACACCTGCTTTGCCCGCGTCAGCGCCGGCGACTACAGCCGCCGCCCGCTGAGCAAGGGCCTGCCCGGGGTGCTGGCCAGCTCACTGCAGGCGATGGACACCGCCATCCAGGCGATGCAGGACAACGACAGCTTCGTGCGTCACAACCGGCTGTCGTCGCAGCTGGCGGCACTGAGCAACCCGCACCTGCGCAGCAACCTCGCCAGCAGCCAGCAGGATCTCGGCGCCATCAGCGCGGCGATGGCCGACGTTGGCCGCATCACCCGCGACACCGCCAGCGGCGCGCGCGACAGCCTGCACAGCGCCGAGCAGCTGTCCACCCAGCTGGACACCATCGTCGGCAGCGTCGGCAGCATGAACGAGGCCAGCAGCGCGCTGGCCGGCGAATGGCAGGGCATCGAAAGCTCACTGGCGGCGATCTCCGACATCGCCGACCAGACCAACCTGCTGGCGCTGAACGCGGCGATCGAGGCGGCGCGCGCCGGCGAGTCCGGGCGCGGCTTTGCCGTGGTCGCCGACGAGGTGCGCAAGCTGGCCGAACGCAGCAAGGACACCGCCAACCGCGTGCAGCACATCCTCGCCACCCTCTCCAGCCGCATCGGCCACATGCAAACGCGCGCCGGCGAGGCCGGCAGTGTCGCCGGCCACGTCAAGGAATCGGTGGAGTCGTTCCGCCAGCGCTTCGCCAGCCTCGCCGGCCAGTCCGACCAGGTGCTGGCCCAAGTGCTCAGCGTGCGCAACAAGTCGCACCTGTCGCTGCAGAAGATCGGCCACGTGATGTACAAGCAGCAGGCCTACAACGCGCTGGAGGAAGGCAAGCCGCTGGGCGAGCACCACGACGGCCTCGATCTGGGCGCGCTGGACAGCGGCACGCAGCAGGCCGAACTGCAGCGGCTGGCAGAGCAGATCCGCCGCCACGGCAGCAGCGCCATCAGCGCCGCGGCCACCGGCGGCGCGCTGGAGGAGGCGCGCATCGTCGCCGACATGCGCGAGCTGGAGCGGCACAGCGACACGCTGCTGGCGCTGTTCGACCGCCTCGCCGACAGCGCCCCCGCCACCGACAGCACCGCGGCCAGCGGGCGCTAAGCGGCGCGCCTCACCGGGCAAGCCCGCGCGCGACAAGGCGAACACGGCCAAGCAAGCCGCGCGGGCAAGTCGTGTAGGCGTGCTGAACAGCGCACGCCCGTGCGCAGCAGATACTCGGCGGCTGCGGCCAACGTTGGCCGCAGCGTCACAGCCCGCCACGGGTCAGCTTGGCCGGGTCCAGCAGCCGCGCCAGTTCGTCGCGGTCGAGACCGGTGTTTTCGGCGGCGACATCGATGATGGCGCGGCCCTCGCGGTAGGCCTGCTTGGCGATCTCGGCGGCGCGGGCGTAGCCGATCACCGGATTCAGCGCGGTGACCAGGATCGGGTTGCGCGCCAGCGCCTGCTGCAGCCGCGCCTCGTTGACGCTGAAACCGGCGATGGCCTTGTCCGCCAGCAGCCGCGACACATTGGCCAGCAGCGCGATGCTGCTCAGCAGGTTGCTTGCGATCAGTGGCAGCATCACGTTGAGCTCGAAATTGCCGGACTGCCCCGCCACCGCGATCGCCGCATCCAGCCCGATCACCTGCGCCGCCACCATGCAGGTCGCCTCCGGTATCACCGGGTTGACCTTGCCCGGCATGATCGACGAGCCCGGCTGCAGCGCCTCCAGCTCGATCTCGCCCAGCCCGGCCAGCGGCCCGGAATTCATCCAGCGCAGGTCGTTGGCGATCTTCATCAGCGATACCGCCGTGGTGCGCAGCTGGCCGGACAGCGCCACCGCGGTGTCCTGCGCCCCCATCGCCGCGAAATAGTCCGGCGCCGGCACGAACGCCAGCCCGGTCAGCGCTTGCAGCTCCTGGCAGAAACGGGCGGCGAACTGCGGGTCGGCGTTGATGCCGGTGCCGACCGCGGTGCCGCCCTGCGCCAGCTGCAGCAGGCTGGGCCGCAGCTGCTGCAGGTGGCCAACGTTGGCCGCAATCTGCTGCGCCCAACCGTTCAGGCTCTGGCCGAGCCGTACCGGCATCGCGTCCATCAGGTGGGTACGGCCGGTCTTGATGTGGTGATCGACCTGCTGCGCCTTGGCCTGCGTGGTCTGTTGCAGGTGCTGCAAGGCCGGCAGCAGCTGCTCGCGCAGCGCCAGCGCCGCCGCGATGTGGATGGCGCTGGGGATGGTGTCGTTGCTGCTCTGCGCGCAGTTGACGTGGTCGTTGGCGCTTACCGCGCTGCCCAGCGCGCGGCTGGCGAGGGTGGCGATCACCTCGTTGGCGTTCATGTTGCTGCTGGTGCCGGAGCCGGTCTGGTACACGTCCAGCGGAAAGTGCGTCATCAGCGCCGCGTCGTCCAGCAGCTGGCGACAGGCGGCGGCGATGGCGTCGCCCTGCGCCGCCGTCAGCTGCCCCAGCGCGACATTGGCGCGCGCCGCCGCCAGCTTGGCCAGCAGCAGCGCGCGAATGAAGCCTTCCGGCAGGCGCTGGCCGCTGACCGGAAAATTCTGCACCGCGCGCTGGGTCTGCGCGCCGTAGAGGGCGTCGGCCGGCACCGCCAGCTCGCCCATGCTGTCCCGTTCCATCCGTACTGCGCTCATCATCGTTCTCCTGCCGGTTGCCTGCGGCCGCCTGCCGCTTGCTTCACTGTAGACCCTGCGCGCCGCCGCGCTGCCCAGGCTGTGAGGGCATGAAAAAAGCCGACGCGGGGCGTCGGCTTCGGCTCGGGGCGGGCGGGTGTGACACCGCGGCCCGTGCGCTCAGGGCATGCCGTTCCTGCCGTGCAGCAGGTAGCCCGGCCGCTGGCTCAGCCGCTCGTAATAGGCCGCCACCGCCGGCAGCGGCGGATGCGCGAGCGGGGTGGCAAACCAGCGGTGTACCGACAGCCCGATGGCGATGTCGGCGAGTGAAAACGCGTCGCCGCTGACGTAGGCCCCGGTGCGGTCCAGCTGTCGCTCGAGGATGGCCATATGCCGCGACCACGTGCTGCACGCCTGCGCCAGCGCGGCGCTGTCCTGGTGTTGCGGCGAGTGCCGGACCAGCGACATGAAGGCATAGCTCCACGCGTTGTTGAGATCCGTGGCCTGCCAGTCCAGCCATTGGTCCACCCTGGCCCTGGCCTGCGCTGGCGTCGGATAGAACGACTCGCCGCCGTAGCGGGACGCCAGGTAGCGGATGATGGTATTGGATTCCCACAGCACGAAATCACCGTCCCTGATCACCGGCACCATGGCGTTGGGATTCAGCGCCATGAATTCAGGACTGTGCGTCGAGCGGAAGCCGGCGCCCCAGTCCTCGCGCTCGAATGCGATGTCCAGCTCGGCGCAGGTCCAGAGGACCTTGCGCACATTGATCGACGATGCCCTACCGAGTATCTGCAGCATTGCGTGTCCTT
>Ga0073934_10003950_pt1 | contig 25746 bp, 28 predicted proteins | sample LarsenN4metaG_FD_76834 | JGI IMG/M metagenome (GOLD analysis project Ga0073934, IMG submission 76834) | Hot spring sediment bacterial and archeal communities from British Columbia, Canada, to study Microbial Dark Matter (Phase II) - Larsen... ... | reverse complement strand
GCGCTGCGCGCCGCGGGACTGGCTGCGTCGGACGTGGATTGCATTCTCGTGGCGACGTGCACCGGATACCTCTGCCCGGACCTAGCCACGCTGCTGGTGGCGCACCTGGATTTGCGCCGGGATACCGAACGCGGCGCGCTGCTCGGGCACGGCTGCGCTGGCGCCCTGCCTTTGCTGCAACGCGCCAGCGACTACGCGCGGGTACACGCGGGGCGCTGCGTGCTGGCCATTGCCGTGGAAGTCTGCTCGGCGGCGTACTACATGGATACCTCCATGGAGACCATCATCGGCAACGCCATCTGCGCCGACGGCGCCGCAGCCGTCGTGCTGTCCACCGACGGCCCCGCAAAGGCCTCGCGCCCGCCCCTGCCACGGATTGTGGCGTTCCAATCCATATTGGATCCGAGCCAGCTCGATAAGGTCGGATTCGAACAGCGCGAAGGCCGGCTGCGCATCGTGCTGGCGGCCGAGATTCGCGACCTGGCCGGCCCGATTATCCACGAATGTCTGGCTGGCTTGTTGGCTTCCCGCGGGCTGCGCCGCGAGGAGATTCGCTTCTGGATCCTCCACCCCGGCGGGCGCAAGGTGATTGACCAGGCGGCGGCTTACTTAGGTCTGACGGAAGAACAGCTCCGGTTCTCACGCCACGTGCTGCGCAACTTCGGCAACATGTCGTCGCCGACGGTGCTGTTCGTGCTGGATGAAGTGCTGCGCTCCGGCGAGCCGCGCGCCGAGGACTACGGCGTGCTTCTGGCGCTGGGGCCGGGCTTCGCCGCGGAAGCTGCGCTGCTGCGCTGGGAAGAAAACCAGGAAGGTGGAAGATGAAGCACAGGGTACCATGGTTCGTGATGTCGGCGGCCATGCTGGTCGCGTTACATGCTGGCGGCAGGGGCCCGCAGGCCACGAACGAGCCTGCTCAGGTGATCGAGGTGACAGCGAGGAAGTACGAGTTCAATCCCGCGGAAATTCGCGTCAAGAAGGGCGCGCGGGTGCAATTGAAGGTGCGCGCACTTGACCGCACTCATGGCATGCAGTTTTCGCTGTATCCCGAAGGCGCCAACGAAAAAGGCGCCGCCGGGCTGCGCTTGGCCAACGACCAGAAGAACTGGAAGATTGAGCAGAACCAGGAGCGCGTGGTGGAGCTTGTGGCCGACCGCGCCGGGGTATATCCCTTCCGGTGCTCGGTCTTCTGCGGCTTTGGCCACAAGCGGATGAAGGGCCGGATCATCGTGGAGGAATAGCGGCCCGGCTGTGCGATCAATCCGGTTCCGCAACGAAACGGATGTGCGGGAGCCAGTCCATCCCAGGCCTCTCCCCTCGCCCTAGCTGATTCACCCACCAGCGGGCAGACTCGCGCACGGCGGCGAGCCGGATCCCACGGTGGTCATCCGGGAACTGGGCCAGCTTTTCCAGCGCCGCCTGCAGCAGGGAAAGCGCCCCGGCAGAGTTCCCGCGCGCGTAGTGGTGAAACCCCGCCGCTACCTGGATCATGCCCTGCAGAAAAGTCCTTTCCGGCTCGGCGGCCAGCAGCCAGATTTCTTCCCACGTTTCGTGGGCCTCGAAAAAGCGGCCGGCGTTGAACTGCTCGGCTCCGCGACGAAACACCGCGGTTTCGCTCATGGGCTCGCGCGTCGCTCCGGGAAGGGCCCGAATGTGAATCTTAGCAGGAGGCCCGTGACCGGCCTGTTTTTTCATGCAGGGGGCTTTGCGCGGCGGGCGCATGGCTACGACCGGCTGGATTCGCTAGAATGGGGGCTGCCTTTTCGTGCAACGCTCCGCGCGCCCGGTTTGAGGGGGCCGGGGAGAACAGTGTGAGCCAATTCCACCTGATCCTGCTGATCCACGCGCATCAGCCCGTCGGCAACTTCGAAGACGTGCTGGAGTGCGCCTATGTACGTTGCTACCTGCCATTCGTCCAGGCCCTGCGCGAGCACCCCGGGATCCGCTTGGGCTTGCACTATTCGGGGGTGCTTCTCGAATGGCTCGAACGGCGCCGCCCGGAGTTTTTCAACCTGCTCGGCGAGCTCGTGGAGGGGCACCAAGTGGAACTGGTGGGCGGAGGATTCTACGAGCCCATCCTGGTGGCCATTCCGGAAGCAGACCGCCAGGAGCAAATCCGCCGCCTGGCCGATTTCCTCAAGACGCGTTGGGGAGTCGCACCAAAGGGCGCCTGGCTGACCGAGCGGGTCTGGGAGCCACAGCTAGCCTCCACGCTGGCCCGAGCCGGAGTCGAGTACACGCTGGCCGACGACGCGCATTTCCTGGCCAGCGGGATGGAACCAGAGCAGCTTTACGGCTATTACGTCACCGAAGACCTGGGCGCCACGCTGAAGGTGATCCCGGGGCTGAAGGCGCTTCGCTATCTGATCCCGTTCCGCAGCGTCGAGGAGAACATCGCCTTCCTGCGTGCGGCAGCCGAAAAGCACCCCGGCGGGTTCGCGGCCATGGGCGACGACTGCGAGAAATTCGGCCTCTGGCCGGGAACGCACGACCACTGCTACACGCAAGGCTGGCTGGAAAAATTCTTTGCCGCGCTGGAAGCCCAGTCCGACTGGCTGGCGCTCACCACGCCGGGCGACTACCTGGCCGCGCATCCTGCGCTCGGCCGGGCCTATCTGCCCACAGCCTCTTATCCGGAAATGGCCGAATGGGCCCTGCCCACACCGGCGCGCCAGCGCTTCCACGCCATGCAACGGGAATTCGGGTCGCACCCCGAGGCTGAGCGATTCCTGCGGGGCAGCTTCTGGCGCAGCTTTCTGAGCAAGTACGGAGAAGCCAATCTGCTGCACAAGAAAATGTTGTTGGTGTCAGAGAAGATTCAGTGGCTGGCGCGGCATGGGGCTGCCGGCCACCCGGAGGCGCAGAAAGCACGCGAACATCTGCTGCGCGCGCAGTGCAACGACGCCTACTGGCACGGGATTTTCGGCGGGCTGTACGCGCCGCATCTGCGCAGCGCCATGTGGCGCGAGCTGGTGCGCGCAGAAGCCCTGGCCGATGCCGCATTGCAGGGACAGAATCGCTTCGCCGAGCTCCGCTGCTTCGACTTCGACGCAGACGGCCAGGAAGAACTCTACTGGGTCTCGGAAAGCGGGGCGGCGCTGGTGAAGCCCTCAGACGGCGGCACGGTGGCGCTGCTGGATTACCGTCCGGCGGCCGCGTCCCTGGTCAGTTCCCTCCAGCGGCGGCGCGAGGCCTACCACGAGCGCCTAGCGCAGGCCGACTCCAAGGGAAACGCGAAGGCCGTCTCCATACACGAACAGGTCCGCACCAAGGAAACTGGCCTCCAGCGCCACCTGCGGTATGACCGCTGGCCGCGCCACTTGTTTCGCCTGCTGCTGTTTCCGCCGGGAAAGACGCTCAGCGACTACATAGCCCTGCAGCTCGAAGAATGCCCTGCATTTGCCGGCGATGCCTTCCAGGTGCGCTCAGGGCAGGTGGGAAGCGTCGTGCTGGCTAAGGAAGGTTTCTTCCCTGGCAGCGAGGCCGGGACCAACCCCATGCGAGCGGAAAAGACATTCTCCTTTGCTCGCGAGGGCAGCGAGCTCCAGGTTAGCTGTGAAGTGGCCCTGCTGCCAGCGGGCCGCAACCCCCTGGCTCTGCAGGCAGGTCTCGAGGTGATTCTGAACTTCCTGGCGCCAGAGGCCGCAGATCGCTATTTCGAATACGGCGGCGAGCGGCACCCGTTGCTGTGGAGCGCGGCCGTGCCAGCCTCCGCGCTGCGGATCGTGGACGAGTGGCAGAACGTGGCTGTGTGCCTGGAAGCACCAGAAGCGCAGCAGTTCTGGGTCGCACCGATTGAAACGGTATCCGAATCCGAGGAAGGCTTCGAGCGCATCTACCAGGGATCGCAGATTCTCCCGGTCTGGCCCCTTGTGCTGCAACCGGGAGAGCAATGGACGGGGCGCGTCAGCCTGCTGGTGAGCTCGGCGCGCCCGGAAAAGCAGCCCGGATGAGTCCGCCGGATGGGCGCCGACGAGCCTGAGCGTCAAACAAACCGCGGCATAGTCGCCTTCCGACGGGTGTCCTACTGTCTGCCCGGCGGGCGCCCCCTGGTTTCCGATTTGAATCTGGAAATCGGCGAGGGAGAAACGCTGGTGCTGCTGGGCCGCAGCGGTTCCGGCAAAACGACCACGCTCAAGCTGATCAACCGGCTGCTGGAACCCGCCGCGGGCGAAGTGCTCGTGGAAGGCCGCTCCACGCAAGCCTGGGACCCCATCCGGCTGCGGCGGCGCATTGGCTACGTCATCCAGGAAGTCGGGTTGTTTCCTCACCTGACGGTGGAACGCAATGTGGGCCTTGTGCCGGAGCTGGATGGTTGGGAGCCGACGCGGATCCGGACGCGCGTTCAGGAGTTGCTGCTGCTGGTGGGACTCGACCCCGATGCTTTCGCGCGTCGGCGGCCCCATGAGCTCTCCGGAGGCCAGCGCCAGCGCGTCGGAGTGGCCCGCGCCCTGGCGGCGGATCCGCCCTTCCTGCTGATGGACGAGCCGTTCGGCGCGCTGGATCCGGTGACCCGAGCAGAATTGCAGCACGAGTTCCTGGCCTTGCAGGCGCGGTTGCGCAAGACCGTGGTGCTGGTGACGCACGACGTGCGCGAGGCGCTGCTGCTGGCCACACGGATCGCGCTGCTGTCCGAGGGTCGCCTGGTCGGCACTTACGCTCCGGCCGCATTTCTGCGCGCGGCGGAACCCGAAGCGCGGGGCTTCCTCGAGGTGCTTTCCGGCCCCGGACCGCAAAACGTGCCGCGAGGTGGCCTGTGAATCTGCTCCGTTTTCTGGCGGACAATCGCGCGGAAGTGTTCCGGCTGACGCTCGAGCATCTGGCCCTGGTAGCGGTGGCCATGCTGTTCGCCGTGGCCATTGGCCTTCCGCTAGGGGTCGCGCTGTGCCGCCGCGCCGGGTTGCGCCGGTGGGTGCTGGCGGGGGCCAGCGTGATGCAGACGGTGCCCAGCCTGGCCCTGTTCGGTTTTCTGATTCCCGTGCCGCTGCTGGGCGGAATCGGAGCGCGCACCGCCATCGTGGCACTCACGCTCTATGCGCTTCTGCCCATCCTGCGCAACACCTATGCCGGTATCTCTGGCGTGGACCCCGCGGTTGTGGAAGCGGCCCGCGGCATGGGCATGACTGAGCGACAGATCCTCTGGCGCGTGCAGGTGCCGCTTTCGCTCGGCGTGATACTGGCCGGGGTGCGCGTGGCCACAGTGGTCTCCGTGGGGATTGCCACCATAGCGGCGGCGATTGGGGCAGGCGGGCTGGGCATGTATATCTTTCGCGGTCTGGCCATGGTCAACCATCAGGTCATCCTGGCGGGCGCCATCCCGGCGGCCATCCTCGCCTTGCTGGCCGACTTCGGCCTGGGCTGGGTCGAACGACGCTTGGCGGCCAGCTAACATGCGCCGCGGCACGATCCTGGCCCTTGTCTTCCTGCTGAGCTGGCTGGGCGGCTGCCGCTCGGAGCACGATGGGCGCCTGGTGGTCGGCTCGAAAAACTTCACCGAGCAGATTGTCCTGGCTGAACTGCTGGCCCAATTGGTGGAGGCCCGCGGCGGCGTGGATGTGCAGCGGCGCGTCAACCTCGGTGGAACGCTGCTTTGCCACCAAGCCATCCGCGCCGGCCAGATTGACCTGTACGTCGAATATACGGGCACGGCCCTGACCGCCGTGCTTGGGGAGAAGCCGGCGGGGAATGCGGCAGAAGTTCTCGGGCGAGTGCGAGAGGAGTACGCGCGCCGGTTCGGGCTGCGCGTGGGCGAGCCGCTGGGCTTTGAAAACACGTTTGCCATCGTCGTGCGTGGGGACGCGGCGCGACAGTTCGGCCTGAAGACCATCTCCGACCTGGCGCGGCACGCCCCGGGCTGGCGCGCCGGGTTCGGCTACGAGTTCATGGAGCGGCCGGACGGATTCAAGGGCTTGGCCTCGACCTACAAGCTGCGGTTCAACGCTACCCCGCGCATCATGGAGCTGGGCCTGCTCTACCGAGCGCTCAAGGAGAACCAAGTGGACGTCGTAGCGGGCAATTCTACCGACGGAGTCATCGCCGCGCTGGACCTAGTGGCGCTCGAAGATGACCGCGGGTACTTCCCTCCCTACCAGGCGGTCCCGGTAGTCCGCTGGCAGGTCCTCGAACGCCTGCCGGGCTTGCGGGAAGCGCTGGGGGCGATTGCCGGAAAGATCTCTGCGGAGGAGATGCGCCGGCTCAACTATGCCGTGGACGGCGAGCAGCGCGACGTGAAGGCCGTGGTGGGTGGCTTCCTCCGCAGCCGGGGATGGGTCAGCCCGTGAGGTTGCTCTTGCCGAGGCTTCTTTGCTAAATTCGCCGCGGGAAGATGGTGGCCATCAGCAAAGAAGTCCTTGAGGTGCTGAGCTGTCCGGTCTGCCAGACCAGGGTTGAGTTGACCGCCGACGGGAAAGGCGTGAAATGCGTGAACTGCCGGCGCGTCTATCCCATTCGAGACGGCATCGCCGTGATGCTGGTGGAGGAAGCTCGCCTCGAGCCGGAGTGAGTCTTTCTTCTAACCCTCCCGTGAAGCCTCCGCGACGCAACCTGGAACGCATCCTGAAGGGCTTCCGCAGCCGGCGCATCGGAGTAGTGGGCGACCTGATGCTCGACCGATACATGTGGGGAAAGGCTACGCGCCTTTCGCCGGAAGCGGCCGTGCCGGTGGTGGAGTTTGTGCAGGAAAGCTGTTGCTTGGGCGGCGCGGGGAACGTCGCCGCGAACCTGGTAGCCCTGGGCGGGCACGCCGAATTGTTCGGGGTGACCGGCACGGACGCGGATAGCCGCGCCCTGGGCGAGTGCGTGCGCACGCTCGGCATTCCGGAAAAAGGAATCGTCGCGGACGCCTCGCGTCCGACCACAGTAAAGACGCGCATCATTGCCCGCCACCAGCAAGTGGTGCGCGTGGACCGGGAAACGCGCGCCCCGCTGCCCGCCGCCGTCGAAGACCGACTGATCCGGCGCGTGAAAGCCGCCCTGGCCCGGCTGGATGCCCTGGTCATCTCCGACTACGACAAGGGCACGGTGACCGAGCGGCTGACCGAACGCGTGCTGGAAGCCTGTCAGCGCCAGAATCTTCCTGTATTTGTGAAGCCCAAGTGGTCCCGCCTGCCCGTCTATCGCGGCGCGACGGCAGTGGTCTGCAATCGCGCCGAGGCCAGCTTCCTGGTCACGCGCGCCCTGGACGATGACGAATCGGTCGAGCAGGCGGGCCGCGCCCTGCTCGCGCATTTTGGCTGCCCGGCCGTGATCGTCACCCGCGGCGAGCAGGGTATGAACGTCTTCGAGCAGGACAGCCGCGCCACCCTGCATATCCCGGCCCTCAGCCGCGAGCTTCCCTACGGACGGCTCGGACAACCTGCCTGGGGCCATGCCACACCGGGGCGGCAGGTGTTCGACGTGACGGGCGCGGGCGATACGGTTCTGGCCACCCTCGCGCTCGCCGTGGCGGCAGGCGCTTCCATCGCCGAAGCGGCCGTGCTGGCTAACGCCGCCGCCGGTGTCGTGGTGGCCAAACTGGGAACGGCGACGGCGACGCCCACAGAACTGCGCGCCGCCCTCGCCGACTCCTCCTAGCCTGCCCGAAGTAAGCCCGCCGTCATTCTGGGGGCCGACTTGTCGGCCCGCGGAATCTCACCTGCGATACCTAGGTGGGCCGGGGTCCTCTGGATTCAACCGACGACGTGCGGGGCGGCGTGCGGCTACGGGGGAAAGCTGAGGGACTGGTCGCGCCGCTCGACCCAGATGAGCACCTCTTTCGTTTGCCGGTGTTTCTCCGTGTCCGTCTCAGCGGGAAAGGGAGCATAGGGACTGACCTCGGCGGTGACCACCACTCCGGAAGCGCCTTCGGGCTGACTGGCTCGCCGAACGCGGAAGCTTTTCACCGGGCCGTAGAGGGAACCCGACGGGCCCCAGTCTTCCAGGAAGCGGTCGTAGGTGTAACCCGCGCTTGGCTTCCAGATCTGGTAGGCGCCCTGGGTGTCTCCGGCGGCCAGCACGCTCAGAAACGTCTCTACGGTCTTTTTTTCCGTCTGGAAGCGGAACAGCCACCAGTAGCCCAGCCAGAGGAGCAGAAGGAAAACCGTCGTGGTGATGATGTAGCGCAGAAGCTTGGACTGCGGCTCTTCGGCGCTGGAGTCGAGCAGGCCCAAAGCGATTCCCCCGGGTCGGCAGCTTGCAGCGACCGGCGATTGCAGCCGCCTGATGAGCACCCTAACAAAACGAGTATGGCGAAGCAAACTCCTCCGCAAGCACGCCGCCAACGACCCGCTTCGGCTAGCCAGAATCGCGCGCTGCCTCCCGCTGGCCAGCAGGCGCGTTTACGCCTTTCCAGCGTCCAGCGCGCCGCCGGCCCCGGGCGGGAGCTCAATGGAGTATTTGGTGCGGGCCTTTTCGCGGCGCTCCTCGAGGGCCAGCGCGATCAGGCGGTCAATCAGTTCCCGGTAGGAAATACCGCTGGCCTCCCAGAGCTTCGGATACATGCTGATGGAAGTGAAGCCGGGGATGGTATTGATTTCGTTGACGTAGATCTTGCCCGTGCCGCGCTCAAGAAAAAAGTCCACGCGGGCCATGCCGCGCGCCTCAATCGCGCGAAAGGCGCGCACGGCGTATTCCTGGAACTTCCTCACCTGGCCCTTGCTGAGTTTTGCCGGGATCAGGAGCTTGGTGCCTTCTTCCAGGTACTTGGCCGTGTAGTCGTAGTATTCGCGGTGCGGCACGATTTCGCCGGGCACGGAAGCCTGCGGGTCCTCGTTGCCCAGCACGGAGACTTCGATTTCGCGCCCGGCAATGGCCCGCTCGACCAGGATCTTCTGCGCATATTCGGCGGCCAAGTCGAGCGCGCCGGGAAGCCCGGCGCGGTTGTGCACTTTGGTCATGCCCACGGACGAACCGAGCGTGGCAGGCTTGACGAACAACGGAAACCGGAACGTCCGCTGGATGTCGCGCAGCACTTTCTCGCGCTGGGCTTCCCATCGGCTCCGCGGGACGGGCAGGAAATCGGCGACCGGGAGACGCGCCTGGCGGAACAGGCGCTTCTGCACGTCTTTGTCCATGCCTACCGCCGACCCCAGCACGCCCGCGCCGACGTAAGCAAGCCCGGCCAGCTCGAGCAGTCCTTGCACGGTGCCATCTTCGCCGAAGGTACCGTGGAGCACAGGGAAGACCACGTCCACGCGCAGGCCGGGCCGCGCTGGGTTATCGTCGAGCGGCATCAGCACTGCGGTGTTGGGATCGCCAGCCAGGATCACGCGCTGCCCACCCTTGAGCACCTCGGGCAGGAGGTTCTGCGCGCCAGCGCCCACCAGCCAGCGGCCATCCTTGGTGATGCCGATGGGCACGACTTCGTATTTTTCCGGGTCGAGCGCGCGGATCACAGACGTCGCTGAGGCCAGCGAGACCTCGTGTTCGCCGGAACGCCCGCCAAACAGCACGCCCACCCGCAACCGCTTTTTCTCCGAGTTCATCTGCCCGCCTGTTAGTCGAGGCGTTGCTGAAAAAGCTGTGCCTGGCCATTCCGAGGGAGTGCCCCAGAACCGCCGGCTATCTCGCTACAGAATCTTCTTGCCCAGCCCGGACTGCACCAGCTCGACGCCCAGCAGGGCGGTCTTGTTGTGCAGGTCAATCACGGGATTAATCTCCACGACTTCGAGCGAAACCATCGTCTCGCTGTCGGCGATCATCTCCATGGCCAGGTGCGCCTCGCGGTAGGTGACGCCGCCGCGCACGGGAGTGCCCACGCCGGGGGCGTCGCTGGGGTCCAGCAGATCCATGTCCAGGCTGACGGCCACCCCTTCCGTGTCGTCAGTGGCGAAGCGCAGCGCTTCGGTCATGACCTCGCGCATGCCGCGCTCGTCAATGTCGCGCATGGTGAAGACATGCACGCCGGATTCCTTCACCAGGCCCCGCTCGCGGCCGTCCAGGTCGCGGACGCCTACGATGGCCACATTGCGCGGCTCGACCTTGGGCTTGAAGCCGCAAAGCTCGGTCAGCTCCGGCGGGCCGTAGCCGATCAGCGCAGCCAGGGGCATGCCGTGGACGTTCCCCGAGGCGGAAGTTTCCGGCGTGTTCATGTCCCCGTGGGCATCCAGCCACAGGCACCCGACGCGTTTATCCTTCTTGCGGAAGAACGCGGCCGCCCCGGAGATGGACCCCACGGCCAAGGAATGGTCGCCGCCGAGCACCACGGGCAGGGCCCCTTCGGCCAAGGTGCGCTCGACGATTTCCGCCAAGCCTCGGCAGGTTTCGGAGATCTCGTTCAGGTACCGGGCACGCTTCTCGCCGTAAGGCTGCTCTTCGGCCTGCTTGACGAAGACGTTCCCGATGTCTTCTACCTGGTAGCCGAGCTGCCTGATCCTGATCTGCAACTCGGCCACGCGCAGGGCCGAGGGACCCATGTCCACACCCCGGCGGTTCTGGCCGAGGTCCATCGGAACTCCGATGATGCGGACTTTCCCGGGCATGACGGACGACTCCCCCAGACGACCCGGCGGGAAGACCTAAGGATAGATGCGGTAGAGCATGCGCGGAAAGGGAATCACCTCGCGGATGTGCTCAGTTCCGCAAATCCAGGCGACGGTACGCTCCAGTCCCAGGCCGAAGCCGGCGTGAGGCACACTGCCGTAGCGCCGCAGATCAAGATACCAGCCGAAGGCCTCCTCGGGCAGGTTGTTTTCCCGGAGGCGCCGGCGCAGCAGCTCGTAGTCGGCGATGCGCTCGCCGCCGCCGATAATCTCGCCGTAACCTTCAGGAGCAATCATGTCGAAGCCGAGGGCCAGTTCCGGCCGCTCCGGGTCGGGCTGCATGTAGAAGGCTTTGATGGCTGCCGGATAACGATGGATGATCACCGGCCGGTCGAATTCGCTGGAAAGAATGGTTTCTTCGTCGCCGCCGAAGTCGTCGCCCCATTGGGCGGGGTTGCCGCGCTTCTGGAGGAGGGCAATGGCCTCCTCGTAGCGGATGCGCGGGAAGGGCGGGTTGACGCGGGCCAGTTTTGCGGTGTCGCGTTTCAGGGTCTGGAGTTCGCGGGCGCGGTTGCGCAGCACCGATTGCACCATGTGCGTCACCAGCCCTTCGCCCAGCTCCATCATGTCGTCCAGCCGGGCGTGGGCCGCTTCCGGCTCCAGCATCCAGAACTCAGTCAGGTGCCGCCGGGTCTTGGACTTTTCCGCCCGGAACGTCGGGCCGAAGCAGTACACCTTGCCGAGCGCGGCGGCGGTGGCTTCCACGTAGAGCTGGCCGGACTGCGTCAGGTAAGCTTTTTCGTCCTCGAAGTAGTTCACCTCGAAAAGCGACGTCGTGCCCTCGCACGCCGCGGGGGTAAAGATGGGAGCGTCGGTCAGGAGGTAGCCCTGGCTGTCCATGAACTCGCGGGCGGCGCGGATGGCTTCCGCGCGGATGCGCAGGATGGCGGCCTGGCGCGGGGAACGAATCCACAGGTGGCGGTTGGTCAGCAGGAAGTCCACGCCGTGTTCCTTCAGCTGGATCGGGTAGGGGTCATCGTCCGGAACGCGCTGGAGCACTTCGACGGCGCTCAGAAGGAGCTCGTGGCCGCCGGGGGCGCGGGCGTCGGCGCGCACCATGCCCGTGACGATGACGCTCGATTCCTGCGTCAACTGGCGGACGACTTCGAAGACTTCCGGGCGCTCTTTCTGCGAAACCACGCCCTGGATCAAGCCGGTGCCGTCCCGAAAGATGGGGAACAGCAGCTTGCCCGATTCGCGCAGGTTGTAAAGCCAGCCGCGGAGGGTGACTTCGCGGCCAGCGTACTGGCCCACCTGCTCAACGGTTACGACAAGCATGAAACAACAGATTCCTTTCTTCGCGCGCCGCGACGGGCTCAGGCGGCCTTGGCCTGCTCAAGTTTCTGCCAGATGGCCGCGGCCTGCTCGAGCAGGGTCGCCGCGCCCGCGGCGGGCTCCTTCAGCTCGAGGACAAATGGCAGGTCGCCGCTGGCCGCCGGGGCATCGGCCATGGCTTGCAGCGCCGCCTTCCAGTCAATCGTGCCCTGGTAAGGCAGCAAGTGTTCGTCCTTTTCTCCGCGGTTGTCATGGAGATGGGCGGTGACTACCCAGTCGCGCATGGTTTCCCAGCCACGCACGACCCCGTCTTCCATGTGCGCGTGGCCCGTATCGAAGCAGAGGCGCAGATCGCGCAGCCGCGTGTCCTCAAGGAAGTGCCGCAGATTGGTCGGCGAGGCCAGTTCGCCGGGAGTGTTTTCCAGGGCGATCACCACGCTGCGCTGCTTGGCGAAAACCACCAGGTGCTCAAGGGAGTTGAAGGCCGCGGCGTACTTGCGCGGGTCGGCCCCTTCCCGCGCCGCCCCCAGGTGCAGAACCAGGAAGCGAAACGGAATCTTCTCGGCAACGTCCAGCGCCCGCTTCACTTCGTCCACGGCGTCCAGCCGGCGCACCCGTTCCACGTCGGCGATGGAGATGGGCGCCGCACCCTCCCGCACCGCGGAAAACTCCCTGCTGGTGGGCGCGTGCAGCGAATGCAGCGCCAGACCGTGCCCTCCGAACCAGTCCGCCAGCTCGCGCACTGCTTCCGCCGATCGGTAGTCGAAGTGTGACCGGGAGCAAAACAGCTCCACACCTTCCGCACCTGCGCGGCCAATCGAGTCCAGCAGCGCCGGCGTGAGCTTCTGCTGGACGAAAAGGTAGGTTGAAAGGACTCGCTGCATGCGAAGTGCGCCTGCTCCAAAGCGAGAAAGGCAATCTATGCGAACCAGCGACAGCCGTCAAGGCAGCCCGGCAGCTTGCTACTTGGTGCTGGTGCCTGCCAAGCGCGCCCCCCTAGCACGTCCCGAGCGGTCTCTGCGGGGGCAGGATCAGGTGCGGGCCAATCGTCTCAGGTGCTCGACTCCAGGCTGCGGCGCGTCCGCAAAACGAACGTGAGGTAGTTTCGGGTTCGTCGGCTCTCCTGGCTGCAGGGAGCAGGCCCTGCGCTTATCTCGACGAAAGGGGCGTTGGCGCCGGAGTGGAAGGGGGCTAGTTACGGAAGGCGCGGGCGGCAGCGACGCAGGCGCGGAGTTTTTCGATGGCTTCCTCGACGGTTCGCGTTTTCAGCCCGCAGTCCGGATCCACCCAGACGCGTTCTTTCGGCAGAACAGTCAGGGCCTGCTCGACGCGCCGGCGCACGGTATCGGCGTCTTCGACGACGTGGGAGTGGACGTCCACCACCCCGAAGCTGATGTCTTTGGTAAACGGATGGCGGCGGAACAGCGCCAGCATGTCCAAGCCGCTATTGGACATTTCCAGGTCGAAGTTGTCCACCGGCAGGTCCAGCATGGCGGGATAGATGTACTCGAACGCGCCGTAGCAGGCGTGCGTGATGAAGTAGGCATCCAGGCCGTTGGTGACGCGATGCATGGCCTCGATGGCAATGGGCAGCTCTTCAGGGCGCACGGAAAGGGCGGGCTCGTCAATCTGGATGATCCTGCAGCCGGCGGCGATCAGTGCTTGGACCTCTTGCCGGAGGGCGTCGGCCAGAGCCAAGCAGGCGGCCTTGCGGTCCGCATAGTGTTCGTTGAAGCTCCAGTCCATCACCGTGTACGGGCCGGTCAGCATGCCTTTGACCGGCTTCGCGGTCAGGCCCTGGGCGTACTTCCACCAGCCCACGGTGATGGGGCCGGGCCAGAGGACCGCTCCGGTGATCACGGGCTTGTGGTAGTAGCGGTTGCCGTAGCTCCGCACCAAGCCACCCTGCGTGAATCCGGGCATGCGTTCGGCGAAATACGCCACCATGTCGCCGCGGTACTGCTCGCCGTCTACCAGCACGTCCACGCCGAGCTCTTCCTGCTTGGCGATCCAGAAGGCAGTAGCCTTGCGCTCGAGCTCCTCGAGCTGCTGCTGGGTAATTCTGCCCTTGCTGAAATCCGCGCGGGCCTGCACGAGGTAGTCCGGTTTAGGGAAGCTGCCCACCGAGGTGGCGGGGAAAAGCGGCAGATGCACTCCCAGCCGTTCCAACTTCTGGCGACTCATCCGGTGTGGCTCCTTCCCCGCTGCAGACGGGCTTGGCCGGCGAGGGCAGCGCGGATTCGCTCCAACAGTTCCAGCTTGGCGTAAGCGCGATCCCGCGGAAGGTACTCGAGTCCGCAGGAGGGTCCCAGGTAAGCCATCTCTCCGGCAATCTTGGGCAGCATCTTTTCCATTGTCCGCGCTACCGCCGAGGGGTCTTCGAGCCTGGTGTTGCGCCCGTCAACCAGACCCAACCCCAGGGGAATGGGTGACCCCGCGGAGGCGACGACGTCCACAAGGTTAGGGCTGTAGGTGAAGTCCAAGCCGAGCACATCCACGGGCAACGCCGCAAGTCTCTCATACAGTGGCCCAGGGTCGCGAAAATACACATAGAGCGCAATGGCCAGGCGCCCTCCCGACTTCACGACCCGCTCCCTGGCGGTAACCAGCTTGGCAAGCGCCGCAGCGAAAATGTCCCAGTCGCCGGGATATTTGAGGATGGCGGGCTCGTCGAGCTGAAGGAACGTAGCGCCCGCCTCGGCCAGCGCGCGCAATTCTTCGCTCAAAGCTTCGGCATAGGCCTCGGCGTGCGCCGCAAGTGAGCTCATGCCATCGCCCCCGGCTCCCACCAGCGAAAACTTGGCCAGCGTGTAAGGGCCGGTCAGAACGGGCTTGACCGCCAGCTTCCCTGCTTTTTCGCTGGCGAGGGGAAGCTGGCCAAGCGCGTTGGCGGCAAACCGGTACTCGTCCACAATCATGGGCTGCAAACGTTGCGGCCGGGCGATCAGCACCGGTTGGCGAAAGTAGAAGTTGGTATCGAAGAAGCGCAGCAGGCCGTTGATTTCCACGCCCGCGAGTTTGCCGGCCAGATGCGAAATGGGGTCGTACCAGCGAATCTGCCCGTCGGTAATTAGTTCGACGCCGGCGCGCACCTGCTCTTCCATGGCCTTGCGCGTCATTTCGTTTTCGGCGTCAGCCAGGTCTGCGGCGGTGCGCTCACCGCGCTCCGCCAGGGCGGCCGTGCGTCGTAGAAGCTGCAATTCGGAACTGTCACCGATGCGGGGATAGGCACCGGTGCTGCTGAGGATCAAGGTCACGGCTGCGTCTCGCCAATGAACTCGACGTCCACGGGCCCGGGGAGCAGGCCCGCTTCCGCGCCGCGGTTCAGCAGTTCCTGCACCGCGCGGCGAGCCTCTTGGCCGTAGTCCAGCGTGAGCCGGTTCACGTACATGCCGACGAAGCGATCGGCAAGGAACTCGTCCATGTCGCGGGCAAACTGCATCGCGTATCGGAGCGCCGGCTCGCGATGCTCGAGGGCGTAGTTCACGCTTTGCCGGATGGCGCGGGAGACCCTCCGCGCGACCTCCGGCCCGAGGGCCCGGCGAATGGCGTTGCCGCCCAGGGGCAAGGGCAGGCCCGTCTGCTCGAGCCACCACTGTCCCAGGTCCACGACGCGGTGCAGCCCAAGCTGGGAGTACAACAACTGGCCCTCGTGGATCAGCAGCCCTGCTTCGACTGTTTCGTTGCGCACTGCGTCGAGAATCCGGTCGAAAGCCATGGGCACCGGCTCGATGCGTGGCTCGAAAAGTTTCAGCACCAGATAGGCCGTGGTGCGCAGCCCCGGCACGGCCACGCGGCAGCCCTTCAATGCGCTGGGCCTCAGCAGGTGGGATGCCACGACGATCGGCCCGTAGCCTTCCCCGAAGCTCGCTCCGCAATCCAGCAGCACGTAGCGGTCATGCACGTAAGCGTAAGCATGAAAGCTCAGGGCGGTGACGTCGTAGAGTTCCTGGCCCGCTGCCTGGTTCAGCGAGTCAATGTCAGCCAGGATGTGCGTGAAGCGCATCCCGGGAGTCGGCACTTTGTTGGTGGCCAGGGCGTAAAACATGAAGGCATCGTCGGAGTCGGGGGAATGGGCCAGCTTGATTTCCAGGACCTCCCGCGCGACCTCCGTGCCAGCGGAGGCCGTTCGTTGTGAAGAGGGTTGCGGCATGTGAGCTCGAAAGTGTGAGCACTCTGCGGTGGAACCCACGCATTTTCTCACGGACGACAGATGTTTGCAAAGGACACCGCCAGCCTGCCCGACCGCTTTGGCTGCAGTACTCAGCACCTTCGGCGGCAGAAAGAACTGGTATCGCGGCCGGTCCTCGTTTGCCGGTGGGCTAGAGCGCGGCGACCAAACGAGCGACGGCCCGCTCCAATTCGATTCTGCCGTCCAAGTAGGGCTGCCAGTGCTGCACGAGTAGGCGCCGGTAGGCTTGCCAGCCCCGCGCGTACAGGTCGTAGCGGTCGGCGCATGGGGTGCATTCCTCTGGCTTCTGCATCGCCGGCGAAGTCTCGTCTTTCTCTGACGCGGACTTCGAGCCGGCTTCGCGCAGGGAGCGCTTGACGATTTCTCCGGTGGTATAGAAGAGCAGGGCGTGCCAGAGGTCACGCGGGATGGGCTTGTTCAGGGCGCGGCAGCGGCGTGCAATGGCGTCGGCCACGGGCGCGGCCAGCCCGTGCGAAGCTTGGTGAAAGAGCATCTCCAGCGCGGCGTGACCCTGATTGCGCGGGTCGGTGCTCGCAATGGTCACGTGCAGGGGATCGAGCGTCGTATAGCCACCGAACGGCCCGGCGTAGATGCCCACGTCCACGCGGATTCTTCCCACAGGCCACGGCATTTGGTAGACGCCTGCCAGCCGCTCGGCCAGAGGAGCGCCGTGCGCGCGAACCAGCGACGTCACCTGCGCGATCCATTGCCGGTTGGCGCGATCATGCTCCTTCCACCAGTACGCCAGGTAGATCGGCGCGGCTTGATCCAGCACAGCGACCAGCTCGGCCTGTAAGCCGACGCCGCACGCGAGATTGCTGGTCCCGGAGAGTCCCAGACTTGGGGGACAGTGCTCGAGTTCGGCCAGGCGGTTCTTGATGGCTACCATGTCGCTGGAAAAAACCAGGTCGCGACCAGCCAAGTAGCGGCGGTAGTAGTTCAGCGCCATCTGCCAAGCGGATTCCTGGGAGGCGTCCGGTGGTCTGGCGGGCACCGCCGCCGGAGCCGCAACAGGAATGTTACTCGGAGCAGCTTCCGGCGCCTTCTCCACGACCGGCGTGCGACTGGTGGGTCGCTGTTCCAGGATGCGAGCCTGCTGGTAGAGGAAGTGGTGGAGATTGATCCAGAACCCGTTGTGAAACTCGAAGACGGGCCGAGTCTCCTCGGGCCGGGGCTCCTGTCGGGCGGCGGCCTTCCCCTGGCCGGGCACAGGCACTTGGTTCACCGCCGGCATCGTGGAAACCACCAGCCCCGTTGCCAAGCCTAGGCAGACACGTAGGCGCATGTGCGTAGCCCATGCCATTGCACACGATTCTATCCTCTGCTCGGGAGGCGTCCAAGGTCGTGTGGCGTGTGAGGCCCCACCCTGCGGGGTACCCGCACGGTACTAAGCTTCCAGGCGGGACGTATCAGGTCGGGCGAATTCCAGTCCACGGACAGCAACCACCACCAGCGCCATCTTGATGAATTCTCCGGGCAGGAACGGGGCTGCGCCAATCCACACCGCCTGCTTCCAGCCCGTCTCGATGGCCAGCCGTGCGCAGCCCCCTGCAAAGATGATGAGTTCACCGACGACGAGCGCGGCCACCAGCCAGCCCAAGCCGAGAGAAGCTCGACGGGTCGGTGAGGGTTCGCGCCCGGGCGATTCCTGAGCGCGCTCGACAAGCCAGGCGGTTACGAAAGCAGCCAACGGATACGCCAGCAGGTAGCCTCCGGTGGGACCCAGCAACCGCAAGGGCCCGGGCACGCCGAAGGGCTGAAACACCGGTAGCCCCGCGGCACCTTCCAACAGATACAGCCCCAGGACGACTGCCGCACGCCGCGAGCCCAGCAGCACGGCAATCAGCAGAACACCGAACGTCTGGCCGGTAACGGGAACCGGTGTCCACGACAGGGGCACGGCAATCTTCGCGCACAGCACCAGCAGCAGATTGGCTGCGACCATGCGCGCCAGCTCCCACGCCATACCTTCCCCGGGCATGACCCGCTCCGCCAGAACTCTCGCCTGTGCCATGTTCCACCTCGCGCGACCAGCCGGTGCAAACCGCGGCATTATACCCGAAGGTTCCCTGCTGCGCTGTGGTCAACGCCAATGGAATGTGCGGGCCAAACAGAGACCCGTCATGGTGCAGACCCTGCTAGTGGGAACGGCACTAGCGTCTGGGCGGGGCCGGCCTCATCTGCACTGGTCGCGGCGCGGGATAATTCTGACTCAGGTAGTTGAGAATCACTTCGCGTTCGGCTGGCGTCAGTGCCGTGCCCCAACGCACCATGCGATCCACGATGCGTGTCCAACCGCGGAGGTCCAGCCGCTGGCTGACGATCGGGCCGGCGTTGTGGCAGCCGAGGCAAGCCGAGCGTACCGCTTCCGCGCCCGGCCCGTTGATCAATGTGGCCGAACCTTGTGTCTGCTTCAACCCAAAATGCTGGGCGAAATAGTCAATCAAAGGCTCGCGTTCCTGCGGCTCGACAGGAGTGCCCCAGCGGACCATCTTGTCCATCACCCTGGCCCATGCGCGCCGGTCCAGTTGCTGCTCGACGATGATCAGCGCGTCGTGGCAGGCCAAGCAGAGGGTGCGAGCGCGCTCTTGCAGGGCTCCCGGGGGCAGGCCGTCGCGCTGTGCAAGCAGGCTGGGTGGGCTCAGTGCGAGAAGGAAAATGGCCACCAGCACCCTACGCTTCGACATGGACCCCTACCTGATCCACGGCGTTCCACAGGTAGCCCGACGCATTCCAAGCAGCCACAACAGGCTGCGTCCGCCCCGCGCTGTCCGTGGCGCGCGAAAGAATCGCGTAGTAGCCGGGTCCCGGGGGCTGCCAGACGCGCTCCCACAACCGCCATGCGTAGGGCGCTGCGTGCCCGCTCAACCCGGCCGTTTGCCACGAACTGCCGCCATCGGTGGAAATGTCCACGCGAACAATGCTCTGCTCGCCGGCCCACGCAGCGCCCACAATCCGAAGGGGAGCCAGTTTCAGGTGCGCCCCGTCGCTGGGGCGCGCAATGATGGATTTCACGGGCAGCGCGGTGATGACCTCCGTCGCGTCCGCGCTGACTTCAGCGCCGGGCGCCACGGGACGGCTCGGCATGCGGTAAGCGGGCTTCATGAAGTTGCCGTCGAACTCGTCCCGCAGAACACGGATTTCCGTCAGCCACTTTACCGACGCAGCTCCCAGCCAGCCCGCCACCAGAGCCCGCACCGGAAAGCCGTGGTAGATGGATAGCCTCGCTCCGTTCATGTGCGTAGCGAGCAGCGTGTCCGGGTGCAGGGCTTTTTCGAGCGGAATGCTGCGGATGAAGTCGGGCACTTTGCCCGGAGGCTCGTCCAGGCCGTTGAAGGCCACGTGCCGTGCCCCGGCCTTCAGCCCCGCCCTGCGGAGGAGGTCGGCCAGGCGCGGCCCGGAAAAGGTCGCGTTGCCCACCGCGCCGCGCACCCACTGCAGACCCGGCACTCGGGGGCGGTGGAAGGCTCGACCGTTCCCCGCGCACTCCAGCGTATTCGTCACGCTGGCCGCTTCCCTCCGCTGCAGCTCGTCGTAAGTGAGTTCGAGCGGCTTTTCCACTTCGCCGCTGACCACCAGGCGCCACTCCGCCAGGTTTACGCTGGGATAGGCCACGTGGTTGCGGACGTAGAACAGCTCAACCGGAGTAATCACGGAATCGAGCAGGTGGACGGGCATCTCGAGGTTCAAATAGCGGAGCGAGCGCACAATCATGCGCTCTTTGCCGGGAACGATGGCATCGCGTCCCTGCGCCAGTGCGAGCGGCGAGCGCAGCAGGCCGCTCACGCCGCCGAGCACGAGACCCGCACCCAGTCGCAGGCCCGCGCCAAAGAACGCGCGCCTCGAGACTCCCCAACGCCTTTCCCCGCGCGGAGTGCCCATGTCCCCGGTTTTTCTGCGCGATGTCCGCAGGGAAGCTACCGGGAAAATCGCGACGGGTCAAGAGGAGAGACCGCGTGGAGCCTAGTTCTTCTTCCCTTCTTCGAGGCGAGGATCGGCTGCGGTGGCCACGGCACCTTGCTTATCGCCGCCGCGTAGCACGCCGTTGGAATCCAGATAGAACGAGCGCCGGCCGGTGCGGCCGTAGTCGGCCGGCGTGGCAGCGAGTTCGAAGACTGGCGGGTTGGGATCCGCCGCCTGGTCGGGAGGCGGAAGGATGCGGTAGCGAAAAACGTAGCCGCCGAAACGCCCCGAAGCCAGCTCCGCCTCGACCAGTTCTGTGGCGTTGGGGGAGATGCCTTCCGGCGGGGCCGGCCCAAGTTGCTCGAGCCTTTCGGGCAGCTTGCCAAACGTCTCGCGGAAAAGCCGGATGGCGTCGCGCAGACGCCGCAGCGCTTGGATGGCGGCCTGCTCCCGGGCTTCCAGGTCCGTGGCCTCCCACTGGCGGACCAGCGCCGGGATATCCAGCAGGAGCAGCCCGACGGAAAGCAGCCGCCATCCACCGCCTTCGCGCACCAAGCCGAATTCAATGCGCCTTTCGTCGCTCGTGGTCACGGGAACGAAAGCCAGGTTGTCGCGCAGCCGCGCGGCTCCCAGCCGCAACTCTGCCAGCGCTCCTGCAGCCTCGCACGTCAGCGTTTTCTCGCCGCGCGTCCCCTCGGTGATTCTCGGCCGGCCGGGTTGGCTGACTCGCACGAGCCGGCGCATCAGCTCAAGCCTCTGGCCGGGGGCAAGGTCGCGATAGGCCGCGGCATTGTCCTGGGTCAGGTAGCGGGCAAACTCCGCTTCGTCCTGCCGGCAGGCGGCGCGCAGCGCCGCGAGCAGGGCCGCCTCCGCGCTGGCCTCAAGGCCTTCCTGCGCCGCAAGGGGAGTCACGCCCAGCAGGGTCAGCAGCAGCACACGGGGCAAGTGCAGCGCTCGCATCATCTAACCTAGGATTTGACTTCGGCGAGAATGGTTGGCAGCTCGCGCGTGAACTGCGAACGCGGCAGAAGGCGATCGCATCCCGCGGCGCGCGCTCGTTCGGCCAGTTCCGCCTGGACGTGCGAGAAAAAGCCGATGACCGGCGTGTGCAGGCCGGCGGCGCGCAGGGTGGCGATGGCCTCCACGGCCGCTGTGCGGGCGTTCAGGTCCACGACGGCAAGCGCCGGCGACTCCCGCTGCGCCTCCGCCAGGAAAGCCTCGCCCGTGGCCACCGTTTGCACTTCCACGCCCACGTGCCGGGCCGTTTCCCGCAGCCGGGCCTGAAAGAACAAGTCGTCCACCAGCGCAAGGATTCGGGCCATCCTCACCTTTGTGTCGCGAGTCATTTTGCCACGGTTGGCAGCGGCGCGGGGCGAGGGTTGGCAATCTTTGCCGGCTTCGCGTATCATGCCAGTGCCCCGTGGCCTAGCGACGCGGCCGCATCGGTCGCGCAGACCGGCCACAGAAAGGAACAGAATGAAGCCTGGCATTCACCCCGAGTACCACGAAATCACCGTCCACTGTGCCTGCGGCAATACGTTCCAGACGCGCTCGACTTACAAAGGCCCATTGCTGCGCATCGAAATCTGCTCGAACTGCCACCCGTTCTTCACCGGCCGACAGAAGCTGGTGGACACTGCGGGGCGCGTGGAACGCTTCCAGCGCAAATACGCGGAAAAGAACAAGTAACTCATCCCGGCGCGCTCCTCCGGGCGGAGTTGCAGGAAGCTGGCCCGCTAGAGTGCTCGGTTTTCGGCGGCCTGCGTGGTTGACGCCCGGCCAACCCGGTGTAGAATCCCGCGCGATGGCCACGCAGCCGGCGCCGGCGCACGAAACTCTCCCGGTGGAAACAGCGGCGCCGCGCGTGACCCTGCGAAGTTGGTTTGCGCATGCCTATGATTCGGCCATCGCCGCAGCGCGCACCTGCTATTCTCCTCGGCTCATCCGCCCCGAGGAAGTCACCGATAAGCAGCGGCTGACCATCGGTGCGGCTACGTTCTACGGCGGCCACCACACCGTCTACCAGCACGCGCACTTCGAGTTCGGCCTGGAAGACGTCAGCCGGCAGTTCGTCTGGTCGTTCCTGCACGCGCACCCGTTCTATAACTCCGAGCAGCAAAGCCAGCGATACGTGCGGCTGGACCAGGCGCGCGCCTACGTGCCAGCCGCATCGGAGAAGTTCGGCCCGGCCGAGCGCAGGCTCTACGAGCAGGCTGTGGCGCGGGCTTGGCAGCGCTACCGGCAGCTCACCGAGTTGCTGAAGCCGGCGGCGCGGGAGATCCTGGCGGAGATCTGGCACGTCAGCTCGATGTCGCACCCCAAGCGCGTCCAGAGGATCGAGCAGCAGGCGGAAAAGCGGGCCATCGAAGTGGCGCGCTACGTGCTGCCGGTAGCTGCGTTCACCAGCCTGGTGCACACGCTGAGCGGGATCGTGCTGCACCGGCTGTGGCGGATGCAGCAGGCCTGCGACACGCCGAGCGAGGCGCGCGAGGTCATCGGGCAGATGGTCGCGCGCGTCCGCGAAAAGGACGCGCAGTTCTTCGACCGGTTCGACAACGAGCCGCTCGAAGAATTGCCCGAGTGGACGCGGGCCGCACCGGACGGCGACGCGTTGGCCCGCGAGTTTGACGCGCGGCTGGCCGGCCGAACCTCCCTGCTGTTGGACTATTCGCCCAACGCGGCGGCAACGGTGGCTGAAGCGTATCGCGCCGTGGTGGGCCTTCCGCGCGAAGCCTGCGCGGATAGCGAAGCGCTCGACCGGTTGCTCAACCCGGCGCGCAACTCCTACCGCCTCCAGACACTGAACATCGGCGTGCACGCGCCGATGATGCGGGCGCTCCAGCATGCTCACTACACCTTCGTGAAAAAAATCAGCCACGCCGCCGACAGCCAGGATCAGCGCCACCGCATGGTGCCCGGCTCGCGCCCGCTGCTGACCCTGGCAGACACCCGCCAGCCAGACTACACCGTGCCCATGCTCATCAGGGAGAATCCTCCCGCCCGAGAAGTGTATGAACAGGCCATGGCCGAGACCTGGACGGCAAAAAACGAATTGCTTGACCGCGGGGTACCCGCCGAGTTTGCTCTGTACCTGCTGCCTAATGCGAAAGCCATCCGCCTGGTCGAGTCCGGCTCGCTGCTGCACCTGCTGCACAAATGGACCATGCGCACCTGTTTCAACGCGCAGGAGGAGATCTACCAGGCCTCGATGGAAGAAATCGAACAGGTGCGCGCCGTCCAGCCCGAGCTGGCGCGCTACATCGGCCCGCCCTGCTATCTCCGCGCCGGCATCACTGCGCCTATTTGCACTGAAGGCTCGCACTTCTGCGGCGTAAAGGTCTGGCAGGGCTTCCCCCACACCCGCCGCCGCATATAGCCCGCCGGGTTTAGAATGAGTTCAGGAGCCGCTCTAGGTCAGTTTACGGTGGAAGCAGAGCTTGTGCATCTGACGGACCGGTCCCGGCAGGCCAAGGCCGAACTGCCTGTGGATACGGGCGCGACGCTGACATGCGTACCGCGCGCGTTGATTGATAGCCACTGGCTTGGCGTTACGATCCTGGCAAGCCTCGGATTTGCCGTGGACCCCATCCACCGGCGGCTGGTTCCGCAAACCCTCCTGGCCATGTGACCGCATGACGCGCCGCGGCAGCTTCGCTTACTACCTAGCGGCGGTGGCGGTCGGGTGTCCGCTCGTGACGCTGGCAGTCTGGCTGCCGGGCGGCTCTGCAGGCATGCAATGGACTGCGGACACGCGAGGCGCGGCGAGCTTTTTCTTGGCTGTTTTCCTGGGTTTGCTGCTGGGAGCTACTGCGGCCCTGCTGTTTGGTTTCCTGTTGCGACGAATCGTCGCGGTGTGGAAGCCGGGAAGGCTCTGGCACTGGATCGTTGCGGGAGCTCTGCTGGCACCGGCAGAGGTCTGGCTGCTCGCCAGGCTCCTGAATCCGTTGGACGCGGTGCTCAGCGGCAGGTTCGGAAGCATGGTGATCGCTCTGTTGGCGGGCCCTGCTTTGGTCCATGGGTCAGGGCGACTGTGGGCCACAGTTCCGGTCGGAGCCCTAACGGCGTTCGTGCTCCATCGCATCCACAGCGCGTTCCAGCCGCAGCCCACGGAACCAGGAAGGTAACCGCGTCTGGCCAGCCGTTTGACTTGGCGCGGCCCTTGCCGTATGCTGGCGCTAGGTTGAAATGATGCTTGCAGCCTTCTATTAGCGAGCTCCTTCCACCCCGCGTGCGGGGCCGCGGTCCTTGTCTCAACCCTTTCAAGCTGTTGCACAATCGCGGATCACAGACCACTGGTTACGGTTTATGGCTACTTTGACGCTGTTTGAAAAACTCGACCAGATTGAAGCACGCTACCAAGAGCTGGGCGCGCAGCTTTCTTCGCCAGAGGTGCTGGCCGATTCCGCGCGTTTCCAGAAACTCGCCCGGGCTCACGCGGAGCTTTCCGAAATCGTGGCCAAGTACCGCGAGTGGAAGCAGATTGAAAAAGACCTCCGCGGGGCCAAGCAGATGCTGGTGGAGGCTGAAGACGCTGAGTTGAAGCAGCTTGCGCACGATGAGCAGCGGGGACTGGAAGCGCGCAAGCAAGCCGTCGAGCGCGAGCTGAAGCTGCTGCTGCTGCCCAGGGATCCCAACGACGAAAGGAACATCATCCTGGAAATCCGGGCCGGCACAGGCGGCGACGAAGCCGCGCTGTTTGCCGCGGAGCTCTTCCGCATGTACTCGCGTTACGCCGAAGCGCAGGGCTGGCGTGTCGAGGTGCTGGACAGCTCACCTTCCTCGCTGGGCGGGCTGAAGGAAGTGGTGGCTTCCATCCAGGGGCGCAAGGTGTATTCCAAGCTGAAATACGAAAGCGGTGTGCACCGCGTGCAGCGCGTGCCGGAGACCGAACAGCAGGGCCGCATCCACACCTCCGCTGCGACCGTGGCCGTGCTGCCGGAAGCCGACGAGATCGACATCAAGATTGACCCCAAGGATATCCGCATTGACACGTTCTGTTCTTCGGGCCCGGGCGGCCAGTCGGTAAACACGACTTATTCGGCCGTGCGCATCACGCACATCCCCACGGGCCTGGTGGTCTCCTGCCAGGACGAAAAATCCCAGATCAAGAACAAGGCCAAGGCCATGCGCGTGCTTCGCGCGCGGCTGTACGAGATAGAGCAGCAGAAACAGCACGAGCAGATTGCCGCCGAACGCCGCGGGCAGATCAAATCCGGCGACCGCTCAGAGAAAATCCGCACCTACAACTTCCCGCAGAACCGCGTCACCGACCATCGCATCGGCCTGACGCTGCACCAGCTTGCTGAAGTGATGGACGGCAAGCTGGCGCCTATCGTGGATGCCCTGGTGACGTACTTCGAAGCCGAACGACTGAAGCAGGAATTGGTCGAAGCCTGAAGAGGCGGCCCATGCTCGCACGCCCGGATGCCGGCCCCGGCTGTCGCTGGATGAAGCGCTGGGAGGAAAGCCTCGGCCCTTCCACACCGGTTCAGCCCGAAAGGCAGCGCTGCTGGCGCCGCTGGATGATTGCGCTCTCGACCCTGTGGGCCGTGCTGATGCTGCTGAGGCCGGGGCGGAACTGAAATATGCCCGTCGGCAGTGCTCTCAAGCCGTTTGAATCTGCAGCGCGCGTTGCGGGGCTTCCCCTGTCCGCTTACGGTGACCAGCCGCGCGGCCTCGTCGCTGTCGAAAGTTATCTCGCCGGCCGGATTGCGCTCGGAGGCGTCGCTGTGGACAGGATGGCCATGGGCTCGGTCGTGGCCGGCGGCGTGGCCCTGAGCGGCGTTTCGCTGGGAATCTGGAGCGTGGTTGGCTTGGCGGTCGGCTGGTGGGCAGTGGCTGGCGGCGCGTTCGGCTACG
>Ga0073934_10003948_pt1 | contig 25765 bp, 23 predicted proteins | sample LarsenN4metaG_FD_76834 | JGI IMG/M metagenome (GOLD analysis project Ga0073934, IMG submission 76834) | Hot spring sediment bacterial and archeal communities from British Columbia, Canada, to study Microbial Dark Matter (Phase II) - Larsen... ... | reverse complement strand
GCGTTCAGCGCAAAGGTAGGCTCAAGCCCGCCGCCCAGCCCGGCTTCGTCGATGCCCGGAATATCGCCGGATTCGGCGACCGTGCCCGTGGCCGCCCCGCCCGTAATCACCGGCGCGTCGTTGATATCGACCTGGAACGTATCGGAGACCGTGTCGCCGTCGCCGTCCTTGGCCGTGACCTGGAAAGTCAGGCTTCCGACCGGGTGGCTCTCGATGGCCTCGCCGCCGATGCTGGTCAGCTTGAACTTGACCGCGTTGGCATTGGGGCCGGAGACATGATCTGCCGTAATGTCGATCTGGCGGAATGCAACACCCGGATCGATGGTGACGGTGCCGTCGGCATTGAAGGTCGCCGACGAGCCCGACGCGACGACGGTGCCGTTCTCGTCGCGTGCGACCCAGTCGAGATCCATCGTGCCGTTGCCGACATGGTCGACGCCCAGTACAGCCTTGTCCATCGCCACGTCGTAGACGATGCGGAACTGGTCTCCATCGTTCATGTTGTTGTCGTCAACGCCGACGCCGGCGCCAGAGCCGTTCAGCATACCGCCGTTGAGGCCGAACAGGGTGAAGCCGCTATAGTCCTTGCTGGCGACCGGGCCGAACCCGTCGCTCAGCGTCACTGTCGCCAGCGTGGTCGTGCCGCCGGGCAGCGTCATGTGCTGGGTGAAGGAATAGGTGCCGTTTGCGTTCAGCACGAGCGTGTAGAATGGATTGCCGTTATACGTCGCGGTCAGCGTCTTGCCGTCCAGCGACAGCGTTTCGGTTACACCGGGCAGATCCGGCCAAGCGGTGATTTTGAGACCGTCCGTGGCATTCTGGCCGTCGGCACCGAAGGCAAGATTAAGATTCGTCGTTACCGCGACGTTCTGCTGATTGATGTCGGCATCCTCGATGCCCAGCGTCTGCGTCTGTGCGTTGAAGACGAATTCCGGCGAGTCATCGTCTAGGTCGATCGTTACGACGCCGTTCGTGGTGTCGTTGTCGCCGTCGGTGATGGTGACGCCGAAGTTGAGAAGCAGATTGTCTTCCCAAGACTTTTCAGTCTCGTCGGTGAGCGGATTGTCGATCGAAGGATGGCTCAGCGGCGCATACAGCGTGAAGACGTAATCGCCGTCGGCCTCCACCGTCAGCGTGAAAGCCGGATCCATGTCGGCGGTATAGCCGGTGAGCGTGCCGCCACCGAGACCGTCCGGCGCCCAGGGCTTGTAGAGGACCGTCTGCGGATGGCCGACGCCCTCGCTGTCGACAAAGATCGCCGACAGCGCCGGCAGGCCGGTGATCGCAATCGACTTGAGGCCGTCCGCGCCGGCGTCGAAATTGATCTTGCCGGTGCGCACAATGCCCGCGCCGTCGTCGCCCGGGCCGCCCTGCACTTCCTCGGCGGGCGTGCGGGTCGTGTCCTCGTCGTCGAGCGACAGATAGACGGCCTTCACGCTTACGCTGTCGATCAGAGCGCCCCATTCGTTCGCACTGCCCGTGCCCTGGAAAGCGAGGACGGCGTTGTCGACCGGCGCGTTGACGAGGAGCGTGATCTTCTGCCAGCCGACCACGGTCTGGTTCGGCGCGATGTCGTAGACCTCCTCGCCGCCGAAATAGACCTTCATGCCGCTCGAATTGGCGCCATCGCCGCCGCGCGGCGAATAGTAAAAGGTGATTTCGTAATTCTGACCGGCGACAACACCGGTCACCGTCTGCTGGATGGTCGCGTTGGTGTGGACCGGATCCGGCGTGCCACCCGGAGGGGTATGGCTCGGATTGCCCTGGGTGTCGCCGTCGAGCTCCACATACGAAGTGCCGTTCTGCGGAGCGAAATTGGCCACGTTGCCGGTCTGGATTTCGAACGGAATCGTGCCGTCGGAGCTCCAGCCGGTGATGTTGTGGAAGATGTCCCAATCGTTGCCGGTCAGGCCGGAGCCTTCAAAGCTGCCGTTGACGATCAGCTCGGGGCCATAAGCCGCGGTCTGGGTGACGCCCAGAACCTTCGGGCCGTCGTCCTGGAAGACGATTTTGTCGCCGACATTCTGGCTCGCCGTCGTCACCTTGTCGCCGTCGCCGTCCTCGATGGTGGCGACGATCTTGACCTTATTGGCCGCCATCGACGTCGGTTCGTCGTGGCTGCCGGTATTGGTGTGATTGAGCGACACATACTGCACGACCGTGACCTTGCCGGTCGACGCGTCGATATGAATGGCGAAGGCCGCCGGATCGCCGCCGCTGATGCCGGTTCCCGGATCGGTGCCGTCATAGCGGCCGACAATGAGCGATGAATTGACGTAGAACAGATCGATCGGCTTGCCGTCGGTCGTCGTCAGACCCGAACTGGTCTGCGAGAAGTTCGCGAAGCCATAGCTGATGCTGCCAGGGCCGTCCGCGCCGTAATTCGGCGTAACGGTGACGAGCGCACCGGTGCTCTGCGCGATACCGATCGGACCCGCCCCTGCCGGCGGCACGTCGTCGTCCTGTCCCGGGTTGCTGACCGAGACCGGGAAAACCAGCGCGCTGTTGTCGTTGGCATCGCCGTCATTGCCCGGCGTCTCGTCGTGGATGACGGTCAGGCCGGACACCGACACAACCGGGTTCGGCATGTCGTCGTCGACATCGATCTTGATCGTGCCGTCGGCATAGTCGCCGTCGCTGTCGGTCACGCGATAATTGATCGTAAACTCGATGTTGTTTTCGGTGTCATCACCGAACTGGCCGTTCTGCGTCGGATGCTTGATCGCCGCGAGCTGCTCGACCTCATAGGAGCCGGTCGCGGTGTCGATGGTGATCTTGAGGACCGGATTGCCGTTCTGCGAGATCGTGATGACCGATCCGTCGCCGCTCACCACTTGCGAGAAACCGTTCCCGGACGGATATGTCGCGCCGGTCAGTTTGATGGTGCCGGGGCCGTCGGTGCCGTAATTGTGCGAGAGCGTGCCGCCGGCATTCTGCGGCGCCCAATCATCGCCGGCGCCACCATCGATGCCGTTCGTCAGGTCGTCGTCTTCCAGAACGACCTTGTCGTTGCTGAAGATCTTCGGCCCGTCATCCTCGAACTTGATGACCTTGCCGATGTCGATCGAAGCCGTATCGGTGTCGCCGTCCTCATCGGTGACGGTGACCTTCAGATAGACAAGGCCGTCATTGAGGATTTCCGGCGAGCTCGATTCGTCGTGCGCGCCTTGGCTGCTGCCGGCATTGTCGTGCTCGATGGCGCGATACTGATAGACGCGCACGTCGCCGTCGTTGGAATCGACGGTGATGACGAACGAGACATATTCCACGTTGCCGTCGACGAAATAGCCGACAATGTTGCCGCCCACCGTCTTCAGCAGGATGTTCTGGTTGGTCGCGGCATCCTTCAGATGGGTGCTGTCGTTCTGGCCGAAATCCAGTTGCAGCGAGAACGACTTGCTGCCGTTCTGGTCGGCGCCGATGCTGGAATTGTCGACGAACAGCGAGCCGGCCGTGCCCTTGGCATAGCCGATCAGCGAACCGTAGCTGCCGAACGGATTGGAGACGCCCTCCTCGTCGTCCGCATTCGGATCGCTCGAGGTATCCTGCGGGGAATTCGCCTTGGTCTCGTCAAGGACCAGCCTGGCGTCGTGCTTGAGATCAAGATCGGCGACCGGAACGTCATCGATCACCTTGATGATGAAGGAGCCGTCTTCCAGCGACACGCTGTCGCCGTCGAAATCGGTGAACTTGATCAGGTCCGAGAAGTCGAGCTGGAGGTTGCCCTCCACGTCATCGCCCTGCGCATGATGGTCGAGCTGATCCTTCAGCTCGAAACGCCAGTCGCCGTCTTCCCAGACCTTCAGCGTTGCCACGGTGCCATTGCTGGTGCCGAAGGTGATGAGCGTGAAATCGCCGCCCAGATCGTGACCGTGGTCGATATCCTTGATCTTGACGTAATTGCCGTCGGACTTGACGAAATTGCCGTTCTTGTCGCGGAGATAATCGCCCTCGTCGACATTCGACTTGATGCCGAACGTGCCGTCTTCGTCCGCACCGACCTTAATCAACGACAGCAGCGAGCTCGAACCGCTGCCCGACGCCACTGTCGTGGTGTCGTTATAGTCGTCACCGAACTGCGAGTGATCCTGATCGAGATCGGGATTCGCGGTGAAATCCTCGTTGCCCTTGTGCAGGTGCTCTTCCTCGACGACGCCGAAGACCTTCTCGCCGCACTTGATCTCGGGCACGTCGTCCCGGATCTTGATCAGCAGCATGTCGTCGAGATTGACGCTGTCGCCGTCAAAATCGGTCGCGTTGATCAGGCGGCCGAAGTCGATGAACCAGATGTCTTCGCCCGGCACTTCCAGATCGTAGTTCTCATCCGAGTTGCCGTAATCGGGCGCGTCGTGGTCGAGCTGGTCGTAAAGCTTGAACGCGAAATCGCCGGTGCTCGAATCCAACTCGAAGCGGAAGACCAGCCGGTCGCCATTTTGCGGATCGTAGCTCTGCCCGACCTGGCCGTTCTCGTTCACGAACGCGATGATGGCGCCGTTCTCGATCTGGTAGCTGATCGTCTCTCCCTTGGATTCCAGGCCGAGATTGAGCAGCTTGCCGACCGTGTTGTTGACGAAGCTGAAGGTCAGGCCTTCGTCAGCGCCCGGATTCACGAGGCCGGCCAGCGAGCCGAACACGGTCGCCGGACCGCCATTCTCGTTATTGGGATTGCCGGTATAGGAGCCGTCGGAATTGCCGTCTTCCGGATGATTACCGAGCGAGCCGCCAGGAATGCCGTCATTGTTGGTGACGATATCGTCCTCGTCGACTTTCAGGACGACCGGATCGCATGCACGGATTTCGGGAATGTCGTCAGTGATCTTGATGAGAAGCTTGTTCTCGAGGATGACGCCGTCGCCATCGAAATCGCTTGCCTTGATGATCGAGCCGAAATCGATGAACACGACATCGCCGTCGATGCCATCCTGCAAATCGTGGTTCTGGTCCGCCGGCGGAAACAGCGTGTCCCCCGGCAGTTGCGGGAAATCGCCGAAATTATCGTAAGGGCTATCGTGATCGACCTGGTCGTAGAGCTGGAACGTGTAATCGCCGTTCGCATCCAGGCTTAGACGCATGACCAGCCGGCCATCGGCCGTGCCGACGAGGTTGCCGCTGTCAAAGGAGAAAACAACGTCCTCGCCCTTCGACTCCAGGCCGAGCCCATTCAGCGCCGCAAGCGCGGCTGCTTGCTCCGCCCCTTCGAGGAAGCTGAACACAATCCCGCTCGGATTGGCCTCGGAGAGAGGAACCTCGTCCGCGCCTACCTTCACCACATCGGTCAGCGAACCGAAGATCGTCGCCGGGCCGATTCCGTTGTTGAACGGACTGCCGGTATAGGAGCCGTCGAAGTTTCCGTCATTCGGGCTGGTGCCGAGCGACGAACCGGGGATGCCATCGCCGTAAGTGCTGATGTCGTCTTCGTTGATCGACCGGATATCCGCATCGTCCAGCAGGATCGGCGTGTCGTCGATCACGTTGATGACGAACACGGCCTCGCCGTTGACCGGAACGAGCGTTGCAACATCGCCATCGGTGTCGATGGCCTGAACCAGGCTGGTCAGGTCGATGCCGAGAAATTCTTCGAGATCGCCCTGCGACAGCGGCGTCCCTGTGTCCAGGGACTTGATGGGATGATCGATCTGGTCGAACAGCGTGAAGGTCCAGTCGCCGTTCGTTTCAATGGTGAGGGTGAAGACGAGCCGGCCCTCACCTCCTTCGCCGGGATTTGTCCGCGCTTCGATCGTGGTCTCCCCCGGAACCGACGCGTCATAGAACGTGTAGAAAACCTGCTCACCCTGCGAATAGACGTCGCCGCCCGATTCGTTTTTCACCGCATCGTTGTTCGGATTGCCGTCGCTGGTGACGTCGATGACGGAGAAGGTCAGCGGACCGTTGCCGCCGGAGATCAGCGACGTCAGCGAATTCGTGCCGGTGCCATGAACGGTCAGCGTCGTGTTGTCGTTGTTGCCGTTGGTGTCCTGGTCGAGACCGTCGGGATTGGCGCCGCCGTTTGGCGATGAGACATCGTTGGGATCCTCATTGCCGCCGATGTTGCTGGGGACGGCAACAAGGCGGAAGCTCGGTCCCTCTTCTCCCTCGCTCGGAAAACCCTCATGTTCCTCCTCGACCGTCAGACGCAGCCGCCCGGTGATGATCTGACTCGGGAAGAGATCGACAAATTCGTCGAGCAGCGGATTCGTGTCAGGCTCTACAACGAAGTTCCCGAGCTCCTCCGGTCCGAGCAAGTCGAGCGGATTTAACGGGTTCAGCGGATCGACATTGGGACCGGCAAACTGTCCGCCGGTATTCTGAGGCCCGGACGGACCGGCAGCCGGGAGAATTGACTGGTCATCGGTGATCGGGAACAGCGAGGCGAATTCCTCGCCGGTCAGCAGCCGGCTTCCCTCGAGTTCAATGCCGCCAAGCTGAAGCGGCTTGCCGCTGGAATCGAAAAACGGATCGATGGTGACGGTCGACTTGTTGTCGAACAGAATCACCAGACGCTCGCCGGCGCGTACCAGTGTGATTTTCTCGCCCGAGATACCGGTGAAATCGAGCTTGGTGTTGCCATCCATCTGGATGACGAGCGCCTGTTCGCCCTGTGGCTTTGCGAGTTTGATGACACGCGGTTGCGCTGACGAATTCTGACCGGTGGTGGCGGTCCCAGCTTGAGCCACAACGAACGGAGCGTTCATCGCAATACGATCCCCACGGGCAAATTTTGAGTCCGGATCCCCCGCCGACCGCGCGTCGGCTAATGGTTGATCACGGCCAATTATTTCAAATTTAACGTATCTTTAATGAATAAAGAGGGTCAATCGAAGTTGGTTGTTAACCCTAAACGCCGCGCGTGATAGTTGGTGGGTGTTGCAGAAACGCCCCGACTTGTTGCCCAAAATTTGCGGGTTCAGCGCCGCCCTTGTGACGTCTGTGGCCCTGCGTTAAGAGTGATGGCGGGGGAAACCATCATGCAACACGCTTCGATTCGCTGTGGAATGGCACTCTGGGCTGGACTAGCAGCCTTCATTCCGGCAGCGGCCGTTGCGGGCGGCTATCCCGCCCCTGCCCACCCCTCCGGTTCCATCGCCCTGTCCTGCGAAAACGGGCGGGTTTATCCCCTGCGCGTCCGCGCGGTCAGCGATTTCGGCGAGATCGTTACCGGCTACCTGTCAACCGGCCCGCGTCATGCGGTGCATGTCAGGCTGGTCCCGATGGGCGACGGCTACCGCTATGCCGGCCGCGGCATCTGGTTCGACGGCAAGCGCGAGACGGCGGTGCTGTATTTCGGAAAGAGCTCAGCGGTGAACTGCACCGTGCTGCGAGACGAAGGTGTGGCCGTCGCCGCCAAGGGCTGAGCGACCGGCGTCGCCCGCCTAGAGCGACTGCCCGACCGGCGGTTTCTCCACCGTCACCTGAATGCGTTGCAGCTGCGTCTTTCCGTCGGCGTGGGTGACTTCCAGCGTCAATGCATCATTGCCTTCGAATCCGGGCGACGACCTGTAGACGGCAATGAACGCCGGCACCTCCGCCGCAAGACATTGCTTGATATTGGTCGCGCGCAGCCGCCCCTGCTTGACCGTCACGGTTCCGTTCGTCGGCGTTTCCTTGAGACGCACGGTCGGCAGACGGCCCGGTGTGCAGTCCGGCTTCATGCTGGCAAAGACGGCGACACGCACGTCGCGTCCCGATTGCGCCTTCACGGTGCGCTCGGGCGCAGCGGTCTGAGCAGCGAGCGGCGCAGGCGACAATGATAATGCGGCGGCGACCATTGCCGGGCCGATCCCGGCCGCAACCCTTCGCATTCGCCTGACCGCTTTGCCCATGTCGCGCACGCAGGTTTCCCGCTGTTCATCTCGCCGTGGCCAACCTTATCAGAAACGCCGCTGCACAAAATGACGCCAAAGCCCCTGACGGCTATGTCAAAAGGATATGGGCATTCCAAGGCTATTGCGGGAGCACCGCAACCGCCTCGATTTCGAACAGCGCGCCCGGACGGGCAAGCCTCGAAATCTCGATGGTCGTGCTGGCCGGGGGCGCAGCGGTGTTGAAATAGGTATCGCGCACCTCGCGGAAGACAGGCAGGTGCGACATGTCGGTCAGGTAATTGGTGATCTTCACCACATGCTCGAAACCCGCTCCAGCGGCGTCGAGCGCCAGCTTGAGATTCTCGAAGGCCTGCATCACCTGCGCGCGGAAGTCGCCCGGCGCACCGACGATATTGCCGTCACGATCAAGACCAAGCTGGCCCGCAATATAGATGACGCGGCCGGGGCCGATGACTTCGACGACATGGCTGTAACCCGGCGGCTGCGACAGCGTCGGCGGATTCCGGAACCGCAAGTTCGACATCCCGATCGCTCCTGCGCATAAGAGCCGGCTGCCGGCGAACGATCAGTGCGTCCACAGACCGCGGCGCTGAAACGCGAAATTGTCGGCATACGCTATCGTACGGCGGGCTGGCGTCTTCTCTTCCATCACCTGATAGGGAATGCCGTGGCGCTCGCAATAAGCGATCGCCTCCTCCTTGCTGGCGAAGCGCAGCCGCAGCTGGCTGGTCATGTCGGTCGAACTGGTCCAGCCCATCAGCGGCTCGACCACGCGTGGCGCTCCCGGCTCATAGTCGAGAACCCAGTCCCTGGTCTTGGCGGTGCCGGACTGCATCGCGTTGCGCGCCGGCTTGTAGATGCGGGCTGTCATGATCGTCGTGTTCCGTGCACCCGTGTTCAAATCCCGAACTCGTATCCGTCATTAACTGCCGCGGAACTTCGCCGCGACGCCCTGGGTCCGGGCGGCTCGCGGAGCCGAAGCTCGAAGAGCGGAGGCTGGTCGGGGCAGCAGGATTTGAACCTGCGACCCTCTGCTCCCAAAGCAGATGCGCTACCAGGCTGCGCTATGCCCCGCCATACCTCGCCTTCCGCTTCGCCGACGAACCGGCTGCGCTGACATACCGGCTCCGCCTTCAATTCTCCACCCATAACTTGGCAACCCGCGCAGGCCCTGGCCTAGCGCCCGGAAAAGATGGGATGCGCCACCCGGTCGCCCGGGGCGATGCCCAGCTTGCGGGCGGTGCCGCCGATGACCTCCAGCACGCCCCGGACCGGGCCTCCGGAGGGGATGACCCGCTCCGACAAGGGTTCCGTATTTTCGGCGATCCGGAGGATCCGGCCATTCCCGGAAATAAAAATCATATCCAAAGGTATGTAGGTATTCTTCATCCACATGGCGATGTCCTGCTCGCGCTGGAAATCGAAGAGCATGCCCTGCCCCTCCGGCAGCTCCTTGCGGAACATCAGCCCTTTCGCCCGATCGGCGTCATTGGCGACGATTTCAACCGAAAAGACATGCACGCCGCTCTTGCTGACAATTTCGAGCGTGCCCTTCTCGACAGCCCCGGTGGGCACCGCAAACAGCGCCAGAACGACAAAGGCGGCTGCCCACAACAGGCGCCGCCCCGCAAACAACTCGAACCACGATCGAAACACTGAACCAACCCTGCCTAATGCGAGGCGGGTCCGTGCGGTCCGCCATCGGGCTGCACTTCCGCAGCCATCATCCCCTTCGGTCCGGGCCCGAACCGCACCAGCACGGTCTGGCCAGGGCGCAACTCGGTAATCCCGTAGCGCCGCAGCGTCTCCATATGCACGAAAATGTCCGGAGTGCCGTCGCCGCGCGTCAGAAAACCGAAGCCGCGCAGACGATTGAACCATTTGACCACGGCGCGCTCAAGTCCGCTGGTCGGAGTGACGGTGACGTGGGTTCTGGGTGGTGGCAATTGCGCGGGATGCACCGCGGTGGATTCGTCCATCGACAGGACGCGGAAGGCCTGCAGACCGCGCGGCCGCTGCAAGGCTTCGCAGACGACCCGCGCACCCTCGTAAGCGGTCTGAAAGCCATCGCGTCTCAGGCATGTGACATGCAGGAGAACATCGGGCATCCCGTTGTCCGGAACGATAAAGCCGAACCCCTTCGACACATCGAACCATTTGATGACGCCTGAGATTTCGACGATATTCCCCGCCGTCTCGTCTGCGGCATGAATATCCTGCTCGTTGACGCCTCGGTCCGGCCTCAGACCGTAATTTGCGCCGGGCATTTTCGGCCCCAATCCGTCCGACGCCATGACTTTCTTCGCGCCGCCGCTTTTCTGGCGCCTCTTGCCGGGCGCTTGAACGAATCTCTATGCATTCAAAGATAACACCGCGAGGCGAAGGAAAAAGTGGAAAATGTGGTCGTGCAAGAGATTGTACCAGCTGTGCACAAGTTCGCTTGACACCCGTTCGCGCGCGCCAATTGCGAATCAGTGTGCGATGAAAGGCGCCAGGACCTCTCCGATATCGTCGCGGATCACCAGATCCGCCATCGAGTCGAACTCGGTCGGCTCGCGATTGACAATGACAAGGCGGGCACCCTGCTGTTTCGCCCGCAGCGGAAAGCCCGCGGCAGGCCAGACCACAAGCGAGGAGCCGATCGACACGAAAAGATCACATGCCTCCGTGAGTTCATGTGCGCGCAGCATGGCATCTTCCGGCATTGATTGCCCGAACGACACCGTCGCCGTCTTGATGTGGCCGCCACAGGTGCAATCCGGCGCGCGACCGCCTTCGGCATCGAATCTTTGCTTCACCCAGTCGAGTTCATAGCGTGTGCCACACGCGACGCAGGTGGCAAATGTCGTGTTTCCATGCAATTCCACGACGTCGCAATGCGCCACGCCCGACGCCTGATGCAGGTTGTCGATATTCTGCGTGATCACCGCCGGCACCTTGCCCATACGGTACAGACTGGCCAGTGCCAGATGGCCGCGGCCCGGCCTCGCATTCGCGAAATATGCGTCCATGACAAAGCGGCGGCGCCAGGCTTCGTCGCGCATCTCCTGGCTGGCCATGAACTCGCCGAACGGAATGGGCTGTGTTTTCGTCCACAACCCTCCGGGCGAACGGAAATCCGGAATGCCGCACTCGGTCGAGATGCCGGCGCCGGTAAAGGGCAACACGACATCAGACTCCTCCACCAGTTTGCGAAGCCGGTCGATGGCGGTGGCGATATCAGGTGCGATCACGACAGGACGATCATGACACGATGGATCTGGCGAGACTGCAACGATGGCCAGGACTCTTTGTTATGGCGCAGGCGCTGGCAAGCCCGAACAAGCATCGGGGGCCCGCAGGCCCCCGCTTTGCATTGCCCTCGTCATGCTGCTTTGGCGACGGACTCTTTCGGCTCCTTCGCCGACTCTTTGGCTCCCTTGGGTGCGGACGCCTTGCGGGGCTTGCCGCCGAATGTGGAAAGCTTCTCGAGTTCGGCCTCCAGCTCCTTCTGCCGGGCGGCGACTTTCTCCGCCAGCTTGACGGTGGCGCTGTCGCGCAATGCCGCCAGTTCCTCAATCGACATCGCGTCCAAGTCTACTTTCTGCATGACGTCACTCCATTGACCCGCTCGGGGCGTATCGGGAACATTTCGGCCGCACAAGACCGCTTCCGCGCCTATCCACATCCGGATACGGCGCAGGCGTATTGACCTCGTTGGGCAGGCGATTAAGTCCCTGCGATGCCTGCCCCGCCCGCAAGGAGACTCCGATGAAGTTTCTGCACACCATGCTGCGCGTCCGCGATCTCGATGCGGCGCTCGATTTCTATGTCGACAAGCTGGGCCTGGAGGAAGTGAGCCGGCGGGTGGACGAAAAGAACCGCTACACCCTGGTCTTCCTCGCCGCACCTGGGGATGAGAAGCTGGTCGGGATGGCGCGGGCGGAAGGCCATCGCGGGGCTCCGCTGGTGGAACTCACCTATAACTGGGACACCGAGGATTACGGCGAAGCGCGCTATTTCGGCCACCTCGCCTACGAGGTTGACAACATCTACGAGCATTGCGAGCGCCTGATGAAGGCCGGAATCACCATCAACCGGCCGCCCCGGGACGGCCAGATGGCCTTCATCCGCTCCCCCGACCGCCACTCCATCGAGTTGCTGCAGAAGGGCGGTCCGCTGCCCGCGCAGGAGCCGTGGAAATCGATGCCCAATACCGGAAAATGGTAGTGATCGCCTGCTTGCCTGCGGCGGCGCGGCTGACTATACCCACTGCGCAACGCGCCATAGCGGCGCCGCCATGAGCACTGAGCTCCCTTCGTCTATCGGTTAGGACGCCACCCTTTCACGGTGGAGAGAGCGGTTCGATTCCGCTAGGGAGCGCCAAAACCTAATAATATCAATGAGTTACAAGGTGGTTCGCCCTTGGGCGCGCACCTCTCTTCTTCACACTCTCCCCGGTCGCCACTTCGTTCCGTGCTTGATTAATTCGTCAACGCGCTGTTCCTGCAATCGGTCGAAAGGATCAATGCCGTTGTCCGCGAGCCCACGGATCGTTTTCGTCAGTTCCCGTGCCGTTGATAATCTCATCGTTTCAAAATCGCCGATCTTTATATATGGGCGGCGTTTGTCGGTTCCGGCTACACTGTATTGCACGTGGAAGGTCACACCTCCACTGCTTCGAACGAGAATGCGCAAACCCGGTTGTTCGCTGTCGGACATTGTCATCTGATTGAGCGGCAATTTGCCGGAGGTCAATTGGGTCACAACATCCCTAATCGTAGTCTCAGAAATCTTCCTCTCATTCATTTTCATCACTGAGTCTCGGTGGCGTGTGCATGTTCGAATCGCGGATGCTGACATTATACTCGAATGTTGATTATACGCAGTGCATCCGAATGTTGATCATGCGCTACCCATGTTGTCAGCCCGGCTTGCAAAAAATGGGATATTCTGCCCATGACGTTGGGGACAACCGGAACGAATACGTAGCACTGGGTCGTTCCCAGCGCTTTCCGAGAGCTACAGATGTTGCCGTCTGGAGATTAGGTTCGCCCTGCCCGGCGGGAACATACGGGAAACTTGATGGGGCGAACCTTCCACTAAGTGATTGAAATTGCAGAAAGTCGAGACGTCGCTAGGGAGCGCCATTCTTCCCGTCTTTTCCTGTCGATTCCGGCTCCTCGTCGGTCGAGACAAGCGTATTCCGGACGACTTTCCCGAGCCTCCGGCTGGCACACACTTTCAAAACGAAAACCCCGCCAGCTCTCGCCCGCGGGGTTTCGATTCCGATCACGCTGTCGATGGCGATCAGACCGCTTCCTTCAATTCCTTCGCGGCGCGGAACGCCACCTTCTTGCTGGCCTTGATCTTGATCGCTTCGCCGGTCGCAGGGTTGCGTCCCATGCGGGCCGCCCGCTTGCGGACCTGAAGAACGCCAAGACCGGCCAGACGGAGCTTCTCACCCTTCTTCAGGTGCTTGGTGATCATCCCAACCAGATCAACCAGCAAAGCTTCGCCCTGCTTCTTCGTCATCTCATGGCTTTCAGCAAGCGCATGAGCGAGATGCTTCAACGTAACGGGACGATTGGGTTTCGCGCTGGCGGGCGCTTTTTTGACAGCCATTTGTTTGCCTCTCCGAAAGCGCGTGATGCGCCTACAGCCAAAGGCATTAGGAGATTCGCTGCGAAAAGCGAAGCAATACCAAGTGTTTTTGACGCTTTGGCGTTGGATATCTCGATTTATCAGGCCTTTTGGACGTGTCGGGCCCCGACAATGTTGCCGAGGCCCGAAATATCAGCGGTTTTACTGACTCGAACTGGCCGGAGGCGGCGCAGCCGGTGCAGGCGCCGGACGCGTCGTGCCCTGCCCGGTGGTAGCCGGAGGTGTTGTCCGTGGCGCCTGGCCGGTGGTCGTTGCCGGCGGTGTGGTGTCGCCGGCGGTCTGACGGTCACCGCCCGACCAATAGCTCAGCGCCAGCAACAGCACCACCAGGGCGCCGATTCCGCCAAGAATCCAGCTCCAGTTCATGCCGTCCGGCTCGTAGCTTGCTTTCGGATTGCGATAATCGGGGTGGCTGGGGTCCAGCCGGGGATCCCTCATGTCAGACATCACCTATCTCCTGTGCTGCGGTCCGTGCACCGGAGACAACGGCGCGCGGCGGGCAAGGTTCCGTGTGCAATTTTCAGCGAATTGAGGAGGACGGCTTCACGCGCGCGGCGCCGATGGCGGTGTCAAACTTGCCGATCTCGGAGCGCGCAAGGCCCGGTGCGTAGATACTCCGCGGAACCAGCAGCCTGCGTCCCGCAGTCAGCGGCGCCGATGCGTCGAGATTGTTGATCTGCGCGATGACCCAAGCCGGCGCGCCCGTTCGCGCTGAAATGCTCTCGAGGGTGTCCGTGTCGGCTGCGATAAACGAAGCCGCGCTGTCCCACAACTCGATCCGCGCGCTGGCTGGCACAACATATTTCATCACCAGCGGCCTGACCTCCGGGGCCTGAGCATCACGCTGCGGCGCGTTCTTCTTTTTCGGCTGCGAGCTCGCGGCGGCCATTGCCGCTCTCTGTTCCGCCGCCAGTTCAGCGATGCCAACGATTTTTTCGGTGACCAGTTCATGAATGATGGGAGATTTATCGAGCGTAATGTGCACGATCTCCCTGCGGTCGCGCAGATCGACATTGATTAGCCGTCCGCGGAATCCCTTGCCAGGCGTTGCCCGTCCGCCGCCGATGATGTTGGTGGCCTGATACAGATTGATGAACAGCTCGACATTCGAGGGTACATCGCCTGCAATCGGCGTCGGATCGAATCCGACGGCAAGCGCGACCGGCACATTTGCGCTCTTCAGCTTCTCGGCCATTGCGATGATTTCATCACCGCCGGTCGAATGTCCGATCAGCATGATCGGTGCGATCGAAGGATCCTCGCGATAGGCCTTGACGATGTCGTTCGCGAGAAAGCGGGCCGCCGAAACGCCATGCACCGATGCCTTGACGCCGCGCTTCTGAATCTTGGCAGCCAGGTCGTCCATGCCCAAGGAGAAGACATCGCCGATCAGTCCGCGCAGCAGATAGACATGGCCAGGCAGTTCGCGCCGCTCGGCAGCTAGGTCGGCGGTCCCCAAGGCCTCCGGCGACAAGCCGAAACCGCACCCGGCCAATCCGGTTGCGAGCAGAAATGCCGCCGCCAAACGCGTCAACGCCATACCTACCCGCTCCGCCCCCTGCTGCACCCGAATGCCGCCCGTTCATCGGGGGCAATATCGGCGTGAAGAAGGCAGCATCCGCCCGGGGGAACCGAATGATGCCGTTCAGGATTGGTATGGGGCGACCGACCGGAGCGGCACCATGATCGATCACAAATGGGACGATTGGCGACGTACCGACGGACGGTGGGAGCCAGCGCTTGTGCTGACCCTGGCCTTGGGAATGGCCATCGCCGCCTTTCTGGCAACGATCCATTGAACCGCCCACTTGCCTGCAGCGGAGACCCCCGATGAATAGGACTCTCATCCTTGCGGCCGGCCTGGCCCTGGCGATCCTGTCCCCGGCCTTCGCACAGGCCCCCGCCGTGCGCGGCGACGCAACGAAGGACATGACCAATTGCCCGCCGTCCACCGCCGGCAAATCCACGTCGGGCACCGCTTCGGAGGACGCGCAGGCGATCGAAAAAAGTGCGATCCTGCCGTCTGCCGGAGGTCATGAAAATTCGGCCGCTCCGACCGTTCAGCGCAACGGTGAGTCGGTGGAAGCCCGCGCCGATTGCCCACAGGACGCCGACCAGCCCAAGCCGGCAGATTCGAAAGACTGATATCCCGGCGTTCGGCGCCCGGGCACAACCGCCACAGTTCTGACCGCCATCTTGTCGGTGTATAGGATTGCCCGATGACATGGTGTTCCGATTCGAGCCCGACACGCCGCGCGTTTCTCACTGCCGCATGTTCGGTCGCGACCCTTGCCGCCGCGCCGTGTGCTGTGCTGGCGCAGACCGCACAGCAACCGTTCGAACAATGGATCATCGCCTTCCGGCCGCGCGCATTGAAGCGTGGCATTTCGGAAGCGACCTATGATCGCGTGATGCTCAGTCTGAAGCCGGACCTCGGCGTGTTCGCGCTGCAGCAGTCGCAGCCGGAATTCCGCGAGCAGCTCTGGCAATATCTCAACCGCCGGGTGTCCGACTGGCGCATCATGACCGGCAAGGACAAGCTGCGCGAGGTTGGACCGTTGCTCGCACGTTTGGAAAAGGATTTTGGCGTCGCGCCGGCGATCCTGCTCGGACTTTGGGGTATGGAGACCGCCTTTGGCGATCCTGTCGTGCATCGCAACCACATGCGTCCGATCTTCCCGGCGCTCGCCGCGCTGGCCTGGGGCGAACCGCGCCGTCGCACCTATTGGGAAACCGAATTGCTCAATGCGCTCGTCATCGTCGAACGCGGCTGGAGTACACCGCAGGAAATGCGTGGCTCCTGGGCCGGCGCCATGGGCCACACGCAATGGATGCCGGAAGTATGGCTCAATGTCGGTTTCGACTATGACGGCGATGGCCGTGCATCGCCGTTCGGCAAGCCCGACGACGCGCTCGCAGGTACCTGCAAGTATCTCCTGCAGCGTGGCGGCTACCGGCGCGGCGAGCCCTGGGGCTATGAAGTGCGCGCCTCGGGAAGCGCAAATGGCGAACGCAGCTATGCCGAGTGGCAGAAGGCCGGCGTGGTCCGCGCCGACGGCCAGCCCTATCCCGTGCCGCTGGCGCGCGCCCGCTTGTGGATTCCCGTCGCAGGCGGCCCCGCGTTCCTGATCGGAAAGAATTTCGATGCGGTGAAGAGCTACAATCCGTCGATGAACTATGCTCTCGCGATCTGCCATCTCGGCGATCGCATCCTGGGCGCAGGCCCTTTCGTCCAGACGTTTCCCGGCAGCGAGCGCGCGCCCACGCTCGCCGAGGTGCAGGAAATCCAGAAGCGCCTGACCGCGCTTGGCTTCAACACCAATGGCACCGACGGACGTGTCGGCCTGGAAACCATGAAGGCCGTGCGCGACTATCAGCGCAAGGTCGGCATGCAACCAGCCGATGGCTATGCCGGAATCAATTTGCTGGCGCGGCTGCGGCAGGGCGGCTAGGGACGCGGCGCTGCGCGATTGACGTTGCGCGCAGCGAGCCACTCTTTGAGAAAGTCGACGAAGATGCGCACCTTCTGCGGCACGGCGGGTGTGCGCGGATAGACGGCCACCAGCGGCCGCGCCGTCGTCCTGTAGCGCGGCAGGACGGTCGTGAGCAGGCCGGACGAAAGGTCTTCGGCCACCGCGTAGCGCGGCACCAGCGCGATGCCGAGGCCGGCCAGCGCCGCCTTGCGCAACGCCAGCGCACTGTTCGACATGAAGGCCCCGGCGACCTTGATCGACTGCGTCCCCTTAGGCCCCTCAAAGCGCCAGATGTGATCGCTCGGCAGCACGTTCACATGTACCAGACAGGCATGGCTCGCCAGATCGGCAGGCGATGTCGGACGTCCTGCGCGTGCGAGATAATCCGGCGACGCGCAGGCAATCCAGTCCAGCGGCGCGATCGGTTCTTCCACAAAGGACGCGTTGCGCGCCGACGTGATGCGCAGCGCCAGATCGAGCCCCTTTTCGGTGAATTCGCCGGGACGCAGCGAGACGTCTTCCAAAATGAGTGAGATGCGCAGTTTCGGCTGTTCGCCGGCAAAGGCCACGACCGCTTCTGACAGATGCACCACCCCGAAGGATTTTGGCGCCGTCATCTTGAGCGTGCCGACCGCCTCCGTCCGCGTCTTGACGATCAGACGCTCCTTGCTCTCGACATCGCGAAAAAGCCGTTCGCAGAATTCCAGGTAGGATTGCCCTTCTTCGGTCAGATTGAGTGAGCGCGTCGACCGATTGAGCAGCCGCACCCCAAGGCGCTGCTCCAGATCGCTGACATGGCGCGAGACGAGAGCACGTGACATGCCGAGCTGATTGGCGGCGATGGTGAAACTGCCGGCCCGCACGACGCGAACGAAGCTTTCCATGGTGCGGAAGCGATCCATGCAGCTCTTTCATTGTTCAATTTTCTGCAACAACGAGGTTCATATTTAGCGGCTTCTCGTCGCTAATGTCAAAGCGTATGGTCCCCGCAAGAACGATGGCGCAACCCAGCGCCGCCTGATCAGGGAGAACGACCCGGAGCCCGGCCCAGCCGGTCGATCCGCATCTTTCATTCACGCAATTGCGCGACGGCCGGATGCCGTCGCGCGTCCAAAGGACGATCCGTGACCGTATCCAAGACCAGTATTCAGACCGCACAGCCGGAATTGCGAGGCCTTGCATCGCTCGAGCGGCCGATACCCTCCGGCGCCAATGCCCCCGGCTTTGGCAGCGATGTCGTTGCCGAGGCGCTGCGTGCACTGAACATTCCCTATGTCGCGCTCAATCCCGGCGCCAGCTATCGCGGCCTGCATGACAGCATCGTCAACTATCTCGGCAATGAAACCCCGCAGATGCTGCTGTGCCTGCATGAGGAATCCGCGATCGCCATTGCGCAAGGCTGGGCCAAGGTCACCGGCCGGGCCATGGCAGCCGTCGTGCATTCGAACGTCGGTCTGATGCACGCCACCATGGCGATCTTCAACGCCTGGTGCGATCGCATGCCGCTCATCGTGCTGGGCGCGACCGGGCCGCTCGATTCCGAGAAGCGGCGGCCCTGGATCGACTGGATTCATACTGCGCGCGACCAGGGTGCGCTCATCCGCAACTACATCAAATGGGACGATCAGCCGGCCTCGCCTGCCGCCGCGCGCGAGTCGCTGCTGCGTGCGGCGTGGATCGCCAACACCGCACCGAAGGGGCCCGTCTACGTCAATCTCGACTCCGGGATGCAGGAGGCAAAACTCCCAGAGCCGCTTCCCCCGATCGACACCGCGCGATTCATGCCGCAGGTGCACGCAGCCCCCGCACGCGAGGCGGTCGAGCTTGCCGCCGGCAAACTGCGCAGCGCCAGGAACATTGTGATCCTGGCCGGCCGCGCCTCGCGCGACGTCGCCGCCTGGAACGACCGCGTGGCGCTCGCGGAAGCGCTGAATGCGCGGGTCATCACCGACCTGAAGATCGGCGCTTCATTTCCGACCGATCATCCTCTGCATGTCGGCGCGCCAGGCATGCTTATGCCTGATGCCGAGGGTCTGAAGACGCTCACAGGCGCAGACGTTATCCTCAGCCTCGACTGGGTGGATCTTGCCGGCGCGCTGAAAGCGGCGAAAGCCTTGTCAACGAAGGCGCAGATCATCCAGGTTTCGTGCGACCATCACATTCACAACGGCTGGAGCATGGACCATCAGGCGTTGCCGCCGGTGGACCTGTTCATCTCCGCCGACGCCGATGCGACGGCCAGCGCCCTGCTCGCAGCGATTGCGCCAGGTGCCAAGCCGCTTCCGCGGACGCCGGCATCCCCGCCCGCCACTCCTCTCTCCAAGCACGTCCTCACCGTCGAACACCTGGCGCGTGCGCTGCGCGAAACGGTCAGCAGCAAGCCTGTCTCGCTCAGTCATCTGCCGCTATCCTGGAACGGCGCCTGGTGGCCGTTCCGCCATCCGCTCGACTATCTCGGCTCCGACGGCGGCGGCGGTGTCGGCGGCGGCCCCGGCATCGCCGTGGGCGCAGCGCTGGCGCTGAAGGACAGCGGCCGCCTGCCGATCGCAATCTGCGGCGACGGCGATTTCCTGATGGGCGTCACCGCGCTCTGGACAGCGGCGCATTACCGCATTCCGCTGCTGATCGTGGTCGCCAACAATCGTTCGTTCTTCAACGACGAGCTGCATCAGGAGCGCGTGGCGCGGATGCGCCATCGCCCGGTGGAGAACAGGTGGATCGGCCAGCGCATGTCGGATCCCGAGATCGATCTCGCCGCCATGGCGCGCGCGCAGGGTGCGCAGGGTTTCGGTCCGGTTACCCACGCGGCGGAGTTGTCCGATGTGTTCCGCCAGGCGGTTGCTGCCGTCGAGAGTGGTGCGGTGGCCGTGGTCGATGTGCGGGTCGAACCCGGCTACGCCCCGGTCACGACCGCCGCGACGACTCAGCAACGCGACTAACCGATACAACATGGACGACGCTCGATGCCCGTTGCGACAATGCCCATCACGCCAACCGCGCCCGCACCGGCGAATGACCGGCAAGGCCTGCTCGTCATCGACGACCTGAGCAAGCGCTTTCCGACACCGGACGGCACGGTCACGGCAGTCGATCACGTCTCGCTCTCCGTGCGGCAGGGCGAGTTCTTCTCGGTGATCGGGCCGTCTGGCTGCGGCAAGTCGACCTTGTTCAATGTCATCGGCGGCCTGCTCGGCGACTATGACGGCAACGTCACCGTCGCAGGCGAACGCATTTCCGGACCGCATCCCTCGGTCGGCATGGTGTTCCAGGAGGAATCGACCTTCCCCTGGCGCACGGTGATCGAGAATGTGTCCTTTCCGCTCGAGATTGAGGGCATGGCGAAGGCGAAGCGCCACGAGAAGGCGCGGCATTTCATCCACATGGTCGGGCTCGACGGCTTCGAGAACCGCTATCCGTCCGAGCTTTCCGGCGGCATGCGCCAGCGCGTCTCGCTGGCGCGCACGCTCGCGTCCGAGCCCAAAATCCTCCTGATGGACGAGCCCTTCGCCGCGCTCGACGAGCAGACCCGCCTGCTGCTGGGCGACAAGGTTCTCCAAATTCAGGAGGAGCTGAAGCAGACGACGATGCTGATCACCCACAACATCACCGAAGCGGTGCAGCTCTCCGATCGCATCATGGTGATGACCTACCGGCCGGGCAAAGTGAAGCGGGTCGTGGATATCGATCTCCCCCGCCCCCGCTCGTCGGAAATCGTGGGGTCCGACGCCTTCGGGCACTACGTGGCGCAGATCTGGAACGATCTGCGCGAGGAAGCCAGCCGCGGCCTAACCGAAGATGAGGGCCGCCGCGTCGCGCGGGTCCATCGATGAGCGCCGCCGCTCTCACCCGCATTCCCGGACTACCGGCCGCTGTCGGCTTCGGCACGCTTGTCGTCGCGGCGCTTGTTGCCGAGGCGCTGATCCGCGCCGGCGTGATCAATCAGTTCATCGTCCCGCTGCCCTCGCAGATCGTCGCGAGCTTCGAGCGGGTGATCACCGAGGAGCACCTCTTCGACCGTTTCCTGACCACTTTCAAGGAATGCTTCGCCGCCGCAGTTCTCATCACGATTGTCGGGGTTTCGGTCGGTGCCTTGCTACATCGGGTCGATCTCTTGCGGCGTGCCACCGAAACCTGGGTCGCTGCTGCGGCATCCGCACCTACGGTGCTGATGTATCCCTTGTTCATGGTCATCTTCGGACGGTCGATGACAACGATCGTGATGATGGCTTTCGTCGCCGGCCTGCCGCCGGTCATCTTGAAGACCATCGAAGGCCTATCCGGCACGCGCCGCGTGCTGATCAATGTGGGCCGCAGCTTCAAGCTGACCGAAAGCCAGATGTTCCGGAAAATTCTGTTCCCGGCGGCGATGCCGACGATCTTTGTCGGCCTCAAGCTCGGGCTGATCTTCGCGCTGATCAACGTGGTGGGCGTTGAATTCCTGATCAATTTCGGCGGCCTCGGGCAGCTCATCAACGATCTCGCCGAGCGCTACGACCTCGCCGGAACCTATGCGGCGATCTGCTTCGTCATTCTGGTGAGCGTGGTCTTCTTCGTGATTATCGAACGGATCGAACGATGGCTGAGACCGGCAGACTGAGACAAGCAGCCATTACGTCACCGCTGCTCAGTCCGGTGACGCTGGTGCGCCTTGCCATCATCGTCGGCCTGCTGGCGCTGTGGGAGGCGGTGGCGGCCTCCGGCTGGCTCTATCGCGATGTGGTGCCGTCGCTGCTGGCGATCGGCCGCGCCATCGCGGCGCTTCTCAGCAATCCTGAATATTACTGGCATCTCGGCGTGACGGCCGGCGAGGTCGCGACCGCCTTGGCCATCGGCGGCCTCAGCGGCGTCCTGGTGGGACTTGTTCTCGGCGGCAGCCCGTTCCTGAGCAAGGCTTACGAGCCCTATCTCTATTATCTCGGCCCGACTCCGAAGATCATCTTTTTCCCGATCATGATCATGTGGTTCGGCGTCGGCCCGTCCTCGAAGATCGCGCTCGGCACCATGTCCTGCTTCTTCCCGATTGCGCTGTCGGTGGCGGCAGGAATGCGCCAGATCGACCCGGTGCTGATCCGCGTCGGCAGGAGTTTCCGTCTCAGCGCCTGGCAGATGGCCTGGAAGATCTACCTGCCGGCGATGCGCCATCCGATCATCAACGGCGTGCGCCTCGGGCTTGGCGTCGCCATCATCGGCACGCTGCTTGCGGAAACCAAATTGTCGAACCGCGGCATCGGTTATCTGATCATCCAGGCCTACAGCCTGTTCGACATGCCGCGCATGTATGCGCTGCTCATCGTCCTCTTCGTGCTGGCGATCGGCGCCAACGCGCTCGTTGGCCGCTTCGGCGGCCTCGATTCCATCAAACGCTTCTGAAGAAAGCGGCAACAACGGGAGAAACGAAATGATTTGCAGACGACAAGCGATAGGAGCCTTGGCGCTGATCGCGTCGATGTCCTTCAGCAGCTATGCCGCCTATGCGCAGGACAAGCTGAAACTTGCGGTCGGCCAGCGCGGCAATTGGGAAACAGCGGTGTCGGAAATCGGCCAGCGTGCGGGAATCTTCAAGAAGCATGGCCTCGATCTCGAATTGCTGTACACCGCCGGCGCCGGCGAGACGCTGCAGGCGGTGATTTCAGGCGCCACCGACATCGGCATCGGCGTGGGCACCAGCGGCGCCATGGCCGCCTTCAGCAAGGGTGCGCCGGTGCGCGCCATCGGCTCGGCAACGGTCGGCTCGAACGACCTGTACTGGTACGTAAAGGCGGATTCGCCGCTGAAGAGCATCAAGGACGCGACCGAAAAGACCACCATCGCCTATTCGACCACCGGCTCCTCGACCAACATGCTTGTGCTCGGCTTCCTCAAGGAGTTCAACCTGAAGTCCAAGGCCGAGAAGACCGGCAGCCCGCCGGCGACCCTCACCGCCGTCATGTCCGGACAGGTGGATGTGGGCTGGGCCGCGCCGCCCTTCGGCCTGAAGGAGATCGAGGAGGGCAAGATCAGAATCGTGGCGCGCGGCAGCGACGTGCCTTCGACCCGCAATCAGACTGTCCGCCTGCTTATCGTCAATGCCACCAAGCTGGAAAAGGACAAGGCGGTGATCCAGCGCTACATGGACGCCTATCGCGAAACGCTGGACTGGATGTACAGCGATCCGAAAGCGCTGGCTATCTACAAGGACTTCGCCGGCATTCCGGAAAATCTGACAAGGAAGGCGATGGCGGACTTCTATCCGAAGACGGCGCTCGATCCCGACCGCATCGAGGGCATTGACGGCGTCATGGCCGATGCCGTCACAATGAAGTTCATCCCGGCGCCGCTGTCCAAGGAACAACTTGCACAGTTCTTCCAGGTGCCGCCGCGCAAGAAATGAGGCATCGCAGTCCGGCTCGCCGCGTTCGCGCGGCGGGCCGTCTACATTAAGAGGCCGTGCCATGACCACCGTCCTTCCGCCGCAGAGCCCGATCCCGGGCGAGATCAGGCTGCCCAAACACCGCGACGCCTATTACGGCGGCAAATGGCACAGGCCGACGAGCGGCGGCTATGTCGAGACAATTAGTCCTGGCACCGGCAAGTCGCTCGGCAAAGTGGCCGATGGCACAGCGGCGGATATGGATGCCGCCATCGCTGCGGCCAAGACCGGCTTTACCGAATGGCGCCGCGTCCCACCGCTGGAACGCGCCCGCATTTTGAAACGTGTGGCGCAGATCCTGCGCGAGCATGCCGGCGAACTCGCCATGATCGACGCCGCCGATTGCGGCAACCCGGTCAAAGAGATGCTGGCCGACGCCAACATCGCCGCCGCGCAAATGGAATTCTTTGCCGGCCTCGTCACCGAGATGAAAGGCGCGTCGATCCCGATGGGACCGGACGTGGTCAATTTCTCGGTGCGCGAGCCGCGCGGCGTGGTCGGGCGCATCATCCCCTTCAACCATCCCTTCATGTTCTGCGCCGGCAAATCGGCGGCACCGCTCGCCGCCGGCAACACGATCGTGATGAAGCCGCCCGAACAGGCGCCACTCTCCTCGCTGCGGCTCGCCGAGCTGTGCGACGGGCTATTTCCGCCCGGGGTGTTCAATGTCGTGCCCGGCGGCCGGGACGCCGGTGCGCGGCTGGCGGCGCATCCCGATGTCGCGATGATCGCGCTGATCGGCAGCGTTCCAACCGGCCGCGCCGTCATGAAGGCCGCGGCCGATACCGTGAAACCGATCCTGCTCGAGCTCGGCGGCAAGAACGCCCTGATCGCTTATCCCGATGCCGATCCAGACGACGTAGCGGGCGGCGTAGTCGGCGGCATGAACTTCACCTGGTGCGGACAGTCCTGCGGCTCGACCAGCCGCGCGTTCGTGCACGAAAAGATCTACGACGCGGTGCTGGACCGCGTGAAGCAGAGGGTCGCCTATTACAGGCCGGGCGTTCCGACCGATCCCGCCACCACCATGGGCGCCATTGCGTCAAAGGCGCAGTATGAGCGTGTGCTGAACTTTATCGGGACGGCGAAAAAAGAAGGCGCCCGCCTGCTCCATGGCGGCGATCGCCCGGCCGATCCGAAACTCGACAACGGACTATTCGTCGAACCAACGATCTTCGCGGATGTGACGCCCGACATGACCATTGCGCGCGAGGAAATTTTTGGCCCGGTGCTCGGCATCTTCAAATGGTCGGACGAGCAGACGATGCTCGACCAGGTCAATGCCGTAGACTATGGCCTCACCTGCTCGATCTGGACCAATGACCTTTCAACCGCGCATCGCACAGCCGCAGAAGTTCAGGCGGGATTCATCTGGGTCAACGAGGTGAGCAAGCATTTCCTCGGCACGCCTTTCGGCGGATTCAAGCAGTCCGGTATCGGGCGGGAGGAATGCCTTGACGAACTCTTGTCCTTCACCCAGGAAAAAAACATTCACGTGCGGCTGAAAAGAGCTGAGCCTCAGGCCCCGTCATCATGAGGGGGGCCCGGCCAACGGGTCAGCGCGAAGTGCGGCCCGATGGTAAACTCCGCCGGGTCTCGCAATCACGGCGGATCACAGCTTGAAGCTCTCCAGCGTCCCCGGGTGGAACAGGTCTTCGGGTGTCACCAGACGTGACGACAGTCCCTGCGCATGGTGGTGCTTGAAGAATGTCTCGAGCACATGCCGGTTCGCATCGACGCCATAGGACCAGAAATCGTGACCCATGAAATCCCGCGCCTCCTGCAGCCGCTCCTCCACGAACGGCAGCGTGACTTTCGTTGCCGAAATATCGTCCAGGTGCTCGATGGCTTTCGCCTTGGATTGCTCGAATGCCTTCAGCACCGCGCCGGGAAGCCACGGGTGCTTATCCGCGAGGGTCCGCCGCACCCCGACGATGTGCATGATCGGAAAAATTTTCGTGCGTTTGTAATAGTCCTTGGCGGCCGCGACCGGATCGGGAAACAGCCACCCGACATGGGGCGTGTCCTTGGGCAGAGCCGGCGCACGCGGCGACATGAAGGCATCGATTTCGCCGGCAGCCAACATGACGGAAATGGTGCGGCCCTCCGGCGCCTCCTCCAGCTTCACGTCCCTGGGCAGATTGAGCTTGATCTTCTCCGGCCTTCCCGCATGCGCGATGCCGCCACGCACCCAGGTCACATCCGACGGCTTGATGCCGAAATCGTCTTGCAGCAATGCCCGTACCCAGACCATTGCGGTGACCTGGTATTCGGGAATGCCGACACGCTTGCCCTTCAGATCCTCCGGCTTCTTGATGCGGTCTGTGCGCACGAAGATCGAGGTGTGGCGGAAGGCACGCGAGAGAAAAGCCGGAACCCCAACATAGGGAAAGTCGTCCTGCGCGGTCTTGACGGTC
>Ga0073934_10003947_pt1 | contig 25771 bp, 23 predicted proteins | sample LarsenN4metaG_FD_76834 | JGI IMG/M metagenome (GOLD analysis project Ga0073934, IMG submission 76834) | Hot spring sediment bacterial and archeal communities from British Columbia, Canada, to study Microbial Dark Matter (Phase II) - Larsen... ... | reverse complement strand
GGCAGGTACAGCCAGCTCGTGTAGAGGGCGATGTCCGTGTTCGAAATGCCCAGCCGTTTGTACAACACGACTGACATCGTCATCACGATCACGTAGGGAATCCCCTGCGAGAAGTAGAGGCTCGGAACCCAGAACCACGGGTTGCGCGTGGCCGGCCGTGCCGGCTGGGTTTCAGCCGGGCGAACCGTATCCGTCGCCGAACTCATGGCGCAAGCGTAAAGGCTGATTCGGGCTCGCTAAAGGCAAAAACAATAAGGTTCCCACCAGCGAAAGCGCTCCAGGGATCAGCCCGTCGCGCCCTGGTCTTGATGGATGCCAGGTGGAATTCAGGCGCCCAATGGGCGTTCCACTCGGTGCGATCCCTTCTTCTCTCCTCTCCTCCGAAAGGGTTGCGTGCGCCCAGGCTGAAGTCTACATTCGGGGCGTCGCTGGCGCGGCCTGGGCGCGTCAGGTCGCAATACAGCCGGATCAACTCTGTGTGGCGGGGGATACTTATGTCAGCCTTTTCCAAACTCATGCATATGGTGACCAAATCTTCAAGCCTGGCCGCGGTGCTGCTGTTGAGCTTCGCAACGGCGGCTCGCCCCGAAACGATCGTTTCATCGCTGAACAACACGTCCACCCCGGTCGCATTCATCTTTGGAAACTGGGGCGCGTCACCCTTCACGACCGACGCTCAACCCTGGACCCTGACCTCGGCATCGGTCACGTTGCAGCTCGCGTCCACCGGCGCCGTGCCCACCAACGTCCGGCTCATGGCGGATGCTGCCGGCCAACCGGGCGCCACCCTGGCCGACCTGGGCATGCGGACTGTGACCGCCGGGTCTCAGTTGTATACGTTCGCGGCGCCCGGCTCAGTGACGCTCCAACCGTCAACGACCTACTGGATTGCCGTCGGGAATGTCTCCACAAACGGAACCATCAACCTGCCGCTCTCGGACTGGGGCGCCACGTTCACCAATTCCGGCGTTCCGGGCGCGTCGATGGCCAAAAGCATTGCGGCGGGAGCCGGGGTCGACGGTAATCCCCCGACGAATTGGATTCCGACCAGTGGTGTGGCGCTGCTCTTCTCGGTGGAGGGCACGCGGCAGGGAGGGGGCGGGCCCGGCCCGCTGCTGATGATGTCCTTCATCAACCAGCAGGTCTACGCCACCTGGGCAACCAATTTCACGGGCTACACGTTGCAGTGGGCCACCAGCTTGCCCTCCACCAACTGGACCACTTTGCCCGGCCAACCCACGATCATCGGCAGCGAGTTCGCGCAGCGGATCGACGACACGAATGCCCCGCTCCGATATTTCAGGCTCCACAGGCCCTGACCCATCGTCCCGGTAGATCGTTTCCGCGCAAGCCGCCTCCCTCTCCGCCCGAGCGCAGGCGCGCGCCAGCGACGTCCTTTCACCGCGGTCACCGCGGGGGTTCGATTGCATTTGGAAGGTGAGCCGGTATGCTGCAGGGCATGGCAAAAGCAGACAAACCGCCTTCAGACCCCGAGTTGCGAAAACGCATCGAGGAGCTCATTCGGTTCAAAGGCGGCGGGTACAACGAGGAAAGCGTCGCGGATATCATCGAAAACGCCCTCAAACTCCTGAAAGATGTGGAGCACACTGGCGACGTGAGGGTGATCCAGACCGCGCTGCGGGAGCTGCGTTACGCGTTCAAATTGTTTGCCCCTTATTCCCACGTCCGCAAAGTGACCATCTTCGGTTCCGCGCGCACGCTGCCCACGCGTCTGGAATACCAGCAAGCGGTTGAGTTCGGACGAAAGATCAGCGAGGCGGGCTTCATGGTGATCACGGGGGCCGGCGGCGGAATCATGCAGGCCGGACACGAAGGCGCCGGCCCGGAAAAGAGCTTCGGCGCCAACATCCGGCTCCCCTGGGAACAAGCGGCCAACCCGGTGATCCGCGAGGACAAGAAGCTCGTGACGTTCAAGTATTTCTTCACCCGGAAGCTCATCTTCATTCGACATTCGGACGCCATCGCCCTGTTCCCCGGCGGGTTCGGCACCATGGACGAGGGCTACGAAGCGCTGACCCTGATGCAAACCGGCAAGAGCCAGCTTATGCCGCTGGTCTTGATTGACCGGCCCGGCGGGACCTACTGGAAAACCTGGGACCGCCAGATCCGCGAGCACCTGCTGCGCGATCAACTTATCTCCCCGGACGATCTCTGTCTGTACCAGATCACGGACGACACGGACCAGGCCGTGCGGATTATCACCAGGTTCTACCGGAACTTCGTTTCCAGCCGGTTCGTGAAAGACCTGTTCGTGATCCGCCTCAAACACCCCCCCACCGACACCTCGATCCAGGCGTTGAACGAGGATTTCGCCGACATTATTTCCGGGCAGGCAATCCAGAAGATCGACCCGACACCCGAGGAGATCGCGGATGAGGATAACGTCGATCTGCCAAGAATCGGGTTCGGCTTCAACCGGAAGGATTACGGCAGACTCCGGCAACTGATTGATGCTCTCAACGGCCTGTAACCTCAATTAGCCCTTCCTCCACGTGCAGATTCTCGGCCTCTCGGCGTTTTACCACGACAGCGCGGCGTGCCTGGTGCGCGACGGCGAGATCCTGGCGGCGGCCCAGGAGGAACGCTTCACGCGCAAGAAGCACGATGCCGGCTTCCCGGCCAACGCGGTGAGGTTCTGCCTTGAAAGGGCGGGTGTCGGCATTTCCGGCGTGGACTTGGTGGACTTCTACGAGAAGCCGTTTCTCAAGTTCGACCGGATCCTGCATAGCTACCTGGCTTACGCACCGGCAGGGCTGAAGTCTTTCCTGATGGCCATCCCCTTGTGGATCCGCGAGCGGATCTGGATGAAGGAACTGATCCGGAAAGAGCTGGGTTACACGGGAACGATCGTCTTTCCCGAGCACCACGAATCCCACGCCGCCTCGGCGTTCTTTCCCTCGCCGTATCAGGAGGCGGCTTTTCTGACGGTCGACGGAGTGGGTGAATGGACGACGACGAGCTACGGTGTGGGCCGGGGTAACCGGGTGACGCTCTGGTCGGAGCTGCACTTCCCCCATTCGCTGGGTCTGCTATACTCCGCGTTCACCTACTTCACCGGCTTCAAGGTAAACTCGGGAGAATACAAGCTCATGGGGCTCGCACCCTACGGCGAACCCAAGTACGTCGACACCATTCTCCGGGAGTTGCTGGATCTGAAGGAGGATGGCTCCTTTCGGCTGAACATGGCCTATTTCAATTATGGAGTGGGCCTGACGATGACCAATCGCCGGTTCGATGAGTTGTTCGGCGGGCCGCCGCGCCAGCCCGAGTCGCGGCTGACGCAACGCGAGATGGACCTGGCGCGTTCCGTGCAGGAAGTGACGGAGGAGATCATGTTCCGCATGGCGCGCCACGTCCGGCGCGAAACCGGTCTGCCAAAGCTCTGTCTGGCGGGCGGGGTGGCCTTGAATTGCGTGGCCAACGGCCGCATCCTTCGGGAAGGAATCTTCGACGATATCTGGATCCAGCCGGCCGCGGGCGATGCGGGCGGCGCGCTCGGCTCCGCCCTGGTGGCGTGGCATCATTACGCGGGCCAGGAGCGCCGCGTCGATGGGACACGCGATTCCCAGAACGGGTCCCTCCTGGGCCCCGAGTATTCGCGCGAGGCGATCCGGCAGTTCCTGACCGAACGCGGCGCCGCTTTCAAGGAGTTGAGCGATGCCGAGTTGCCCGGGCGCATCGCGGAGTTGATCGCGCAGGAAAAGGTGGTCGGCTGGTTCCAGGGCCGCATGGAGTTCGGACCCCGCGCGCTGGGCGCCAGGTCCATTCTCGGCGATGCGCGCTCGCCCAAGATGCAGGAGGTGATGAACCTGAAAATCAAGTTCCGCGAAAGTTTCCGCCCCTTCGCGCCCAGCGTGCTCCGCGAGCGCGTCTCCGACTACTTCGAACTGGACCGGGAGAGCCCCTACATGTTGTTGGTGGCTCCGGTGGCGGAACGCCGCCGTCGAACGCTCACCGAGGAGGAGCGCGGCCGGTTCGGCATGGACCGGCTGCTGACGGTTCGTTCCGAAATCCCCGCGGTGACTCACGTGGATTTTTCGGCGCGGGTCCAGACCGTGGATCCGGTCAGCCACCCGCTGTACTACCGGTTGCTCCAGGAGTTCGAGAAAAGGGAAGGCTGCCCGGTAATTATCAATACGTCATTCAACGTCCGCGGCGAACCGATCGTGTGCACGCCGGAGCACGCCTACTTGTGTTTCATGCGGACCAACATGGATTACCTGGTGCTGGGAAATTTCCTGCTGGAAAAAACCGTGCAGAAGCCGCTGGACAAGGACATTAACTGGCTGAAGGAGTTCGAGCTCGATTGAAATCGATTCTGCACGATCTCAAGGAGTTGAGGACCGGCACTGCCGAGCTCAGGAAGTTCGGGCTGCTGGTGGGAGCCGTGTTTTGCCTGATCGGCCTGTGGCTGGGCATCCGCGGCCGGCCCGCCCACCCCTGGTTCTGGACGCCCGGGGCGCTGCTGATCGTTCTCGGCGCCGCCTGGCCGGCGTCGCTGAAGCAGGTGTACATCGCCTGGATGGCCCTGGCGATGGCGCTCGGTTTCATTGTGTCGCACGTGATACTCGCGGTCTTCTTTTACGCGGTGATCACGCCGATCGGGCTGGTGGCCCGCCTGGCCGGCAAGGACTTCCTGGGCCTGAAGCTGGACCGGGGGGCGAACTCCTACTGGATTGCCCGGGACAGAGAAAAGCCCAAAACGCCGACGGAATACGAAAACCAATTCTGAGCGAGTGACGGGCAGCGATTCTCAGTATGGTGGTGGGGCGCGCTCGCCGAGCGCGCCGCGTGTGCCGTGGCAACTTCCCTCGGCGAGCACTGAGCGCAGGACGGCACGCTCGCCGAGCTCGCCCCACCATGATGGGAATTGCTGAGTGAAGGGGTTTCAACCGGAGGGAAAGTGGAAGACAAAGCGCGAGACAAAGTGGGCGAAAGGGCGGCGGATAAAGCGGTGGGCGCTGCGCGTCGCAAAGCGAGGCTCCAAAACGCAGCCCTGGCGCTCGCCACATTCCTGCTCTGCTTCCTTGTGTTGGAGGTGATCCTCCATCTTGCCGGCTACGGAAACCTCGAGGTCTATCAGCCTGACCCGCACCTGTATTGGAAGCTCAAGCCCAACCAGTGGTGTTACACGAAGATCGGACGGAAGCCGGTTCGCGTGAATTCGCTTGGGACCCGTGGACCGGAGTTCGACCCCGCCAAGCCGGCCGGCACTTTCCGCATCCTGTCGCTCGGCGACTCGCGCACCTTCGGGTGGGGCCTGGCGGAAAATGAGACCTACTCGGCGCGCCTTGGGGATCTGCTGCAGCAAACGGTTGGGGCGTCTCCGCGGATTGAGGTCATCAACGCCGGAGTCAATGCGTGGTCCTTCCAGCAGATGCAGGTGTTTCTCCGGGACACCGCCCTGGCCTGGAAACCGGACGTGGTGCTCATCGGCGAGGCGAACCTCTGGACACAGTTTTCGGAGAAGAGCGGCCCGGAGTTTGCGCGGAAATTCATGTGGCGGGTGCGGCTGAAGAATTTGTTGCGGCGCTCCGCGACCTACCATTACGTCATCGAGGTGCGGCTAAAGAGCGTGTATGAACGCTACCGCACGCGTTTCATCCCGGTGGACCCGCGGCGCGATGAGCTTTTCAAGGAGCAGCAGCAGAGCGACCCGGACGCCGCATTCCGCGCGGCGATTGTGGAACTATGCCAGACAGCCAGGAAGGCCGGGGCGCGCCCGGTCTTGCTCTATCTGCCGACCCTGGATGTGTTGACGGGCACCAACTTCTCCTCGATCAAACGCCTCAAGAGCGAGGTGGCTTCCGAGCTTTCCGTTCCCCTGGTCAGCGTCGAACCGCGCCAGCCGGCCGGCGCTGCGGTTGAACTTTACTTGGAGGGCGACCCTGTTCATTTTAATGCCGCTGGCAATGAGCTGGTTGCCCGCGAACTGGTCAAGGCAATCGCTCCGCTGATTAAACCGTGAACAAGCTGGCCATCATTAAAGAGTTTTGGCAGTTCCTGCGTGTCCGCAAGAAGTGGTGGCTCGCGCCGATTGTTGTCTTCCTCCTGCTGCTGGGCAGTTTGCTGGTGTTTGCCAAGGGGTCCGCCCTGGCGCCGTTCATCTACAGCCTGTTTTGATGAAACGGGAAACGCTGGATGCATGGCTCGAGCGTGCGATTCTCGCGGTGGCCCTCGTGCTGTTTGTTTCCCTGCCGCTACTGTTCGGGGGCGTTCCCCAACCCGTCACCGGTTCCGCCTTCGACTACCTGCTGATTGAACCATGGGTGCTCGCGGAAGTGCTGGTGCTCGCGCTGATGGCGCTCTGGCTGGCGCGGCTTTGGGTGGACCCGAAACCGCGTCTGCTCTTCCCGCCCATCTGTTGGGCGGTGCTCGCGTTCGCCGCCTATGCGGTGGGCAGGTACTGGACGGCGGACATTGAGTATCTTGCCCGGCAGGAGATGCTGCGGGTCGTCGTCTACGCTTTCCTGTTCCTCGTGGTGCTGAACAACCTCCACCGGCAGGAAAGCACCCAGGCCATCGGGCTCACCCTGGTCGTGCTGGCGATGCTGCTGTCTTTCGCCGCGGTTTACCAGTTTTTGACCGATTCCGATCGCGTGTGGCACCTGGTGAAAGCCTACAAGCACCGTGGTTCGGGAACCTTTATTTCGCCCAACCATCTCGGCGGTTTTCTCGAGATGATCCTGCCGCTGGCGCTCGCCTATGCCCTGACGGGGAAGTTCAAGATACTGACCAAAATTGGCCTGAGCTATGCCACGGTGAGCATTCTGGCGGGGATCGTCGTCACCATGTCTCGCGGCGCCTGGCTCGCCACCGCGCTCGCCCTGGTGCTCTTCTTCACCGCGCTGGCGTTTCACCGGCCTTACCGTTGGCATGCGGCCATTGCGCTCGGACTGCTCGTCACGGGCGGGCTGGTCGTGCTGCCCGCCAGCGAATCGTTCAAGGCCAGGATTCGCCAGATGTACAGCGGAGGGAAAGTGGACGATGACGCGCGCTTTGCGCTGTGGCAGCCCGCGGTGGAGGTGTGGAAACAGAACCCGCTCTGGGGGGCCGGCCCGGGGCACTTCGATTACCGCTTCAAGCTGTTTCGACCGGAGCAAGTCCAGGCCCGCGCCGTTCGAGTCCACAACGATTTCCTCAACACGCTCGCGGACTTCGGTGTTGTGGGAGCGGCCCTCGTGGCGTGCGCCTGGGCGCTGCTCGCGGCCGGGGCGCTGAAGACCTGGGGCCGGGTAAAAAAGATTCCGCGGGACATCGGCGGAACCGCAAACAGCACCAAGGCGGCTTTCGTGCTCGGGGCCATTGGCGGGTTGAGCGCCATTTTTTTGCACTCGGCCGTCGATTTCAACATGCACATACCCGCAAACGGAGTCCTCGCCGTCAGCCTCATGGCCCTGCTCACGAGCCACCTCCGGTTTGCGACCGACAACTACTGGTTCACCGCCGGAACCGGACGAAAGGTCCTGGTTTCCGCGTTGCTGGTTCTTGGGCTTGTCGGCATCGGGGCGCAGGCCTGGCTCCGCGGAGCGGAAAACCTCTGGCTGACCCGCGCTGCCCGGATACCGCGCTACGACCCGGAGCATGTCACCCTGTTGCAGCGCGCCTTTGCCGCTGACCCCGCCAACTACCAGACCGCCTTTGACATCGGCGAGGCGTTGCTTTTTCGCAGCACCCAGGGGGTGGATGATTACCGTGAACTGGCAGAGGAGGCCCTTCAGTGGTATCAGCGCGCCCTCAAACTGAACCGGTGGGAAGGCGGGGCCGCCCTCATGGCTGGCCGGTGCCTCGATTGGCTTGGACGCACCGGGGAGTCCCCGGCCTACTTTGACCTGGCCGAACGGCTGGACCCGAACAGCTACTTTACGGCCGCCCATATCGGCTTGCACTACGTCGAAACCGGCCTCCTGGCCGCCTCCAGACCCTGGTTCGAGAGGTCCCTCCGCCTGAACAAGGAGAATAACCCAATCGCCGCCTCCTATCTTCAGGTGGTTAATGCCCGGTTGCTCGAAGCGGCGACCAATACCCTCCCGGTACAAGGCCCGGTGCCCTCCGCCAAGTGAAGTAACGCGTAACCCCTCAATTGTCCCCGGTCAGGCGGGCAGCGATTCTTCCAATGAACTTACATGCGAGTGACTCCGCCGCAACGACTCGGGGAAGTTCATTGGCCTTGCCACGCGCGACAGCGCTTGGATTGCTCATTATGCCGCCTGACAGGCCTCCGCGCGCCGGGACGGACGCGCCCTGCCGTTGAAAACCTCAGTGAAACGGTAGGGCGCGTCTCTCCGAGCGCGCCGAGCAGCATACTGGCAGGTTACGGCGGTTGACAGCGTTTGAAATTGACATTGGCACGACCCACAAAAAAATCTCGTGACAAACTGCTTGGAATGGCTCAATCTTTGCCTAGTCACCCATAGCATAGCCAAAGTCCTCCCGGGGGCAAAACCCAGGCGGGGGCGGTTCGCTGCCGCAGTGCCCGGAAGAGGCGGATGCGCGGGGGAAACCGAGGCTGCGCCGGCGAAGCGACTTGATGGCTGTGGGGGGCGAGCAAAAAAATGGGGTCGGTAGAGAAATATACGGTTGACAATCAACACAATATCTCTACAATGCGCCCAAGAAATAGTGCGGTCCATTGATCAGGAGTACCTATGAAATATACTCGGAGCTTATTTTCCGCATTGGTCGCGGCCACCGTAGCCTTGGCAATGGTGTCCACTGTTGCCGCCCAGGCCATTAAGGACGGCGCGGCTAAAGTCGTTCGCATCAAGGGTTCGGCCCGGTATTCAACGGGCAACAACGTATGGCAGCCGCTGAGTGTTGGGGATGTGCTGCGCCCCGGCACGATTGTCCAGACCGACCGGGACAGCGGTTCCTATGTTGACCTGGTGCTGGGTGACGGCAAAGTGCCCCTGGTGGCCCCTCGCCTCGCTGCCGGCGCAGTAGCCTCGGCGTCCAGCGGCGCATCGGCGGCCCCGATGAGCAGCCGCCCGATGGCACAGCAGAATACCGTGCGGCTATACGAAAACACCGTTCTCGGAATCGACAAGCTGACCTCGACGGAAACTGGCGCGGACGTGGTCACGGACACTCAGCTCGACCTGAAGGCCGGCCATATCCTGGGCAATGTTCGCAAGATGTCGGCGGCCTCCCGCTTTGAAATCAAGCTTCCGAATGGCGTGGCCGGCATTCGCGGGACCGTCTTCCACATCTGGGCCGACGGCCGGATTCAGGTGGCCTCCGGCACGGTGGTGCTCTCCCTGGCAGACGCGGCCGGCAATGTTCAGACCCGCGTGATCACCGGCGGCAATGAATACAATCCGAAGACTGACCAAATTCTGCCGCTCGCCACGGACGTCCGGGATTCAATTGAAAACTCCGCTCGCGCCTTCCGCGCGGAGGGCGCCGTCTACATCAATTCCATCAACGCCAACCCGGATATGGTCCTGCTCCCGCTGACCCCCAACCTCACCGTGCGTGAGGAGGTCTCTCCCATCGACGGAGACAACGGCGACGGCGGCGGCGAATAATCTCCGAGTTTTTCGAAACAAACCGGAGCGACCTTGTGTTGCTCCGGTTTTTTTGTTTCAGTGGCGGCCGTGAAATCCAAGCCCCTTGCGCGCGCGCCCCTGCTTGTCGGCGCTGCGGCAATCCTTTTCGCCATGGGGCTTAGACTGTTGCCCGTCGACTTCATCGATCGCCAGGAGCGGGCCACCTACGATCTCCGGGTTCGCACCGCGCTTCACTTTGGAGCGCCGACCGCCACGAACCTTGGCTTCGTCTACATCGATGAGAACACGATCACCGCGGTTCGGCGTGGTGATTTTGGATATACCTGCGGGCTCTACTGGCCGCGGCATGTTTATGGCCGAATGGTGGACGAAATGCGCGAGCAAGGCGCCCGCCTGGTGGGTTTTGATGTCATCTTTGCCGAGCGACGACTGGACCATGCGCCGGTCCAACTGGCGGATGAGCAATTCGTAGAGTCGGACGATTACCTGGGCAACCAAATGCGCCGGGCCTCAAATGTCGTCCTCGCCACCAATCCCACGCTCACGCCCCATCGTTCGTTTGCCACCAACGCCCTCGCGCTGGGAGACATCTCCACCGATCGCGATCCGGACGGGATCCTCCGGCGCGCGCAGCCGTTCCTGATCTACACCAACTGGCATTGGGCCTTTCGTCAATTGGAGGAAGACCCGGAGTACGACATGGACCTTCGCAAAGCCAGGGTCAGTTCCAACGCGATTACGGTGCCCGGCCAGGAGGATGAGGTGACCATTCCGCTGAACGAGAAAGGCGAGTTTGACATTACCGGCCTGTGGCAAATCCCTCCCGGCACGCCGAAGTACGCGAAGCCGTTCACCTGCGAGCGGGTCTGGCACATGGGTATCGTGTTGGCCGCCCAAAACCTTGGGCTCGACCTCGAGCACGCTCTCATCGGCAAGCGCCACATCACCCTCCGCGGCCCGGGAGGACTCACCCGCACCGTTCCCCTGGCGCCGGACGGCTCGTTCCTGATCGACTGGTGCATGCCCCCGGGGCACTCCGCGCTCACCCAGGTCCCGGCGCACCAATTGCTACGGCAGGAGGCTCTGCGGAACCGCGGCGAAACGAACGATCTTGCCGCGCCGTGCCGCGGCAAGGTGATGGTGGTGGGTTCCAGCGCGCTCGCCAACGACCTGACAGACCGCGGAGCCACCCCTTTGCGGAAGGACACTTTGCTGGTCAGCAAGCACTGGAACGTGGCGAACTCCGTCCTGCAGGACCGGTTTCCCCGGCGCATCGATCTGGGCGGGGAACTGGCCTGCATCGCATTGCTCGGAACGATCGCGGCGTTCTCCACCTGGCGACTGCGTCCGGGCTGGTCTGTCCCGCTGGTCTCGGGCTGCGCGGTTGCCTACGCCGTGTTTGCCTTTGCGCTTTATGTCAAAACGCGGCTCTGGATTCCCCTGGTTTTGCCCTGGGTGGCAGCCTTTCTTGCCCACGCAATGACGCTCGCGTATCGCGCCATTTTCGAGGAGGCCGAGCGGAGAAAGGTGCGGGCGCTCTTTTCGAAGATGGTCTCTCCCAAAATCGTCAACGAGGTGCTCTCGGCGGAGAAGCTGGCCCTGGGGGGCGCCAAGGTGGAGGTCTCCGTTTTCTTCGCCGATGTGCGCGGGTTTACCGACCTGACAGTTCGGATGCAACAACAGGCCGCCGACCTGGTGAAAGCCCGCGGACTGCAAGGCCCCGAGGCGGAAGCGTGCTTCGATCAGAAAGCCCGCGAAACTCTCGAGACCGTCAACCAGTATCTCGGCGTGGTGGCCGACATCGTGATCCGCAACGACGGCACCCTGGACAAGTTCATTGGCGATTGCGTGATGGCCTTCTGGGGCGCGCCCACGCCCAACCCGCGGCACGCGGTCACCTGCGTCCGCGCGGCCATCGCCGCGCAGCGGGCCATCGCCGAGCTGAATGAAGCCCGCAAGCGCGAGAATGCCAGACGGGAAGCCGAGAACGCCAGACGCACCGCGGCGGGCCAGGAACCGTTGCCCCTCCTGTCCGTCCTGACGCTCGGCACAGGCATCAACACCGGCCCGGCGCTGGCCGGGTTGATGGGGTCGGCCGCCGAGCAAGCCGAGTCTCTGAGCTATACCGTGTTCGGCCGGGAAGTGAATCTGGCAAGCCGCCTGGAAGGCGCGGCTGGTTACGGCCGGATTTTCGTCAGCGAAACGACCCTCCAACATTTGCGGCGCGATGATCCGGAACTCGCCGCCACCTGCCTTCCGCGGGATGCGGTCCAGCTCAAAGGCTTTTCCAGCCCGGTGCCGGTGTACGAAGTGCCCTGGCAGATTCATCCCCCTGCTTCTTAAACTGCAGAGTTCCGCTCGGGTCAGAATCTCACGGAGAGGCATTGCGGCTGACTCCCTTCTACCCTTCTACCCCGGCGCTGCGCCTTCAGCCCGCGCCCGCTCTTGGGCGCAAGTGCGTTCGGAACTCGAGCCCTGCGAGAAGGGTCATTTTCCACTCCGTCCCCGATAACGTTCTCCCTCAGCCGCGGCGGGCGATCTGCCCACGCTGGGCAATTTCCCGTTCAGCTTGCAGCCAGTCATCCAGTTCGTGGCCCGGTTCTCCGCCGCGTGCCTGATAAAGCTCGTAGGCGCGCTGCGCGACCTCGGCCGGGTTGGAGTGGTTTTCGTTCCGTGACAGTTGATGCCTTCGGTTTCTGTTTTTCATGCCGTGTCCTTTCACTTTTTTGTTCGTGTCGTGCCTTTCCGGTGGGCGAGCAGACGCCCAGCGGAAAAACCGTTGGCACGCAGCGAAGGGAGAAGTCCGCGCTTCACTTTCCGAAGTTTTCGCTCCTGGCGAGCGGCGCGCGCTTCGTGCCGGCCTTTCCGCTGTCCGATTTGCTTCCTGAGATTCTCGCAGACCTTGCGCCAAGCCGCTTGAAGCGTGTGGTCGCGGGCTTCCGCGTGGATGTCCGGTCCGGGGACTGCCAGATGCACCCGCACAGTGAACGGCGGACCACCGTTGTCCGTGTGGTCGAGCACCACCGCGGCTGAGCTGACGGAGAGGTGACGATGCAGTTGCTCCAAGTATGGAAGAACCATCTCTTTTACGCGGCGGCTCGCGTTGAGGCCAAGGACGTGGAACTGAACATTCATAATGAGGGAGACTTCGGGTCGAGTGAATGCGCGCCGGTCTTTCAACGCGGAGAGGAGCGGGACGGCCACGGCACAGCCCCGCAGAGCAGACCGGCTTTGGGCGCGAGCAAACCCGTGAGCCTGCGCTGGATGTGTTTCATCGCCCTCCTCCTCCGGACCTTTCCGCGCCGCGGCCTCTACGGTCCTTCAGCAAGACCACGAGCATGACCGCCGAAATGGCCAGCATGAGAGTGATTGTGAGGGACGCGAACACTTTTTCAGATTGCCCATTGGCCACCGCCAGCCAGCCCAAGCTGGCGCGCCAGATACACGCCACGCCCAAAACAGTCGCGGTGAACAGTGCTGCCGGTTTGCTCCCGCGGATGCCTTTCGCGGCCAGGATTCCCCAGAGCACCGAGAGCGCGCCAAAGCCGCCGCCAAAAATCAGGGCTGTCTGCGCTTTCTCGGGATGCGTGAGGTAGCCGATCACCCCAAGAACACTCATAAAAATGCCGAAGATAACGAGGTAGCCCGCAGTTTGAGTATTCATAATAAAGCGCTTTGCCGCGGTTTCATTTGCTGGCCGTCTCGGCCCTTGGCGAGGAAAGCGGCGGCTTCTCCGAGGCCAAGGCGCCGGCTTCGGAACGGGGGCCGGCGAGGTAGCGGAACAGCGGCGAGTCCGCCGAGAGCAACAGTGTGCTGCGCTTTCCCAGGAACAGCTCGTAGCTCTGGAGGCTGCGCACGAAGCTGTAGAATTCCGGGTCTTTGCCGTAAGCCCCCGCGTAAATGCGCGTCGCCGTGGCGTCGCCTTCGCCGCGCAGCATCTGGGCGGTTTGTTCCGCCTCGGCCAGGACGATAGTGCGCTCTTTGTCCGTCTGGGCGCGCAGCTTGTTGGCTTCCTCTTCGCCTTCGCTGCGGTAGCGTTTGGCCTCGCGCTCACGCTCGGCCTGCATCCGGGCAAACACGCTTTGCTGAACCTCCTTTGGCAGGTCGGCCCGCTTGATGCGCACGTCCACGACCTCGATGCCGAATTCGCGCGCTTTCTCGCGCACGCGCCCGGCCACCGCGTCCATGATGGCCTCGCGCTTTTCTCCGATCACCGTGGCGAAAGCGTGGCTGGCCACCTCGCGGCGCAATTCGGAGAACACCAGGTCGTCCAACCGCGCCCGCGCGCCGGATTCGTCGCGCACGGTCTTGAAGAAGATCAGCGGATCGGCGATGCGCCAGCGCGTGACCGGATCGGCCACCAATCGCTTCTTGTCCTGGCTCAGGTATTCGGCCTGCGGCGCGTCGCTGGCCAGGATGCGCCGCTCGAACCGGATGGCCCCGTGGAGAAACGGCTTCTTCACCGCCAGCCCGGGCTGTCGAATCGTCCGAATGTATTCACCGAACTGGGTAATGACGACCTGTTCGCGCTCGTCCACGATCAGGAAGATTTGCTTCGCGAGCGCGAAGGCGCCCAGAACCATTGCGGCGCCGCCGAGGAGAAATATTTTTGCGCGCATCGTCATCTTCCTTTCATCGCCTCAGGGACCGGCCGGAGCGCGGCTGGCAGCATGGGCGAATGCCCCACCGGCATCAGGGGCAGCAACCGCTGGCCGACACCCCCATCCAGGATCACTTTTTCCGAGTCCGGCAGGATCTTCTCCATCGTTTCCAAGTGAAGCCGGTCACGGGTCACGTCCTTGGCTTTTTCGTATTCGGCCAGCACGCTCAGGAAACGGGAGGACTCACCTTGCGCGATTAGAACGCGCTGTTCCTTGTAGCCTTCGGCTTCACGGAGGATCTTTTGGGCCTCACCGCGCGCCTTGGGCAGGATGTCCGCCTGATAACCCCGTGCCTGGTTGATGACTTTCTCCCGGTCTTCGCGAGCGCGCACGACGTCGTGGAAGGCGTCGCGGACGGCATCGGGCGGGTCCGCCGCCTGCAACTTGACATCGGTAATGACCAGCCCGGATTCGTAGGCATCCATCAGCCGCTGGATGAAGATCCGGGCGTCGTCCTGCACTTTCGCGCGCTCTTCAATCATCACCTGGTCGATGGTCATGCTGCCCACGGTGCTGCGCAGCGCCACTTCTGTCGCCGCCCTTAACGCCACTTCCGGCTCGCGCAGCCGAAAGAGGAATTTGGCGGGATCGGCCACGCGATATTGCACCACGATTTGCGCCTCGACGATGTTCTCGTCGCCGGTGAGCATAAGCGCCTCTTCATGGACACGCTGGCCGGTGCGAAAGCCCACTTCAACGCGGCGGATTTGTTCCACACTCACCACATCCGCCCGCTGGATCGGCCAGGGAAAGCGGTAATTCAGGCCCGGTTCAGTGCGGGCGGTTTCCTTGCCAAAGGTCCGCACCACGCCGACATGCCCCGGTCCGACCATGTAGATGCCGGAGGCCAGCCAGACCAGCGCGATCAGGACGACCGCGAGGGGCGCGACTCTCGGGAGACTGCGCTTTAGCCAATTGCCGGCGCGCTCGAATTGCTCGCTGAACTGTCGCTCAAGCGACGGTTCATCGAAGTCGTGGGATTTCATGGCAAGCTTGAGTCTTGTGGATTCCGGCCGGTCAATCCGGTTCGCCTGGTCGTCGTGTCGAGTTTTGTCCGCACTTCGGAGTTCAGCCCTCGAGCTTCAACGTTGGTGGCCTCCCAAATTTCAGAGACAGATGTCTTTGGCTGGCTTTTCGCCTTTGCTCCGCGCCGGGGCAGCCGCGCGATATCACCAGCGCCAGCGAATGACGATGGGATCGTCCAAACTCGACCGGCAACTTTTTCCGTTGCAGCCCGCGCCTGGCCGCCCCCGGGCGCTCCGTTTGCGGCGCGTCTCCGTCCGCAGAACCAACCTGGTGGACATCGAAGTCCCGGACGCTTTCGGGCGTCAGCCGTGGTTGGGAGAGCCTCGGGGCTGGCCCGCTTTCGCCAGTGACCGCACTTGCGTCAGGCGACCAGGCGCTAAGATTGTTGAAAAACCTGGCGCGTCTCATGTCCGCAGCTTCGCGGTGATCACCCATTTCGACTAATTCGATTTCTCGATTGGATTTTTCGGTTTAAGCGATGGAAGGTGTGTTTGTGGAATTCCTGAATTATCACCATCTGCGCTACTTCTGGACCGTGGCGAAGGAAGGCGGCCTGACCAAAGCCGCCGGCAAGCTCCATGTCTCGCAGTCCACCATCAGCGCACAAATCCAGGCTCTCGAAGGGGTTCTCGGAGAGAAGTTGTTCCGTCGCGCTGGCCGCAACGTCGCGCTGACCGATATGGGCCAGCAGGTCCTGACGTATGCGGAGGAGATTTTTTCCCTCGGACAGGATTTGTTGGATTCCGTCAAGCAGCGGGCCACCTCGCGCCCGTTGCGTCTGCGTCTGGGGATTGCCGACGCGCTGCCGAAACTGGTCGCGTATCGCATCATCGAACCCATTTTTCGTCTCGCCCAACCCGTGCAGGTGTCTTGTTGGGAAACCAATGTCTCGGCCATGCTCGACGAGTTAACCGCGTACCGGTTGGACATTGTGCTGGCGGACGAACCCGCGTCCAGTGCCGTCACGACCCATGCCGCGAATGTCTTCAACCATTTGCTGGGTGAATCCGGCGTGTCGTTCTGCGCCGTGCCGGAGCTGGCCGCAAAGCTGAAGCCGGGTTTTCCCAAGTCTCTCAATCGAGCGCCCGCGCTGTTGCCCATGTCGAACACCGGATTGCGCCGCTCCCTGGAAAAGTGGTTTCATGCGGCGGGCATTCGCCCGCGGCTGGTCGGAGAGTTTTACGACCCGGCCTTTGTGAATGTCCTCGCGCTCCACGGTCTCGGGTTCATGCCTGTGCCGACGACTGTGGTGAACGAAATCGTTGCGCGGTTTGGATTTCGCACCATTGGGAGAACCAACGAATGCAAGCAGCAGTTCTATGCAATCACCCCCGAGCGCAAGCTGATTCATCCGGCCGTGGCCGCCATCACCTCCAATGCGCGCCGCCGGCTGATCGCGGACATGTAGCGGCGGTCACTTCCGCGCAGGGCCGGAGAGTCAGAGAATCTGCGTGCGCGGCCGCCGGGAAGAAGGTTTATTGTCAGCATGCACGAAATCCGCTCGATTCGTAACCTGGCGCTCATTGGGTTCATGGGCACGGGCAAGTCTTCCGTCGGGCGAATGGCGGCGGACGCGATGCGGTTCACCTTTCTGGACACGGACCACGTAATCGAAGCGCGGGCCGGGGCCAGCATCAGCGAGATCTTCGCGCAACAGGGCGAGCTGGCGTTCCGCGAGTGGGAACGGCGCATCGTGCAGGAACTGACGCGCCGTCAGAAAACGGTCATCGCGACAGGCGGCGGGCTGCCAGCGAATCCGGAAAACCTCGCGAGCTTGAAGACCCACGCGCTGGTCGTCTGCCTCTGGGCCACGCCGGAAACGATTTACGCGCGGGTCCGGGAGAACACACACCGTCCGCTGCTCCAGGGCCCCGATCCCCTCGCGAAGATCCGCGAACTCCTGGCGGCTCGCGAGCCCTACTACCGCCAGGCGGATGTGCTGGTGAATACAGAGCTCCGCTCGCCAAGAGAAGTTGCGTCCCAGGTGGTGCACCAGTTCCACATGGCGCAGGCAGCGCACCCATGAAGTCGGTCATCCGCGAGCGGGCGAGGCAGTTGGGGTTTGACGATTGCCGGTTTACTGGCGCGGGCGCTCCGGCGTCCGCGGCCCGCTTCCAGGCGTGGATTGGCGAGGGGCGTCACGGCGAGATGCAGTATGTGGCGAAGAATGCGCACAAGCGTGTGGATCCCCAGCAGGTCCTGCCTGGCGCCCGCTCCGTGGTGTGCCTGGCCACCAACTACCATTGGACCGGAACGGCCGAACCTGCGCCCGGGCAGGGTGTTGTCGCCCGCTACGCCCGGCACGCGGACTATCACAAAGCGTTGGGGGAGCGGCTGAAGGAATTATCGCGGCTGGTCGACGAACTTGGCGGCCCCGGCACACGTTCGCTGTGGTATGTGGATACCGGCCCGGTGCTGGAGAGGGACCTGGCCCAACGCGCCGGAATTGGGTTTGTCGGCAAACACACGGGTGTGATCAGCCGCAAGCTGGGCAACTGGATCCTGTTGTCCGAGATCCTGACGACGCTGGAGTTGGAGCCGGACCCTCCCCAGCGCAACCATTGCGGGTCCTGCACGCGCTGCATCGCGGCGTGCCCCACGGGCGCGATTGTCGCTCCCTTCCAACTGGATGCGCGGCTTTGCATTTCCTACCTGACCATTGAACTGAAGGGGTCGATTCCGGAGCAGTTACGACCCGCGATCGGGAACCGGGTATTCGGGTGCGACGATTGCCTCATGGTCTGCCCGTGGAACCGGTTCGCCAGGGAGGCGGGAGTCATGAGAAACTACGCGCGGCCGGACCTCGCCACACCAGACTTGCTGTCACTCCTCAGGCTGGACGAGGCTGGGTTCAAGCGGCAGTTCGCCGGGACGCCCCTGGAGCGCAGCCGGCGTCGCGGCTTGCTGCGAAACGTCTGCGTCGTGCTTGGCAACACGGCCGGCCCGGACGCGTTGCCAGCCCTGGAGAAGGCCGCAGCCAGCCCCGAACCGCTGATTGCCGAGCACGCGCTCTGGGCGCTGAAGAGGATACGAGAGAGGGAAAGTCCGAAGGCCCGCAGCGGTTCGGAATCGGAAGTCTGAGCCGTCCTCCGTAGCGTGTGCCAGCCTCACTGAGCCGGCCACGGAGGACAACCGGAGCGAGCGGTAGAGGCTGCGCGGCGGGGTGGAGGTTCGGAGTAGAGGTCGACAAGACGACAAGACGACGCGTCGACAAGAAAGCAGCCCCAAGTCCCCGTCCATTCTGGCGTGTCGGGCAGTCGTCCCAAGTCCAAGCTCTGCGCGCCCTCCGAACCCTGGCGGGCTACTCCGGCGCCGCGCGATGGGCCAGCTACAGTGAAGCGGAACCCCACGGCAAGCGCGTTGCTGAATCAGCCGTCCTTCTTCGTCCTGGTGTCTTGTCGACTTGTGGCCTGGCTCCCGCCCTTCAGTTTCACCAGCGTCGCTCCCCAGCCGCCGTACTCCGGGTGATCCAGCGTGAAGGACTCCACGTGGGGATTGCGCTGAAGCAGGGAGTGGACGGTGCGGCGCAGGTTCCCGATGCCTTTGCCGTGGATGATCCGGACCTGCAGAATGCCTTTTTCCCGGCAGGCATCCAGATAATCCGGGACGAGATCTTTTACGTCCTTGGGGCTGAACGTGTGGAGGTCGAGCACGCCGTCGATTGGCAACTGAATTGGCTCGTCCATAGGAATCGGGGATCTGAGCGCCCCGCCGGGAGCGAGCGGTGTGCTCCACTCCCGGGAAAAATTCGCCGGGATCTCATAGAAAGTCAAAGACGCTGAACGGGACGGGGGCGCTCGGAGTCTAGAATTAGGCGAACGCTCACCGCCTTCAGCAGCGATGGCTCCGTCGGTGTTCCCTTAATGGGGCCGTCGAATAAGTGAACCGACATGCCCAGAGTGCACCACATTGGCTCCGGCAAGCAAGTGACGAGACGGAGCGATGTGCGTGCGGAACGGCGCGCGGCCGGGAAACCAACAAAAAAGGCAGGACTTTCGTCCTGCCTTGAAACTCGTGCTTAGCAGCCGACCAGGTTACTTCATCAGCTTCCTGCGCAGCCCTTCAACTCCCACGAGCGCGAGCCCGAGGAGGGCAACCGTCATCCCGCCATCCGGCACAGCCGCCGTCGAGGACACGAATCCGAAACGGAAGTCGGGGTCCTGCCCCGCCGAGGTGATCGTGAAAGTCCAGTCACCCGGAGTGGGATCATACGGAGAACCGAGGCCCGTGATGCTCAGAATGCCTGATCCTGCCAGGTTCACAAAGCTCGAATTCTGAGAAACGAAACTGATCACACCGAGATTGAATGTGTAGGTCCAGCCACCAGAGGTGAATGACCACAGCGGAATTACCGGAGTGCTTGGAGGACTCCAATTGAACGGCGTAAATGTTACGGAGGAGCCAGCCGTTCCCAGGAACGCGCCGTTAGGGGTGGGAATCACGCTCGCGGGACCAAAAGAGTTCACTCCTGTCGCCGTCGCCAGGCTCGTGGTGTTGAGGTTGAGGCTCCCCACCATGTCCACCTTGCCACTGATGGCGATTGCCGCAGCATTCTGACACAGGGCCATGGAAACCACTGCCACCGTCAGTATAGCTAGAATTTTCTTCGTCATCTTTTTTGCCTTTCGATCTGATTTTCAGCCTTGTTCTCTCTACCCCGCTAAGCACGGTTTCAGAACAAGCGACCTATATGCACGGGTTGTGCCAACTTTTTGGACACACCAGCGTGGTGTTCCCATAGAGGCACAAATTGTTATGCATCAATTGTCTGTGTATTTTCAAAAAAACTGCATCGGCCGTGCGAATGGACCCATTTCGTAAAAGGCCCCGACAGTTTCCTGAGAATCGAGCTTTTTCTTGAGTATAAACCTTTGGAAACAAATGTGATACAATAAGAATCTTCTTTCTGTAAGTGTTTGCGACGCGAACTCGCCGCCTGGGGCGGAGAGCGTTTCCATGAAAAGGGGCTTTTCCAACAATCCTGTGACGCGACCCAAGACGGTTGAACCAGCAGTGGTTGTTCCCCCAGTGGGGCAAGGTCTGGCATTAGCCATGCTGAACTGGGAGTATTGGGCAGTAGTTACCGTCTAGCGCAGTCGACTCTTATCGGGTATTCTACGGACCAGGTCCGTAATTTTTGCCAGGTACACACCCCTTGGCAATTCGGCATTCATCACATAAGGTAGCCATACTCATGAATTGGCCTGTTGAAGACAAGAGTGTTGCGGCGTGGTCCTGGTATTGCGCCCGCACTCAGCCAAAACACGAGCACATAGCCGCGGCGAACTTAGGAAAACGCCTTGGTTTGGAGGTCTTTCACCCCAGGCTGCGATTAGAGCGGGTAACATGTCGTGGTGTGGTTCGCAGGGTGGAACCCTTGTTCCCCTGTTACATTTTTGTGCGGTGCATTATCCAGGAGCATGTCTCCGACATTCGTTACGTGCCGGGGATAAGCAGCCTGGTCCATTTTGGGCAGAAAATACCTGTCGTTCCGGACCACGTGATCGACGAGTTGCGACAGTGTTTCGAGTCTGAGGAACCGGTGCCCGTTGAGGATCGTCTGGTTGCGGGCGTGGAGGTCACGGTGGCCGACGGAGCGTTTCTCGGTTCTCGCGGCGTGGTTGTTCGTTTGTTGCCGGCGCGGCAACGAGTGCAGATACTTTTGGATTTCCTTGGCAGAACCACCCTGGCAGAGGTTGATCGCAAATCGCTTCAGGTGGAAAACCGGTGCGTGGCTGATTTGTTGCCGCACCTGGCGGTTGTTTCGCGGTTAACGGCCGCGGCCTGAAGCAGAACAGAGGGTATCCCACGAAAGGGGAGAGGGGTTCGTGCGGTAACATGTGGGCGAAATAGGGTTTCGCCTGCAAGTGCGGAGCCTTTCTCTCGTTCAGGAACTCTCTGGACCCGAACAGTTCTACCGCGGAGGAAAGCCGCTTGGCACGACCTTGTCGTGCGTGAGCTTCTGCTCAGGATGGGCAAGCCTGCAAGGCGAAAGGATTCTAAGAGGAGGAAAAGCGCATGATGCGATCCGAATTCAGCATTTCTTCTAGTATTGATTATCCGCGGCCAGCCTCGGTTTCTGTTCGAGCCGTGGAGGGAGTGCCGCGGTGGAAACGACTGCTGGACATCGCCTGCATCCTGCTAGCCATGCCGCTGTTGCTGCCGCTTGCCGCGCTGATCGGCGTGCTGATCAAGCTCGTTTCCCCGGGACCCGTCCTCTTCAAACAGGAGCGCATCGGTTACCGGGCGCGCAAGTTTATGTGCCTGAAGTTTCGCACCATGCACGTGAACTCGGATTCGAGCGTTCACCGCGGGCACCTGGACCAGTTGATGCGCTCCAATCAGCCGATGGTGAAGCTGGACACGAAAGGCGACCCGCGGCTGATCCGGTTCGGGTTGATTTTGCGTTCCACCGGGCTGGATGAAATCCCTCAATTGATCAACGTGCTTCGCGGCGAGATGAGTCTCGTTGGGCCCCGTCCGTGCATTCCTTACGAGTTTGACCAATTCCTTCCGCGTCATCGCCAGCGCTGCGGCTCCTTGCCGGGGTTAACCGGTCTGTGGCAGGTGAGCGGCAAGAACCGGACCACCTTCGAGCAGATGATGGATCTGGACATCTATTACGTGCAGAACAAATCGCTTTTCCTGGATATCAGCATTCTCCTCCGGACCATTCCGGCGATCCTGGTTCAGGTCTGGGAGGTGAAAGTTCTCAAGCGGCCTTTGGGCAATCCTTCGCCTTCTTCCTTGCGGGAGGCCGCTCCGCGCGCAGCCACTGCCGCGGAATAAAACAATCTGCCAAGAAAAACCAAAACCCGGGCGTCCTGCGCCTTGGCGGGGCTGCCCTTTATTCGGAAGCATTCTATGCCAGCACAAATCAAAGTCGGTGTGGTCGGCTGCGGTTACTGGGGGCCGAACTTGATTCGCAATTTCCGTTCGCTGCCGGAGTGCAGCCTGAAGCTGATGTGCGACATCAGCACTGAGCGCCTGAAGCATATGCGCACGCTCTACCCGGAAGTCAAAGGCGTGACGGACTTCCACCAACTGCTGAACGGGGCGGGATTGGACGCGATTGCGATTGCCACCTCCGTGCGCCATCACCATCCGATGGCGAAGGCCAGCCTCTTGGCGGGCAAGCACACGTTCATTGAAAAGCCGATGGCGGCTTCGTCCGCGGAGTGCGAGGAGTTGGTGCAGATCGCCAGGGAGAAAGGGCTGATCCTGATGGTGGGGCACACCTTCCTCTACTCGCCCGCGGTTCGGAAAATCAAGGCGATCGTGGACCACGGCGACATTGGCGAGATTCGCTACATCTCCGCGCGCCGGCTGAACCTGGGCTTGTTCCAAAAAGACATCAACGTGGCCTGGGACCTGGCCCCGCACGACATCTCAATCATCCTCCATATCATGGGCGAGTCGCCGGTCAGCGTGAATTGCCGTGGAAGCGCCCACGTGACCCCCGGGATTGAGGACGTCACCTCGATGTGCCTGAGCTTCAGGAAAGATCGCTCGGCCATCATTCACAGCAGCTGGCTTGACCCGCGGAAGATCAGGGAGATGACGATTGTGGGCAGCAAGCGCATGATCGTTTATGACGACGTTGCCCCGCTCGAGAAGATTCGGATCTTCGATGCGCGAGTCGAACGTCCGCCGCACTACGACACGTTTGGCGAGTTTCATTACGCCTACCACTATGGGGACGTCTACGCGCCCTATATTAAACAGGAAGAGCCGCTGAAGACGGAGTGCCAGCACTTCCTGGAGTGTATTCGCGAGGGCAAGTCCCCCCTGTCCAATGGCGAACAGGGGTTGGAACTGGTGCGGATTCTGGAGGCCTCCTCCGAGTCGCTCCGGAACCACGGCAGCCCGGTGCTGCTTTCGCACTACAAGGCCCCAAGACCTGTTGCGCGACCCGCCGCGATGGAGGCTGGCCAACCGGATGCCGTATCGCCCCTCTACGCCACGCCCGTGGCGCCCGCTGCCTCTGCGCGGCCAGAGAACGGAAGCGGGAGAAAGACAGCCCCGGGGTTGAGTGCGGTCGCGCCGCATGTCAAGGGAACAAACGGCGGCAACGGCATGGGTCGTCGTTCGACGCCCTCAGTCCTTCGCATCAAGGGCGTTGGACGTGGTTACAATGGCGGCCGCGAACAATCCGCCACCGAGGTTTGACCCTGCCTTGCACCCACTGTTGCTTTCGGCATGGGATCGGAGCTGATTCTTGAGCAGGTGGGAAACGGCGTCCAGCTTGCCGGCGCGGAAGCACCCCGGGCGGTATGCAGGCTGGCAAGCCCGTTGGCGGATCCCGGTTGGGATGCCCGGGTAACCGCCATCGGAGGCTCTTTTTTTCACTCCAGGGCCTGGGCCCAGGTGCTCGCGGGCACCTACGGGCACCAACCGTTCTACTGCGTCCAACAGGCCGGGGATACGGTTGTGGGCGTTCTGCCGCTGATGGAGCTGAACAGCCCGTTCCTGGGGCGGCGCGGGATTTCATTGCCTTTTACGGATTCATGCGGAGCGCTTTTCCAGGGACCCGTGGCCGGGCCGGAAGACCTGTGCAACTTCGCGCGGAGCCAGGCACTTGAACGTGGATGGCGCTACCTCGAGTTCCGGGGGCCCGTCCATGGTTGGCGAAACCCTGTGCCCTCAATTCAGTTCCTGGAGCATGTGCTGCCCCTTGCAGATGGGGCCGACCGCCTGATGGCCGGACTCAACCCCGCGGTTCGCCGTGCGATCCGCAAATCGAGCCGCGCCGGATTAACCGTCAGTTTCGGCACCTCAGATCAGGCGATGTCGGACTACTACCGGCTGCATGCTTTGACCCGCAAGCGGCACGGCTTGCCGCCCCAGCCCGAACGGTTCTTCCAAAATATCGCGCGGTATGTGTTCGCAGCCGGCAACGGCTTTGTCGCGAGCGCGATCCTGGGAGGGCGCACCGTCGCGGCGGCCGTCTTTTTCTTTTTCGGCACGGAGGCCGTCTACAAGTTCGGAGCGTCTGACCTGGCGTTTCAGAGTTCCCGTCCGAACAATCTGGTCATGTGGGAAGCAATCAAGTGGTTTGCGAGTCACGGCTTCGAACGGTTGCATCTCGGCCGCACCTCGATGAACAACCACGGTTTGGCTCAGTTCAAGCGAGGATTCGGCGCGATAGAAGACCGCCTGAACTACTTCCGCTATTCGCTGCGGGAAGAGAAGTGGATCACCTCGATTGACCGGGCGGCGGATTCGCTGGCCAATAGCGTTTTCCGCCGACTTCCCCTCCCGGTATTGCGCCTGGCGGGGCGTATCCTATATCCGCACGTTTCCTGAATTCCTGGGATTCGCCTGCAATTCACTTTCCCTGAAGGAGTGCATCCTTTCAGGCGCTTGACCCCTGGCCGACACCCTTAAGACGACACTATGAACAATAAAGCACCTGCTCCAGCTCCGGTCGCACCCGGGTTAAGAATCGGTGATGTCTATTACGTCCTGTTCCGCCACAAGTGGAAGATCCTGATCATTTCGGCGCTGGGAATCGCGGCCGCGTCGTGGTTATATTTTTCCGATTGGGAAAAGCGGTATACCGCCCGAGCCAAACTCATGGTCAAGTATATCGTGGAGTCCAAGGGGCCGAACGCCGGCTCCCCAGGCGAAGGGATGAAGACCCCCCAGGAAAACCCGATTGCCACCGAACAGGAAATCATTCAAAGCCTGGATGTTGCCGAGCAGGCAGCGCGGGGTCTTTCGTCCAATGACGTAGTCAAGTTGGTGGGCAAAGACGGCGATACAAACCCACTGGCGGTTGCCACGGTTATCGCGATGGGGATCAAGACCGACGTTCCCCGGGCCAGCAGCGTGATCAACGTTGTTTTCGAGCACCAAGACAAGGACGTTGTCAAGCCTGTGCTGCAGCAAGTGGTTCAGGCCTACCTGGACAAGCATGTGAACGTGCACAAGGACGTGGGCGTATTCGAACCGTTCCTCCTGGCGCGCACGGATGAGCTGAAAAAGATGCTGGAGACTACCGAGCGGAAGCTTAAGGCAAAGAAGGCTGAGGTGGGCGTCATTTCGCTGGAAGACACCCGAAAGGCATTGGCCGAAACCGCTGGGCGCCTTCAGCAAAGCATTTTCGACCTGGAAACGCAGCTTGCGGTCGCCACCAATGCCTTCCGGCTCGGCGCCCTTTCCGCTCCGAAAGCCGCGGATGGCGTAGTCCCTTCTTTGGTCACGCCGCCCGAGAAGGTGGACGAGTACCGACGGCAGCAGGCCCGGTACGAAAACCTCCTGAAGAGGGAGCAAAGCTTGCTCGAGACCTACACTCCTGAAAGCTCGCTGGTGAAAGAAGCGCGAAAACAAATGGCCGACACCCGCAAGTCCCTGGATGATCTCGAGACCGAGTTTCCGGGGTTGCTGGTTTCGCGAACTCCGGCAAACCCGGCTTCGCCAACCAATGATATCCGCAACGATCCTGCGGCCCAAAGCGCACTAACCAACGCAGTGCAAACCAGGCTGGCCATGCTCTGGGAACGGTACAGCCAGGTCACCAATCAGGCCCGAATGGTCGATGACGCCGAGATG
>Ga0073934_10003946_pt1 | contig 25771 bp, 20 predicted proteins | sample LarsenN4metaG_FD_76834 | JGI IMG/M metagenome (GOLD analysis project Ga0073934, IMG submission 76834) | Hot spring sediment bacterial and archeal communities from British Columbia, Canada, to study Microbial Dark Matter (Phase II) - Larsen... ... | reverse complement strand
TCACGCTTCACGAACGACGTTATACGTCTAAATTTCTCACCTCAAGGGCGTGGGTTTGAATGAAATTGCGGCGCGGTTCAACTTCATCGCCCATCAAGATCGTAAAGATCTCGTCGACTCCGGTGAGATCTTCAAGCGTGACTCTCAAGAGCGTCCGCATTTCAGGATTCATCGTGGTTTCCCAAAGCTGCCCGGGATTCATCTCCCCGAGACCTTTGTACCGCTGAATGCTGAGCCCCTGCTTGCCCATCTCCAAGATGGCTTTCACCAGCTCATCGGTCGATTGATACGGGCTTTCATGGCCCTTGGCTTTGAGCTTGTACGGAGGGCGCCCTAACCCAATGGCGGAGGGAGCCAGTTTCTGGAGTTCACGGAAGTCCGCAGAACCGACGAGGTCATGTGTTACATCCAATTCATAGGTGACTCCATTTGTATGGAGGCGGCAGACGACCTTGTTTGACTGATGTTCTTCGTCATCCAGCACGTCGAAGGTCGGCGTGACTTTCGGAAATACCACAGCCAGCGACCGCTGGACGTTCTCCACCGATCGTTGGAGTGCCGCTCGATCCTTGAGAAGCTCGCGATCCAGCCCTGGTTCATCGACAAAGGTACGGAGCATCGCGGCTTCGTGTGGCTTCTTATTCAACCGCCCCAGCAACGTCTCGAACGCAATCATTTTCTTGAGGATCGGCAACAGCCGGCGCCCGGTTACATACCCTTGCGTTCCTTCCATGTACAGTTCGACATCCTCGACCGCCAAGTCGGCCAAGTACTCGTTCAACGACCCCTCGTCCTTAAGGTACCGTTCTGTCTTGCCTTTCTTGACTTTGAACAGGGGGGGCTGAGCGATATAGACGTAGCCTCGTTCGATCAACTCGGGCATTTGCCGAAAGAAGAAGGTAAGGAGCAGGGTCCGAATGTGGCTGCCATCGACGTCTGCATCGGTCATCAAAATGATCTTGTGATAACGCGCCTTCGCAATATCGAATGCATCCTTCTCCGACTTGTCGCCCTCTTCCCGCTTGCGACCGATGCCGGTCCCCAGCGCCATAATGAGCGTTCTGATCTCATCGCTGGAGAGCATTTTGTCGAAACGTGCCTTCTCGACGTTTAAAATTTTACCCTTGAGCGGCAGGATGGCTTGGAACTTTCTGTCCCGTCCTTGCTTGGCAGAGCCGCCCGCCGAATCCCCCTCGACGATGTAGAGTTCGCTCAAAGCCGGGTCCTTTTCTGAACAATCAGCCAACTTGCCGGGAAGTGAGCCACCATCAAGTGCGCTCTTGCGTCTGATCAGATCCTTGGCCTTTCGGGCCGCTTCGCGGGCACGGGCTGCATCGATCGCCTTACCGATGATCTTTCGAGCAACCGGGGGATTCTCCTCGAAATAATTGCCCAAGGCCTCATTGACCGCAGCCTCGACGACACCTTTCACTTCACTGTTTCCGAGCTTGGCTTTCGTCTGACCTTCGAACTGCGGATTGCGCACCTTGACGCTGACCACCGCCGTCAGCCCCTCCCGCACATCGTCTCCGGTCAGTGATTCAGTTTCTTTCTTGAGGAGCTCGTTCGCATTGGCATAATTGTTGATCGTCCTCGTGAGAGCGGCCTTGAATCCCACCAAGTGCGTCCCGCCTTCCTTCGTGTTGATATTGTTCGCGAACGAAAACAGGTTCTCCGCATAACTGTCGTTGTACTGGAGCGCCACTTCCAAAATCATCTCCGGCTTCTCAACCTTGACATAGATCGGTTTGTGCAGCGGCGTCTTTGCCTCGTTCAAATGCTCCACAAATGATACGATGCCACCCTTGTAGAGGAAGACCTGTTCTTTCGCCGGTTCTTTTCGCTCATCTCTAAGAGTGATCGCCAGGCCTTTGTTCAAAAAGGCGAGCTCGCGTAAACGCTGAGCCAACACATCAAAGCTGAATTCCAGCGTCTCAAAGATTTGGCCGTCCGGTTTGAATCGAACCTTAGTACCTCGTCGTTTGGTCTTGCCTGTGGCATTGAGCGGCGCGCACGGCTTGCCGCGTTCATATCGTTGTTCGAATACCTGACCGTCCTGCCAGATCTCGAGTTCGAGCCACTCGGATAAGGCATTCACGACGGAGATCCCGACCCCGTGTAAACCACCGGAGACGGTATAGGCTCCCTGCTCGAATTTGCCGCCTGCATGAAGGACCGTCAAGGCCACTTCGGCTGCGGATTTCTTTTGCGTGGAGTGCATGCCGGTGGGGATGCCACGGCCGTTGTCGATGACCGTCACGCTTCCGTCGATGTGGATCGTGACCTCGATCGCTTCACCGAACCCGGCCATATGTTCATCGACGCTGTTGTCCACGACTTCATAGACCAGATGGTGGAGTCCATCGACGCCCGTGCTCCCGATGTACATCGCGGGGCGTTTTCGCACGGCATCGAGACCTTCGAGGACCTTGATCTGATCGGCACTGTAGCTGTCTGATTTGGCTTGGGAAGAGTCGTCTGTGGTCATCCGTTTCCTAACAGTCTATTGAGGGGTCAGCCTCGCATTGTTTGCTCCGGGGATACTCGGCAGAGTCCTCGAAAAAGACGCGCACGAGAGTACGTTGAGCCTCCGGGCGATGCGAAGAGGGCGCCAGCGGATCTCTTCAGCATCCCGCTAAATCTTAATGGGCATGACCACACACTTGAACCCCGGGCTTTCCGGCTCCTGAATCAGACACGGACTCAGCGGGGTTTCCATCTGAAGCGATATGGTTTCCCCATCCATCACACCGAAGACATCCAGAAGATAGCGGGCGTTGAATCCCGTACTGAGGGTCTCTCCCTCATATTGAGCGGGCAATTCTTCCGTGGCTTCCCCATAGTCTGGACTGCTGGAAAATAACGTCATCCTGCCGGACGCGAACGTAATCTTGACCGCACTGGCTTTGTCCTTGGCCAGTACCGACACACGACGCAGCGCGCTCTCCAATTCACCTCGATTCACGTTGATCTTGTTGCCGCTTTCCTTAGGAATGACCTGTTGGTAGTTGGGGTAATTGCCTTCCATCAACCGTGACGTCAGCAGCAAACCGCTCTTACGGAAAATCATGAGGTTTTTCGAGAACCCGATGAGCGGTTCGGCGTCTCCGCCTTCCTCCAACAGGTGGCGGATTTCGTGCGCCGCCTTTTTCGGGATGATTGCTTTCATCTCCTGAGGCACGCCTTTGCTGCCGGCCTTGCCGACTTCCTGCTCCGCCACCGCCAGACGATGGCCGTCTGTGCCGACTAATCGAAGGGAGGTTTTCTTGTCGCTGCCAACGAGGGTTACCAGGAGGCCGTTCAAGATATACCGAGCATCGTTATCACCGGCGGCAAAGAGCGTCTTCCGGATCAATTCGAGGAGCCCGTCTCCCGAAAGCGGTATGAGTCCCTCTCGCTCGATCGTCGGGAGCGCGGGGTACTCGCTGCTGGGGAGGCCCACGACTTTGAATTGGCTCTTCCCGGCTTGGATGGTGGTCCAGTTGTTGTCACTCGACACCAGTTCGATGTCGCCAGGGGGTAACTCTTTGACGATTTCGAACAGCTTCCGGGCTGAGATGGTGACACCGCCCGTCGACAACACAGTCCCTTTGTACAGGCCTCGCATACCGATCTCGAGGTCCGTCGCCACAATCTCCACCCCATCCTGCTTGGCTTCCAACAGAATGTTCGACAGAATCGGCATCGTGTTCCGTTTCTCCACGACACCTTGGACTCGCTGGAGTCCTGTCAACAATTCATCTCGCCCAATGCGTACTTTCATGGAGGATTCTCCCGGCCAAGCTCTAGTTGCGAAGGATTTGCTCTTTCAATGTTTCTATCGTCGTCTGCAACACTGTGTCGGTCTCCTTGGCCTTCGCCACCTGACGACAGGCGTGGATGATGGTTGTATGGTCCTTACCGCCGAATTGGCGCCCGATTTCAGGGTATGAGGCGTCGGTCAGCTCACGACAGAGATACATGGCGATTTGTCGAGGGTGCACGAGCGTCTTGCTCCGGCGGCGAGATTTCAGTTCCGTCATCTTCACGTGGAACTGCGCACAGACCGCCTCTTGAATATCATCCATCGCCACGATCTTTTTCTTGTCTCCGATAAGATCACGGAGGACGTTCTTCGCAAGATCAAGGGTTATCACTTGCCCGGTCAACGAAGCGTACGCACCTAATCGAACGAGGCTCCCTTCCAGTTCGCGGACATTGCTCTTCATCGTGGTCGACAGGAATTGGATGACGTCTTCCGGCAGTTTGACTCCCTCGTCTTCAGACTTCTTTCTCAGGATGGCAATCCGGGTCTCTACATCCGGCGGCTGCAAGTCCGCAATCAACCCCCATTCGAAACGAGAACGAAGACGTTCTTCGATATCCGGCATATCCTTGGGAAAACGATCGCTTGAAAGCACAATCTGCTTATGGCCTTCGTACAACGCGTTGAATGTATGGAAGAATTCTTCCTGCGTCCGCTCCTTGCCAACAAGGAACTGAATGTCGTCGATCATCAGCATATCGATATGACGGTAAAGCTTCCTCAGATCCATCATCTTGTCATAGCGAATCGAGTTAATCACCTCATTCGTGAATTGCTCCGTGGTCAGGTATGCGATGCGGAGATCGGTCTTTTCTGCCACATGATTTCCTATGGCGTTGAGGAGATGAGTTTTCCCCAGTCCCACTCCGCCGTATATGAAGAGCGGGTTATATGTCTGCCCAGGCTGCTCCGCCACTGCCATACAGGCCGCGTGGGCGAATTGATTCCCGGCACCCACGACAAAGTTCTTGAACGTGTATTTAGGATTTAGCTGGATTCCTCGTCGAGATTTCGCCTGGGTTACACCCCGAGGTACATTCATGGCGGGTTGGGACTCGCCCTGCTGCTCAGTTCTCTTCTCACGGACAGTAAATGCAATTGCCTTCAGCTCTTCGCCACGAGCCGTGGCCATGGCTTCCACTAGAAGGGATCCGTAGTGGGTATCCAACCATTCTCCAAAGAATTTATTTGGAACCCCGATATGCGCAGTCGAATTTTCGATCCGGTCTAGATGAACCGGTGTGAACCAGGTGTCATACACCTGCTTCGGCACCTTCCCTTGGATGTACTGCAATGCTTCTTGCCAAACCGTATCAATACTCATACCGTCCCAAAGCTCTATACACAGGATTATTCACACCTGTGGATAACCAACTTCCTACACATCGCACAGTTCGATAGAAGGCGACGCTGAATACCATGCCACACCCCGTCATGTCGAGCCGTACAAAGATGCCCTTATCGGCTTGTCCTTCCCTTCGCAACCTCTTCACAGGTTCTCACTTTTCCATAGAGAACTAACCCCCAGTGTTATCCTTACCCTTAACACCAATATTTCACCTATAAAATCAATAATTTATATGCAATACTCATTATTCACTCCCCTACTCATATTCCTACGACTGCGAATTTTCTTTAGAGAAAGACTTCGGAGTCATAGAGTCATAACCTTCTTACTCTCAAGGACTATTTCCAACAGCTGTTCATAGGACAAACACTCTCCCTCTGCTAACCGAGGGTCATCCGTGGCACGCAATACTTTTCCTGGAAAGAGGGGATCTCCAACAGAAACCACCACGGAACCATCCCCAGGAAGGAGCGCAGGAGGTAGAGTGTGAAGCGGAGAACGAACAACGTAGACGACTGACGGCATAACGGTTACCCCTAACTCAGAAAATAAGTGCGCAATCCATGGACCGTACAAAGGAGCTGATAGTCTCGTCGTTTTCACGTCTGACAGAGAACTCGTCTCGAACTGAGATGTGATCAGCTTTATCTTGAAGAATAAAGGGGATTTCTAGTTGTTCAATCGCAGGAAGATATTTTTCAAGAATCTCTACATCGACGATGTCATCGGTCTCATCCCCAAGGAGACGGACAGCCTCACCAAGGAGAACCACGGTTGTCATATGCGATCCCGACGCAAGTCCAAGGGCAATACGGAGTGCCTCGACAGGCCTATGAGTCTTTCGAGGATCTTCTTGGATAACAACCGCGATGTTTTTTGCCATGAAATAGGATAGTGTCAGGTAAAAGACAAAAACGGATCACAGGCGTCGATAATTCCAGAAAGCACCACGAGGCCACAGAGTGACATCTTTGGGTCAATGGTTTCCGTGGGAACATGATGTTGTTGGCACCCGTAGGCACAGGCAAAAACACGGGCCCCGGCCTGTGCAAGACCTCGGTAGTGGTCGGTGTGAATGTTTTTTACGCCTTCATCGATTAGATACAAATAGACCTCATGGCCGGCAGCGAGGGCCGCTCTGGCAAGGCCATGAACGGTCTCAGCGCTGGTGTGTGATGGGGGAAGAGCCAGGAGAAACCCTATCTTCTTTGTATCCACAGGAATTTATTATTAATTATATATAGTTATATATTAAATTCTCTTTGAAGATTAAGTGGTTTTTGGGAGAAAGTCAACCTGAAAAAGCGTGCTTCAATGGCCGGCAAGGAGAGAGGAGATCTGTAAACGCAGTGTGGAGAGAGTGACATCATGTTGGACTTTGGTCTCCATATCGCGAAGAACGCCTGTTCCCTTCGCAACTTCGTCATCCCCGATGATGAGAGCAAACCGACACCCAAGACGATCAGCTTGTCGTAGGTGAGTCTTTAAGGTTGTGGATCGGAAATCGGAGACTGCCGGGAGCCCGGCAAGGCGAAGCTCTTCAAGAGCCGTGAGACCAACCACGGTACCCTGACTACCGAAACCAGCGACATAGACCGTCACCTCCTGTGGTAACTTTCCTACCCTGGACTCCGGTAGTAACATCGATATTCTTTCGAGGCCGATGGCAAAACCAACGGCTGGAGTGGGCGGCCCCCCGAGCGTTTCAACCAAGGCATCGTAGCGCCCACCTGCCCCTACGGCATTCTGAGCACCCAAGTTGGTAGCTGTGACCTCGAAGGTGGTGAGGTTATAGTAATCAAGGCCGCGAACCAGTCGATGGTTCAACGAGTACGGAATCTTAACGACATCGAGACCGGCTAAGACTTGCGCGAAGTAAGAACGGGCCCCATCGGAGAGCGAGTCGGCAAGGCGAGGAGCCATTTCAGTTATGGCGCGGCACTCGGGGGTCTTACAATCCAAGACACGCAAGGGATTGACGTCAACCCGGCGTCGACAGTTGGAGCAAAGACCGGATTCTTGTTGCTTGAGGTAAGTCACGAGCCGAGGCCGGTAGACATCTCGATCACTGGTATAACCAAGGTTATTGATCTCCAATGTAAGACCATGGAGGTCCAGATCAGAGAGAATTCGCCAGAGGAGGGCAATGACCTCGACATCCGCTCGGGGATCAGCCATACCAAGCGACTCCACACCGAACTGATGAAATTGCCTCAAGCGGCCTGCCTGCGGCCGCTCATGACGAAACATCGGCCCGAAATAGAAATACTTCTGAGGAACGGGGATCGCGGCACGATTATGCTCGATATAGGCTCGAACTGTCCCAGCCGTCCCTTCGGGTCGAAGCGTCACCGACGTGCCGTCCCGGTCTTGGAAAGTGTACATCTCTTTCTCAACGATGTCGGTCGATGCACCGATGCTCCGCGCAAACAAGGTCGTCACTTCAAAGATCGGAATGCGAATTTCATGAAATCCATAGCGGCTCGCCCACCGTCTGGCGGCCTCTTCGATGAGGCGCCAACGAGGGGTCTCTTCCGGCAACAGATCTTTGACACCTTTGATGCCCTTGATCACGGTCACCCCGTCATCTCCTTGCGAAGATGCGTTTCACACAGTACGGTTCGCGCGGACTATAGCGGCGGCTTCCGCGGCAAGTCAACGGATCTGAGCTTGCGCCATACTGCGTCGAGCGGTATAGTGCGCGACCTACAGTTCAATATGACCTAAAGGACCGTCTATGAACCAGGATCAGTCAGGTCGCCGGGTCGTGGCCATCGCTCCCATGCCGCCGGAAAAATCTGCTTACGCACTGGCGCGCTACAGCCGATCTCCGGACTCCATCGAGCAAAGCATCCAGTGGGTTCATGGCCACTCCTCGGAGAAGTTTTGGGAGCAGTTTTATTTCGATTACGGTCACGCGTCGATCGCCGACCTCGGCCACGTCATCGTCTGTTTTGAAGAGATCTCGGAACTCGCCGCCATTCGTCTGGAGGACGAGCCGCTCTGGGACGGTCAGGCAAAATCGAGCCGCTATCAGAATTTTGCGTCGAGCCGCTGGTTTGTACCGGGCCAGATTCGAGGAAGCGAAACCGAGGCAGTCTATGAAGGCATTCTCCGCAGTCTGTCCGAGATCTATCGGTTGCTGCACGATCCCTTGATCGCCTATCTCTCCGAACGGGAGCCAAGGCTGGCGTCCATGAAGCCGGCCGATTATCAGCGAACGATCGCGGCACGTGCCTTTGATGTCACCCGCTACCTCCTTCCTCTTGCGGCAAAGACCAACGTCGGGCAAGTCGTCAGCATCCGGACGTTGGAAAAACAGATGACGCGCCTGTTGTCATCGCAATTGCCGGAACTGCGGGCGATCGGCGAAGAGTTGAAAGACGCTTGCCAACGGCCGCCGGTCAATGTGTGGAGCGAACTCTGCGGCCAAGCCTCAGGCGTGAACGATCCTCTGGCGCCGACCCTGGCGCGGCATGCCAAGGCCAATGCTTACCAAGAATCGGTCTACTCTGATTTAGCACGCTATGCAAAAGAGGCATTACGGGGCAGCGGGTTGGATCAACCGAGAATGTGGGGTGCCGTGGAGTCGGTCGAGTTGATTGATCCGCACCATCCGCTCGACGAAATCGTCACGACGCTCCTCTATCGCGTGTCGCAGGCTCCGTACCGGAAGATACTGGAGGTCGTGACAGAGTGGTCAGAGAAAGAGAAGCACACGATCATCGAAGTGGCCACGAGGCAGCGCGGGCCATACGATGAACTCATCAAAGAGTTCCGCAGCGGCTATGCGTTTAACTTCGACATCCTCATGGATATCGGTGCCTGGCGAGATATGCATCGCCACCGGCGCTGTCAGCAGGTGCAACAGAACTTCACAACCCTTCACGGCTATGATGTTCCGCCACCGCTTATCGAAGCCGGCTTGGATCACGAATATCACCAGGCGATGGATGCCGTGCGCAACGACATTGAGCTGCTCAAGAAAAAAGATCAAGAAGCGTCGCTCTATGCCATTCCGTTTGGTTTCAAGGTACGCTGTTTGTTCAAGATGGACTACGCCGAGGCAGAGTATATCGCCAAGCTCCGGTCCGGTGTGAAAGGCCATTGGTCGTACCGAACGGTCGCCTGGAAGATGAAGCAACAACTCGCTCAACGATACCCCTACCTCGGTGAACAGATCCACGCGACGCCACCCGATATCCAAGACGCGCTGACTCGGTAAGACGTTGCCGCACAGATGAGCACCCATCAGCAACAGTGCGAAGCCGCGATCGTGGCCGGAGCGTGGGACACCTTATTTGCCGAGTCGTTGGCCTGGAGTCGGGACTCGGACGGAGCAAAGGATCCACGTCCTCTCTTCGCCCGAAACGTCGTGTATCTCTTAGAGGGTCGATTCGCCGATGCGTGGAAAACCCATGCGCTCTGTCTTGAAGCTGAGCAGGACATCGCAGCCGTAGGGGGCTGGGTGGGAGATCTGCTCGACCGGCATGGGGACAGCGGCTACACTCACTTAGTGATGGGCCTGTTTCTCGCGCAGTCTGGCCGATCGGAACAATCCATGCGACCCTATGCGGAAGCCGCTCGGTTGCTTCCGCAATCTCCCCATCCGCATTACTTTCTGGCACAGATTCACGAGCGGGCCGGTCGTCCGGAAATGGCGATTAAGGAGTATCGCGAAGCCGTCAGACTTGCGCCGGATTTTGCAGCGGCACGAATGAATCTCGGCGTCGCCTATCAAGACCAAGGGCGGCTGGAAATGGCGATCAAGGAATACCGGGAGGTGGTCAAGCTCACCCCCAATGATTCTGCGGCACACTCCAATCTCGCCTGTGCTCTCGCAGAACAGGGGAAGCTAGAACCGGCGGTGCAATCCTATAAGACCGCGTTGAAATTGAATCCCCAAGACGCCGAAGTGCACTTCGCCCTGGGCGGACTCTATGAAATGCGCGGCCGATTGGACCTCGCGCAAAAGAGTTATCAAGACGCACTCAACGCCAACCCGGATTTGGGCGCCGCCCATTCCGCGCTCGGTTGGCTGGCATTAGGCAAGCATCGGCTTCAAGAGGCGGCGGATATCTTCAGCCGGGCGCTCAAGTGCGATGAGGAAGATGCGCGGGCTTATCACGGCATCGCCGAAATCTACGCGATCCGAGGCAAACGCCAAAGCGCAATGGAGAATTACACCAAGGCCCTGAAGTACTATCGCGATCCGGAAAAACGGAATCAGATCATGAACCAGCTGTTCCAGGAAGGACAGGTAGGGGATTAGGGGCACGGCCACTTTGCTCTTCTGAGACAGGTGAGGCGGAACGCCTGCCCGTTCTTGACGGGATTAAGGCTGCTCAGGTAGCATCCGTAATGGATTCGATCTGGAACCATCGAGGAGAAAGCTATGGCGACCTTGACCATCAAAAATATTCCAGAGCCGTTGGTGAAGAGGCTTAAACAGCAGGCGGCAGCTCAACATCGAAGCCTGAATTTTGAGGTTATCTCCTATCTAGAACAGATGACACAGAGCGTGCCGGTTGATGCCGACACATTACTGGCACGAGCGCGAGCCATTCGCCAAATTCCAAAAGGGCTGAAATTGACTGATCGCTTCCTCAACGAGCTGAAGTCGGTCGGTCGGCCATGATCGTGGCTGATACGAATTTGTTGATCTATCTCCATGATAGGATTTAGCTCGTACGAGGTGGACCATGGCGACAACAGCAAAGCGACAGCTGGCGCTTCCTGTAGCGCTCTCGCGTGACCTGGAACGTCTTGCTCGGCGTAAAGGGAAAAGCATGGTCGCGGTGCTACAGGATCTCATCACTGAGAATAAACAGGATCGCCTTGCACAGGAATTCGAGCAGATCCAAGGCTATTGGGGTAAAAAAGCAAAGGAGAAGGGTATTATTACCGCTAGAGACCTCAAGCGATATCTCGCGAAACCGTGAGAGTTGTTTTCGACACCAATATCTACATCTCAGCACTTATCCTTCCTGGTACTTCAGCCCATCGAGCGATACAACGCATCATTGACGGCCACGACCGGCTACTGATCTCTAAACCTATCCTTGACGAAGTTCTCACGACGTTGGCTCGTAAGTTCAGTCGCGATGCCGAAGCCTTGAGCCGCACCGTTCTTTGGCTCACGGAGCTAGTAGAACTCGTTTATCCGGAGAAGCGCGTCCATGTGTTCAACGATGATCCGGACAACCGGGTTCTCGAATGTGCAATTGCGGGCAAAGCAAAGGCCATTGTGACAGGTGACAAAGCCATGCTGGCAATAGAAATCTCGCACGGAGTGCGAATTCTGTCTCTAGCTGCCTACCTAAGTCGATGAAGTGTGCGAGAAGTCAGGGCTGATAGAATCAAAGTTCTCTGATCGCGCCCTGGAGCACCGTGATCTGCGTGGTGGGATCGCCCGTCGCTTTTAATTCGTTGCGGATCTGATCCTTCAGGTAGGATGAATAGCCCACGCGATCGATGAGGAGATCAAAAAATCGTTCAGCGGGCAGCAAGCTTTGTTCCTTGAGCTCTTCTACGGTGTCGTCGCTCACCGGCACATACGTACTGCCGATATGGAAGACCACATTGTAGTGGCGTCCTTCAGCGATCCGCTCAAATCTCAAGCCCTTCACAGATCCCTCCTCTGCAGCATGTTGAAAAAACCCGCCAGCGTCGCCCTCGCATCGCTCAACGCCTCAACATACCGAAAAAAGTACGCCTCGGCTCTAAGACACTGGGCGCTCACCGACTCGCGCCCGTCCGCAGATGTGACGCTTATTATTCTTCGCGTCGCGGACCTCGCTGGATGGTCTTTTTGAACATCCTGCAAGTGTTATAGAAGGTGTTTATTCTAGACGGGTTCTGGTCGTGAAGACAAGGGTCGCCTCCAAGCTCGCCGGTGGACAGCGATTGCGCGAGGCATTTATTATGACGCTTCCTTGCATTGATTGCAGGTCAGGCCAGTCGTCATGACAGCAACAGAGCTTATCGAATCGTGGATCACCTGCCTCGAAAGCGAGCAAGCCCGGCTGACTGATACAGGGCATGATGCTCCTATCGTGGCGCCGCGAGGCCGTTTGGTCAACACGACCGGCGGGCTTCATCTGTACGAATTCCTGCTGCCGGAGGATGTCCTCCTGAGCGTGGACCTTCCGGTGTCCGTCATCCCCGTCGACGAGGCGCATACGACGGAAGGGATCGTGCTGCGACAAACAGGCAACCGCCTCCTGGTCCAACTGGTCGATGCCCTCGGAAGTGAAATCTCTTCTGTTACGCTTGTTCCAGATCAGGCCGGTCTTGTCAGCACATCGGCCAGCCGTTTGAAAGATATACTAGCGAAGCCCGACCTCTATCATCTCGGACCGACCGAGCGGTTAACCTCGCTGTTGCAGATGCAAGCAGTCGAGGCTGAAACATTTCCCTCCACCTTATCCGTCTTCACAACTGTGTGGTCGGATGACCGGTTACTTCGTCGCCAAAAACTCGGGCATCTGATGATGGAACTCATTCGCGCCAACAAACGCATCCTCCTGATCAGTCCAGATCATCAAGAGTGCGATGAGATGGTAGGGATAGTGGGGCGTACCATGAAGGCCGGCGGACTGAACCACAAAACGTGGATCACTCGGTATGAACTTCCAATTAGCTCACAAGCCGGCGGCGTCGACCTTCACGAACTGGGATTCGAAGCGCAAATGCATCAATTCTATGCCAAGTCACAAGGCGACAAGGCTTCCTTGAAACATAAGTACGACCGCTTCCGAGAACTTGCCCCTCTTTTGTCTCAGAAAGAAGCGAAACAGAAAGACTTGGATGAAGTCCGTTTATTGGAATGGCGCCTCGTGACGCAAATGAGGGATCTTCAAGTGAGGATGGCCGATGCCCAGAAGATGCTCAGGGAATTCGAGAGCTTACCCCTGTTTCACCGTCTGACGATGCAGGCGATCGGGAAGAACGTGGAATCCCTCAAACAGTACTGCGCGCTGTATCAGGGACAGATGGATCAATTGGACAAAGAACTCGATATCGCCAAAGGCCGCATTCAGCAGCTTGCTCCGGAGGCGGCCGTTCCGAGAGGAACGCGTGCCGAGTTTGACGAACTGAAAGAGCACATCACGAAATTGGGCGGAATGAAAAAGGTCCGTGAATTACTGGCGGCTGAGGAAAGTCCGAACCGCCAGGCCTTCATTCAGAACCGGCGAGTCGTTGCTGCCACACCCACGCGAGTCGCGAGTGATTCCTTATTCGGCCGGGTGCGCTTCGATGTCTTAATGGTTGATGAGGCCCCGAGAATCGCCGCGCCTTCACTTCTGGCAGCGGCCGGGCTCGTCCGCGAACGCATTATCGTCAGCGGCGATCCACGTGAGATCGCCCCCCTCGGGCAATGGGCCATGCCGCAGCCGGCCATCCGTGCCGCACGATGAAGGGGTGAATTGGCGCTTGCTTGACGTGAGCGAGGAGAATTCAGGATAATCCGATTCCTTTAGGGTCCGACTTCTTGGCGCGCTTACATGGTCTTGAACGAAGCCACAGGGTGCCTGCGACCGTGGCGTCGATGTTTTGTACGTTGCGTTGAAGCGGGCGCCAGAGAGCGAAGGTCATTTCAAAGTGCCCATTGCCGAAGTGGCGGAACTGGCAGACGCACTAGATTCAGGGTCTAGCGCCCTCACGGGTGTCCGGGTTCAAATCCCGGCTTCGGCACCAACACCTCTTCTCCTTGTATCTCAAGGCATTACGGCGTCGCCATTTCGAGCATCTACCGACACCTGTCTCTAGCATCTGTTTTTTGGGACTGGAGTGTTCGGCGGCTGCTCGGAGCCGCCGACCTCTGTCACCCGGCGCGCCGGAAACGGTTCACTCAGAGCCGGCAAACTGAGAAAGACTCTACGCGAGAATTACAGATCGCACTTCTGCCATGAGACAATGTTCCTCCCTTCTGGTGAAACTTTCAGCTGTTCTCTACAGACGTTTTCGCCGAATCTCGCTGGCGCTCTACAGAAAAAATGTTCCGCCATCAATCCTCAATGTCGTCCTGTATCCGACGTATCTTTTTCAGTTTGTGGCGGTGCACCACAGATTCCCGATAAGACCGACCCGATTATTTAATGATTTCCTCTTTCAAGTCAGGTCAGGAACTGAGCTGGAATGCCCGTTACGGAGACGCGTGTCGGACAAGGAGTACTGCAAGATGTACATGGAGGAGAAACTTGGTGCGAAAACAGCCATTCCAACAATCTGCGTCTTGCGGACTGCGGACGAAGTTGAGCGATATAGGCCCTCGGTATTACCTTGCGTAATTAAGCCGACGAATAGCTGCGGAAGGATAGTCATAGCACGCTCCGAAAAGGAGTATATTGAGGCCCTGCCCAAGATTATGGATTGGTTTCACGAGGACTATTTTATGTGTGATCTGGAAAAGAACTACGCCACCCTTGAACGAAAAGTCATCGTTGAGGAGTATATCGACGACTCTTTTTCCCTCGAGGGATCAGTTCACTGTCTGGGGGGGGAGCCCAAGCTCATCAGCCTGATCGATCGGTACACCAAGGCGCGGCAGTCTTTTGACCTCGATGGAACGCCTTTGGGGGTAAGCTTGTATTATCCCTTACGAGCATTCGAACCGGCCAGTTGGGAGTTCTTACCGAGCCTGTTGCGCCAATCGCGAATTCTTTCGTCCGAGTTCACTTATATACGAGTGGACTTTTTTACCGATACGAAGCGGGTGCTTTTCGGTGAGCTGACGAATTTGCCCGCAGCCGGAATTGGGCGGTTTTATCCCGCCGATGGTGAGAAGATATTTTCCGAGGTGTTCTTCCGGCCTGTGCACTGATAAAGTCCAAGGGCCAATTCACCGTCAAAAACTCTTTGCGCTTGTTGATCCCCAAGATGGCGTCGACCTGAGTAATAAGATCCTTTTTGGGGACGGAGACACCAAAAAACTTGGTCATCCAGGCGTGAATGTGCGTTTCGTCCCGAAAGACCCATTTGTGGATCACCGTCTCCCTCCGGATCTTTTGATATCCGGCCAACTCCACCATCCGGCCAAAGTCATGTTTGAGGTAGTTCCCGACATGGCCCGTTGGAGTATGCCGTCCCACAAACCCATCAAGGAAACGGCTCGTGGTCGAATCATTTGTCACCTCTACCATTAACAGCCACCCGCTTGCCTTGAGGGCCTTTCGGGTTGCTGCGATGAATTGACACTGTTCCTGATCCGTAAGGTGATGTATACCTGCGATGGATATCACGGCGTCGAAATAGTACTTCCGTATGCCGGTCAATTCGAAGTCTGTTTTGAGGATGTTCCACCTGTGCAACTTCGCCGGCACAACGAAATCCGCAAAGATGACCTGCTCATTCATCGCGACACTCTTTACCAGGCTGCCTTCGAAGGGAACATTGAGGACCCTTCGTGCATTGAGACGTTTTATCGTGTCATAGAGATGTTGAATCTCCGACGCGCGAGGAGAATTATCTTTTGCGTAGGCATGGATGAGGTCGTCGTTATTCCCAAATCGTTCTTGGTACGTCGTCGGCATGACTCACCTCGATCGCCGTTCCCCGAACATGGTGTGCCCGATAGGCGTCCTTGCTTGTTTGAGTAGTGTACTTCTCAGAGGAGGACACTTGCTACAACTCAAAAGGTGCCGCGCCAAAGCAGGGGTCATAGAGCAAAAAGTATGGGCCGTGGCTTTCCGTAGGAATACACCTACAGGCGAGTCGGTGGTCTTGGCTCTACACAATGTGGTCTACGTGGCAGGTCACGACAGTGTCAGATGATACGTCGGTCTTACCCCATCACAGTGGGCCGGCCACGTGAGCTCGGCCTTGGGAGTAGCGGAAATGCAGGCAATGGTTGTATTGTAATTGAGTGTAGGGCATTCTAAGCCTCAATCCATTTACGATGCTGAAAGGTAGGTACACAATGCGGTCATTCCTGCTCGCGGTCGTTTTAGTCGTGACCAATGCGACCGTCACGGCGGCGGAATCGTTGAATGGTAATTCGAAGAAAACGCTACCTTCGTCGGCACCTCTGGCGGGGGAGGAGCCATACGCTGCCTTGCAGCGTGGAGACTTCAGGCTTGCGGCGGGCCTCTTTTACCCCCTCGCGGAGAAGGGAGATGCCCGAGCTCAGTACAACCTTGGATTGCTGTATGCCAGCGGTCTGGGCGTGACGCACGACTACCAGGCGGCACTGAAATGGCATCGCATGGCTGCAAAGCAGGGTCACGCCGGAGCCCAAGGTGAATTAGCTCAGATGTATACCAAGGGACAAGGCGTTCCCCAGGACTATGTTCGTGCCTACATGTGGTACAGCGTCGCAGCGGAATCGTTAAGTGGCGGCTCGAAACAAGAGTTGGTGAAGGATCGAGACAACGTGGCCTCGCATATGACTCCGGCGCAGATCCAGAAGGCGCAAGAGATGGCCCAGCGCTGCTTAGAGTCACAGCTCAAGAAGTGTGACGACAAGTAAAGGTCGCACAACAAAGCCTCCGCCCACCACACCGCGACCCACTGTGAGAGTAGCGCACCCCATAACCTTTCGGCGCTGCTTCTTTTCTGCTTAGTTCGACAACCGTTAAAGAAGCCACTGAAGGACGATCTGACCCTTCATCTCCGATTCAAGAGTCCTTCTAGTCCTCCTCTTGCCTCTGTCACTCCAAGTGGTTCAGACTGTGGCAAAGGCTGTCATGACGGTCCGAACGGGCAAGAATTGGATGGGTCGGAGGATTTTTCTCGTCGCTCTCATTCTGCTTCTGTCGGGACGGGAACTGATCGACTATGCTGGAGCGGATGATACAGCTCTGGAGCGGCCGGGATTCGTGCTCTTCACACGGGATGGGTCCGGCGATGTCGGTCAGTACACTTCCCTCGCGATCGGGGCGGACGGCTTGGCTCTCATCAGCTACTACGACGCCACGAATCATGATCTGAAAGTTGCGCACTGTTCCAACCAAGCATGCACCTCCGCGACGATCAGCTCTGTGGATCGTACTGGCGACGTCGGTCAGTACACCTCCATTGCGATTGGAAGCGACGAACGAGGTTTGATTACATACTATGACGCCACACACGGCGACTTGAAAGTCGCACACTGCACCGATCTTGCTTGCACCTCTGCTGCGCTTACGACTGTGGACTTCACCGGGAATGTCGGTCAATACACGTCCTTGACGATCGGCGTCGATAATCTCCCTCTCATCACCTACTACGATGTTACTAAAGGGGATCTGAAAGCGGCGCACTGCGCCGACATCGCATGTAAGGTCGCGACGATCACCACCCTCACGTTCCTGCAGGCCGAGGGGGACGTGGGTCAGTACACGTCCGTCGCCATCGCCGGGGGGCAAGGTCTCATCAGCTATTACGATGCGACCGACCACTATCTGAAGTCTGCGCTCTGTCCGGATTTGCGCTGTACGGAACCCACCCTCACCACAACCCCGGACAAGAACGGTGATGTTGGGCGGTTCAGTTCCGTGGCGATCGGCAATGATGAGCGTCCCATCATCAGCTATTACGATGCGACGAACGGGGATCTCAAGGTGGTCCACTGCGAGGAGGTGGTGTGCACGTCGGCGACGCGCACCACGCTGGAAAGCGACGGCAACGTCGGCCAGTATACGTCTGTGATCATTGGGGCAGACGGTCTGCCCGTTATCAGCTACTACGACGCCACAAAGGGAGATCTGAAAGTGGCGCACTGTACCGATGTGGCCTGTACCTCAGCGACGCTTGCGACACCCGACGGCACCGGCAATGTCGGTGAGCACACGTCCGTCGCCATTGGGACGGACGGGTTACCCATCATCAGCTACTACGATGTCACCAATAGGGATCTCAAGGTGGCCCATTGTAGCGATGCGGACTGCGCCTCTGCGACCGTCACCCCGCTTGACGGAACCGCCAATACTGTCGGCGCGCCGTCCTCAATGGTACTGGGAGCTGATGGCAAAGGGTTGATCAGTTACTACGACGCCACGAATGGCGATCTCAAGGTGGTTCATTGTCTGGACCTCGCTTGCGCCTCTGCCACGGTGACCACCGTTGAAAGCCAGGACGACGTCGGTCAATACAGCTCCGTGACGATCGGCACCGATGGGTTTCCCCTCATCAGCTATTACGATGCGACAAACGGGGGCCTCAAGGTGGTGCACTGCGAAGATGTGGCTTGCATCTCCGCGACGTCCTTTGCATTAGACCAGGAAGGTCAGATTGGTCAGTTCACTTCGATGACGATCGGGACCGACGGCCGAGGCCTGATCAGCTACTACGATGCCACCAATCACGACCTCAAGGTTGCGCATTGCGACGATCTTGTCTGCAGCTCAGCCAGGATCACCACGCTGGCCGGCCAGGGCGACGTGGGTCAATTCAGCTCGATCACGATCGGCGCTGATGGCCTCGGCCTGATCAGCTACTACGATGCCACCGACCACGACCTCAAGGTTGCGCATTGCGGCGATGTGGAATGTCGATCGGCGACGCATAGTACCGTAGATGGTCCCGGTCAAGTGGGTCAGTACAGCTCCGTGACGATTGGGCCGGACAACGTGGGTTTGATCAGCTACTACGATGCGACGAATGGGGATCTCAAAGTGGCGCGCTGCAATGACTTGGCCTGTAGATCGGCGAAGGTCACGACCCTGATCAACCAGGATAACGTCGGTCAATTTACCTCGATCACCATTGGTCCAGATGGCAGAGGCCTCATCAGCTATTACGATGTGACGAACGGCGATCTACGAGTGGCTCATTGTGCCGATGTTGACTGTCAGGCGGCGACCCAGACGGTCGTCCACAGTCAGGACAATGTTGGCCAATTCACGACGATCATCATCGGGACGGATGGTCGAGGCCTGATCAGCTACTACGATGCGACGAACGGCGATTTGAAGGTGGCGCACTGCTCCAACAGCCTGTGTGTGCCGTACCACCGCCGCTGAGCCGAAACCCTCTGGTTCCATTCGATTCGTTCTATTCCGTGGAGGCTAAGACGCACGCAGGTTTCTGATCTCTTCCAGAGTTTTCTCGATCTCAACAGGTGAGTTGAGAAGGCTTGGCGCGAGCCTGGCGTACTTCGTCGTATAGGGTGTGACACTGCCGACGATGCCACGCTGCCGGAGTGTGTCCACGACCGCACGTGACGTCAGACCGGCCACCTCGAAACAGACGATCCCGGCCGAGAGGTCCTGCGACAGCGGAGTGTGTAGAGCGACATGCGGCATGGCTGCCAAGCCTTGCTTCAACTGCTGGCTCAGTTCATAGATGCGCTGTGTCACCTTGGATTTCCCGATGGCTTGATGAAACGCGAAGGCTTCATCCAACGCCCAACGATGTTCGAAGGAATGGAACCCGCCCGGGGTCATGTGAATGGATTGCGGGAGATCCGTCGACGATTTGTTCTCCATCCAGAGGTCATAGGCCTGGGAGTTGAAGGTCGGAATGGTCGCCTGGGCGATCGGCCAGGCCTGCGGGTGACCCCAGACAAGCCCGGTGCCACGGGGACCGAACATCCATTTGTGCGTCCCGGCGACGAGGAAGTCGCAGCCCAACTCCCTCACGCGGAAATCCTCAACTCCCAAGGCATGGACCCCGTCTACACAGAAGATAACTCGATCCTGTTCGTCTCGCGAACGATTCATGGTTTGGATGGCCAGCGCCATGTCCTGAATCGGTAATTTGAGGCCCGTGCTGGAATGGACCCAAGTCACGGCCACAACACGTGTAGCAGAGGTGATGTTCTTTTGCAGGGAGTCGACCAGCTCGTCGCGCGACAGGGTTTTGAGTGAACGATAGAGAGGAATCTGACGCACTGTGGCTCCGGTGCGCTCGGCGCGGAGACGCAGCGCAGTTTCCGTCGAATAATGGTCGTGGGTCGTGGTGAGAATTTCTTGCCTGCTACGAAGCTTTAACCCGCTATAGAGCAAGCCGAGGCCCATTGTCGTACTGTCGGTCAATGCGATGTCGGTAGGGTGGGCACCCAGATAGTCAGCCGCTGCACGAAGGACCTTCGCTTCTTGTTTCTCTTCATGCTCAAGCCAATAGCCGAGAGGATCCGCATCCAGGCCGGCGCGATGCCGTTCGATCGCTTCACGCACCGGGGTGGGATGGGACGCGAGAAAAAACGCCGCCAAATGGATGAGCTGTGGAGCGAGGGGAAACTGCGCCCGAAGGTCGTCCCAGTTCTTGAACCTCCACCGCGGAGATTGTTGATCGGCAAAGACACGATGACAGGCACTTGCCAGAATTGTTGCCCCCAACGCCAAACCAGTACGCACCAGAAAGCCTCGCCGTCCGATGTCGGTCATATGACCTCCTTCAAAAACGCTCAGTCTATTCACTGTACTGCTTGTTATGAAAATCAGGCAAGGAGGAGTCGAGTAGAGCAGGTCAAAACTCTGCGCGAGAAAACCGCACACGAGATCCTGTTAAGGCTGATAGCTCTCGATCGGAGGACAACTACAGACAAGGTGGCGATCGCCGTAAGCCTCGTCGATGCGGCTGACGCTCGGCCAGAACTTACTGTGCTTCAGCCAGGGTGCAGGAAACGCCGCTTGCTCTCGACTGTAGGGGCGATTCCACTCCGTCGCCGTGACCACGGAAGCAGTATGAGGCGCGTTCTTCAGCAGATTATTGGTCCGTGGTTGGCGCCCATCGACGATCTCCTGAATCTCGGCACGGATCAAGATGAGCGCTTCGCAAAGCCGGTCGAGTTCGCTCTTGGCTTCACTTTCCGTCGGTTCGACCATGAGCGTACCGGCGACCGGAAACGAAACGGTCGGCGCGTGGAAGCCATAGTCCATCAATCGCTTGGCGACATCCATCGCCTCGATGCCGGCGCTTTCCTTGAATTCACGCAGATCCAAGATAAACTCATGAGCCACCAGCCCGGAATCTCCCCTATACAGAATAGGGTAGTGCTTTTCCAGGCGCTTGGCCATGTAGTTGGCGGTGAGAATGGCCACCTGCGTGGCTTTGGTCAATCCGTCGCGACCCATTAGGGCAATGTACACCCAGGAGATCGGAAGAATACTTGGACTGCCGAACGGGGCAGCCGATACCGGACCGATGGCTTGAGGCCCGCCGAGTTTGATCACCGGATGCCCAGGAAGAAACGGCACAAGATGCCGCGCCACCCCGATCGGTCCCACGCCAGGTCCTCCACCTCCATGGGGGATACAAAACGTCTTATGGAGATTGAGATGGCACACATCGGCCCCGATGTCGCCCAGCCGGCAGAGGCCGACCATGGCATTCATGTTTGCCCCATCGATATAGACCTGTCCGCCGTGAGTATGGACGATTTGGCAAATGCGCCGCACGCTGGCTTCAAATACCCCGTGGGTTGAGGGATACGTGAGCATCAGTGCCGCCAATCGGTCTCGATACTGAACGGCCTTGGCCTCGAGATCGGCGACATCGACGTTTCCGTTCCGATCGCACGCGACGACGACGACCGTCATACCCACCATGGCGGCGCTGGCGGGGTTCGTGCCGTGAGCCGAAACGGGAATCAAACAGACGTCTCGGTGTGGTTCTCCCTTCGACCGATGGTACGCCCGGATCACCATCAGACCTGAATATTCGCCCTGGGACCCCGCGTTCGGTTGGAGCGAGAAGGCTGCAAATCCGGCAATCTCGGCCAGCCACGCTTCGAGTTGTCCAAACAACGCCCGATAGCCAAGCGTTTGGTCTGCCGGCGCAAAGGGATGCAGACGAGCGAATTCCGGCCACGTCACCGGCAGCATTTCAGTAGTGGCATTCAGCTTCATCGTGCAGGAGCCCAATGGAATCATTGAGTGGACGAGAGACAGGTCTTTGGCCTGCAGTCTGTGAAGATAGCGAAGCATCTCGTGCTCGGAGTGATAACGATGGAAAACCTCATGCGTCAGGTATTTACTGGTTCGGGCCAAGGGAGACGAGTAGCCGAGATCGATGGTCGCAGCAAGATCGGAGAGACGGAATGGTAGCCGATCATGACCGACGAAGATTTGCAGGAGACGCTGTACTTCTTCCTCGGAGCTGACTTCGTCGAGCGAGACGCCGATTGAGCCGTCCTCATAGTGCCGGAAATTTATTCTTTGTTCATTCGCCCGTTTCGCGATTTGATCCGCTTGGGCCTTGGACACTGGTATCCGGACCGTGTCGAAAAAGACCTTCGGTAAGACTTCGAACCCAAGCCGACGCAGCCCTTCAGCCAACAGCAACGCGAGGCCGTGTACACGCTCGGCGATCCGACGCAACCCCTCCGGCCCGTGGTACACCGCATACATGGCGGCCATGACGGCCAACAAGACTTGAGCCGTGCAGATATTACTCGTGGCCTTCTCCCGTCGAATGTGTTGCTCCCGTGTTTGGAGCGAAAGCCTGATGGCCGGTCGACCGGTCACGTCTTTTGAGACGCCGACGAGTCGACCTGGTATCTGTCGCTTGTACTCCTCTCTGGTGGCAAGAAACGCGGCATGGGGTCCACCGAAGCCCATCGGCACACCGAACCGTTGTGTCGAACCAACGGCAATATCGACACCGAACTCCCCTGGGGAGCGGAGTAACGTCAGGGCGAGAAGATCGGTGGCGACTGCGACCAGAACGCCGGCTTCATGGGCCTGCGTGACTATGGCGCTGAAATCACCCACATAACCGTCCGTCGCTGGGTACTGCAGTAGGATGCCGCACAACTGAGGACGCGAACAATCAATGGATGAGGCGACACCGGTCTTGACGACAATACCCAGAGGTTCGGCTCTGGTCTGCAACACCGCCAAGGTTTGTGGATGGCAGTCGCGCGAGACAAAAAATTCCTTTCGCTCCTCACCTCTGTTGCGGGCGATCGTGTAACACATGGCCATCGCTTCGGCTGCAGCGGTCGCTTCATCCAACAGCGAGGCATTGGCCAGCGGCAGACCCGTCATGTCTGCTACCATGGTCTGGAAGTTCACGAGCGCCTCTAAGCGGCCTTGTGAAATCTCGGCTTGGTATGGGGTGTATTGCGTGTACCATGCAGGATTTTCTAGAATATTTCGTTGGATCACGCCCGGGGTGATGCAATCGTAGTACCCCATACCGATCAACGATCGATAGACTTTGTTTTGGGACGCGATGCCTTTCAGTCGGGCTAGAACGGCCTGCTCGCCGTCGCCGGTCGGAATGTCCAGGGAGCGACGAAGGCGAAGGTCGGAGGGAATGGCCGTATCGGCTAACGTCTCGAGCGACTGTAGGCCTAAGGTGGCCAGCATCTCTTGAGTATCGGCGCTCGTGGGACCAAGGTGCCGGTGAATAAAGTCGTCAGTCGGTTGAAGCCAATTTTGAGTGGTCATGGAGTCGACTACCCTCTGTTCGTTCGGACAGGATGGGTTGAGTACTGCTCCTGTCAATCCGCCAGCGTACCACGCTATCAGCTCTTTTTCCAAGGGACCAAACTTGCTTTCCCGAGATGTTCACGGGTAAATCGTCCTGCAGAGCCACCGGCTTTAATTGCTTTTCCCATAATTCACGCTATTGTTACCTCATATCTCCAGTCCGGAAAGCTGACCTATGGTCGCCACGAAACCAGGGCTCGATGAGAGAACAGAGCAGGAATTGCCGCAGCGCGTCTCGGTGCTAAAAGCCATCGTCATCACACTTGTTCTCGGTGCCACGGTGGTCATCGGATACGCAGGATACGCCATCGTCAAGAACCAGAATTTAGTCACCAAGTTTCTGGCCCCTCATTTACCGACAAGTCAGCCCAGCGTGGTCCTCCCAGATTCGCAGTCGAAGTCCTCCCAGACCGATGTCCGGCTGACTCGCGAAGGGATCGATCATCTTCTCGACGCGCTCGATGAAGCTGTTCGGCGAAAGGATATTGACGGCGTCCTTCGCCACATTGCTCACGACGCGACCATCACCATTCATCTGAAACAAGGCCCGCAACAACACATGGCCCTGCTGACGCGGGAAGAATACCGGAAGACCCTGGCCATGAGTTTTGCCTTCCCCAGCGCCAACGACTTCACTCGTACAAATACGTCCGTCTCGTTGGCCTCGGATGAGCGGAGCGCGAAAGTCTCCTTCAAGTCGACAGAGACGCTTCTCCAGGCCAACCGGGAATTCAAAACGGAGGGCGAAGAAACGCTGGTCTTCAATATCCGCGACGGCAAGCCCATGATCACCTCTCTGGAACAGACCTTCCCCGGCGATTCGACCTAGTTCTGGCTTTGTGAACACCTAAAAGTCTCTGTACGCTCTAAGATTCACATTCGTTGGTTTGGTATAATCACGCCGCTGGCAACATTTGTTGGAGCATGTATGCGGGTCCTGGTCATAGAAGATGAAACCAAAGTCGGCTGTTTTATCAAGCGGGCGCTTGAAGAAGAAAGCTATGCCGTCGACCTCTGTGAGGACGGAGCCAAAGGGTTAGAGATGGCCCTGGCGACCAACTACGATCTCCTGGTCGTCGACGTGATGTTGCCGTCCATGTCCGGCCTGGATGTGTTGAAAAATATCCGCCGTGAACGGATCCATACACCGGTGTTGATCCTCTCGGCTCAATCCCAGATCGATCAGCGGGTCAAAGGACTGGATGCAGGGGCCGACGATTATCTGACCAAACCGTTTGCGATCGATGAACTCTTGGCGCGCGTTCGAGCCCTCTTGCGCCGGGGGGCATCCGAAAGCCCGGGGATCCTTCAGGTGGACGACCTCATTCTCAACCCGGCGACCCGTGACGTCACCCGGGGAGGGCAACGCATCGATCTGACGCTGAAGGAGTACGCGTTGCTCGAATATCTCATGCGCCATACCGGCCGCGTCCTCACCCGCCCCATGATCTCGGAACACGTGTGGAATCAAGATTTCGATACCTTCACCAACGTCATCGATGTCTATGTGAACTACCTCCGGAATAAGATCGATCGGGGCCGAACCAAGAAATTGATCCATACCGTCCGCGGTAGCGGGTATATGTTGAAGGCCGACTAGCACGATGCCGAAGCAGCCATCGCCCTCGTATTTCGGCTCCGATGCGCTCCCCCGACAAGAAGGCTCTGCTACGGTAGCATGTCATCATCAGCGATCTGGAGCCGACCTATGCCGCTACGTGTTCGCCTGACCCTCTGGTATGGCACCGCCCTTGCCTTGGTCTTAATCGTGTTCTCCGTGGTTCTGTACGCCATGACCGCCCGAAACTTGCGCGACGCCGTCGATCAATCCCTGGAGGAAACAGCGACAACGGCTGTGCGATCGCTTGAAGAACGCGGGTTTCTTCCTCTGATCAGCGAAGAGGAACTACTCTCCCAGTTCCCTGAGTTGACGCGAATCGATAAGTTCTTCCAGATCTTCAGCCCCTCAGGCACGATCACGATCCGTTCGCCGAACATTAAACAGCACGAAGTTCCCCTGAGCCGGACCGCCCTCGATACCGCGTTTGCCGGACAGAGCATTTTTGAGTCGGCCAAGTATCCCAATGAGCCCCCGTTGCGGCTGATCTCCGTGCCGATCATGTACCAGGGTAATCTCTTGTACATCGTGCAAGTGGGTACGTCGATGGAGTCGGTCGGAGAAACCCTTCATCGATTTCTGATCCTGCTTGTGGTGGCCATCCCGATCGCCCTGACCGTGTCTCTCGCGGGGGGATGGTT
>Ga0073934_10003945_pt1 | contig 25774 bp, 21 predicted proteins | sample LarsenN4metaG_FD_76834 | JGI IMG/M metagenome (GOLD analysis project Ga0073934, IMG submission 76834) | Hot spring sediment bacterial and archeal communities from British Columbia, Canada, to study Microbial Dark Matter (Phase II) - Larsen... ... | reverse complement strand
GCCGTACGTCGTGCCCGACGTGAGGTCTTCGCAGATCGCGAACCACGTGTCGGACTTCGACTGCTTGGTCAGCACGACCTCGGTGTCGCTCCGGACCAAGACACCGACGTCCGTCTTGCTGCCGGCTGTCGCGTAGGTGAGGCTCGGCTCGATGTTCGGCAGCTCCTTGAACACGTCGACGTAGGTCTCGTTGTCGGTGTAGAACGTCTTCGCCGCCACGAGCGCGTTCCGGAGGTCGGACTGCGCGCCCCGGTCCTGCGCCCGCTCGCGGGCACCGAGGAAGGTCGGGATGGCGATGGCGATCAGAATGGCAATGATCAGAACCACGACCATCAGCTCGATGAGCGTGAAACCTTCCTCACGGTCCCGGCGGGCCTTGAGGGTGTGGATGTAACGCACGAGGGGGGACCCCTTTCTCTGCCTGTCGGAGACGACGGACATGAGGTCCTGTCGCCAGTTGTGGTATCGGCCACCACCCTGGGTGGCTTGAGCCAACGCAAGGTCATGGCCGGGCACCGACCGCCCAAATGAGGCAGGATTCGCCGCCGTGCCCACCGGTCGCCTCGTGCGGATGCTCGTCGTGTGCGCGCTCGTGCTCGGCGCGGTGCGGCTCACCGTCTCCGCACCCGAGCGCTGCGGCGACGTCGCGGCTCACGACGCACGTGTCGGCGCCCGCGCCGCGGCCCAGTGGCTCGCTCGGGGTCAACGCGACGACGGCTCCTACCTGTACCTCGCCGACGAACGAGGTCGCGACCTCGGCGGTTACAACGCCGTCCGGCACGCGGGCGTGACGCTGTCGCTCTACCAGGCCGGCTTCGGTGACGCCGCCGACCGCGGCCTCGGGTGGATGCTCGCACGGCTCGAGCGACGCGACGGCTGGGCCGCGCTCACCGACGGCGGCGTGGCGCCGCTGGGCGGCAGCGCGCTGATGCTCGCCGCGCTCGCCGAACGCCGGGTCCAGACGCACGATCGGCGCTACGACGACCTGATGGAGCAGCTCGGCCGGTTCCTCGCGGCGATGCAGCGCGACAACGGCGACTTCTACGTGTACGCGTATCCGCGCACCGGCAACGTCGACCGCGAAGCCATCTCGCAGTACTTCGCAGGCGAGGCGCTGTGGGCGCTCGCCCGCCTCGAACGCGCGCTCCCCGATCCCGACCGGCGGAGCGTCGCGCGGCGAGCGGCGCACTTCATCGCCGCCGTTCGTGACGACACCGACTTCGTCCCGGTGCCGCCCCTCAACGACCATTGGGCCGCGTACGCCTTCGCCGAGATGAGCGACTGGCCACTGGCCGACGAGCCGGCCGAGTACGCGCGCGCGCTGTACGGCCGCTTCGATCTGCTGATCCGCTGGGAAGCGCAGTCCGACGCCGGTGAGCCGTACACGACGACGCACACATCCGGGAAACGGGCGGCCGCACTGGGAACGTGGGTCGAGGGACAGGCCGCGCTCGCCCGGCTGGCCCGTGCCGACGAGCGCCTCGGCGACCTGCGCGAGGCGACACTCGCGAGCACGCGGTGCGGCGCCGCCGTATTGCTCGCTCGGCAACGCGACGGCGCCTGGTACACCGACGGGGAGACACGGATGGACGACCAGCAGCACGCGATCTCGGGATTGCTCGCGCTCGCCGATCTGCTCGAGGCACAGGCATGACCGACGTGGTGCGCGTTGCCGTGCTCGTGCTCGTCGTCGTCAATCCGGTCAGCGCGGCGCTCGCGATACGAACCGCGACCGAGCAGCAGGCCGCGCGTACCCGCGTGGTGGCGTTGTCGGTCGCAGCGGGTGTCGCGGCCGTGGTGCTCGGCGCACTCGCCCTCGCCGCGGACGAGATCCTCGACGCGCTCGATCTGTCGGTCGCGTCGGCCGAGCTGGGGGCAGGAGTCGTGCTGCTCGTACCGGCGCTCGAGTTGCTCTTCGGCGGTCCCGAAGGTTGGGTGCGTGCGCCGAACGCGCACGCCTCCGCGGTGCGACTCGGCGTCTTCCCGCTCGCGGTCCCTGTCCTCGCGAGTCCGTGGACGGCCGCGGCGGTGCTCGCCATCGCGGGAGACGAAGGCGGCGGCCGCACGGCGATCAGCGTGCTGTTCGCGGTCGCCGTGGCGTGCGCGCTCGCGGTGGCGGCGTTCGGACCGCCACCTGACCAACGCGCCGTACGACTCCTCGGAGCCGCCGTCGGCGTCGCCACCGCGCTCGTGGCGGCCGATCTCGTGCACGATGGCGTGTTCGGCACGGGTTAGCGCGACCATGGCGCGTGCGCCGCGCGCTGCTCCTGTTCCTGCTCGCGTCGGCCGTGCTCGTCGCCCACCCATCGCCCGCGAGCGCGCACGGCGTCGGCGGACGTGAGCCGAGCAACCTGCGCAACGAGATCGTCGGCCTCGAAGGGGTTCCGGCCGGCGTTGCGGTCCGGCTCGTCGAGCTCGACACGAAGCTCGAGCTGCGCAACACGTCGGGCACGACGGTCGTCGTCCTCGGCTACGACGGAGAGCCGTACCTGCAAGTGGGCCCCGACGGCGTGTTCGAGAACACGCGCTCGCCCGCGCGGTTCGTGAACCGGACGCTCGACCCACCGGGGGAGGTCCCTGCGGGCTACGACGCCGCCGCGCCCCCCGAGTGGCGGCGGATGAGCACGTCGACCGCGGTCCGCTGGCACGACCACCGTGCCCACTGGATGGGAGACGACGAGCCGGACGCGCGCACGCCCTGGACGGTCCCGTTGCTCGTCGACGGCGCTCGCGGCGAGATACGAGGCGCGTTCGAAACGGTCGCCGCACCCCCATGGTGGCCGTGGCCCGTCGTCGCGGTCGCGCTCGCGCTGGTCGTCGCCGTCGCGGCGCGCCGGAAGTGGCGGGTGGCGGCGGCGTGCGCGTTGGGCGGTCTGCTCGCCGCGGAGGTGCTCCACGTCGCCGGGTCGTGGAGCGCGATGGCGTCGTCGTTCGACGACCGCCTCGGCGCGCAAGCACTGTCGGTGCTCGCCGTCGTCGTCAGCGGCGTGGCACTCGCCCGCGTCCTGCGTACCGACGCGTACGACGCGGCACCGTGGGCGCTGTTCGCCGCGGTCGTGATGATCGCGGTGGGAGCCGGCGACGTCCTCTCGTGGACTCGGTCGCAGTTGCCGTCGTCGTTGGCGCCACCGCTCGTCCGGGCGCTCGTGGCGGCGGTGCTCGGCGGCGCGGTTGGTCTCGTCGTCGCCGCCGCGACCCGGCTACGAGCGCCCGAGGCGCCCCGCGAGCGCCTCGGCCCGTGACCACGCGTCGCCGGTGTGCGCCGGTGCCGTCCCCGCGATGCCGGCGACGAGGTCGACGATCGGGCCGAACGCGAGCGCGAGCGCGGCCCGCGAGGTGTGCGAGGTTGCGGCACGCCCCCACAGGCGCGGCACCTGGGCGACCACCGGGATGGTGTCGAGGCGGCGCGCGATCTGGTCGGGGCCGAGCCCGCTGCCGGTCCAGGTTCCGCTGACCACGGCGCGCGCGTCGACATCGTGCGCGGCGAGCACCGGCTTGATGGCACGGAGATACGCGCGCGCCTCGGCGATCTCCCCCGCGGTCGCGCCGACGGCGACCAGGAGCAAATCGATCTCCGGCACCAGTGCGCGCGCGATCCCGACCCCGCTGCCGACGCGCGACGGCGCATCGACGACCACGAACGAGAACGACTCCTGGAGCGCCGGCAGCAACGCACGGAGCCGCCCGCGGTCGTTCGCCGTCACGACGTAGAGGCCACCCGCCGGCACGTGCGCGACGCGCGCCTCGCCGTCACGAGCGACCCAGGGATCCTGCACGTCGGTGGCCGGCAGCGCGACGAGCCGCCGCTCGACATCCCGGTCGGTTGGATCGGCCCCGAGCAGGCAGACCGGCCGCACACTTGCGCGCGCCACCTGGAGTGCCAGCTCGAACGCGAGACCTCGCTTCGTTCCGCTCAACCTGGTGTTGGTCACGGCGACCGTGACCGACGCGTGCGTCCGGGTCGTCACGGCGTCGCCGTCATCGGAGGCGCACGTCCCCGACGCGCGCGACGCCGTCGCCGGCGTCGAGGAACACCGAACGGCACTCGCCGGTGTCACGCTTCGACGTCTTCCACACGAGGTGATCAGTCCCGGAGCCGGGTTGCACGATGCCCGATGATCCCGCGGCGCGCTCGTCGCGGTCCGGTGCTGTCGCGCCGCAGGCGCCCGTGTGCAACGTCGCGGCGGCCGCATCGACCGGCGCACCGTGGGCGTCGGCGAGCGACCACCGCAGCGGGATCGCACTGCCTGCCTTGGCGTCGCCGTCCCACGACAGCCAGTGGAAGGCGTACTCGACGACGAAGGAAGCGCTTGCGTGCGCCGTGTTCCCAGCCGCGTCCACAGCAGTGCACCACACCGCCGCCGGCCCCGCGGTCGCCGTGCTCGGCTCGTCGCACGACGCGCTCGCGACCCCCGACATCGCGTCGGACGCGCCCGCGTCCACGTGCGCTGCACCGCGCAGCAGCACCGGCTTCGGCGCGACGTCGGGGGCCAGCACGGGCGGTGTCGCGTCCCGCCGCACGGAGACGGTCGTCGCGGTCGTGCCGCCCGCGCTGGTCGCGGTGCACGTCAGCGGTATGCCCGGCGTGTCGAATGCGATCGCGACCGGCGAGCAGCCGAACTGGCCCGTGACGGGTGAGTCGCCATCGTGCACCTGCCATCCGACGACCACGTCGGACACGTACCAACCGTCGGCACCGAGCGTGCCGGCGACGACCGGCTCGACGATCGGCGGCGACGTGTCGGCCGGTGGCGCAGGCGGCGGCCCGGGCACGCACGACACCCGGAACGTCGCGATCACCGACGGATCGGTCACGAACGCCACCTGCGTGACCGGCCCCGAGGCCGGCACGATCCACGTCGCGGTTCCGGGGTAGGGGGCGACCGCGACCGCGGTCCCGAGCCGCCTGATCTCGACGTTCACCGGCGTCCCGCCCTGGGCACCCGACACCGTGAGCGTGAGGCGGTCTCCCGCGTCGAACGTGGCCGATCCGATGGTCGGCGCCAGTGCGGTCACGCCCCGGCCGAACACCTGGTTCACGAGCCGGCACCCGCTCGACTCGGCGGCGGCCGGCCCCGCGGCCACGACGATCCCCGCGAAGATGGCCACGAGCGCGGCGGCAAGCGCCGTCGCCCTCCGGCCGGGTGACTTCGGACCTTGCATCGCACGCACGTCGGGCTCCTCGCACAGCTCCCAGCGCGCGCTACGTCGCGAGGTTTCGGCGCACCCGGCGTGCGAACTTGAACCGCGTTACGGGCGCCGGCCGTACACCGCGAGCATTTGGACCTGCACGTCCGCATCGTCCGGCACGGCGACCGGCGGCGCGAACATCTCGCCCGCCGGCGGAGGGCCGGCCGCGAGCGCGCGGCCGCACAGGTCCTCGTCGAGCCGCACGTCGATCCCGGCGGCTCGTGCGAGATCCCACGTGTGCACGAGCACGTCGGTCGTGAGCGCGGGCAGCAGCGCGACGAGGTCGTACGCGTCGGCGCCCGGCACCGCGGTGAGCGGCCCGGCCACCGAGGCGGAATCGAGCGCCGTGAAGATCGCTGCCTCCGTCGCGGTCCACCGGCCGACCGGATCGTCGCCGGGGCGATGCGCCCGCACACCGAGCGGCCGCAACACGAGCACCTCGTGGAAGCCGATCACGTGCTCGAGCACTGCCCGCGCGTCCCAACCTTCACACGGCGACGCGGCGCGCCAGCGGTCTCCGACCTGAGCGACGACGGCCCCGAAACCCGTGCACGCGAGCCGGTGGCGTGCAATGCGCGCCTGCACACCCACCAGTATGCACCTTGCGTTGGAATCGCGGCCTCGAGCCGCGACTTCGACGCAAGAAGCGGTGCTACTTGATCAGGTTGATGATGTTGAACATCGGCATGTACAGCGCGATGACCATGCCGCCGACGCACACACCCATGACGACGATGAGCAGCGGCTCGATGAGCGACGTGAGCGCGTCGACCGTCGCCTCGACCTCCTGGTCGTAGAAGTCGGCGATCTTGTCGAGCATCTCGTCGAGCGCGCCGGTCTCCTCGCCGACCGCCATCATCTGCACGACCATGGGCGGGAAGACCGGATGGTCCTGGAGCTTACGCGAGACGGGCTCGCCGCCCTTGACCGCCACCTGGGTATCGCGTGTCGCGGTCGCGACGACATGGTTGCCCGACGTCTCGGCGACGATGTCGAGCGACTCGAGGATAGGAACGCCCGAGCGGACGAGCGCCGAGAGCGTGCGCGAGAAGCGGGCGAGGGCCGTCTTGCGCACGAGCACGCCGAAGATCGGGATCCGCAGCTTCAGGGCATCCCAGGCCTTGCGGCCTTCCTCGGAGTTGATCCACTTGCGGAAGCCCCATACCGCCGCGATCTCGCCACCGATGATCACGAACCAGAACTTCCGTGCGAAGCTCGAGATGTCGATCAGCTTCTGCGTGATGAACGGGAGGCTGCCGCCGAGCTCCGAATAGAGGTCTTCGAACATCGGGATGATGAACAGCAGCATCGCGGTGACGATCAAGAACACGAGCACCGCGACGACCGCCGGATAGGTCATCGCCGAGCGAACCTTCCGGCGCAGCTCCACCTGCTTCTCGATCGTGTCGGCGAGGCGCAGCAGCACGGTGTCGAGCACACCGCCGATCTCGCCGGCACGTACCATCGCCACGTACAGACGGTTGAACGCCTTCGGGTGCTTCGCGAGCGCCGCCGACAGCGACGATCCCTTCTCGACGTCGATCCGCACCTGGTTCGCGATGTCCGCGAGCACCTTGTTCTCGGTCTGCTCCGCCAGGATGTTCAACGAGCGCAGCAGCGACAGCCCCGAGTTGATCATCGTCGCGAACTGCCGCGAGAAGACGGCGACGTCCTTGGTCTTCACGCGGTCGGACAAGCCGGGGATCTTGATGTCGCGCGCGAGTCCTTGCTTGCTGTTCTCCTGGATCTCGACAGGGATGTAACCCATCGAGCGGAGCTTGCTGACGACGAGCTGGGGGTTGTCGGCCTCCAGCTCACCCTCGACGAGCTTCCCCGCCTTGTCGCGGACCTTGTATGCGTACGTGACGGCCACTCAGATCACCCGTTGTTGACGAGGCGGCGGAGGTCTTCCTCGTTCGAACACCGCTCCAACGCGATGTCGAGCGAGATCCGGTGCGAGCGCACCAGGTACGCGAGCGACATGTCCATCGTGACCATCCCGTACTTCCCGCCCGCCTGGAGCATCGAGTAGATCTGGTGGACCTTGCCCTCACGGATGAGGTTGCGGATGGCCGGTGTCGCCACGAGCACCTCGCACGCCGCAGCGCGGCCGCGCCCGTCGGCCGTCGGCAGGAGCTGCTGCGTCACGATCCCTTGCAGCGAAGCGGCGAGCTGCACCCGGATCTGCTGCTGCTGGTGCGCCGGGAACACGTCGATGACACGGTCGATCGACTGCGGCGCGTCCTGCGTGTGCAGCGTCGCGAAGACCAGGTGACCCGTCTCGGCCGCGGTGAGGGCAGTGGAGATCGTCTCGAGGTCACGCATCTCGCCGACGAGGATCACGTCGGGGTCCTGGCGCAGCACGTGCTTCAACGCCATCGCGAACGAGTGCGTGTCCTCGCCGACCTCCCGCTGGTTGACGATCGACTTCTTGTGGTGATGGAGGAACTCGATGGGATCCTCCACTGTCATGATGTGCACGCCCCGCTCGTGGTTCACGATGTCAAGGAGGCTCGCGAGCGTTGTCGACTTCCCCGAGCCCGTCGGCCCCGTCACCAGCACGAGACCGCGCGGCAGGTAGGCCCAGGTCTTCACCGCGGGCGGGATGCCGAGGTCGTCGAAGGCGACGATCTGGTAGGGAATCGCGCGCATCACGCAGCCGACGGAGTCGCGCTGCACGAACACGTTCACACGGAACCGACCCTTGCCGGGGATCGAGTACGACGTGTCGAGCTCGAGGTCCTGCTCGAACTTCTCGCGTTGCTTCTGCGAGAGGATCGAGTACACCATCTGGCGGATCTGCGAGCCGTTCAGCACGGGCAGGTGCGTCAGCGGGAGCAGCTCACCGTTGACGCGGATGACCGGGGGCGACGTCGCCGTCAGGTGGAGGTCCGACGCCCGGTACTCGATCACGAGCTCGAGCAGGTCGTTGATGTGGACGTCGTCGGCCCTGACCTCGACGGGGGCGTCGTGGATCGCGGGCGACTCGGCGGGTGCCGCGCCTTGGACGCCCGCCCCGTAGATCATGTCGATCGCACGGGCGAGCTCGGCGCGATCCGCGACCGCGGGAACGATCTCGTACCCGGTCGCGGCGCCGATCGCCGCGACGGCCTCGTCGTCTGCGGGCTCGGCGAACGCCACGACGAGGTGCGTGCCCTCGATATCGACGGGGAGCGCGAGGTGCTTGCGCGCGAGCTCGGGCGCGATCAGGAGCGGCGCGTCCTGGTGGATCGGAGTCTCGAGGAAGTCGACGAACCGCAGCCCGAGCTGCTCGGCGAGCGCCGCGGTGAGGTCCTTGGTTCCGACCAGCCCGCGCTGCAGCAGGACGGCGGGAAGCGGTTGCTGCCGCTCGTCGGCCTCCGCGAGCGCGTCCTCGAGCGCGTCGCGCGACAACACGTGCCGATCGACGAGCGATTCTCCGAGGCGTCGCGCCTGACTAGCCAGCATGTTCGGGAGCCTCCCGGTCCTGGAGATCTGTCATGGGTATCGACCGGGTTGGCCTGCCGCTGAAATGTCGCACTGACAACGCACGACGGAGCGCCTGGACCGTGCCCGGTTCGTCCCGGTCGTCACTTCGCCAGCGGAGCTGGAGCGTCGGCCCGGAGCCAGGCGTCACCCGCCCGCAGCATCGACGTGAGCGTCTCCTCGTCGACGGGCTGCGAGTACCGGTAGCCCTGGCCGTACCGGCAGTCGAAGGCCTCGAGCTGTGCGAGCTGCTCGTCGGTCTCGACGCCCTCGGCGATGCTCGAGAACCCCATGACACGAGCGATCGCCGCGATGCTCTCGACCACGGCGCGGGTTCCCTCGTTGTCGATTCCCGAGACGAAGCTCCGATCGATCTTCACGACGTTGACCGGGAGGCGCTGGAGGTACGCGAGCGAGGAGTACCCGGTGCCGAAGTCGTCGATGGCGATCGCGACGCCGAGCGGGACGACGCGTTCGATCAGGTTGTCGGCCGCAACCTCGTCGAGGAACGCCGACTCAGTCAGCTCGAGCATCAGCAGCTCGGGTCGCAGGCCCGTGACGTGCAGGATGCGTGCGAGGTCGTCGGCGAACGACGCCTCTCGGAGCTGGCGCGCCGCGACGTTCGCGCTGATGTAGACGTCTCGGCCCGCAGCTTCGTTGAAGCGCACGCCGGCCGAGCACGCGCGCTGCAGCACCCACGTGCCGATCTGCAGGATGAGCCCGCTCTCCTCGGCGAGCGGAATGAACTCTGCGGGCGGAACGCTCCCGAGCGCCGGGTGATCCCAGCGGAGCAATGCTTCGGCACCGCGGATCTCGTCGGACCCGAGCGCGACGATCGGCTGGAACATCAACCGCAGCGCGTCCTGTCCGATCGCGCGGCTGAGCTCCGTTCGGACCTTCAACCGCTCGTAGGCCGCCCATCGCATCGACGGATCGAACAGCGCGAACCGGGCTTTGCCGTTGGCCTTCGCCCGGTACAGCGCGATGTCGGCGTCGCGCATCAGCGACTCGGGTGCTGCACCCTCCGCCGCGATGGCAACGCCGATGCTCGCGGGGACGTTGACCGACATCGCTTCGATCGCGACCGGGAGTTGCAGGGTCTCGAGCAGCCGCTGTGCGGTCGCAGCCGCGTCGTCGGCGTCGACGACCTCTTCGAGCAGGACGGCGAACTCGTCGCCTCCCAGCCGCGCGATGGTGTCGCTGGGGCGCATGCAGCTCCGCAGTCGCTCCGCGACGGCCATCAGCAGCGCGTCCCCGGCACTGTGGCCCAGGCCGTCGTTGACCGCCTTGAAGTCGTCGAGGTCGAGGAACATCACCGCGACCGAGGTCGACACACGGGGTTGCCGGGCGAGCGCGTGTTCGAGCCGATCCATGAACAGGGCACGGTTCGCCAGGCCGGTGAGGTCGTCGCGCAGGGCCTTGCGCGCGAGCTCACGCTCCAGGCGCTTGCGTCCGGTCACATCGCGCAGCGTCACGACGAAACCGTGAACCTCCGGCGACGCCAGGAGGTTGACGACGGTCACGTCGAACTCCACTGCGTCTCCGGCACTGGTCACGTAGTGCGCGAGCAGGTTCGTCCCGTCGCCGGGTGCGAGCCCGCGCGCGATCTCGAGGTGCTCCGCGACCCTGACCGCTTCCGCCTCCGGGAACCACGACGTGAGCCCGGAACCGACGATTCCCTCGGTGTCGCGCCCGGTCAGGGTCGCGACTGCCGGGCTCGCGTAGGTCACGGCGCCGTTCATGTCGACGATGCAGATCCCGTCGTGCGAGCTCTGCACCAGGGTGGCGAACCGCGTCATGCTTCGCTGTTCCGCCGTTTCGCGTTCCAGACCGACGAAGCTGGCGATACGTGAGGCGACGAGCACGAAGGTCACGACGGCGCAGCCGGCCGCGACCAGCGCGGTCGCTTCGAGCCGGCCGTCGATTGCTCCCGCGACGACGAGGATCGACGGGGAGACTGCCGTGAGGACGACCATCGCGTACACCCGCGTGCGTCGCGAGCGGCGTACGTCGAGCGGCCAGACCGGGCCGTCGACCGAACGGGCGGCCGCGAAGCCCACGAGGGCGGCCGAAGCCAGCCACCCCAGCTCGGCGCCCGACGACGGTGCGATGCCACGTACTGCAGCGCCCACCTCCGAGGTCAGGTCCGCGATGAGATCCACGAGCACGCCGAGCGTCAGCAGCCGCAGCGAGGAGACACCCCGGAGGACGGCCGGGACGGCGTACACAACCGCGACCGCGAGGAGCATCATCGAGACGGGACGCGCCATCAACAACGCGCGCTCAGCCGCGACGAGCGAGGTGTCCGAAGCGATCGGGTCACCGAGCGACGGCCACCAGATCGGGGTGAGCGCGACGGTCACGATCAGCGCGTCGAGCGGCGCCCCGCGGTCGCGGACGGGCCCCACCAGCCCGACGAGCAGGAGAAGACCGAGCGCCATGGCGACGTCCGCCGCGACCATCGCGACCTCGGTCGCCAGACCGCCGAGCCCGCCTGCCGGAGCGGCCGGGCGCGCGAAGTGCGCAACTGCCGAGCACCCGAGCGAGACGACGACCAATCGCCAACCCACCCGGGTGGCACCGGTTCGCCCGGCAACGGCGCCGACTGCGGCCGCGAGCACGGCGGCGAACAGCAGGTCGTACGCCCCTACGGGGAGCGACACGCCGGGGCGGATCCCGACGACGCCGGCCGCCGCACCCAGGGCGAGCGCGGGAGCGAACCTGACGTAGCGGCGGCGCGCTTCGACGGAGGGCACGAGGTCGTCGCCGCGTGCCTCCGTCGTCACGACCCGCTGCGCCATGTGTGCCAACCGAGGTTTTCCTTCGTTGCGCCCGCTCGTTCCTTCGTCCTGTGACCGCCCGAAATGGAGCGCGCGTTCGTGCCGATTTGGGCCGGGTGTGACGGTGTCGCGGCCCTGACCGTTCGCGTCAGCGCGTGCCGGTGAAGGAGTCCCGTCCGGCGCCGACCTCGATCGCGTCGAGCGCCTGTTCGACGTACGCGTCGGACAGCGACTGGAGGACCCGCACCTGCACCGGGTCACGCAACAGGATGCCGATGTCGGGGTCGACGATCAGCTCGTGGCGGCGGGGTGTGTAGAGGTTCGCGAACCGCAACCACAGCTCTCCCGCTCCCGCGTGGAGCGAGACGTCGAACACCGCGGTCCGGTTTCCGCCTGCGACGCGCCGAACGACGAGGCGATGCGGGGAGCGCGCGTACTCGAACTCGCGCTGGCGACCGACCCACACGTTGCGCCGGAACTCGCCGACGACGGCGCCCCGCGGCTCGAACAACCGCAGCGAAACCATCAGCTCGCCGGCGGGCGTGGTCGAGAACTCGGCGATCTCGTCGCCCCCGACGCTCAGAACCGACCGGTCGACCGGATGGCCCGAGTAGTCGTTGTTCCCGATGCGCACGCGTGACCACACGGCAGCCGACCCTTCGTTACGCCTGGTTGTAGATCGGCACGCCGGACAGCACCCTGAACCACCGGCGGTGACGCCGTTTGTCACTTCTTTTGCCCGCCATCGGAGGGCTCAGGCGACCACGCGCAGGATCTCCTCGAGCGACGTCCGGCCGGCTGCGACCTTTCGGAGGCCGTCCTGGCGCAACGTCATCATTCCCTGCATCACGGCGACCTTCTGGATGTCCTCGGTCGACCGCCGCTCGATGATGAGCCGCTCGACGTCCTCGGTGACGATCATGACCTCGTGGATCGCGAACCGGCCGCGGTACCCGGTCCGGCCGCACGCGCCGCAGCCGACGGCCTTGTGGACGGTCGGCCAGTCGCCGTCGGCCAGCTCGTCGGCCGGCCACCCGGCTTCGAGCAGCTCGGCCTCGGACGGCTGGTACGGCTCCTTGCACTTGTCGCACAAGCGGCGGGCGAGGCGCTGCGCGACCACGCAGTCGAGCGCGCTCGTGACGAGGAAGGGCTCGACCCCCATCTCGACGAGGCGCAGCGGTGTCGACGCCGCATCGTTGGTGTGGAGAGTCGAGAGGAGGAGGTGACCCGTCAGCGCCGCCTCGATCGCGATGATGGCGGTCTCGCGATCGCGGATCTCGCCGACGAGCACCACGTCGGGGTCCGATCGCAGGATCGACCGGAGCGCCGACGCGAACGTCAGTCCCGCCTTGGGATGGACCTGCACCTGGTTGATCCCCGGGAGCCGGTACTCGACCGGGTCCTCGACGGTGATGATGTTGCGGTGCGCCTCGTTGACCTGGTTCAGCGTCGCATACAGCGTCGTCGACTTTCCCGAACCCGTCGGCCCGGTGACGAGGATCGCACCGTAAGGCTTGCGGTAGCACGACTCGAAGCGCGCGAGCGTCTCGGGCAGGAAGCCGAGCTCCTCGAGCTTCAAGACCGCCTGGCCCTTGTCGAGCACGCGCATGACGACCTTCTCGCCGTAGACGGTCGGGAGTGTCGCGACGCGCAGGTCGATCGTGCGGCCCCCGACGGTCATCGTGATGCGGCCGTCCTGGGGGATCCGCCGCTCGGCGATGTTGATGTCGGCCATGACCTTGAGCCGGCTGATCACGCCGGCCTGGATGGTGCGCGGCGACCGCATGACCTCGTGGAGCACACCGTCGATGCGGAAGCGGATGCGGAGGTCGTGCTCTGTGGGTTCGACGTGGATGTCCGAGGCTCGGTCGGCCACCGCCTGCGTGATGAGCAGGTTCACGAACTTGACGATCGGCGCATCCTCGAGCGCGTCGGCGATGACCGCGGTGTCGGATTCCGCGTGCTCGTCGGCGGCCGCCTGCACCGCGGCGTCGACGTCGCCGTCGAGGCGGTAGAACTGCTCGATCGTCTCGACGATCTGCGTCGCCGTCGCGACGACCGTCTTCACGTCGGCACCGGCGAACGCGCGGATGTCGTCGACGGCGAAGACGTTCGACGGGTCGGCCATCGCGACGACGAGCTGGCCGTCCTCCCACCCGATCGGGATGGCCTGGTACCGCCGCGCAAGCGACTCGGAGACGACGTTGGCGACCGACGCGTCGAGGACCCGCTCGGAGAGGTCGACGAACTCCAGGCCGACCTGGCGTGCGAGCGTGCGCACGAGCTCGGCCTCGGAGATCGTGCCGGACTCGACCAGCAGTCTCCCGAGCGGCTTGTGCGTTCGTGCCTGCTCCGCGAGCGCGGCGTCGAGCTGCGCCTCCGTGAGCAGGCCTTCGGCAATCAGCAGGGCGCCCAGCGGCGTGCCATCGGACAGGGTGAGCCTCCCTCCTTGGACGCCCCTGTTATCGGCAGTGCGCGCGCTCCGCTGTATCGATTGTCACGCTGAGCGCGAGGCGGATCCCACAACGCTCACCGGGGCGGCCTCGTCGACGCCCGGCCCGTACGGAAGCTCGGCCAGCGTCCCCCGGCCGGTGGGGCGGGGAACTGCGTCCTCCCGTAGCACGACCGCACCCGCTTCGACGAGCGCCGCGAGCGTCTGGCAGGCGGCGAGCTCGTCGGCCGCCGCCTCGGCGAGCTCACGCACCGTGCGGCCTGCCGCGATCTCGGCGACGACCCGCCACCGTTCGCGGTCGACGAGCAGTTGGTCGACACCCAGCTCTCCCGCAAGGCGTGCCGTCACGTCGAGCGAGGGGACGACTCGGCGGACCTCGTCCCACCGGGCGACGTGCCGTTCGATCTCCCCCAGCGCCTCCACCAGGGATGCTTCCTGCTCTGCCGGCCACGGGGGCTGCTCGCCGGGTTCGAAGCGGAACGCGCCCTCCCGGTGACGTGCGATGGCGGCGCCGAGCTGCACGACCCGTCGCAGCAGCGCGACGTCGTCGACGACAGGACCCGACGCCTTGCCGAACTCCACGGCGCAGCACGCGCCCTCGTGGATCCAGACGGCGCCCGCATCCCGGCCGGCCATGAGGTGGAGCCCACCGGTCTTGCGGGTCGCCGCGAGGAGCTCGAGCACCTCGTTGAGCGACAGTGTCTCGAACGTCCCCTGGAGCATGGTTCCCCCCTGTGCTCTCGCAGCAGATGATCGGCGCGCGAGCCCCCCGAAGTTGAGTCGCCGCGCCGCGAGCGCTATCGCGCCACCGCGGCCACGGCGGCGGCGGTCATCACGTCGACGGGTGCGACCCTGCCCGACCACAGCTCGACCTGGAGCGCCGCCTGGTGCACGAGCATCCCGAGGCCGTCGACGGTCCGGGCGCCCGCGTCCCGGGCGGACCGCAGCAGCGGCGTGTCGAGCGGGTGGTACACGAGATCCGCGACGACCGTGCCGGGCGCAGTGCGGACGACCACCGTGTCGTCGCCGGCCATCCCGACGGGTGTGGCGTTGACGACGAGCGCGGCTGCCTTGGCCGCCGCGTCCCGATCGCCCCAGGGCACGACCTCCGTGCCGGCGATCCCGGCCGCGGCACGCGCCGCATCCGGGCGCCGGGCCGCGATGGTCACGGAGGCACCCGACCGCACGAGCGCGAGCGCGACCGCCCGCGCTGCGCCGCCCGCGCCGAGGACCAGCGCGTCGATGCCGCCGGGGTCGTGCCCGGCCGCCCGCAGCGCGCGGACGAAGCCTTCGCCGTCGGTCGAGTCGCCGCGCAGGCGCCCGTCCGCGTGCACCGTGACCGTGTTGACGCTGGACAGCGCGGCCGCCTCGTCGCTGAGGTCGTCGCAGACCTCGGCCGCCGCCTCCTTGTGCGGCATCGTCACCGACAGGCCGACGAGCCCCAGGGTGCGAGCTCCGTCGAGCGCAGCTCGCGTCGAGCCGCGCGGCACGTCAAACGCCACGTACACCCAGTCGAGCGCGAGCTCGCGGTACGCGGCGTTGTGCAGCAGCGGTGAGAGCGAGTGGCGAACCGGATCGCCGATCACACCGGCGACCCGCGTCGTCGCCCGGATCACGAGCCCCTCGTCACAGCAGCCCGGCCGCGCGCGCCGCCTCGATGTTGGCGCGGTGCTCCTCGAACGTCTCGGCGAACGCGTGATGCCCGTCGTCACCCGCGATCACGTAGTAGAGGAACTCCGTCTGCGCCGGCTGCATCGCCGCGACCAACGATGCCTGGCTCACCGAGCCGATCGGCGTCGGCGGGAGACCGACGTTCACGTACGTGTTGTAGGGGTCAGGCGCCTGCTGGTCGGCCTCGGTGATCGATTGCTTCGCCGGGTCGCCGCTCGCGTACAGCAGCGTCGCGTCGATCTGCAGCGGCATGCCTTCCCGCAGCCGGTTGTAGATCACCGACGCGATCAATGGCCGGTCGCCGTCGACGCGCGCTTCGGCCTCGATCAACGAGGCGACGACGATGAGCTCGTACGGCGTGCGCCCCTCGACGCTCGCGGTCGCGAGGCCCAGCTCGTCCGCGCGCCGGTCGAACTCGTCGACCATCTGCTTCAGGATGTCGATCTCGTCTTCCTCCTCGGAGACGCGGTAGGTGTCGGGCCACAACAGGCCTTCGAGGTTGTGCGGCGCGCCGGCCGGTTGGTACTTCGAGCGGGCCGAGCCGTTCTGCGCGGCCACCAGGAACTCGTCCTCGCTGCGGCCCGGGACCGCACCGACGAGCTCGGCGACCTCAACGAGCCAGCGTCCCGGCGGCACCGTGAGCTCCAGGTAATCGATGCGCGGACCGTCCCCGAGGCTTCCGAGCGCGTCGCGCACGCCCATGTCGCGCCGCAGGTCGTAGGTACCGGCCTGGATGTCGTCCTTGCCCTTGAGGCGCGCGTATAACTCGAACGCGAACGACGATCCGATGACGTCGCGGTCGGCCAGCTCGTCGGCGATGCGACCGACCTCCCAGCCGGGCTCGATGCGCACCTCGACGCGCTCCCCTGCCGAGCCGGGAGGATCGAGCTGCCACAGGAACCAGCCGATCGCGCCTGCCACGAGCGCGACCGGCGTGCCGACGAGCAACAGGAGCACGAGCCACACGCGCACACCGCGGCGCCGGGGTTCACGCCGCCGCCGCGCTCGCGCGGGCAGTGGTGCCGCGGCCGGGGGCTCGTCGTATCCGGCGCCGTACCCGATGTCGTAGGGGTCGCCCGGTTCGTCGTCAAGGCGGTCCTCGGGGCGGCCGCCTTCGCCGTCGCCGTCGACGGTCGTCACCGCGTCGCCGCTCCGTCGAGCCACGATTGGAGCATCACCGCGGCTGCCACCTTGTCGACGACGCGCCGGCGGGCCTCCCGGCGCATGCGCGCCTCGATGAGGCTGCGCTCCGCGACGACCGTCGTGAAGCGCTCGTCGTGCACGACCACGTCGAACGCGGGGCCGAGGGCGGTTCGCAGCTCGTCGACCTCCTCGCGCACGGCCCGGGCTGCGGGTCCTTCCCTTCCCGACAGCGACAACGGGAGGCCGACCACGACGGTCGAGGCGTCGAGCTCGCGGGCGACGGCCGCGAGCGCGCGGTGATCGGCCGCGCGCTCGGGACCGCGCGCGAGCACGGTGTGCGGCGACGCGAGGGTGCGGGACCGGTCCGACACCGCGACCCCGATGCGGCGGGCGCCGAGATCGACGCCGAGCACGCGGCCCGTGCGGGTCACTGCCTCCACGCGGCCGCCTGGTCGCGGAGGATGTCGAGCGCGGCGTCGACTCCCGCGACGTTCTGTCCACCGCCCGCCACGACGTCGGCACCCTTGCCGACCCCGCCGCCGAGGGCCTGCGCCGCGGGCCGCGCCAGCGCGTCGGCCGACGCGCCGCGCGCCTGCGCATCCTTGCCGACCGCGACTGCGATCGCAGCCTTGCCGTCCACGGCGCCGGCGAGGGCGACGACGCCGCCGCCGAGCGAACGCAGCGTCTCCACGGCGAGCTGGCGCAGTTCGTTGGTCGCGAGGCCGTCGCGCCGGGCCACGAGGACTCCGCCCTCGGCCCGTGCCGCGAGGTCACCGGCCGCCGAAGCGGCTTCCTTGGCCTTCAGCCGCTGGATCTCGTCCTGGAGGGCACGGTTCTGCTCGATCAGCCGCTCGACCTTGTCGGGCACCTCCTTCGGGGAGGCACGCAAGAGATCGCCGGCCCGCCGCAGCAACGCCTCCTCACCGGCGATGAAGTCGAGCGCGCCGTCGCCGGTCATGGCTTCGATCCGGCGGAGGTTCGAACCGATCGACCCTTCACTGACGATCTTGATCGGTCCGATGAAGCCCAGCGCGTCGACGTGCGTACCGCCGCACAGCTCGATCGACGGGCCGGCCTCGAGGACGCGCACGCGCTCGCCGTACTTCTCGCCGAAGAAGGCGATCGCCCCGATCCGCTCGGCTTCCGCCTTGCTCGTCTCGTAGTGGCGAACGGGGAGATCGGCGATCACAAGTTCGTTGGCTCGCCGTTCGATCTCGGCGAGCTGCTCGGGTGAGACCGGCTCGTGGTGGCTGAAGTCGAAGCGAAGCCGGTCGGGCGCTACGAGCGAGCCGGCTTGTTGCACGTGCGCACCCAGAACCTCACGCAGGGCGTGATGCAGGACATGCGTCGCCGTGTGGTTCCGCCGGATGCGGTCGCGCCGGCGAGCATCGATCGCGGCCACGACCTCGTCGCCGACGGCGAGCTCGCCTTCGCGCAGCTTGGCGTGGTGCACGACGATTCCCGGCTTGCCGTACTGCGTGTCGACGACGTCCAGCACGGCGCCCGCCGGTGACGACAGCACTCCCGTGTCGCCGACCTGGCCGCCCGACTCCGCGTAGAACGGCGTGCGGTCGAGGACGACATCGACGTGGTCGTCGTGGTCGAACACGGCCTGCACCGTGGCGCTCGACTCGTACTCGTCCCGGCCGGTGAAGGTCGTCGGCTCCAGCGCTCCGATCACGGCAGTGACGTCGCGCTCGTCGGCACGGCCCAACGCGACACCACGCGCTCGCTCGCGCTGGGCCTGCATACGCGACTCGAACCCCTCGACATCGACGCCGCGCCCCCGCTCGGCAGCGATCTCTCGCGTCAGGTCGATCGGAAAGCCCAAGGTGTCGTGCAAGAAGAAGGCGTCGTCACCGCCGATGTCGCCGCGCCCGAGCAGCTCGTCGAGCAGATCGAGCCCGCGCTGGAGCGTGGCCCTGAACGACTCCTCCTCGCGGCGGATCACCTTCTCGACGACATCGCGGTTGGCCACCAGCTCGGGGTACGCGCCACCCATGGTCTCGACCGTCGCGGCCACGAGCGCAGGCGTGACCTCGTCTCGGGCGCCGAGCGTGTACGCGAAGCGGACCGCGCGGCGGATGAGCTTGCGCAGCACGTAGCCGCGCTCCTGGTTCGACGGGCGTACGCCGTCGGCGGTCATGAACGCCATCGTGCGGCCGTGGTCGGCCAGGATTCGCAGTGCGACGTCGTGCTCGGCGCTCGCTCCGACGACCGTGCCCGTCGCGCTCGCCGCCGCCTCCGTGAGCCGGCGCAACACGTCGGTGTCCCATACCGAGGTCTTGCCCTGGAGGACGAGCAACCAGCGCTCGAGTCCCCCGCCGGTGTCGATGCTCGGCCGCGGCAGCGGTACTCGCGTGCCGTCGGCGCGCTGCTCGAACTGCATGAACACGAGGTTCCAGAACTCGACGTAGCGGTCGCTGTCGGTCACCGGTCCACCGTCGGGACCGAACTCCGGCCCGAGGTCCCAGAAGATCTCCGAGGACGGCCCGCAGGGACCGACGTCGCCCATCCGCCAGAAGTTCGGCTCGCCGAGCCGCTGGATGCGCTCGGCGGCGACGCCGATCTCGTCCCGCCAGATGCGCTCGGCCTCGTCGTCGTCGGTGTGCACCGTCACCCAGAGGCGGGCGGGGTCGACCGCGAGAACGCCCGTGACCAGTTCCCACGCCCAGCGGATCGCGTCGGACTTGAAGTAGTCGCCGAAGCTGAAGTTGCCGAGCATCTCGAAGAAGGACAAGTGCCGGTTGGTGCGCCCCACGTTGTCGAGGTCGCTGTCCTTGCCGCCGGCGCGCACCGACTTCTGCACCGACACCGCCCGCGGGAACGGCGCGGGCTCGTCGCCCGTGAAGTAGCCCTTGAACTGCACCATGCCGGCGATCGTGAACAGCAGGTTCTTGTCGACCGGGATCACGCTCGCCGACGGCACGTGCGTGTGCCCGCGCTCGACGAAGAAATCGACGAAGGCGCGGCGTACCTCGTCAGCAGTCGTCGGCCGGCGTCCCATGACGGATCAGGCTAGTGCCGGGCACCCTTGGCGAATGCCTCTTTGAGCTCCGCCTCCCGGGACCGCATGGCGCTGCGGCCCTCGCTGACGGCCGCGCGCACGGTTCCCGCCCACCGGTCCCGCACCTCGGCGGGAACGTAGCGCGCAGTGGCACGCCGCAGCCGGCGCGTCAGCGCCCACGACGAGCCGACACCCAGCACGAACCCGGCGACGAGCCAGAACAGTCTCCGCAGCAACCGGAACATCACGAAACCCGCCGGGCGCGCCGGCGGGTGGGACGCGGATTCTCTCCCTCGCGCAACCGCTGCGCCGCGCGCGACACGCCGGTCCCGAACGCCATCGCCTTCACGACCGGCGAGGAAAGGCGCCGGTAGGCCGCGTCGACGGCACCGTCGACGCGTTCGGCCGCGGTGACGAGGCGTTCGACCCGATCGACCTCGACGGCCGCCTCCCGCACTGCGTCGTACGCCGCGTCGAGCAACTCGACGGTCTCGTCGCGAAGCACAGTGACGGTCGCCCGCAGCTCGCGCATCGTTCGGACGACGCCGACGAGCGCGGCGACCAACGCGCCCGCGAGCACCGCGACGACGGTGGCTGCGACGACCGCCACGACGTCACTCGTTGCCACTGCCGTCCCCCTGCTCGTCGCTCCGCGGCTGCGGGCGCCGCTGGCCGCGCCGCTGTTCGAGCGCGGCCGCCAGCTCGGGCTCCGCGCCGTGCGGGCCCGGCTCGTAGAACCGGGCGCCGGCAACCTCCGGAGGCAGGTGCTCTTGCGGGACCCACCCCGAGGGCGCGTCGTGAGGATAGACGTAGCCCTCGCCGTGGCCGAGGACCTTCGCACCCCGGTAGTGGGCATCGCGCAGATGGATGGGCACGGGGCCCGCCCGGCGGTGCTGCACCTCCGCAGTCGCACGCCACAAGGCAGAAGCGGCGCTGTTCGACTTGGGAGCGAGCGCCAGGTACACGACCGCGTGCGCAAGGTTGAGACCGGCCTCCGGCAGCCCGACGAACTCGACGGCGCGCGCCGCGGCGTCGGCCACGACCAGCGCATTCGAGTCGGCGAGCCCTATGTCCTCGGACGCGAGGATCACGAGCCGGCGCGCGATGAACCGAGGGTCTTCCCCCGCCTCGAGCATCCGCGCGAGCCAGTACACGCCGGCGTCGGGGTCGGAACCGCGGATCGACTTGATGAACGCCGAGACCACGTCGTAGTGCTCGTCGTCGCCGTAGCGCACGCTCCGCAGCGCGAGCGCAGCCTCGGCGTCGTCGAGCGTGATGCGGTCGCGCGCTCCCTCGACCGTCAACGCGTGCGCGACCTCGAGCACGGTGAGCAGGTGGCGAGCGTCGCCTTCCGACCGGTCGACGAGGTGCGCGAGTGCGCCGTCGTCGATCGTGACCGGTTCGTCACCCAGCCCGCGCTCGACGTCGGTGAGCGCGCGTTGCACCAGCACGCGCAGTTCGTCGGCGGCGAGCGGCTCGAGCCGGAACAGTGTCGAGCGCGACAGCAGCGGCCCCGTCAGCGAGAAGAACGGGTTCTCGGTCGTCGCGCCGATGAAGACGAGCAGACCTTCCTCGACGTGCGGCAGCAACACGTCCTGCTGGGCGCGATTGAACCGGTGCACCTCGTCGAGGAACAGGATCGTGCGCTGGCCGCGCTCGCCGAGGCGGGCGCGCGCACGCGCCGCCGTCTCGCGCACGTCCTTGACCCCCGCCGCGACTGCGGACAGCGTCTCGAACGCCTTCTCGGTCGCCCCCGCGATGAGCCGCGCGACGGTCGTCTTGCCCGTTCCGGGCGGACCCCACAGGATCAGCGACGAGAGCCGGTCCGACTCGATGAGGACGCGCAGCGGCTTCCCCGTGCCGAGCAGGTGCTGCTGGCCGACCACTTCGTCGAGCGAGCGCGGCCGCAACCGCGCGGCGAGCGGCGCCCTGCGGGTCAGCCGCTCCTCGACCGCGGCCGAGAAGAGGTCATCCATCGCGCGTGGGCGGCGAGACCTTCAAGCCGAGCTCCTTGAGTTGCGCGTCGTCGAGACGGCTCGGCGCGTTCGTCAGGGGATCCTGGCCCGACTGCGTCTTCGGGTACGCGATCACTTCGCGGATGTTCTCCTCGCCGGCGAGGATCGCCACGAAGCGGTCGACGCCCATCCCGAACCCGGCGTGGGGCGGTGCGCCGTAACGGAAGGCGTCGAGCAGGAAGCCGAACCGGGCCTGCGCCTGCTCGGGCGCGATCCCGAGCAGCGAGAAGATCCGCTGCTGGAGCTCGGGGCGCCAGATCCGGACGCTGCCCGATCCGAGCTCCCAGCCGTTGCAGACGAGGTCGTACGCGCGTGAGCGCACCGCGAGGGGGTCCGACTCGAGGATCGCGAGATCGTCGGGGTGCGGCGACGTGAAGGGGTGGTGCGCCGGGATGGGGCGGCCGTCGTCCGCGACGCCCTCGAACAACGGGAAATCGACGATCCACAGGAACTGCAGGCCCGCGCCGACGGGCGGCCGGCCGAGGTCGAGGCGGAGCGCGCCGAGCACCGAACGCACCATCGCGCGATTGCCCGCGGCGAGCAGCACGAGGTCGCCCGGCCGCGCGCCGAGCGCGTCGACGACACCGAGCCGCTCCGCATCCGAGAGGAACTTCGCGACCGGCGACTCCAGGACGCCGGCGTCGCGCACGCGCATCCATACGAGGCCGGGTGCGCCGAGAGCCTTGGCCCGCTCGACGAGGGCGTCGACCTGCGAGCGCGTCATGTCGCCCCCGCGGTCGACACGGATCCCCTTCACCGCTTCCACGCCGGCGAACGCCCGGAACTCGGTCGACGAGAACACCTCCGTCAGCTCGACGAGCTCCATACCGAACCGCGTGTCGGGCTTGTCGGTGCCGAAGCGCTCCATCGCCTCGTGCCAGGTCATCCGCGGGTGCAGCGCAAACGCCTCGCCGGGGCGAACGGCTTCGGCGGCCGCGAACACCGCCGTCGACGTCGCGTCGATGACGTCCTCCTGGTCCGCGAATGTCATCTCGAGGTCGAGCTGCGTGAACTCGAACTGCCGATCCGCACGCGGATCCTCGTCGCGCAGGCAGCGCGCGATCTGGAAGTACCGGTCGAACCCGCCGACCATCAGCAACTGCTTGAAGAGCTGGGGGCTCTGCGGCAATGCGTAGAATTCACCGGGCTGTAAGCGCGAAGGCACCACGAAGTCGCGGGCGCCTTCCGGAGTCGACGCCACGAGCAGCGGAGTCTCCACCTCGACGAAGCCCTGCGCGGTCATCGACGTGCGCAGCGCCTGGTTGACCGCCGCGCGCATGCGAAGGTTCCGCTGCATCGGCGCGCGCCGGAGATCGAGGTAGCGATGACGGAGCCGCAGCACCTCGTCGACGTCGACGCGGTCGTCGAGCGGGAACGGCAGCGGCTCCGCCTCGTTGAGGACGTCGAGCGTCTCGGCGGCAACTTCCACCATGCCCGTGGGGAGCTCCTCGTTGACGGTGCCTTCCGGTCGGTGGCGGACGGCCCCCTCGATGCGCACGACCCACTCGGAACGCAGCCGGTGCGCGAGCTGGAGCCCCGGCGCGTCGGGGTCGAGCACCACCTGTACGATCCCCGCCGCGTCGCGGACGTCGACGAACACGACACCACCGTGGTCACGGCGGTGCGCCACCCACCCGCACACCGCGACCCGCTCGCCGACGTGCTCGGCGCGCAGCGCGCCGGCCATGTGGGTCCGCATCATGTCGACGCTTCGTCCCTTCTCGCGTGCATCCACGCGACGACCTCGGCTCGGGGCAGCTCGGCCTGCTCGCCGCGCCGGAGATCCTTCACCGTGACGCTCCCCGCCGCGAGCTCCGCCGGACCGAGGATGACCGCGAACGGCGCGCCGGACTTGTCAGCCGCGGCGAGCTGCTTCTTCATGGCCCGCCCACCGTACGACCGGTCGGTGGCGAAACCGGCCGACCGCAGCTCCTCGGCCAGCACCACCGCCTCCGTGCCGCCGACGAGGTCCACGAGGAACACGTCGAGCGTGGTGCCGGGCGCTGCGAACACACCCTCGGCGTCGCAGGCGATGAGGACGCGCTCGATGCCGATGCCGAAGCCGATGCCCGGCGTCGGCGGACCGCCCATGTCCTGCACGAGACGGTCGTACCGACCGCCGCCGCCGACCGCGTTCTGCGCGGCGTCGAGCGCGTCGCTCGCGAACTCGAACGTGACCCCGGTGTAGTAGTCGAGCCCGCGCACGAGTCGCGGCTCGACTGCGAACGGGATGCCGAGCGCGCGCAACCCCGCCTGGACCTGTTCGAACCGCGTCCGCGCGTCAGGGGTGAGGTGGTCGCCGACCTGCGGCGCACCCGCGATCATCTCGGCCCAGTCGGGCCGCTTGGAGTCGAGGATTCGCAACGGGTTGGCCTCCGCGCGCTCCATCTCGGCGCCCAGCAGCGCCGCGTGCTCGCGCCAGTACCGCACGAGCACGTCGCGGTAGGTCGCGCGGCTCGCCGCGTCGCCCATCGAGTTGACGGCGAGGCGGTAGCGCTCGAGCCCGAGCGCTCGGTAGAACCCGTCGGCCAGCGCGATCACCTCGACGTCGAGCGCCGGATCGTCGACACCGAGGACTTCCACGCCGACCTGCCAGTGCTGGCGATAGCGGCCCTTTTGCGGGCGCTCGTACCGGAAGTTGGGCGCGACGTACCAGACCTTCCACGGCAGGAGGGGGCGGTGCTGCACGAATGCGCGCACGACGGACGCCGTGCCGTCGGCGCGCAGGGCGAGGCGGCGGCCGCCCTTGTCGTCGAAGTCGTACAGCTCTTTGCGGACGACGTCGGTGGTGCCCCCGAGCTTCTGCACCACCTCGACATGCTCGAACATCGGCGTCACGAGGAGACCGAAGCCGGCACGCGCCGCGTGCGACGCGAACGTCGCGACGAGCCGCTGCCAGCGGTCCGATTCCGGCGCGAGCACGTCGCGCGTCCCGATCGGCGCGCGAAAGACGTCTCGGTCGGGCATGGTTCCCGATGCTACCGGCGGGAACGGCGCGATCCGGGAGCCATTCCGCGAGGCAGGCGGTGCTACGCGATGGATGCTCAGCTCGCGTCTACAGCTCGACCCAGCTCTCGCGGCTCAGCGTTACCGGCCCGAACCCGATCACCTGGTCGACGCGAGCGTCGTAGGTGATTGTCTGGTTGTTCTTCAGCACGATGTCGTTCGCGTAGACCGCGCCGTCGAAGTCGGCGTTGTTCTTGAACGCGACCGGGCCGTTGGGCGCGTAGATCAGCGTCGCGGTGTTGTCGGACGGCTGGAAGTTGTTCTTCATGCCGACCGCGCAGTCGTCGGGATTACCACCTTGGTCCGTGCAGGCAACCCCGGGCGCCGCGCTGTAGAAGGAGACCAGGATGAACAGCTTGTCGCTGTTGTTCGCCGCCTCCACGCCGTTGGCCCAGATCGGCGGGCCTTCGGTGGCAGAAGCCGTACAGCCTCCCTTGCAGTTCGACGCGATGATCGTCGTGTCGGCCGAGATCTTCACGCCGGTCAGGTCGATCGCGTCGCTGTTGTTGTCGCCGTACACGAAGTGGACGCCGGAGAGGTCGTTCTTTGCGCCGGAGTCGAGGTAGGCCTGGAAGTCGGCGACCGAGTCCCACTCGGATGGATCCGGATCGTAGTTCAGCGGGTTGTAGACGAACTGCGGCATCTCCTTCGTGGGTTCCGCCGCAGTACATACTCCGGTGACCGTCGAACCGACGCTGCCGGAACCCGTCACCGCGCCGTACGTCGTCGCGACGCCGTCGATGTCGCCGACCACGTTGATCTTGAACTTCGACTGACCCGGAACGCCCTCGCAGTTCGGCACGATCGAGGCGGCGACGGCGTTCCCCTCGATGACGGCGTTCGTGCTGACCTCGATCGCGATTCCGCTGCTGTTGTAGTAGCCGGAGTGCGCGTCGCCGGTCACTCGCGAGCCGTTGTCGAGAAAGACGGTCCCGGTGGCGGCGACCACGTCGCCCTCCACGATGTCGTTCTGCTGCACGATGACGCTGCCGTTCGCCCAGATGTCGCCGATCACGTGGTCGTTGTTCTTCGTGTCGACGTCGGT
>Ga0073934_10003943_pt1 | contig 25781 bp, 27 predicted proteins | sample LarsenN4metaG_FD_76834 | JGI IMG/M metagenome (GOLD analysis project Ga0073934, IMG submission 76834) | Hot spring sediment bacterial and archeal communities from British Columbia, Canada, to study Microbial Dark Matter (Phase II) - Larsen... ... | reverse complement strand
TACGGAAGAAGACATCGCCGAAGTCGTCGCGCGCTGGACCCGCATTCCGGTCACGCGCATGTTGGAAAGCGAGAAACAAAAGATTTTGCACATCGCCGACCGTTTGCGGCAGCGCGTCGTCGGGCAGGAGGAAGCCGTCGAGGCGATTTCGTTTGCCGTGCGCCGTTCGCGCGCCGGCATGAGCGAAGAGAACCGCCCGATTGGCTCATTCATCTTTCTCGGCCCGACCGGCGTCGGCAAAACCGAGCTGGCCCGGGCTTTAGCCGAATTTCTGTTTGACGACGAGAACGCCATGGTCCGTCTCGACATGTCGGAATACATGGAGCAGTTCAACGTGTCGCGTCTGATCGGCGCGCCGCCCGGCTACGTCGGTTATGACGAAGGCGGCCAACTCACCGAAGCCGTCAGGCGGCGCCCCTATTCGGTCGTGCTGCTGGACGAAATCGAAAAAGCGCATCCGGAAGTTTTCAACATTCTGCTGCAAATTTTGGAAGACGGCCGCTTGACCGACAGCAAGGGCCACGTGGTCAATTTCAAAAACACGATGATCATCATGACTTCGAACATTGCGGCGGATTACATTATGCAGCGCTTTCAGAATATCAACGACACCAATCGCGAGCGGGTTTACGAATCGGCGCGCGGCGAGATCATGCAAATTCTCAAGCAAAAGCTGCGGCCGGAATTTTTGAACCGCGTCGATGAAATGATCGTGTTCCGCCCGCTGGCTAAAGAGCAAATCCATCAGATAGTTTCGATCCAATTCGAGCGCACCGTGCGGAAAACCATGCAGCGCCAGGGATTGGACGGCAAGCTGACCGAGCGCGCCAAAGAGTATCTGGCCGGCAAAGGCTACGATCCGGTGTTCGGCGCCCGCCCGCTCAAGCGCATCATGCAAAAAGAATTGGTCAACGAAATCGCCACTCGCATTCTCGAAGGCAAGCTGAAAAAAGGCGATTATTTGACGATTGATGCGTCGGAGTCAGGATTGCAGTTTAATTCTTGAGTTTGCAACAACATTTCGTCGTAGCGCCTTTACCTGAATTATTCATAAACCACCAAGACACGAAGACACAAAGCTTTAATTTTATAGAGTCTTGAAAAATATGACAGATTCAACCGAGGATAAAATTTCACCAACGGCAGAGAATGATGCAGAGTTGATTGTAGAAACTCAGCCTGCGGCGGAGACGGTGGCGTCTCAACCCGAAGAGGAGCAGAAACCGACGAACGGGGGAGTGGTTACGGAACCGCAAACTTCTCTCGCTGAATGGCAAGATCGTTTTCAGCGATTGGCCGCCGATTTCGCCAATTATAAGCGGCGAAACGAAGCGGAACGGGCTGAAATCGCGGACTGGGCGCGGCGGGATTTCACGCTCGCGCTGCTGCCCATTCTTGACGATTTCGGCTTGATGGTGGAATATGAAACGCAGCACCCCGAACGTTTGGCCGAAGGCGCGAAGCTGATTCGCCAAAAAATGACGGAACTTTTGGCCAAGCACGGCTTGGAAAAGATTGCGGCGTTGCGCCAGCCGTATGATTATGAGCGCCACGAGGCCGTTCTCAGCCAGCCGGTGCCGGAGCCGGCGCTCGATCACGTGGTGCTTTCGGTGATGCAGGAAGGTTATATGTTTAACGGCAGGGTTTTGCGGCCGAGCAAAGTCATTGTCGGCCACTATGGCGAAAAAGAAGAAAGCGTAACAAGTTCCTCGCCGTCGCTCGCGACGAGAGCAAACGAGGAAAATTGCACGGAACAAAATTGAGCGTGCTACGTTAAAAGCACAAAAAGCTGTGCAGGGGGGTTAATCAACTGAGGTTAAAAAGTTATTTTCATGTCGGAACTTCGACGAGGTGATGCAGGATGACGCGCAGACAATTAAATTCTTATAAAAAGTTGCTGGAAACGGAGCGCGCCGAGATTCTCCGCGAGCTGGCCCACGAGCATCGCGATTATCGTGAAACCACCGTGGAAGTGGCGTCGGATGTGTACGACCGCGCCACCATCGATGGCTCCAAGGAAATTGCCGCGATGCTGCAGCACGAAGACAGCCAACGCTGGCTGGCGATCAACGCGGCGCTGGCGAAAATCGAATCCGGTGAATACGGTTTGTGCGACGTTTGCGGCGAGCCGATCAACGACGCGCGCCTGGAAGCCGTGCCCACCGCGGCCTTTTGCTTGAAGTGCCAAAAAAGCCACGAAGCGCGGCTGGGCGGAGCCGACGCCGCCGGCGTCCGCATCGACGACGAGAAGTGGGAAGATAATTATTGGAGTGATTAAAAGCTCGATCTAACCTGGATTATTCGTAATTCTAACCACTAAGACACGAAGGCACTAAGAATTATTGAACTTTAAGAAGCAGCTCCGAAAACTGAGTTTTAGAAATCGAGTCTTACGAAATCTCTTTAACCTCGATATTTCTAAACTTTGTGTCTTCGTGCCTTAGTGGTTTATGAATTATTCAGACTAAGGAAATTTCGACCGCTGTCTATCGAAAATCGGCCAAGCCATCTTTCAGCCGATTTCGGCGGACAGCGGTTTTATTTTTGGCCTCTTGGACTCGCCTAAAATCACTTTTGCGCAGGCTTGACAAAGAAGGGAATTACGAGCGTCCACAGAATAAGAATAAACGAGGCCAGCCACGCTTGATAGTATCCCCAGAGGTCGAATATCGACCCTTCCAACGAATAAATCCAAACCGCAAAAGATATCGTCGACGCCGTGATCTGCAAAGCGTTTTTGACTTTGCTTAAAATTCTCAAATAAAACGGCGTGAGAATCAAGAGAAAGCCGGTTAAAATCAGCTTGAACGTCTTTTCGGCATGGGAGGGAATAATTCCCGCCAGCGCCAGATAAGCCCCCACGATCTCGGTCGGAATGAGCTTGAGAAGCCTTTCGAGATACGGATTCTCGTTGTTGATTGATCTTGACATGACAATTATTGGGGTGATTAAATTTTTCGGTTGAGAATTTCAAACCGGTGGCTGTCGGCTCTTGGGACAATAGAGAGGCGGAGGCCACCGGTTTTTATTTTTACCGCAATCACCCCTTTAATTTTTGTATTGTAGAGTCCCAAGCATAACCAGCTAATAGCGCCGCCTTCCAGTCCGTTAGCGTACCTTGTGTAAAAGCTACGACCAAGAGTGCGGTGAGCAATGAAAACAAGCCTATGACCAAATAGGGCTTGATGATTTCCCATAGCTCGGCAAAGCCTCTCAGCTTTCCACCCGGTATACTCTCTCTCAGTATGGGTAGCGCAATGCTGATTAAAATCCCGAACACACTGAACATGTAAACATACCAGAATGGCATATCGGCCTCCGTTTTTAGGTGTTCTTCACAGCGCGCGATTTTACCTCAGAGGTGTGGGGATAGTATACAAAAAGAAAAGATTTTGTCAAGAAAATTTTTTTCTTTCCATGCGCAACTTCAGCCATTCAAACTTCATTTCAATCCCGCGACGACAGGAACAGCCGCAGCACGTACCAGAACAACAGCGCGACCGAGGCGAAAAGCTCCAGCGAAGCGGCCACGTAGCGGTCTTCCGGAAAGTTGTGCAGCACCTTGGAGGTGTCATACAGAATCGCCGCGCCGGCAAAGGCGATCATCGCCACGGAGAAGAACGTGCCGAGCTGGAAGCCGAACAGAACGCCCGCCACAATCAACACCAGCGCGACGATGCCGCCCCATCTCAGCACGCTGCCGAGAAAAGAGAAATCTTTGCGCGTGTAAAAAACCACCGCCGTGAGCGCGGAAAAACCGAGCAGGGTCACGAACGCGGCGCTCTCGATGACGCCCGGAAATCTGATCGCGGCGATGTAGAGCAGCGGCGTAAACACGATGGCCTCGGCCGCCACGAACGCGGCCAGCGCGACGTATTGCGCGCCCAACGATTGGGCTTTATAAGCCGTGTGGCTCGCCAGCCAGCCGACGACCATAAAGCCGCCCAGAACCAATAACCAGGAGGTGCCCAACATGGCGCGGGCAATCGTCGCGGCGAGGCCGGACTCAAACAGATACACTTCGATCATCGTAAAGCCAAGGATGGCGCCCAACAAATGAAGGTACGTGCGCGTGATAAAAGCGGCGCGCGCCTCGGCTTTCGCGGCGGACACCGGGTACGTGCTGTAAGTTGAGTTCATGATTCGATTCTCCTTAACAAAAATAAATTGTGAAAACGGGTCGATTTCTTTTAACAGCGGGTTTAGCGGCGCGAGAGACGGAGGTGCTGTGTGAAGTGCGAAAGTTTTCGACCGAGCTGTATACTGGAAATCATGCCGCAGTTTCTCGCGTCCGGCTACAGCCGCGTTAGGCATTTGTTTGTGGTGGATTACGAATCCACCCGACTATGACTCCCAGTATGATCCGTGATTTTGAGCCCATTGATTTTGTGATTTTGATTTGGGCATTGGCCGCTGCTACACAAAATTCGTCAACCCGAACTTGACGCGTTCGACTAGCAGCTTACCGCCGGCAAAGACCCAGCGCCGCGGATCGAACTCATCTTTCTCGGATCCGGCGAGGACACCGACCACGTAGGGTTTCTCGTTTTCCCACAGCCACAATGGACCTCCAGACCATCCGTATCCGAACGGCGATGTTCCAAAGGTTGTCTCGAGCTCGAGTCCGTCACCGTCCGAATCGATGTCATCGATATCGATATCGAATTCAACCGCAGGCTTACCGCCGAAGCTGTTCGGATAGCCTACACTGATATAGCGACGGGCGAAATAGTCGTCCTCGTCCCCGAACGAGCGGCTGCCCATCTATCCGAGCGCGTCGCCCAACGGCCGGTAAAGCTTGCAGATGACATAGTCTTGACCGCCCGCCTCGGGCTTTTTGACATCGACGAACGTGCCATAAAAACACTCGACGAAGGAGCTTGAGTGCGGCTCCGGGTCGGGGCCGCCGGCGCGAAAACCGGGAACAAAGCGCATCCACCATTGGCCCGGACCACGTCCCCACGGCGCGACATGGCTGGCCGTCAGCATCAGGTTCCGCCCGACCAACACCCCCGAGCCGCCGTTGGTCGGATTGGCGAAGTTCGTGCCGTTGCCCACGAACACGTTGCCAATTGTACGCCATGGATAGCTGAATCGGAGAGCCTCATCGATCAACGGCACAGTGTCAAAAGGCGTCGTTCGCGAATAGGAAATCGGTTCGATAAATTGGTGAGTTTTGGCCGTGCCATACCTGTGGTACAGGATATTCGCGCGGAACGGCCGCAACTTCGGCATATAATCGAGGTCGAGCCAGGGTGGCCGATAGCTCTCGACGACGTCATCGCCTGGCTCGAGGTGGATGCATTGCGCCGCGCCTCTGATCTGCGCGTCACCCGCCAGACCTGCGTGCAGCGCCTCCCCATTCGAGCGCACCGACACACTCCACAGGTTGGTGGCGCCCAGCCGCTCGGTGGTCACCTCGATGTGCGGATCGCCCTCGGCCTGTGCATAGAGTGCGCCGTCCGGCTGTAATAGACTGAGGACGGTGTCCAGCATCGACTCGGAGGCACGGATCGGTTCCGCGCGCACCATATCCTCGAGAGTCATACCGACGCGCGCCGCTGCCGGTTTACAGGTGTCATTCTCATGGAATTCCTTTACCTTTTTAAGGAAGGTAATATTGTCTGCCTCTTTCATTTCGTGTCCTCCTGATTGTGCGACAGGGAGGTGTCGCATAAGACCGAATCGTGTATATCAAAAGAAATCTTTTGTCAAATCACAGGCGAGTTGTCAAATCCCAGCAAGCAACGACAATGTAATATCCGTCGGACACAGAAGCAAGGGAATTTTTGATATTTGTCTTGACCGTGTGCGACATTTTCATTATCTTGCTGATACGAAAAGTGTTCGACGGTTAGTCGGTTGGCCGGTTAATCCCGACTTTCCCAAAAACAAACTTTAAACCTGGATTATTCGTCACTCTAACCACTAAGGCACAAAGACACCAAGAAAATTTGATTAACTTCTTGCCTATGTGGTTTATGGAAATTATTCAGGAAAAGTAAGTTGACGCCAAATTTTCACGATACAAGAATTGATGTTGACCGAGTTTCACCAAAACCACGGCCGTGCTTTTGTGGAAGCCGGCGGCGTGCAAATTCCGGCGTATTATGAAAGCGCCGGCGGCGAGTTTCGAGCGGCGCAAACAGCGGCGATGATGGATCGCAGCTTTATCGGCAAGCTGCGCGTGCTCGGCAAAGATCGAGAGTCGCTGCTGCACCGGCTTACTACCAACGAGATGCGCCACCTCAAAATCAGCGGCGGGGTCGTCAATATTTTCACCAACGCCAAAGGCCGCGTCGTCGACGTCGTGGAAATGTTCGTGGAAGCAGACAGCATTTTCCTGCTGACGAGCCCGGGCCGCGCCGCGCTGGTGAAGGGGTGGATCGAGAAATACACGTTTATTGAAGACGTTCGCAGCGAAGAGGTGACGTCGCACTACGGCGTGATTTCGCTTTTTGGCGCCGAGAGCGCCGCGCGCTTGCACCAGGTGTTTGGTTGGGACGTGCACGATCTGCCGGCGCAGCAGGCGCGGGTCTGTGTTTGGGACGGTCAAGCTGTGGTGGTTCAGCGCAGCGGCGCCATTGCGCCGGTCGATTTCAATTTGATCGTGCCGGCCGCGGAGATGAAAAAGTTTTGGGCGTCATTGCTCGCCCAAGCAACTCCCCTTGGCTTCGCGGCTTACGAGCGGCTGCGGATTCATCGCGGCTTGCCGGCGGTGGGCAAGGAAATCACCGACGAATACAATCCGCACGAAGTGGGGTTGTATCCGTTCATTGATTTTGAGAAAGGCTGTTACATCGGCCAGGAGGTGATTGCGCGCCTTGACACCTATCAAAAAGTGCAGCGCCAGCTTTTCGGCATTGAACTGGAGATTGACGAAAACCAGGCTTCGCGCCTGGCTTCGATGCCGGCGCCGATTTATGCCGGCGAGCAGTTGATCGGCCAGTTGACCAGCCTCTGCTTTTCGCCTGAACGCGGCGGCGGCCTCGGCTTGGCGGTGATTCGGAAGCAATTTGCGGCGCCGGCGGATCCGGTGCAGGTGCGTTGGCCGGAGCATACCGCTGCCGGAAAATTGCAGATACTAAGCTTGAACCCAAATAACCTCAACGAACAGAGTAAATTTTTGTGGAAACAAAATTAAAAGCACACAAAAATAAGTAATTTTGTGAGATTCACTTTTGTGTCCATTTTCTTTGACTTGTTGGCTGCGCTTGTAAGGTTTGAGGTGAAGCTTCGTTGTAATTTAAAATTGAAAATTCTTCTGACTCAGGAGCCGACTCATTTTTTCGCTTATGACGACGGATTATCCCAGGCTACGTTTTCTCGAAGCTGTTCCTCTGCAAGCTGAAAATGAATTTCGCTCGGGCGCCAAAAACGGCGCGGCCTTTGTCTTGCGCGATCCGGCCGGCATTGCCGAAGGCGCGCTGGCGGTCTCGGCCGAGGCGCTTTTTGTGTTGCAGTTCTTTGACGGCCGGCATTCGTTGTTGGATATTCGCGCGGAATTTCATCGCGCCTTCGGCGTGTTTTTGCCGGAACAAAGATTGAATCACCTTGTCGCCGAGTTGGAGCGGGCGTATTTGCTGGAAGGCGAATTTTTTCAAGATTATTTAAAGCAATTGGAGCGCCAGATGCTGGCGCAGCCGGTGCGCCAGGCGGCGCACGCCGGCGCGAGTTATCCGGCTGATCCAAAACTTTTGCGCGAGACGCTCGATGGCTTTTATCGCTCGCCGCAGGGCGCGGGTATGTGGAATGGAGAGTTGCACAATGCAATGACGAAACCGCGCGTGCTGGCCGCGGTGGCGCCGCACATTGATTTGCGCGCCGGCGGACCATGTTACACGTTCACGTATCGCGCCTTGGCCGAATCCGAACCCGCCGAGATTTACGTGATTCTCGGCACCGGCCACACCGGTTTGGTCAACTGTTTCTCGTGCCTGCCGAAGGATTTTGCCACGCCGCTGGGCGTGGTCAAACACGACGCCGAGTTTATCGAGGCGCTGCGACGGCGGCATCCGCACGATCTCTTCGGCGAGCCGCTGCCGCATCGCAGCGAGCATACGATTGAATTTCAAGCGGTTTTTTTGCAGCATCTTTTCGGCGGCAAAAAGCATTTCACCATCGTGCCGATTCTGTGCTCGTATATGTATTTGATGTTAACGGATCAACGTTTCAGCCGCGAAAAGCGCATCATTGAGGATTTTGTCCGGGCCTTGCGCGCCACGATTGCGGCTTGCCGGCGCCGGGTGTGCGTGATTGCCAGCGTCGATTTCGCGCACGTCGGCCCGCGTTACGGCGAGGCGCAAACTCCCGACGCGGCGTTCATGCAGCGTGTCAACGAGGCCGATCGGCGTTTGCTGGCGTGCCTCGAAGCGGCCAATGCCGAGGCCTTTGTCAACGCCAACGCCCAAATCGAAGATCGTTATCGCGTCTGCGGCTTTGCGCCGCTGCACGCGACGCTGGCGTCCACCGGTGCCAAACGCGGGCGAACGCTGAAATACGACCGCGCCTTTGTCGATGATCGCCGGTCGATGGTGACGTTTGCGAGTGCGGTGTTGTTTTAAAACGTAATGTGTAAAACGTAATTTACGCTTTACGTCTTCACTTCACGTGTCACGTTTTTTTGTGGAGACCGGATGGAGAAATTTGATGCCAAACGTAATTTCCAGGAATTTTTTCCCGAAGCGTATATTAAAAAATCGGTCAAGCTTCTCAAGCTGTTGAGCGAGGCGAGCCGCTTGCGCATCATGCTTTATCTGGCGAAAGAGGGGCCGTGCACGGTTTCGGAGATCGTCGAGGAGCTGGATTTGGTGCAGAGCACGACTTCGCATCATCTCTCGCTGCTGCGCGCCGCCGATCTGGTGGTGACCTCACGCGACGGCAAGAATGTTTATTACGACATCAACGAGCCGATGTGGAAGGAGATGGGCTTGCAGTTTTTCAAATACCTGCAAAAAGGCAACGAGATCGATTTGCTGGGCAAGTTTGTGTTGAAGATGATTGGAAGATAAGTTAGCCGGTTAGCCGGTTTGCCAGTTGGCCGGTTAGCTGGAAAAAAACGGGCCGGCTGGCAAACAGAATAACTCAAAGGAGGGTTACCATGAGCGTTCTAAAAATGATCGTCGCCGATGATCAGTATTATCTCAGCGGTGAGCCGCACGGCAGTTGCGCCGAGTGGGTGTATGCGGCTTGTTCGCGCAATCCAAAAAGTTTGGAAGAGCTGGACCGTTTGCTGCCGGAATTTGGCGCCGACGCCGATCTCCGCCGCCTGCTCAGTTATGGGTCGCTGGAATTGGAGCCGGTCGACGCCGGTTTGATCATCGTCGATCTCGCCAAAAAGTGGATTTACGCCGAAGACAGCTATTTCGACGCGCATCGCACCGGCCGCTACACCACGCGCGACGACGAGCGTGAGATCGAGTATCGGTTTTCCGACGAGTGGCAGTTCGTGTCGGAGCCGAAATGGTTTCGCTATTTGCATGATTTGAACTTGAAATCGTACGGCAATCTTCACGGGCCGGCCAATGCCGGGGCGGATGACGGTGAATTTTTCTCGGACGACTTCGAGTTTGAGGATGAGCCGGCGCCGGCAGTCGACGACGATTACCGCAATGATTCTTATTCCGACGTCACGTACACGAACCGCGTTTGCGGGCTGATTTATTTCGAGCCGCAAAACGCCGATGAAACGCGCGATTATCAAACGCTCGAACACATTGCGAGCTACGATAATGACGCCGCCGCTGCGTTGCACGGTATTGAAAGAGAGAAGGAGAAAATCGCCAGCCTCAAAATCGAGCTGCAGGCGGCTGAAAATTTGTTGAAGCGCACCGGCGAGCCGCGCTGGGAAATCAAGTGCAGTGCTTTGCAGGCGCACCTCGGCAAGCACGAGAAAGATATTTCGCGCTTGACCGGCGAACACAGCGAAGCGGCGGCGATGGCGGCTGAGCTGCGGAATCTTTTGGCAACGGACAAAGGACGGGAATGGCTGAAAGATTGGGAAGAGGACGAGGAAGAAGATGCCGAGGACATGGAACTACCGTATTAGTTTCCTATCGACCGGCCGCGCGAGGCGGCCGGTCCTCTATACCGCCAATTTTTTTCATGCGTCTCGCGGTAGAACCCGTCCAATTTTTCCGGCAGTTTGGGGGGAATGCCGTCTCGCAGGTTTTGCAAATAGTCGATATTTTGCCGCAGCAGTTCGCGCCCGCCGAGCATGCCGTGGCTGGGAATCACGTGTTGCACGCGGTCATCTTGCTCCCAGCGTTGCAAGCCGGCAATCCATTCTTCAAGCGGACTGTCCGCATTGATCACCGGCAGCGGCGTTTCAACCGTGTCGCCCGCCAATAAAACTCCCCATTCAGGAATGAAGCCCACAATGCAGATGTGAGAGGCTATCCCAAATCACGGCGCGTTCAGCGCCAATGATAACCGCTCCGCGCACCTCAAAATCATCCAAGCTCGCTTCGGTGAGCCAAAGGCCGGGGCGAAATTCTTTTAGGACGAGGCCAATATGTTGCAGTCGACTCATGAATTAGCCGGAGCCTGCTTATTGTTTCCTTTCACCAATCTGACCGCCGCCGCCAGAAGAAAAATCACGCCGAGAATCGCCACGACGGAAGAGCCGGCCGGAAAATCGAAATGCATTGAGAAGTAGATTCCGAAGAAACTTCCGAGCAGGCTGATCAGCATGGCGATCAGCACCAGCCCGCCTTTCTTGCGCGTCAATAAAATCGCGGCCACCGGCGGCACGACGATATACGAGAACACCGGAATCACGCCGCCGGCGCGCACCGCCAGCACGATCGCCAGGCCGATGGAAAGATAGAACAGGAAATTCCAGATATTGAAGACGCCGAGATGCTCGATCTCGTGGTTTTCAAATTTCTCGGCCAGCTCGAAAAACCGCCGGCGAAAAATAAAGTGCAACAGGCCAATCGCGCCGAAGACCATGGCCATGATCAGTATTTGTCTTGTCGTCACCGTAAAGAGGCTGCCGAATAAAACTTCGGAAATATCCGCTTCGCCGTGCGGCGCTTTGGAGATCAACAGCACGGTTGCGGCTGAAGCCACTGCATAGACGATGCCGATAATCGCTTCCTGCTTCAGGCGTTTGTCTTTCACGTTGATAAACGAGAGCATGAAGGCGCCGATCATCGTGAAGATAATGGCAATAATCGTCGGATCCTTTTCGATATAATTCGCAAAGGCGACGCCGAGCATCGAGATTTGTCCAAGAGCCAGATCGACGAAAACGATGCCGCGGCCGACCACGTGCACGCCAAGATAGGAAAGCAGCAGGCCCATGATGATGCTGATTTTTAATGCGCTGAAGATAAAAGCCTGATTAAACATATCTGCCATGATTGCGTTCTCCTGAAATGGTAATTGTAGCCCTGCCCCCTTGTGGGGCGCTGGTGAACTATCAAACGCATCGATTTTGACAGCCGCCCACAAGAGGCGGGGACTACTTCAACGCCTCGACCATTTTGGCAACGCTGTAGTCGAACAGATCGAAATAGGTTTTGATGCTCGGATCGGCGCCCACCGAGGTGGCCAGCGTAACGACTTTGCCGCCGGCATTGCGCGCCACGAGATCGGCCGAGTCGGCCGTGAAATACGGCGAAGTGATAACGACCTTGATGTTGTCTCTTTTCATCTCGGAGATCACCTTGGCAAGCTGCGAGGGCGTCGGCGGAATGCCGGGCTTCGGCTCGAGAAAATCCACGATCTGCAAGCCGAAGCGCTGCTCGAAATAGGGCCACTCGTTGTGGTACGCAATGATCTTCGTTCTCTTGAACGGCAGCATCGTCGCAGCCCATTCTTTTATTTTGGCATCAATTTGCTCGTTGAACTTCTCGAGATTGGCCTCGAAGTAAGCTTGATCTTCAGGAGACAGACGCACCAGCGCTTCATAGATATTGCGGGCGATAATTTTGCCATTTTCCGGATCGAGCCAGTAATGCGGATTGCCATAAATATGAATGTCGCCCTCACCGCGATTCACACTCGCCGGCACTTGCAGCAGCGGCACATTGGTGGAGGCGTCGACATAACCGGCGCCGCCTTTCAGAATTTGAGCGTTGCGCGCGCTGTTGAGCAACGGCGGCACCCAGCCGGTTTCCAAATCCAGGCCTACGGTGGCAAACAGGTCCGCTTTGGAGAGCTTCAAAATATAACTTGGCTTCGGATCGACAAAATGCGGATTCTGAAAACCGGTGGCAATGGCAAACACATCGACCTTGTCACCGCCGATAAGCTCGGCGATGCTTTTGAGATCGGGCAGCGAGGTGACCACGCGCAGCTTATCTTTCGCGAGTACCGGTGCGGCTCCAATTAGCAGTGCTGGTATGGCGGCCAGGAGAAAAAACTGACGATACGTTGAGTTCATTGGGAATTCCCTTTTTTAAAATGTAAAGATTAGTATGCATGAGCAGCATGTTTTCCGATTCCAAATATCGCCCGCAGAACCACCTGACTGTAATTCCGAGCGTAATTGCTGTCGGTGTATTTGTACTGTAAAGCAAGTATTTGAAATTCGGTGGGCTGAAAACGAAGCAGGAGCGAAGCCGCCTGGTCTCTTTGTCCTTTCGTGTCTGGTAAGCCGGCATAATCATACCGGATACCTGTGAACCAACGTTTTCTGATTTGATACTCGGCGTAAGAGTAGCCGCCATAGGTTTTAATGATATCATTTCCGCTGATCTTCGATCGGTTAACGAGCGCCTCGTTTTGCCAGGTAAAGGATTTGTAGGTGTTGAACTGCAAAGGTTTCCACTTGTACGTAAGGTCAAATCCTAACATCGTTGTCGAGAAATGATATTGGGTGGGGCCGTTCAATGCTGAAAGCCCAACTTCGAGCGTCGCATTGTCCGTTAAGGCAAAGAAGTTTTTGAGGTGGCCGATGTACAGCAGCCTGTCGGTCTCGCCTTGCACTAATGAGGCATTCGGTTCGGACCCGGCTCGTCCAACTTCAACCACCAATTCCTGATAGAAATCATAGGGGTTGGGCACAAGCCAACTCGCCGAGACGCCCTCCATAAACATGCCTTCCTCCTCGAAGAAATTTTTAGTCATCTGGGGGAAGTCAACAAAACTGAAATAGTGCGGATGCAAAACATTTACTTTTCCAAACTGTGGCTTGAATTTGCCCAAGGTGATTTGAAGTTGGTGGGGAAGAGACAGCGAGGTTAGCGTTCCAACCTCGAGCTCGATTCCAAGCTCACCGGTATCCAAATCTTTTCCGAATGAGAAAAGAAATTCTGCACGGGCGTAGGGGTCCACCACAGAGGCAACCTGGAGTTCCAGCTCATTCAAGTATGTTTCAACTTTTCTCCTTCCAATACTTGTGTAGGAGGATCGGAAATCTCCGATTGCACTTAGATCAGGGTTCGTTGACGGCGCAGTTCGTAGTGTTGCTACTTGCTGTGGCGGCGGTTGTGAGGTTGCCGCCATCTGTTGCTGCAACTGTTTAATGAGCAGCGAATCCACCGCTATTTTTGTCGTGTCTTGCTGGGCCATGGCGTTGGCGCACAGACAAAAGATGCCGGCCAAGATGATTCTTTTTAGCATGCGACCGATGCGCGGCACAAAAAAACAGCCGTTGCATGGCGTCCATCGATTTGAAAGACGCAGCATGGGCTCCTCCTAAATGGATTGGTCAAATTCGTTTTAAATAGATATTCTCGTATACCCGAAGAATATCCCGACGTATCGCGCGTTACCGCGCGAACGACTTGTCAGAATCAAACGATCATCCATTCCGCGAGCGGAGGCGCCCGATTTCTGCGGGAAGTTTTATTGAACTGGGAAAAGTGATGGAGAGTGAATAGCGTAATAGTGAAAGACAGAGGCAAGATCACGGAAAATGAAATATTCGAAAGAATGCTGTGATGCTCATGCGCAAAAAGACAAGCGCAGCAGCGCTGCGGGCCGCTGGTTATTTTGGGCGCGGCGGTTTCGATTTGCCCATTCGCATTCTTTTCGGGCGGCCAAAAATGATGGTGCGCCAACTCGGCGGCCAGGTTGGCGGCGAGCAGCAGAAAAGCCAGCAGCAGCGCCGGCGTTTTTTGCATCCGTTTAGTCATCAGGCTGTGCTTTGAATGGCATCATCGTCATGTTAAAATCTTTAAACAATCTATAAAGCCCGCCGGTCAAAGTCAAGTCCTTCGGCAAAATATTTTTTGTAAATGAAAAAGGCAACTCAAAGAGTTGCCTTTTTCATGTGGAGCTGACCGGGATCGAACCGGCGACCTCTTGAATGCCATTCAAGCGCTCTCCCAAACTGAGCTACAGCCCCAAAATCTTCAAACCTGTTGTATAATTAAACATTTCTGCGTTAAAACGCAAGCGGATTTTTCACCGCGGCGGTTTTCGTTTTTTGAGTTTTGACTCTTCTGGCGTCTCAGGCGGCGGTGGCGGCGCTGGATGCTGTCGCTCCTGGCGATGGATTTCCGCGGCTTTTTTGGTGCTGTCGGCCATTCGCCTGTATAATCTGGCCTGCCACGCTTGCTGCTGGCGCATTTCTTTCATTGCCCTTTTTATGCTGTCGGACATTTGGCTGTCCCACGTTCTCGAAAAAGTATAAAATTGTCGATTGCCTGCGATAGCCTTTTCGATGCTGTCGGCCGTATGCCATTGCATTTTCTTATGCCGCATTTCAATTTTCAAACGTGGCAGCTCGCGGGCCAAATCTTTCAGCGCCTGATTGACTTCGTGCGGCGGCGCGACAACGACTTGCGTCACTTTGCCGGCAAAAACTTTCGCATGTTCCGTCGCAATCGCCATGATCGCCGCCGAGTCAACTTCAATCACAAAATTGGGATTGACGCGATATAACGGGCGCGGCGGCAGAGCCGGGGGAAGAGTCGAATCCGATAAAGCTGGCGCCGGAATCATCTTTTTCCACTCTTTTTCGAATTTGGCAAAATCCTGCACCTGTTCGCTGAGCGCGATTAACTCTTCGCGCCGCGCGATCTTGCTTTCTTCTTTTTTAACTTGCGCTTCGGCTTCCGCGATTTCCGTCTCTCGAATCGACGCCAGCAGGCTGTCGATCTGCTCGCGGTCAAATTTTTTCCCCTCGGCCTCGGCATTCAGGATGGCTACCGCGACGTCTTTGAAGCGCTTGTCACTGATCTTGCCCTTGCGGGCTTGCTGATGAAATTGCTCAAACTCTTTTTCGATATGCGATTTTTGCTCTTGCGGCGCCATCGCCAAAAGCTTGGCGCCCAAAAACTCCATCGCGTGGTTCAACACCTCGTCGTCTATTCTGTCCTCCGGCGACAAGGCGAAAAAAATTGCCGTTGTAACCGCCAAGGCGCCGAGGAATTTGAGCAAATTGGGAAGGGCTTCCTTCATATCAATGTTCCTTTTGGCCGTACTCTTTTATAGACGAAAGAAATCGACAAAAAGTTGGCGCACATTTCATATACCGCCGTTTTAAATTAGCCAAATTTGTGAAGAAATCAAATGTTTTCTTTGGTGTCGCATGTGCTCGGCATTTGCCGATAATTTGTTGAGTTGAGATTAAAAGCGATTAAGCGGTTTTCAAAAGAAAATGTCGCACGCATGAAACAACTTGGCGCCGGTCGCACGAAAACCGCCATCGTCCCCAGAATAAAATTTCCGGCGATTAATTTTACAAAACAAATAGATACAGCTTGCCTCAACACCTGAAGAAACTTTTCGTCACCTCATGGCATCCGTTTTGTAGAAGAAATTAAGCACAAAACAGAACCGATCTTGCAACGTTGATTTCACAACTCTGTGGAGGTGACAAACCAATTTAATGACGAGTGTGTGTGGCTGGAAGAGAAGCGAGACGCAAAGATGCGGACGCTTCGTGAGGAATGGAGTCAACTTAACTCAAAGGATTGGGCCATGGAAAATTCAAGGGTTGGTTTGCATCTGGCCCCGCAGTTCCTGAAGAGAGATCGGCAAGGAAATGCGGGACCGGGCCCGACGTTCCAAGCGGAACATGGCGGGCCGCCGGTCTCGAAAGTCGTAGCTTCGAGACGTCTGGTGCAAGTTGTTGGATGGATGCTGTTCGGCTTGATTATCGCCGGACCGAACTTATCTCCTCTGCATTCTCAAGATTCTCGTCACGCGCAAGCTGATAACGCCAAGGCCAAAAAATTGGTTGCGAAGCGCGTGACAACACCTGCCAAAGAATCGGCACTGTCATCACCTTCCTCCAAAGCCATTCAACCAGAAATCGTTTTGCCGGATATTTACATTGCTGTTCCCGCGAGGGCTGCAAAGTCTTCTGAAACTTCTGATTCGGCTTCCGAAAGCGATTCGCCAAGTGATACAACCGCGCTCAAGCAAAAATTGCAAAAAGCCGAAAGTGAGCTCCAATCTTTACAGCACGAACACAATCGTCTTATAAGGGATATGGAACAGTTTAAAACGCGCGCCGTCAAAGGCGCCAATCGTCCCGTGGGACAGCAAAGTGAACTTTTGGAACGCCCGAGCGTTTAGTAGTAGCATTACCAAGATTTGAGTTGAATGACTTCTGTTGATGCCGTGACCGTTGCAGTGCATGAACCATGAAGGCGCGCCGCCGCCAGGAAAGACACGCAGGGAAGCGTGTTGCTGGCGAGTTGGCAAGCCGTCTCGTCAAGGCAGCCACTACGTAAACGGTTTGCCCAGCGAGAGAAAGCACCACAGTTGCGAGGCTTTACTCCAAGAAAAGCTTGCGCGGCCGGTGCATTCGCCGGAGCTCGTTCTCAGCAGGGAAGGGTGAACGAGTTCGGTTTTTTTTAGGCCACTTCTATTTTCTTGCCTCCTCTCATTATCTCTCCACGATCATCCGGCCAAAGTTAATTTTTGCTTTGTTCTTCGACAAAAAATAATTAGATTGAACAAGAGATTATACGATTGTCTTAGTCGAGTAATCCGGCGGACGCATTCCGCAAAATCCGTTTTCTTTTCGACGAACCGGAGAGCAGCCGTGCGCTATCAAAACGAATTCAAACGCATGGACGTCTTTCGTTGTCGCCATCAGAGCCACGAGCATTTCGAATACAAAGTTTCGGCGTTTCATATTCTCGACCGCAAAGAATGTTTTCCGGGCGGCTGCGTTTATCATCGCTGGCGCTGCAAACTGTTCGAGAAGGGTAAGGCGTGCATTCGCGGCTATAAGCACGTTGGCCGGCTTTGTCCGGGCTGTCCCCATTTTCTCGAGGAAAAGGTGAGCAATGCACCGGAGTTGCGGATCGCGGCGGAAGAATATGAGGACTGGATCGAGCGCTATCGCGATTTCGCGGCGTGGGTGGAAAAAAAGAAGAATCGCGAGGCGCAAATTCTCGGCGTGGTTTCAGGCGTCAAGCCGCGCTTTCAACGCGTCATTTATCCGAACCAGAATACGCTGCGCCTGCGCGGCTTTCAAGTTTCTTTTTGCGAAGCGTTCGTCGACATGGATCATCTCGACGACGATTGCTACGCTGTGGTGAGCGGGGAATTTCAGGATCGTTGGCAGCTCGCGCCCGGCACGCGAATGGAATTTCGCGGCACGTTTCACTTAAATCGCGGCCGCGTCATTTTTCAGAAGCTGCATCGCGTCGAAATTGCCGAGCGTTCCGAGCAGCCGGCGGAGTGGAGCGCCAGCAAGGCGCTAGTGGCGCGCACGGTTGCCACCGGTTTTGATTGGCAGCCGGCCAAATGCCTGAAGTGCCAATCTGGCGTTCTTGCCGACGTTGAAGATCGCCGCCAGCCGCACGTGATCGAACACCGCCAGCTTTTTTGCCTGCAAGGCGTGCCGCATCCGGATGTGTGCCCGCTTTTTCCCGGCAGGTCGATTGGGGAAGATGAGTGTCAAAAATAGCGCGGGCTGAAGATGAGAGATGAAGTGAGTATCATTTTATTTCATCCCTAGCGCGGTTTTGAACTGCGTTTTCAATTCATCCTGAATTGAGCCGGGCATGCCCATATTTTTCATGAAAGCCATCTTGCCGGCGTCTTCGAAATACATTTTCATGCGATACATCACATTGACGAGACGCACTTTGACGCCGCCCGCTTCTCTAGCCACGACCACTTCGATGGGATACGCCGCGGCGTGCGCCAGCCCGGGACATTCGAAATTTTTGCGCGTGTCGTCGCCGCCGGCTTTGACGATGCTGAATGATTTGCTGTCCATCGGCGTGCCGATTGAGCCAAAGATGGCGGTTTCGTATGACGGCATCTCCAATTCGTAGACGAGATGCATCCCCCATTTCGCGCCGGTTTTCTTCAAACCTTCCCGAACTTTCGCGGTGACGTCCTGCCAATTTCCACCGGCAACAACGGCTTCGTCTTGTATTTTATCTTCGAATTTGCCGCCGGCCATGATGCCCATGGTCTTGCCGATGTAACCTTTTTCGCGCATTGGGCCATATTCTTTTTCACTCGCGGTTCCTGGCGCGACGCTGCCAATCATTTTGCGCAGCGCCTGCCAATGCGCCGCCGTCATCACTTCGTACTTTTGATCTTCCATTAAAATCGTGCGATTGATCGAATGCGGATTGACCGCCGCGACATGAACGCCCTTTTCATCTTCAAACAGATTGACGCGATCCACCACCGCAAACGGCCCGGTCTTGCGATTGGCCTGCATGATTTGTTGCGCGTAAGCTGAATCAAACAGCACAAACACGCGGGCTTGGTGGGAACAACCTTCCGGCACTCCGGCATCGACTTTTGCCAGCAAACGCCAGGCGGAAGAGGCCACGCTATTCTCGAGCGCGGCAGAAATCTCCTCAAAAGTTCCCGGCGCTGATTGCACGACATACTCGTAGACGCCGTATTCTTTCTTTGCCTCTTGAGCGAAAGCCAGATTGTTGAGGAACAGAAGCGAGACGAAAAAATTCACCACGTGTTGACGAGATATTTTGTTCATCGCTCGGTCTCCCGTAAATTTAAAAATACGGGCGGCTCATCATGGCCGCCCGGTGAGGAATAAAATCAAATTTAAATTTGACCGGTTAGAACGAGATACCAACTTCAAATTCCCATTGATCCATTTTCAATTCAATCGTCTGCCTGGCAGGCGGATCGAGCAGATTGACGCCGCTGACGCTATTGGAAAACGCCCGCGTCACCGCGAAGCTGACCTCTTGCGCGCCGAGGTTTTTGGAGAAACCAACCGTCGCGTGTTGCTCGATGACGCCCGGAGCGAGTATGTTGAACAGCACGGCGCTGGATGGAATCGGCTGCTCGCCGGTGGAAAAACCGGCCCGTAAGGCCCAACCTTCGCCCTGCCACTGCGCGCCAAACTTGTAGGTGGTCATGTCCTGCCACTCAAAACCGGCACCGTTGTTGTCGCCGAGACGGGTGGTCATCAGATTCGGCAGCATCGGATTGCCCACCGATTTGATGTCGTTGTAAAGAATCTGCTGCACATCAAAGGCGAAGCTCAACGATTTGTCGGGCTTGAGCGCCACGCCAACCACCCAGTTGGCGGGAATATCGAAGTCGCCTTTTTGCGCAAACAATCCGGCATAACTGTCGAACTCGCCCATTTTAATTTGCGTCTGGAACGAGGCGCCAACAGAAAAATAGGGCGACCACTCGCCGAGATAGCCCACGCGCGCCCCAAAACCCGCCGAGCCATTGTGATTATTGTCGGAGACATTGGTTGGGCTGCCGGAGAAATTCCCGAAGGCGCGCAAGCCCTCGGCTTTGAAGCGTTGATACGCCAAAATTGCGGTGACGCCAAAAGCGTGCTTGCCGCCCAATTTTATCGCGTAAGTCGGCGCGACAAACAATTGCGCCAGATCGACGCCGGTGGGCTTGAAGCCGAACGTCGGGTGATCATAATTGGTGTTCATGCCGCCGTTGCCAAAAATCGACAAGCCAAAGAAGCTGTTGTCGTTGAGAGTCCAATTCGCGCCGAGGGCCGGAATCACAAACCATTCCGAGCCGCTTTCCACGGTGCCGGGCGCGAGGCCGAACGTTCCGGGCAGCAAGGACGGCGCACCGGTGACGGTGTATTGCCGATTCGGATTGAAAAAGGCGAGGCTGATGTCGAATCGTTTTCCCAGGAAGCCCATCGCCGCCGGATTGGTTGCCGCTCCCAAAGAGTTGAGTGACAGCCCCACGCCCGCGCCAGCCATGCCTTTGTATTTGACGCCATAACCGTGCGAGAAATACCCGTTGGTGGCGAATGCGTGACTCACGGCGAGGCTCAATACGGTGCCGGTCAAGAGCATGCGGCGTTGACAACGTTTTAGATTTTCCATTTCCTTACCCTCCTCGAATTGTGTGGTGATGGAAAGTTGATGTGAGTTAAGTTCGATTGCGGAATCACCGTTCGGATGATAATTCCAACGGAGATAATTTTTGGCAAATCGAATGCCGAAAAATCAACCCTTAACCCAAGCCGGTAACTGATTAAAAAATTGTTGCCAACAACCGAGGTTCTGAAAGATAAAATTAATTGTGTTAATAGATTTCTGGTAAATGTTAAAAATAAGGGCAAAATTACCATAAAAGCTTTTTCAAAAATGGCGGTCAAAAAACTGTTGTTTGCGTTTTTCTTTCGATAAGTCGCTGGTAAAAATTATGATAAAATTATGTTCAACTTGCTAACAGGCGTGCGGCATGATTGTTGTGTGATTGTTGTGAAGAACGCTTGCATTATAGCGAGATAATCATTAAATTGGTGCATTCTACGAATCGCACAAGATATAATCGCATTCGACCCTGCACAATTTACATTTTATATTCGCTTATGTGGCTCAAAAACGCCGGCCTCAAACGCAAATTCTTGATCAGCTCCATTGCCGGAGTCATCATCGTCACCCTGCTCGGCAGCGCCGCGGTGTATGTGTTGCTGCAAATGAATCCCGCCGGCGCCGCGTATTATCTGCTTGGCGTGGCGCTTTTCTACATCGCCATCGGCATCTCCGGCATTCTGCTGATCACCCGCCTCATGGTGCAACCGGTGCTCTCACTCACCGAGAAAGTCGACGCCGTGCGCCGCGGCAATCTCAATGTGGAAATTGACACCAGCGCGTTACGGGATTCCCACGACGAGATGAACCAGCTCATGGCCGGCTTCAGCCAGATGGTGCGCGACTTGCGCAGCAGCATCGCGGCGCTGCAGCATGCCAAAGACAAGGCCGAAGAGTATTCGCACAAACTCGAGCAAAGCCATCGCCGCCTCGAAGCGATTTTCGACGGCCTGCCCGACGGCGTGATGATCATCGATCGTGACTTTCGTATCGTGCACCTCAATCCGGTGATTGAAAAATTCATGGGCCGGTCGCTCGAGCAAGTGCGCGGCGAGCATTGCTTCGAAATGTGTCAGGGCACGCCGCAGCGCTGCTCTTTTTGCCGCGCCGATACCGTGTTTCAATTGGGCGGTCGTGCCTCCACCTTTTGCACCAAGCCCGCCTTTGCCGGACAGGAAGACCGCATGTTGGAGATTTACGATTTTCCGCTGTACAATGAAAAAGGCGAGATCGATCAGGTGATTGAATACGTCAAGGACGTGACGCAGGCTGTAAAAATGCAGGAAAATTTGGAGCGCTCGCAACGATTGGCCGAGATCGGCAACATGGCCGCGATTGTCGCGCACGAAGTCCGCAATCCGCTCAACGCCATTCGCGGCGCGGTACACTATCTCAAAGGCGAGTGTCGCGACGAGAATTTGAGTTCTTACCACCGGCTGATTGAAGAGCAAGTCGAGCGCGTTTCCAAAGTGACGGCGAACTTGCTGGATTTTGCCAAGCCGCTGGTGGTGGAGTTTCAGCAAGAAACGATTGCGCCGGTGATCGAGCAAGCGCTCGTGCAAGTGGATCGGCTGCTCAAGAAAAAGCACATTCATTTGCAAAAAGAGATTGACGCCGGGTTGCCGAGGTTTCCGCTCGATCCGGCGCAGGCGGAGCGCGCGCTGGTGAATCTGTTGACGAATGCGATTCAAGCGATGCCGGCCGGCGGCCATTTGCAAGTGCGCGCGCAACGGCCGCTGCTGGAGAGCGGCGACTTTGCCGAAGAAATCGAAGTCGCGATTGCGGACGACGGCCCCGGCTTCGGCAATCGCGATCCCGAAGAACTCTTCAAGCCGTTTTTCACCACCAAATTGCGCGGCACCGGCTTGGGGCTGTTCATTGTGCGCAAAATTATGGAAAGCCATCAGGGCAGCATACGCCTCGAATCCAACAACGGAAAGGGAACGTGCGCGGTGTTGACTTTTCCAACGCGACTGAAAGTTTATGAAACCGAAACCCCTACGGGCGCAGCCCACCATTTTGGTTATCGATGATGAGCCGGCCACGCTCAAAGTGATGGAAGCGAATCTGCGGCGTGAAGGCTATGCCGTGTGTATCGCCGCCGATGGCCAGGCCGGATTGGCGCAACTGGGCAGCCAGCAGATTGACGTTGTCATCGCCGACTACATGATGCCCAATCTCGACGGCATCGCGCTGCTCGAAAAAATGCGGGCGCTGGGTCTCGAGGTGCCGGTGATCATCATCACGGCGTACGGCTCCATCGAGCATGCGGTGAAGGCCATGCAGCTCGGCGCGGCCAATTATCTCGCCAAGCCGATCCACTACGACGAGCTGATGGTGGTGTTGCAAAAGACGCTGGAGCACTCCCATCTCAAAAAGGAAGTCGAGCGGCTGCGTCAGGAAGTGGCCTCGCGCTACAGCTTCAGCAACCTCGTCGGCAAATCCGCGGCGATGCAGAGCATTTATGATTTGGTCACCGATGTGGCCAATACGGATGCCACCGTGCTGATTCAAGGCGAAACCGGCACGGGCAAAGAGCTGATCGCCAAAGCGATTCATTACAACAGCCCGCGCAAAGAGAAACCTTTTGTGGGCGTGAGCTGCGCGGCGCTGCCCGAAACGTTGTTGGAGAGCGAGCTTTTTGGCCACGAGAAAGGCGCGTTCACCGGCGCGCTGAAGACTCGCATCGGCCGCTTCGAGCAAGCTGATGGCGGTACAATTTTTCTCGACGAGATCGGCGACATTCCGTTGACCACGCAGGCCAAATTGCTGCGCGTTTTGCAAGAGCGGGCGTTCGAGCGCGTCGGCGGCAATGAGACCGTACGCGTCGACGTGCGCTTGATCTCCGCCACCAACAAAGATCTGCGCAAGGCGATTCAGCAAAAGACTTTTCGCGAAGATTTGTTTTATCGTTTGAACGTCGTGCTCATTGCCGTGCCGCCGCTGCGCGAGCGCCTGGAAGATTTGCCGCTGCTGGCTTTTCATTTTTTGCAAATATATGCCGGCCGTTTCAACAAAACGCTGGACAATATCGAGCCGGCGGCGATTCAACTTTTGGCGCAGCAGCGCTGGGCGGGCAACGTGCGCGAACTCGAAAATGTCATTGAGCGCGGCGTGATTCTCGAAAAAGGTGAGAGCATCACCAAAGAAACCATCGCGCGCTGCTTGCAGCCGGGCGAACAGGGAAGTTTTCATTTCTTCCTCTACGAGAACATGCCGTTCCGCGACGCGAAACAGGATTTGCTGGATCGCTTCGAACGCGAGTATGTTTCCCGCCTGTTGGAGAAGCATCATGGCAGCATCACCAACGCCGCGCGCGAGGCGGAATTGGATTACAAGAATTTTTTTGAGAAAATGAAACGGCATGGCCTTAGCAAGTGGGATTTTAAAGAATAGGGCACACATGGTTACACCTGAAACACCTCACCAAGATCAAAATGACGAGAAGCCGCGGGAAAATCACGAGCCGGTCTGGACGTTTCGCGGCTACGAAATGCGGCCTTCCGAATTCAACGCCGCGATGGTGCACTACTATCGCGCCGAAATTCAGCGGTCAAACATTTGGCGGCAGCGCCTCGACAACACCACCAACTGGGCGGTGCTCGCCTCCAGCGCCGCGATCTCGTTTGCGCTCTCCGATCCCAACCATCATTATGGTGTGATTATTTTAAATACGCTGCTGGTCACGCTCTTCCTGTGGATCGAAGCCCGGCGCTACCGCTACTACGAGTTGTGGGCGTATCGCACGCGCTTGATGGAAACCGATTTTTTCGCGGCGATGCTCGCTCCGCCGTTTTCGCCGCGGCCGGAATGGGCGGAAAGCTTGACCGAGACGCTGCACACCCCGGAATTTCCCATTAGCATGTGGGAAGCCTTTGGCCGGCGATTTCGCCGCAACTACTTTTGGATTTTCCTGGTGCTCGCGATGTCCTGGCTTTTCAAGAATTTCATCCACCCGACGTCGACCAGCTCGTGGACCGAATTTACTGCCCGCATGGCGCTCGGCCCGATTCCCGGCTGGGTGGTCTTGTTGGCCGGCTTCGTCTACAATGGTTTGCTCTTTCTCATCGGTTTCGCCACCGCCGGCCTGAAACAGGCGACTGGCGAAGTCCTGCCGAAGTCTGGCCACATTCCGGTTTTGACCTCCCTGTGGCAGACGATGGAAGTGAAGGATGGCTCGGCGCGATCGAGCATCCGGCCGCGCGGTCGCAAGCGCCAGCAATTGCTCTGCCTGATTATTTCGGCCAAGCCGCAGGCCATTGCCGACCGCATCATGCGCGATTTGAAGCGCGGCGTGACGGCGCTGCACGGCATGGGAATGCACGCTCAACAAGAGCGCGAAGTGCTCCTGGTCGCAACCACTGTCAGCGAATTGCCAGGGATCAAAAAGATGGTGAAAACCGAAGATCCAAAGGCTTTTGTCATCGTTACCCCGGCCCAGGAGGTGTTGGGGTTGGGGTTCCAGTCGTTGGAAGTTTGAAGGAATGGTACAGTCTTTGCGCAAGTTGGTGAGCTTATAAAACCCTTTGATCCGCAAAACCTATTGAAGGAGGTTTGAAGATGGCAGACTATAAACCGGATAAAACCTTGGATTGTACCGGCCTGCTTTGTCCGATGCCGGTGGTGAAAACCAGAAAGGTCATCAAGGATATGCAAATTGGACAGATTCTCGAGATGATCGCTACCGATCCCGGCTCAATCCCGGACATGGAAGCGTGGGCCAAACAAACACAACACGAGCTGCTCGTCGCGCAAAAACAGGATAACGAGAAATTCCGTTTTTTAATCAAGAAAACGCACTGAGTAAGCAAAGGGCAATTGGCAAATGGCAATGAAAAGAAATTTTGCCGCTTGCAACTTGCATTTGGAAGGAGGTTTCCCATGTCAAAAGAAAATGGCACTCGCCGTCTGGCGTTGATCTCCAGCAAGGGAACGCTGGATTGGGCTTATCCGCCGTTCATTCTCGCCAGCGCCGCCGCTTCGATGGATTGGGAAGTCGGCGTCTTTTTCACCTTTTATGGCCTGCCGCTCTTAAAGAAAAAGCTTGATGCCGCCGTCTCGCCTGTGGGCAACCCGGCCATGCCGATGAAGATGCCCTTCGGCCCGGAAGGCTTCCAGAAAATCAACTGGCCGATGCCCAATTTGCTGATGTCAAACCTGCCCGGCTTCGAAACCGTCGCGACCAGCCTGATGAAGCAAACCTTCAAAAAGAAAGGCGTGGCCACCATAGAGGAACTGCGTGACGCTTGCGTGGAAATGGACGTGCGTCTCATCGGCTGCCAAATGACGATGGACGTCTTTGGCTTTAAGAAAGAAGAATTCATTCCGCAATGTGAAATCGGCGGCGCGGCGACGTTTTTGGAATATGCGGCGGATGCGGATGTGAGTCTGTTCATTTGAGAGCAGAGCGCATGGCGCAGAGGGCATAGCATTTTTGCTTATTGTTAATGTGGCAAATTGGACAGAAAAAGAAATTTTGCTGCGCGATCTCGGCCAGCTTTATCAAGAGTTGGCCGGCGAGTGGCTGCTTTTGGAAATTCTCGAAGGCGCGGAGAAAAAGCTGCCGAC